>OIQL01000083.1_pt1 | contig 30435 bp, 43 predicted proteins | sample 1585961 | NCBI WGS metagenome assembly OIQL01 (sample SAMN02674970, study PRJEB24791) | human gut metagenome, SKBSTL043 | isolation source: stool | host: Homo sapiens | place: USA | reverse complement strand
ACACGACGCTCTTCCGATCTCCGAGCGGGTTGCCCCAGCGGTCGAAGATCATGTAACGCAAAACAGGTCTCCTAGATGAGGGTGAGCGGCCGGTACGCGAGGCTGGCGGCCGTGATGCCGGTCGTGGTGATCGTGTTGGCTCCCGGCAGGAGCGGGAAGTAGTCGGAATCGAGTGTGGGGGTCATGAGGTTGCCGTTGACGCGCAGCCCGCGCGCGTCCGGCGCAGTATCGATGGTGATGCGCCCGGTGATCGCGGTGGCGGATGCGAGAGTGAGCTTGTGGCCGTGCGCGTCCCGTATGGCGATGGTCTTGGTTCCGCTGGCTGGGGTGAGCGCCCATGCGGGCCAGCATGGCCGGTTGCCTTTGACATGGATCGCGTTCGCGCCCGTTTTGAGCGTGACGGTGCGGCTGCGGCCGACGAGATAAGGGGCGGCGTCGATGCTCACGGTGACGAGCGTGGCGACCTGCCGGGGGCCGGCCCATTTGTCCTCCCACGCGGAAAGGCGCATGCGGCCGTGGTATTCGCCGGGCAGTCCCCGCCATGAGAGTGAGACGATGGTGCCGGCCAGGGCCGCGAGCCGCGTCTTGGCGGCGAGGATGTCGTCCTCTCCGCCGATCGCGTACAGGCTGAGCGTGATGGCGCGGTTGCCCATGTACGCGGCCCCCGAGGGGTCGGTGAGGGTCAGGTCGAGCCGGCCGTCCCTGCCGGGCATGTCCTGCACGCTCACCATGGGTTCGGCGTTGCCGATGGTCACGCCGTCGGAGGTCAGGGAGAGCATCATGCGTTCCAGCGGCGTGCCGTTGAGCGTGGGGTCTTCGACATGCGGCAGGCGCATGCGTCGCTGGTAGAGCATGATGCTTTCCTCTCTGGTTTTAACGGCCTCTCATGGCGAGGTAGTTGAGTTCGTAGCTCATGGGTTTGGCGAGCTTGCCGGCCATGACCTCGCCGCCTCGGTCGGACAGGTTGAGCGTGATGCCGCTGCTGAGCGCCTGATCGATGGCGTCGATGATGTCCTGTTTGGTCGCGTATTCGCCTTGGCTGCTGTCGATCGTGTAGGCCATCCGGCCGCCCGTGATGCGGGTCTGGTAGGCGTATGGGGTTTCGAGCATGCTGGTGTCGGTCTTCAGGCTCACGGTGGGGATCATGTCGGTCAGACCGTCGATGCTGTCCTCGACGAGGCCGCTGGCCTTGTCGATGCCCTGGGCCATGCCGGCGGGTATCCATTTGCCGACCTCGTCGCGGAAGATGCGTGACGGGCTGTGGATGCCGAGCACGCTCTTGGCCCAGCCGACGAGGCTGCTGCCGAGGTTGCTGATCGTGTTCCTGACCCACTGGAACGCGCCGCCGATGCCGTTGATGAGGCCTTGGATGACCTGACGGCCCGTGTCGTACAGCCATCGGCCCGCCCCGCTGACCGCGCCGAGCACGGTGTCGCGGATGCGGCCGACGGTGTTCGACACGGATTGGATGCCGTTGGACACGGCCGACGTGATCCCGTGCCAGATGTTCGACAGGTACGAGCCGACGCGGTTCCATACGCTCGTCCACACGCCGCTGATGGCGTTCAGGACGGTCGAGATGGTGTTGCTCACATTCTGGATGCATGTGGACACCACGCCGCTGATCGCGTTCCAGATGGTGGACGCGACGGACCTGACCGCGTTCCAGATGCTCGTCCATACGCCGCTGATGGCGTTGAGGACGGTGCCGATCGTGGTCCTGATGCCGTTGATGATCGGCATGAAGAACGCGACGATCTTGTTCCACACGTCGGTGAAGAACGTGCTGATGGCGGTCCATACGGTGGTCCAGACGGCCTTGATTCCGTCGAGGATGTTCGACAGGAACGCTTTGATGCCGTCCCATGTGGTCGTGAAGAACGATTTGATCGCGTCCCATGCGCCCTGCCAGTCTCCCTTGAGGAGGCTGAGGAACACGACGATGACCGTGCGGATCGCGTTCACCGCGGTCGAGATGTAGCCGCTTATCAGCGTGAAGATCGTGTTGACGACGTTGTAGATCGCCGTCCAGATGGTGCTCCACACGGTGTTCGTGCTGTTCATCTGCTGGGTGATGAACGAGAGTATCCAGCCGAACACGGTGTTGATGCCGTTCTGGATCGCCTGCAAGGGTGCGACGATGAGCGCGCCGATGACGGTGAACACGTTGACGATGAAGTCTCGTATCCCGGTGAAGATCGTCGTGGCGGTCGTGCTGATGCCGGTCCACACGCCGGACAGGAACGTGGTGATCGACGTCCATGCGCCGGTGACGCCGCCGCTGATCGTCTGCCATAGGCCCGTGAAGAAGCCGGCGATGCCGTCCCATGCGGATTGCACGGTACCTGTGATCGTGGCCCATAGGTTGGCGAGGAATTCGCCGAGCCCGTTCCATAGGTCTTGCGCGGTGGCGACGATCGTGTTCCACGTGTCCGTGAGCCATGAGGTGAACGCGGCCCATGCCTTGCGGCCGACCTCGGTCTGGGTGAAGAACCAGACGAGCGTGGCCACGACGGCCGCGATGGCGACGGCGATAGCGCCAATGGGGTTTGCCGCTATGACGGCGTTGAACGCGCCCTGCACGGCGGTCGCCATTTTGGTGGCGGCGCTCCACGCGGTCTGAGCCGTCTTGACGAGGCTGAGGCTGGAGCCCATCTGTTTGAGCATTTGAATCGGGCCGCCCAAGTCCATCATGAGCATGATGCCGTTGCTGATGCCCTTGGCGGCGGTCGTCACCGTGTTCATGGTTCCGGTGAGCGCCTGTAGACCGCTGTTGAGCGCCTGATAGCCCTTGACTGCGGCGAACGCGGTGCCGATGCCGATGATGATGGGCGCGAGTTCCTTGCCGTGCTGGATGAACCAGTTGAGCGTGTCGGCGACGAGTTTGATGCCGTCGGCGAGACCTTCGGGAGGGATCATGTGCGCCCAGTCGATGACCATGTTGACGACGCCCATGATCGCGTCCCTGATGGTGTCCCACGCGGATTTGAACGCGGTGATCGCGCCGTTTTCCTCCAGTTTGGAGTAGAGGCGCTGGAACCAGCCGATGAGCCCTTCGATGCCTGCCTGGACGACGGGCACGGCGTTGGTGACGCCGTCGGCGATCCAGCTCATGCCGCCGGTGATGGCGGGTTTGACGCTGTCGAGCACGCTCGCGCCGAGCTTGACGAACGCGGCTTCGAGGTTGCCGGTGGCTCCCTCGATGGTGCTGGCGGATGTGGCGGCTTCCACGGCGGCGTCGGTGAAGCCGAGCGACATGATCGCGTCGTTGAATTCCTGCGCGGTGATCTGCCCGTCGGCCATCGCGTCGCGGAAGTTGCCGGTGTAGGCTCCGGCCTCCTTGAGTGCCTGTTGGATTTTGCCGCTCGCGCCGGGGATCGCGTCCGAGAGCTGGTTCCAGTTCTCGGTCGTGAGTTTTCCCTGGCCGGCGGTCTGCGTCAGCACCATCGCCACGGACTTGAAGGTGTCGGCGGAGCCGCCGGCGACGGCGTTGAGGTTGCCTGCGGCTTCGGCGAGCTTGTCGTAGTTGGGCACGCCGTTGGCGGCCAATTGGGCGGTGGTGTTGCGGATGTCGTTGAGGTCGTAGACGGTCTTGTCGGCGTAGTCCTGCGTGCTGGCGGTGAGTCGTTTGATCTGCTTCTCGCTGACGCCGGCGAAGTTCAGGGTGCTGGCGAACTTCTGGGCGCTGTCGGAGGCGCTGGTGATCTCGCCGGACAGGCCCATGAACGCTTCGATGGCCTTGCCCGCGACGCTTTGCGCGATGCCGGTGATGACGCCGAGTTTCGCGCCGAAGCCGCCGGCGAAGCCGTTGCCGGCTTTGATGCCGGCGGTGTTGCCGGCGGTTTCCGATGCGCTGCCGAACGCCGATTCGATGGCCTTGCCGACGCCCTTCATGCTGGGCACGATCTGTACGAACGCGGTGGCGATCTCGATTGCCATGCTATGCCTCCCTGATGGTGGTGCGCGGTGCGGCCAGGTATGCGGCTAGTTGTTCGTCGTCCATCGCCATGACCTCGCCGCCCGTGGCTTCGTGCCGGACGGTGCCGGGGCGTTGGAGCTGTCCGCGCCAGCGCGCGCCCTTGCGTGAGGCCTCCTTGGTTTTCGTCCAGGCGAGGAACGCGAGGCTGTCGCGGATGTCGGCGAGGAGGTAGGTTTGGTCGTCCCATGCGAGGCGCGGGTCGAGTTTTTGCCAGATGATGGCCTGACGGGGCAGGTTGGCGGCCAGTGCGGCCGCCCGGTCGGCGGGCAGTTCGCCCGTCCATATGAGGTCGGGGTTGAGCCCATAGAAACGCTGGAAGTCCGCTTCGAGCGCGTCGGGTGCCGTGGCGAGCATTCCTATGAGCGTCAGGAGTTTGGGGCGACCTGTTCGAGGAGTTGGGCGATGAAGTCGCTGACCTTGTCGATGCTCACGCGGCCGGTGTCGGGGTCGCGCAATGCGTCCTTCATCGCCGTGTACTGGTCGCCGCACAGCTTCTTGAGGAAGGGGACGATGGCGAACGCGCCGGCACCGTTGCCGGACTGGGCGGTTTGGAGGTCGTAGAGGTATTCGACCATGTCGAGGTCGTTGAAGATCGCGGGGCCGACGGTGACGGTGACGCCCATGACCTCGACGGTCTTGGGCTGGTTTTTCGGGGTTTTGCGGTCCTGCGGCTGCTTGGCTGCCATATGCGTGTCCTTTCAGAGGGGTGCGCCCGCCGGACGGCGGGCGCGGGGTGGGATCACTTGCTGAGCGAGGCGGTGGCGACGTTGGCGATGTATTCGACGCTGGTGGACCCGTTGATGAGGTCGCTGGGGTTGGCGCTCATGGTCACGCCGTAGCCGATGGCGTCGCCGGCGCTGTAGGTGGTGTCGTCGAATTCGGTGATGGTGCCGTCGGCGACGACGATGCGCTTGACTCGGTTGCCGGTCATGGCGATTTCGAACACGAGCACGAGGCTTTCGCCGGACGGGATGGCGTGGTAGACGGTGAGCTTGTCTGCGGTGCCGGTGACGTTCGCGGCGCCGAAACGCAGTTTGAGGCTGGCTTCGTTGGTTTCGATCATGTTGAACTGCCATGTCTCGCCGTAGCCGCTGATCTCGGACAGTACCTTGATGCCGCCCATCTCGTTGATGTCGGTGGTGTCGGTGTCGGTGGCGTTGGTGACGCCGTCCTCCGACAGGTAGCCGACGCAGGTGTATGAGGCCGGCAGCGCGGTGGTCGCGTCGGTGGGCACGGCGGTGCCGGCGGGCGCGTAGTAGAGGCAGCCGGTCTTCTTGGGCTTGCCGAGGCTGACGTTTTTCTTGTTGTTGTGGTTGGTTTCGGCCATGATGGTGCCTTTCGGATGGTGCGGCGTCGTCTTATTGGGTGGCGGCGTCGAGCTGGATGGTGATCTGGTATCGGGGCTGGGGCGGCGGGCCGGGGTCGGGGAAGTCGATGACGCTTTCCACGCCGACGGCGGCGATGGGGTCGAGCAGGTCGAGGTCGAGCAGTCGGGGCAGCAGCGTGCCGGTGGCGAGCTGGCTTGCCTGCCATCGGGTTTCCGCCCATACCTGTATGGCGAGGATGGGGTGGCTGCTGTATTCGTTCTCGCTGCCGCCGACGCGCTCGATGGTCACGAACCGCTTGGGCCGGTCGGCGGGCACTTCGAGGTATGCGGTCAGGCCGTCGCCGTTGGGGTCGGTGTCGATCCAGTCCTTGACCGTTTTTTCGAGGTTGAGACTCATCGCCGTTTCACCGCCTTGAGCAGCGTGTTGTGCTTCGCGTTGTCCTCCATCGCCTTCACGTTGCCTTCGGAGCCGTGCCCGGTCGTGGCGAGCGCGACGCTGCCTTTGGGGGTGCTGACATGGGTTGCGGCCTCGTAGGTCGCGCCTTCGACCTGTGCCATGCTGTTGGCGCGGGCGGCGATGAGCGCGGCCTGTTGGTCGATGGCCTGCTGGATGGGTGCGGATTGGCGGACTTGGCGGAAGCCGGCGAGGTTGAGTTTGACCTTTGCCATGCGTTGCTCTCCTAGCCTCTGGTGTCGGCGAGTTCGACGGTGAGGTTCCATCGGGTCGGGGTGATGCCGCCCGTGTAGGGGCGGGGGTCTCCGATCACGGTGTATGCGACGCCGTCGATGACCGCCTTGGCCCCGCGCAGGCTCCGGTAGGGCCATGCGCGGGGCATGTGGATGGTTTTGGCGACTCGGATGCCGTCGGGGCGGATGCCGTCGGTGAGGTTCGATTGGCTGCCGTCCTGGATGAGCACGTCTTCGACGGTTTCCTGTTCGGTGTCCCAGATGATGCCGCCGCCGGGGTCCTCGCCGGCTTTGACGCGGTGGATGAGGGTGATGGTCTCGCCTCTCATGCCGCGCCTCCGGCCATGTCGTATGCCCATGCCTCGCCGTCGCCGCCCAACGCTTCCTTTTCGGAGGTGGTGAGGTAGAGGTCGCCGGCGGGGTTGGCGTAGCTCAGGCTTTCGCTGTAGCTGCCGGCGGTCTGGGTGGATTGGGTCACGCCCGACATGTCGGGGCCGGCCTGCATGGCTCGTTTGACGGCCATGCAGGCGATGCGCTTCAACGTGGCCGGCTTGGCGTTGGCCCATTGGGGACAGGTGGTGCGGATCAGGTCGCTCGCGTCCTGCAGCAGCGTCTCGGCGCGGGTTCGTTCCTCGCCGGTGAGCGCGTGCCATCGGGCTTCGAGGTCGCCGACCTGCGCGAACGGCTCGCCGTCATCCACGGCACTATCGCCGCCCGTGCCGCCATCGGTCTGATTGCCGGACAGGTTGAACGGTTGGAGTGGGTAGCCGTCCATATTGCCTCCCTTTAGGCGAGCACGCCGGCGGCCTTGAGCTTGGTCAGTGTGGAGTTGACCTTCGCGATGATGGCCGCCGAGTCGGCGTCGGCCGCGAGCTGCGGTTCGGCCGCCTGCTGGAGCACGCCGCCGCGAGCGCTGGTTGTCGGCGCGGGCGGGGCGAATGTGCTGGGCTTGCCGGTGATCGCGCTCCATGCGGGGGCTGCGGCCGGGTAGGTGGACGGTTTGCCGGTGATGGCAGACCATGCGATGGTCGCGACGCCTTCGGCGAACGGGGTGCCGTCGGGCTTGACCAGACGCACAGGGATGGACAGGCCGGAGTCGTCGGCCTCGTCGGATTCCTGCACTACGAGCGTCTGGGTGAGGGGCGCGGCCATCACTTGGCCGCCCTGCCGGTGGAGGTCGGCTTCTTGAGCACGGCGATGCCCTTGGGGTCGAGGATCGCGTAGCTGTACATGGCCTCGGTGCGGTAGGCGATCTGGTTGACGCCCTTCAGATCCTTGCCGGTGTTGTCGGGGTCGCCGTATTCGATGATCTCGCTCCAGATGTCGCGCACCATGCCCCAGCGGATGAGGCGGAAGTCGCCGAGGAAGGCGAGGATGCCGGTCGCAGGGGTGATGAGGCGGCCGTTGACCGTGCCGGACGTGGCGGCGGGGATGCCGTCGAGGTTGCCGACCTGAAGGTTGATCGGGATTTCCGGGTAGAAGCGCTGGCCGGTGGAGGGAACGCGAATCTTGCGCAGCTCGTTCGCCATGGTCTTGGACATGGCGATGCCGTTGATGTCGTACTCGTCGCTGACGGCCTCCGCGAGGCTGTCGATGTCGGCGACGCGGTCGTCGGTGGCCGGCACGCCGACCGCGCTTTTGGCGAGCGCGTTGAAGCCTTCGAGGGTCGTCTTCTTCTTGGGGTCGAAGGCGTGGTAGATGACGTAGTCGAGGACGCGGCCCATCGCTGCGGCCTGATCTGCCAGAATCTTGCTGGTGATCTCCAGTTTGGCGTCGTCATCGGCCCACTGGAGCTCGCTGCTGACGCGGGTCGTGGTCTGCACCTTGAAGCGTTTGCCGACGACCGGGGCGAGGGTTTCCTCGTAGCTGGACTTCTGTGCGCCTTCGGCGACGACCTCGGCTTCGGAATTGCCGGTGAAGACCATGTAGTCCTTGTCGAGGAAGAGCTGGGGCTCGCTCGGGGAGAGCGCGGCGATGGTGCTGGTGTCCTTGGCGCGCTTGGTGATGACGGTGGCTACTTCCTTGGGGAGCAGCACCTTGCTGGTGTCGAGTGCCATGATGATGGTTTCCTTTCAGATGAGGGGTGAGGAGGTGTTGGCCGGTTAGAGGCCGAGGTTGCGCAGGTAGTTGACCATGCTCTCGTTCGGGCCTTTGCCGGACGGCTGGCGGTCCGCGCCGTGCACGGCCGGGGCCTTGGGTTTGGGGTTGAGCAGCTCGTGGATGCGCTTGGCGTGCGATTGCATGGCTTCGAGGCTGTCGCCTTCGATCACGTCGGCGGGTACGCCGGTCTCGGCCGACGCCTGCGCCTTCCACTCGGCCCGCTGCTTGGCGGTTTCGTAGGAGGCGACCTTGTCTTCGAGTTCCTTGACGTGTTTGGCGGCCTTTTCCTGTTCGGTCATGCTCGCTTCCTTGAGCTTTTCCAGCTCGTCGGCGGCGGCCTTGTTGGCCTTCGCTTTCTTTTCCCAGTCGCGCGAGTGGCCGAGCGCTTCCTTGTATTTGGCTTCCCAGTCGATCGGATCGCCGGCGTTCTCCGTGCCGGCCGATGCCGGCGGTTGCCCGGTGCCGCCGGTGGACCCGCCGCCTTCCGGCGGGGCCGCGACGAATCGGATGTGATGGGGTGTGGGGGTGAGGAACATGGTTGTTCTCCTTGTGGTTGAGCCCTTTCCGGGCATTAAAAAAGCCGCCCGTGCGGGTGGCTGAAAATCTGTTAGACTGGAATTGTCTTGGCTTCTCTACCTCGAACCCGTTATTGGCTCTGGGAGTGAGAAGCCGTTTCCGTATCGCGTTCGACCCTGACGATGTTCCCGTCGTAGTCGATGAGCAGAACGTAGTCGAGACGTCTGCGTCGAAGCGATGACCGTATGTAGTCTTTGCAGGCTTCGGCGTCCAGTTCCGTTCTTTCCTTTTGCAGATGAATGACTGCGGCGTCTCCTTGGCGGGCTGCGGATCGGAGAAGCTGGTCTATGGTGTTTTTGCCGTGTCCTTCCGGCGCTTTGAAGTCCACTCGTTTACCGTTGATGATGGCGTCTGATGTCTTCACGCCTTGTTTGTCGCTTCTTTCGCGCACTGTCACGGCAAACCCGTTGTCTTTGAGGGCGTCGAGCGTTTTGCGTTCGTGCTTCTGAAGTTCGGACCACGCCCTTGCGCTTTCCACGGAGGGTTCCGGCGTGGTGCCGTCGTACAGCCATCGACGGTCGCGCTGGCTCATTTCCTCGGTGATGCGATGCGTCGTCCACAGGTTGTAGTCGTCTATCTCGTCTTCGTCTTTACCTGCGTCCTTCATACGGGCGACGTATTTTCCATATTCGTCGCGATTGAGCATGCCGGCGATCGTCTTGCGGCATTGCAGGTATCGGGCTTTCATGCCTTCCGGGTCGTAGCCTTTGACGTGGGCTTCTCCCCAACTGGATACGATGCGGCAGTCGTCGTTCTTGTGATATCGATTGTCCCGTCCGCCGGCCTTTTCCTCGCTCCAGTAGACGAAGCCTCGCGAGGCCATGAGGATGCAGAACGCGCAGGTCGGGCCGACCGGAACGCGGGCGTAGCGCGGTTGCGAGGGATCGTGCTCGCCGTTGAATTTGGCCGTGAGTCGTGCCGTGACGCCCACGATGTCGGCGGCGAGGTTCATCCATTCGTCTTGTCCGTATCCGTCGGTCTTCATGGCCCATAGGTCGTCCATCGTCAGCCCAGCGCGACTGCGGTGGTTGATGACGTCCACGAATTTGAGTCCGACGTGGTCGGTGCTGTTGTATCCTCCGACGATCTGCCAGAAGGCGCGATCCGCGCTCACTCGGGATGGCGTGTAGGCCGGCAGGTCGACGCCGGCGGCTTCTGCCCATGCGGAGCGCACCGCGTCATAGTAGTCGTTGGCGACTTGGTTGGCGCGATCCGCGTAGGTCTCGAACACTTCCGTGCGAAGGTAGTGCAGCGGGTCTTCAAAATTGTCCCACGCAACTCCGGCCGCGAGCTGCTTGGCCTCAAGGGACAGGTCGGCGAGCGCGTCCTGATAGTCGTCCCAGAGGTCGTCAAGATGGGTTTGGAATGCTTGGCGCTGCTGTGGAGTGAGGTTGTTCAGCGGCAGGTTGGCCGGTTTGCTGCTCATTGGCTTCGGCCTCCTTGCCGTCGGTCTTGGCGATCGTCAGTTTGGCTCTGAGCTCGTCGATGGATTGCTGGGTGCGCTGTTGGCGTTCGTAGGTTCGGTGGGCTTTGATTTCGTCCCATGTCAGGCCGGCGCGGCTCAGGCCCACGTCGCTGTCGGCGAAGGCGGGGTTGGTGGATGCGACCTTCTGGTACCAGTCGGCGCGGGCGGCGTCGCTGGTTTCCTTGACCGGTGCCCAGATGGGGCGCAGTTCGCGCAATGCGTCGGGGTCTGCGCCCTGATAGGCCAGTGCGATGCTCATGGCTTCCTTCAACGCGCGGCCGAAGCGTTTGTTTTGCCGGTCGGCGGTGCGGGAGAGCTTGCGTTCGGCTTCGGCCATCGCCTCGGCCGAGGCGGGATTGTCCATCGTGATGCCGAGGTCGTTGACGGGGATGTCGGTTTCGGAGCTGACCATGAGGGCGATGGTGCGCAGCATGTCGGCGTGCGGGGTCATGGATGCCTGCTGGAGCTGCTGCATGGTGGGCTTGTCGCCGTTCTTGTTGGCGGGCATGCCGTTCATGACGCTCACGATGCTGCTCCATGTGTCGTCGGTGAACTTCTTCGACGCTCCGATGAACCACACGCGGGGGGCTGCATAGAATTCGGCGGTGGCCTCCATGCGCACCATGGTTCGCAGGCCGAAGTCGGTCAGGTTCATCAGTGTGCGGGTGATGCGGCTGTTGCCCAGCGGATGGTAGGACTGGGCGTCGTTGACGAGGGGCACGACGCTTGGCCGGTCGAGGTTGGTTTCGATCGTCCGCGCCGTCCACTGGCCTTCGCTGTCGTCGATTTCGTAGACCTTGCCGGGCAGCCATGCGGTGAACGCGGTGATGCGCCCGGTTCTGTCGTCCTTGTCGGTGATGGTCAAGGCCGAGCCGAGACGGCGGCGCCGGCGGTCCCAGATGCCCGCGCTCCAGTCCGCCGAGCGGGGCAGCATGAGGATGCGGCCGGGTTCGTCGGGGTCTTCGTACACGGTGATGAAGCTGCATCCGTGGATGTAGGCGCTGGTGATCGCCTCGGAGATGTCGGTGTCCCATGCGTTGTCGTCCACGAGCTCGTCCACCTGCGCTTGCAGCGGGTCGGGCGCGTCGAAGCCCTCGAACACGTTGAGGTCGGCGAGCGCTCGGACTGCTTTGTTGGGCCATCCGATCATTGGTTTGGCGAGGGCGCGCATTTCTTTGGGGATGCTGTAGGCGACGCCGTTGTATCGGTATCGGGCTTGGTAGTATTCGGCTCTCAGCATGTTGCGCGCGTAGTGGTCGCGCCATGTTGTGAGGAGTTTTTGGATGGTGGGCATGTCGTCGTCTTCGACGCCTTTGATGCGGGTGATGTTGGCGGATTGGACGGCGAGGTAGGCGTCTTGGGTGGCGGGGTTGGTGATGGCGACGCCGTTGTGGTCGGTGGCGGGCATTAGAACCATGTCTCCGTTTCTTGGGTGGGGTCTCTTCTGGTGGTCATGGCCCCGTGGAGGGCGAGGGTGACGGCGTTGAGTGGGCTGATGTCGGTGTCGTCGTCGGGTCGGTTCCATCCGAAGAGTCCGTTTTTGCCGATGGGGCGTGTGGTGGCTTTGGCGGCGGCTTGCCAGAGTGGTTGTTGGCCGTCTTCGGGCAGGTGGGTGAGGGTGCCGTCTCTGAGCATGTCCTGGAGGCGGCCGCAGGCGCGGCCCATGTCGGTGGCGGCGGTGACGGTGACGGTGACGCCGGCCTGGGCGAGGTCGGGCAGGAGCGCGGTGGCGGGGCTTTGCCCGTCGATGACGAGCGCGGCGGTTTGTTCCCAGACCTTGTCGATGAGGTTGACGGCCCACATGGTGCCGTCTTGGTTGGTGTCCCTGTATTCGGCGAGTTCGATGTGGGCGGTGTTGTCGTCGTAGCGCATGCATGCGCCGATGGTCAGGCGCGTGCGTTGGGGGTTCATGTCGATGCCGAAGCTCATGACGCCGCCGGGGCGGCGTTTGTCGATGGTGGCTTCCTCCCATTGGCGGCGGTCGATGGCCTGGCTGAGGGCGTGTTCGTCCCAGATGCCGAGGGCTTCGCGGCGGAAGTCGTCGCCGGTGAGGTTTTCCCACAGGTTGGCGATGGATTCGTCGCTGGTGTGGGCGGGGTAGCTGGGGTTGGCCTTCCTCCATTGCTGGCGGTCGAGGGGGTCGGCGTCGCGGTCTGCGGTGAATTCGACGTAGAGGGTCGAGTGGGTGCGGCCGGCGCGCGCTTTGTCCCTCAGGCGGGTGAACGCTTCGCCGTTGTCCCTTGGGCCGGGCGGGGTGCCCATGTAGATGGTCTGGGGGTTCCAGGCGCGGTTCTGGGTCGGCAGCATCGACGCCATCGCCGAGTCCGACAGGTGCTGGGCCTCGTCGATGACGAGCAGGGCGATCTTCTTGACGCCTCGCAATGCGCCTCGTTCTCGCGCGCGGAAGAAGATGCGCGACCCGTTGCGGAAGCGTATTTCCTCTTTGCCGGCGGCCAGGGATATGCCGTGGTCGGGGTCAACGAGACCGCTCATTTCCGGGCGCAGGACGATCGCGCACAGGCTTTCGAACGTGTCCTTGATGACGCTGAAGTGCTGGGCCGTCCACACGACGCGCATGCCGGGGGTTCGGGCGGCGCGGTGGATCGCGACCCAGCCGATGTCGTAGGTCTTGCCGGTCTGGCGCGGGATCGACAAGACGGCGTTGCGGGCGCTCCAGAAGCCGTCGGCGCTTTTCGCGAGGATGATCCGGTTGATCTGCCGCTGCCAGACGTCGAACCGGTCGCCCGCCGCTGCGGCGAGCCTGTTGAGGCTCGGCTCTCCGCTCGTGTACAAATCGTCGGGGATGATCTGGCAGCTCGCCCCGTCAATCCTCATGTTCATCCAATCGTTCGTCCTCCGTGTCCAGGGCCTGCATGGCCGGATCGTGCCCGTTCGACGCCTTGTCGATCGCCTCGATCTCGGCGCTCATGTCCGCCAAACGTTTCGTCAATGACGCGAGGTCGCGTGAGCTTATCGACCCTTCGTCGAGCTTTTCGGCGATCAGGTTGCGCATCGCCACCAGGAGGCGGCGGCGATCCCCGGAAGCGGCGGCATTGCTGACCCTATGGGACTTCGACGCGCTCTTCGAGCGAGGGGTCTTCGACGTTCTGGACACCAAGACGGCCTCCGTTCAAGTGTGGAAAAAAGCCCGGGGGAAAAACGGCGCTTTGCCCGTGGTCGCCCCGGCGGGGCCGGGTGGGGTCTACTCCCCACCCCCGAACCAGTCCGAGCATCGGATCGGCCCGGCCGAGACCGGCGCGATGCGCTGCGGGGCTTTGCCCTGGGCGATGAGCTGGGCGACGCGCTCGCGCGCCCATGCCAGACTGTGCGTGCCTTTGATGGCGTTGCACCATCGGTGCGCGGGCCCGCTGTTGTCGTGCGTGAGCGTGCCGCCGCGCGCCAGGGCGATGGTCTCGTCCACGACGAAGCTGTATGGATGCGGTGCCTTGAGCTCGTAGTCGATGGGCCGATGGCAGATGTAGCAGTCGGCCCGCATGTGCCGCCACCGCTCGCGCTCGCGCCGGCGGCGATAGCCATTGCTGTACCGCGGATTGCCCACGCACGCCTCCAATCGAACGCCTGTACGGATCGACAGACTGCGCTCGCCGGCGGGAAGAAGAGGAAAGAACCGCCGGCGAGGCGTCTGTCTGTGGTGGTTTCTCGGGTGCCGCATACGCCGGTCGTGCACGGTGCCGGCGGCGGCTGGCGGATGGTGCGGGATTCGAACCCGCGAAGCATGAGGTCGGTTGTCATGCCTGCCCGCCTAGCAAGCGGGTGCCTTCGACCGCTCGGCCAACCATCCAAGGGGATCGGATACGAAAAAAGCCCATCCCCGATGGGACAGGCTTTTCCGATACTCCGATTACACGCGACAGCGTAACACGAAACCGTCTCACGTTCAAACGTCGCCGCCGTCGCGCTCGGCGCGATCCTGCGCGCAGGCCAACAGCTCCATGATGTTCCACTCCCAATAATGCCGGTCGATGCGCCGCGTGGACGGCATCTTGCCCCGGCTGCGCCAGTTCGCCAAGTCCTTGCCCGTCACGCTCACACCCGTGTTCTCCCGCACCCATCGGGCGGCGTCGGCCTGCGTGCGCGTGATGTGCATGAGCCCCGCGCTGCGCAGGTACTCCAACCGCACGCGCTTCAAGTCGAGCCATGCGCCGCATTCGGGGCACACCGTATACCGCGCGGAGCGGGCGGCGTAGATCGGCGTGCGTATCGGCTCGTCGTCGTCCCCCTTCGTGTTCAGGCAGTTGGGGCATACGCCGACAAGACGGCGCTCGCCGGCGTGCGTGGTGGCGGTTTCGACCTTTTCCGATAGGCGGATCAGGTCGGCGTATAGGTCGCCGGCCGTGTAGAGTCGTGCGAGGTCGGGCATGTGGTGCAGCAGCAGGCGGGTGATGTCGGCCCATTGCATGAGGGTGCGGGGCCGGTCGTATCGGTCGTGGCCGATCGGTTTGACGCCGAGCATGCCGCCGGTGAGTTGCAGGTGCGTTTCCACTGCGGAGTACAGGGCTTGGGCGGCTTCGTTGACCGGCGGGGCCGCGTATGCCCTGTTGCCGTGGCGTGGCGAGCGTTCGCGGGTGGTGGCTTGTTTGTAGGCGATCTGTTGGAGGGCTGGCATGCCGGCCTTCAGGAGCCATGCGAGGCGTTTCGCCCAGTCCTTGACGCATTCCTTGCACAGGTTCGCGTCGCCGGCTGGTTTGCCGCAGGCCGCGCATGTTCGTTGTTCCATCATCCCCGCCCTTTCGCTGGTGCTATACTCGCTTGTTGGACAATGCGAGCCTCTGCCGAAAGGTGGGGGCTTTTACTTTCCCGAAGCTGTTCCCGACGTGGTGGATTGGCCGGGAACGGCTTGTTTTCAACGGTTTGCTGACTTTCCTTAACTTTCTCTTCTATTGTCGCCGATGCCGGCGGGTTTTTCCGGCGCGGGTGCCGGGTGGGCTTGCAGGATGATGGCCTTCACCTCATCGATGGGGATGCGCAGGGATCGCGCGGTCTCTTCCGGCGGCACGCCCGTGCCTCCTGCCGGTCGAGCTGTTCGCATGCGGAGTGCTTGGCGCACATTTGTGCGACGCGGCGCATGCACTTGCGGATCGCGCCGCCGTAGGAGAGGGCGACGACGGTGAACCGGCCGAAGCATTCCGGGTGCGTCACGTCACGGCCGTGCGTGGCGGTGCCTCGCATGATGGTGACGGGGCCTAGCTGCCAGGCGGTGATTTTGGCGTCGATGTTGTTCATAAGATTTCCTTTCTTGGGTCGTCATTTGACCCCGTATCGGCGGCCGCCCCAGATGCCCTGCAACTGGTAGCCGTCGATCCGGTTGTGCTCGTCGGCGAACCGGCGGCACTCGCCGATGACCGGGCATGACCGGCATATGGCGAGCGCGGCCGCCTGTTCGTATGGTTTGCCGCTGAACCAGAGTTCGGGGTCGTGGTCGCGGCATGCGGCCTGATGTCGCCAGTCCATGGGTTATCGGCCGTCCTTTCGGTAGGGGTTGGCGCGTTCCACGATGGCGAGTTCGTCGAAGTGGTTCATGGCGTCGAACACGGCCTGTTTGCCTTGTTCGTAGGCTTCGGCGAGTTCGTCGGACTGTTCGGCGTCCATGATCGAACCGGCCTGCGGCCTTTTGAAGCCCGCCGTCCTGAGCCTGCGTTCGATCTCGTAGAGGCCGATTGGTTCGCTGTCGCAGGTGAAGACGATGCTCAGGCGTTTCATGACAAGTCCCTTTGCAGCGCGCGACGGCCGGCCTCGGTGATGGCATAGCGTCCGTATCCGACGTCTTGCGTGTATCCGCGTTCCTCCAGGGATTGGAAGGTGCGTTTGTGGTTGCCGTCGGCGGGCTGCATGTCGCCGTGGTTGACGAGCTGGAGCAGCACACTCTTCTGCGCGTAAGTGAGTCGTGGTCTCATTTGACGCCTCCGCTCAGCGGGTCGATGAGCTCGCAGCTCATGGCGTCGATGCGCTCGCCGGTCTTGACGGTCATGCACAGGCGTTTGACGTCGCCGGTCTGCCGCACCTCCTGCGTGACGGTCTGCACATCCTGTTCGCCGAGCTGCGCCTGTTCGCCAAGCCCGTAACCGACCACGAACGCTGCAAACACACACACGAAGGCCGGCATGATCCTCACAGCCCATGGTCTACCGTTCCTCATTCCGTTTCCTCCGTCCCGTCAATGAGCGTCCATGCGCTCGCTGCCAGATTGACCCACCATTCGCGCTCGCTGTCGTCCATGGCCTTGCCGCTCTCGTGGGCAATCGGGCAGTCGCCGACCTGCTCGTGCAGGCGCATGGCGAGCCGTTCCGCCTCGTCCGGCATGAACGGCCTACGGTTTATGGACCGCTCGAGCTGGATGGCGAGCGCGAGCGCATCGTCATGGCCTTGGGTGTATCCGATCACGTAGGCCTCGGCCGGGCTGTCGTTGCCGAGGCCGGCGTCGGCGAGCGCGTTCAATGCCTGTTGGGTGATGTCGATGCTCATATGCGGGCCTTTCGGTGTTTGCGTTCGGCTTTCCATTTCGGGTGGTACTGCAGGAACGCTTTGAGCGTGCTTATCGGCTCCCAGAAGTCGCCGTCCGGTAGGTCGAGTTGCCACCATTGACCGCAGACCGGGCAACGCCATACCGGATCACTGCCAGAGGGCTTGCAATACTGACTACTCACTCCACGCCTCCAGTTCGCTGATGTCGGTCGGAATGCCGTATTGGTCGCAGTGGATGCGTGTGCTCATTGCTTGTCTCTTTCCCGTTTGATGAGTTCGTCGATGAGGACGAGGGCGAGGTCGGGGTAGCCTTGCTTGAGTTTTGCCCATGTTCTGGCTTCGACGCCGACGGTGTGGGCGACGAGTGCCGTGAGTATGTCGTACTGTTGGCGCGTCCATGCGATCTTTTCGCCGTAGTCGATGACTCGGCATAGGTACCATCGGGCTTTTTCGAGGTCTTCGACGGGTCGGCCCTTGCTGTGGTAGCGCCAGAGGTATTTGATGGCGTTGCCGAGGCAGAAGCTGGTGTCGGCGGTCAGTTCGATGCACTCCATGCCCGGGTGCGAGCGTGTGTAGTGGTTTGGTGAGTTGACGGGGTCGTTGGCCCATGTGGTGGCGTGCATGCTTACCAGTCCTTTTCGAGTTCCCGGCAGTCGGGGCAGATGGATGACGTGGTGTCGGTGAGCGGTACGCCGCAGATCGCGCAGATGGTCGGATCGTTGGCCGGTTCGGGTCGGTGGGCTGCTTCCAGGAGGCGGCGGATGAGTTCGATGGTCTGCGGGGCGGGGGTTGTGGTGTGGGTGCTCATTGCTTGTCCTTGAGTTCGATGTGTCCCCAGTCGCATGACGCTCCGCCGGAGTCGGAGAAGCATCGGACGGCCGCGCTGCCGTCGGGCAGTTCGTACCAGCGGACGTATCCGGGGTCGGGGTTGTTCACGGTGCCCTGGCCGCCGCCTTTGGGTGTTTCTCCGCATGCAGCGAGCGCGAGGATGGCGAGGATCGCCGTGAGGGTTGCGGGTATTCGTTTGCCGGTGTTCATGATTGGGTTCCTTGGTGTCCGGTTCGGATGATGTCGAGGTAGGCGGTGTAGTCGTTGATGTACCGACGGATGCAGTCCTGGACTCGGTGGGTGCCTGCGTGGTTTTGGTAGGGGTTGCCGCCGATGGCTTGGTCGGCGAAGCGGAAGCTGGTGAGGTCGAGTTTTCGGTGGTGGAGTCCTTGGGTGATGGGGTGGTTGAGGTGGCGGCTGAGGTGGACGTCGAGTTGGCGCAGGTCGAAGTCCACGTTGGTTCCTGCGGGGTGGAGTGTGTATTGGCTGAGTTGGTCGTTGAGGAATTCGTGGATGTTGAGCGCGGTGTGCTTGTAGTCGTAGCCGGTCTTGGGTGCTTCGGCGCAGGCGAGCATGAGCCCGTTGGCGAGGTGCATTTCGTAGGCTTTGAGCATTTCGGGGTGCATGGTCCAGTTGCGCACGTTGTCGGGGTGGACGATCAGGTGCAGGCTGCCGCCTCGGGTTTCGGCTTTCAGGTCGGTGACCTGCATGCCGACTTCCAGGAGTTCGCACTGATTGGGGTCGAGGCCGGTGGTTTCGGTGTCGATCCATAGGAGCATGTGGGGTTTGGCTGGCGGTTTTGGCGGGTTGAGGGGTTTGCCGCTGACGGTGATGTCGTGTTGGGTGTTCATTGGTCGCCTTTCTTGATGTCGATGTGGGTGGGGAGGTCTTCGGGTGGCGGGCAGGGATGGCGGGTGCCGTCCTTGTTGAGCTGCTGCCAGCCGCCTGTGCGGTAGTAGACGGGGATGGTGGCGGGGTCTTTGCCCGTGTGGACGAGGTAGCCGAGCCGGTAGGCGCGTGCGGGGTGGGCGTGTACCCATCCGTGGCATCCTGTGGTGCCGCTGCCGCAGAGTTGGAGCAGGTTTTCGGGTTGGTGGAGCCGGTCGAAGGGGTGGCTTCGCGGTTCCCTGTGGTGGATGCTGTCGCCGCTCCAGTGGCTGCCGGTTTCCCGGTCGCACATGGCGCATCGGTATCGGTCTCGCCTCTGTACGGTTCTGCGGGTCTCGGCTGTTGGCTTGCTGCTCATCGGCTGGCCTTTCGTTGGCATTCGTTGATGATTTCCTTGGCTTTTTGTTCCGGGTCGATGCCGGTTTTGACGCTGGCCCAGAAGTCGGCTCTCATCGCGTCGGTGAAGGTGCCTACGGGCACGTGGTCCCGGATGTGGCCGGTGATCCACCGGTCGTCGATGACGGTGCCGTCGGGCAGTGCGTGCCGGTATGGTTTCGGCTGGCTGGGCATGGTGTCCATGTATGCGCCTTGGCGCAGCCATCGGCTCATGTTGGGCGCGTATCTGGGGTCGTCCACGGTTTTGGCGTAGGCGATGACGGCTCCGATGAGCTGCGCTTCCGTCACGGCGGACGTGCCGTCGTGCCCGGCCACGGCTGCGGCCCACGCTTTCTCGGCTTCCCGTCGCGAGCCGGTGTGGCGTGGGTAGGCGTTCCACGCCGTGGCGAACGGGTCGGCCAACGCCCTGGCCTCGGCCTCGGCGACCGACGCGGTTTGCTTCGATCCCGGCCCGGAGGGGTCAGGGGAGGAAGAAGGCATGGTTTTGGTTTGGTTAGGTACGGTAGTGCTTCCTGTTTGCTTTGTTGAAGTTGAAGCAGTCTGCTTCGCGTCTGCTTCGTTTTGCTTCCTGTTTGCTTCGGCTTTCGCCCTGCGGGACTCGCCCGACGCCTTGCCTCCGGCGTGGCCGGCGACGACCTTCTTCTCGTGCAGTTCGGCGGCTTCTTCGGGCGTAAGCGGTTTCTTCTGGTTCTTGAAGCTGCCGAACACGGCGAGGCCGCGACGGGTCACGACCCTGTACACGCCTTCGCCGGCCTCCTCGAAGAGCCCGTTTTCAACGAGTTCGCGCACGAGTCTGACGGTGCCGCCCACGCTTCTGACGCGCTTGAGGTCGAAGGTGCCGTCGAACGAGTCCGGCCGCGTGTATATCTGGTGGTCGCACCACGTCACCATCGTCGCGTACAGTCCGCGCGCGGCCATGCTGCTGTCCTGCACCGCAGGATCGAAACCGAAGGTGCTGTCGAAGTTCACAGACATGGCGCGCCGCCTTCACGACATGCGATAATCGACTTATGAGCAACGACAAGAAGACCCAGCGCTGCATGTGTGTGACGATTGATTTCGAGCAGCTTACGTTCGGTGAGCTGCGCAAGTTCGTCGAACTGACGGCAGATCGTGAGGACGATGAATTTGTGTGCGTCAACGACAATGACGGAGTGCCGGACGGCTTTATGGCGTATGTGGACGCAGAAACCATAGACGTCGTGCCAACCGATGAGACGTCGGAGCGCTGATATCGACCACATCTTTTCCTGAGCCACCCCGTTGCGGGTGGCTTTTTTGTTTGCCTGCTGCATATAAGCCTCTCTCAATGTGTGGTTACTTGATCTCGCCGGTGGTCGGATCGACGGCCTCTCCTCTGTCGGTCTCGTCAGCATCGTCGTCGGGATCGGGATAGTCGGGCGCGCTTTCCTCGAACGTGGCGAGGCTGTCGTGGAGGTTGTCGTACAGGACCGCGCGGCGTGCGTCCTTCGGATAGGTGAGCAGCCGGTTGATGACCTCGGCGCAGTCGATGATGTGCTGCGCGAGCGCGTCCGTGTCGTACACGGCCTCGGTGTACGGGTCGATCTGGTGGAACTTGTCGAGGTAGGCGTCTTTGGTTTCGAGCTGCATCTTGTGGTTGACCGCGCGGCGGAAGTCCACGGCCGCCTGCTTGATCTTCGCGCACGAGCTGTTGAAGTCCAGCAGGCTCAGCGGGCTCATTTCGTCGGGTATGAGCGCGTCCTGGACAAGTCCAGAGTCATTTTTCTTTGCCATGAGGGTGTCCTTTCTAGAATTCCGGGTCGCCGGTGTCGGTGGTGGACGTGTCCGTTGTGTAGCCGCTGCCGCCGTTGGCCCACGGGTCGGACGCCGGCGGCTGAGACGGCGCGGCGGCTGAGACGGCGCGGCGGCTGGCCGTGGGCCAACGGGCGGGTTGCCCGCGGGGTTGCCGTAGGTGCTGCCGCCCTGACAGCCGTCGTGGCCGCCCTGTTTCGTGACCTGCGCGGTCGCGTAGCGCAGGCTGGGGCCGATCTCGTCCACGGTCATTTCGACCACGGTGCGGTTGGTGCCGTCCTGCGCCTGATACGAGCGTTGGGAGAGCCGGCCGGTGGCGATGACGCGCATGCCCTTGGACAGCGACTGGGCGCAATGCCCGGCGAGGTCGCGCCAGGCGGAGCAGCGCATGAACAATGACTGGCCGTCCTCGTACTGGTTGGCCTGCCGGTTCCAGGCGCGCGGCGTGGAGGCGATGGTGAAGCCGCACACCTGCGTGCCGGTGCCGGTGGTGCGCAGCTCGGGGTCTGCGGTCAGGTTGCCGACGATCGTGAGGATGGTTTCGCCGGCCACTAGTCCTCGTCCTCCATGTCCTCGATCCAGTCGCCGACGAACGTGGCGAGGACGTGCGCGTCCTTGGCTGCGCTGCTCGCGATGCCCCATGCCACGTCTTCGCGACGGTTGTGGCAGTGCAGGGCGAGGTCGGAGAGCGCCGCATAGGCCATGTCGGCCACGTCGCGCATGTGCTCCAGCTCGTCAAGCTCGCCGGCGTCATCCGGGCCGTCGTCCTCTTCCTCGTCGTCTTCGTCGTCGAGGACGGTGCCGAGCGGCTTCCGGTCGCTGGAGGCGAACATGTCGGCGAGCGTCTTGCCATTGGGCAGCACAGGTTCGAAGGATATGTAGGCCTTGGCTTTCTCGCTCAATGCGAGGCCGGCTTGGTCGAGCGCCGTGACGAACAGTTTTGCCAGCTCACCGCCGGAGACAGACACGTCGCCCTCGATGAGGCCGTAGAACTTCTCGGCGAGTTTTTCGGCCATTTCCTCGTTGGATGTCATGATGTTCCTTTCCTGATGTCCCGTTTCCATGCCCATTCGCATTCCGCGCCGATGGTCGCCGCGCCTCGGTCGATGACGAACGCGGCGGGCGACGGCATGAGGATGAGGCGCGGGTAGTCGAGCCGTGAATTGCATTCGCAGATCGCGTCCAGCGCCTCGGCGATCAGTTCGCCGGGCGTCATGGTCAGGCCCCGTTCGGTGATGGGCCAGACCATGAGACTGCGGTGGGTGTTCATGGGACTCCTTCGTTTGGTGCGGGGCCGCGCTGGCGTGGTCGACGCCGGCAATGGAGACCACCGGCTCGCACGCCATCGCTTCCGCAATCCACTGACTTCCTGTCGTATGGGGATGGATCGCGGCCGACGTTGACGCGGCCCCAGTGGACGGCGGCCGAATCGAACGGCTTCCCGGTCTTTGCCCGCGCCCACCTGACGCGAATCTCGACCGGGGGCGAACCTGCCCGCCCTTGGCGCGCCGCCGGTGGAGAGAACCGGCGGCGCGATCATTGAGAGAGGTGGTGTTAACGACTTGTTCCTTGTCGCCGCCCGCCGCATCGGAAGGAAGGTCGCAATGGCGGCGGGCAAGCCTTAAATGGTCAGCACGAGCGCGCAGAGAATGACGAGCCTGAGCGACTGGTACGCAAGCGCTCCCGGCTTGGCCTTCGTTTCGCGCAGCGTGCCGATGAGTATGAAGTGTTCGAGCAGCGCGTATCCGAGGATCACCCACTGCTGCCAGACGAGTGCATCGAAGTTCATTCGCCGGCCTCCTCGAACAGTGCGACGAACACCACGGGGCATTCCACGAACGCCCAGAACGCGGCGAGGCCATTGCCGATCGGATGCATGCAGGCATCGTGAGTGAACAGCCATCCCACGCAGACGACGAACGATATGACGGTCAACAGGCCGATGGTGTACGGATAACGCTTGAACATGACCGCCACCCCTACTTGGTCTGGACGAGTGTGTCCGCGCCGTCGGGGACGACGACGAGCTGGTCCGCGTTGGACAATGCGTCGATGTAATGCTGCTTGAGCACGTTGTCGGTCAGGCTCTCGTTGAGCACGGCGTTGGCGTCGGCCTCGCCCTGCGCCTTGATCTTCTTGGTCTCGGCCTCGGTCTTGGCGACCTGCTGCTCGTTGAGCGCCTTCTGCTTGTCGATCTCGGCGGCCTGCGCCTCCGTGTACTTCTTGGTGATGGCCTCGCCGTAGCGCACGTCCTGCACGCTGACCTGTTCGACGGTCAGGCCGATCTTCCTCCACTTGGCCGCCAGCGCATCTTGCACCGCCTTCGTGTATTCGCCTCGGTTGGTGAGCATCGTCAGGGTGTCGAACCGGCCGGACTGTTCGCGCGCCACTGAACGCAGATCGTTGCTGATGTAGTTCTGCGTGAACGTCTGCTGCTTGCCATACTCCGAGTACAGGTATTCGGCCGCGCTCGGATCAAGGCTGTAGTTGACTTGGACGTCGATGTCCGCAGAAGCGCCGCTCCTGTCGTTGACGGTGACCTGCTTGCCGACCGCGCTGCCGCCGTCGTACTTGTAATCGGTGTCCTTGTAGAAGTTGATGAGGTTGTTACGGGTGTCGTATTTGATGACGCTCTGCCACGGCGTCTTCCAATGGAAGCCCGCGTCTTCGGAATGACCGGCCAGACTGCCGCCCATGTTGCGGATGACCGCGACCTCGCCCACGTCCACGGAATACAGGCATGCGGGAATGAGCAGCAGCAATCCGACGAGGCCCGGAATGAGGCCGATGCCGGCCCCCTTGACGTTGTTGGACAGCGCGACGCCGGTGACGGCGGCGCTGAAGAGCAGCAGGATGATGGAGATGACGAACCAGATCATGAGGGTTCCTTTCGGAAGATAAGGCCCTTTCCCCGTGCCGCGTAGGCTTGAAGCTGCAACACAAACAATCCGCTGCATGCGGGGAAAGGAAGTATTCAAATGGGTGGAGCTGCAAGCTGGGCGAGCTCAGCGGAAACGAAGTTCAAGCAGGCTCAGGCAAGCACTAGAAATGCCTATGAGTCACGGATGACCGAAGGCCTAGCGGACATCGCCCAAGCGTTGTTCCAAATCGACTTACGGCTTGATCGGCTCGAAAAGAAACTGGACGGTCGGGGTTAAGCCTTGCCAGTTTGCGCTCGCTGATGACGTCGTGGCGTATGTAAAGGCTTTCCATGTTGAGCTGTGCGCCACGACGCTCATAGGCGTTACTCATTTCGCCTCCAGCAGTCGGAGAACGTCGCGCAGCTCGCATTGGACGATCTTGGTGACGTAGACGCATGCCTTGTTGCCCAATGCCTCAACGATGATGGGCTGCTCAGGAGTGACCTCGGCGATATAGCCGGCGTCATGCTCGTTCAGAAACGATTGAACGGCTTTGACGTCGCCATCGAAGCTCTCGACTCGCAGAATCTCATGCCGCCCCTGATGATTCGAGCGGTATGGAATGACGCCATTCTGGACGGTATCGGCTTTGAGTGTTCCAATGCGCACCCAATGGCCGGTACCGTCCGCGCCATCGCCATGTGTCTCGAACACGACAATGGCCACAGGTTTCGGGCACTCGGGACGACGGACTATGCACGCTTGCAGTACGTTGCTGAGCGCGAACAGCAGGGACAGCACGCCGTACAAGCCCATACGCGCATCCCTTTGCACGACGGCCATCACCACCATGGGAGCGCCGCAGAGGAACAGCACGCCGGCGCAGACCTTGAGCACGCGCCGCATCATCTTGTCGCTCATGCCGTCGCCCCTTCCGGTTGGATGTCCACAGGCCACGGATCATTAGTGCGACCCATAAGGTAATCAACACTGGTGTTGAAAAAATCAGCGAGCGCCTTGTAGTCCTTTGCAGAGAAGGATCGGAGGCCGTTCATTTTGTTGGAGAAAACTTGTTCGCTCATACCGATGGCGAGCGCCACGTCTTTCTGAAGGCAATGACGCATCTCGATCAGTCCTGAGATGCGGGACGCTGGGTTATCACCTTCAAGCGTCACTAATCGTTTTTGATTGGCGTTCATGGTTGCTAACCATATCACGCACTAATCGATTTCGAGCACTCTCGGCGTGTCTTGATTTTGATTCGACATGCTGAGATTCTTGCGCTACTAATCACTTTTGCGTATCATTAAGGGCATGACGGTAACTATGACAGCCCCAAAGGTTGCAGCTAGCCCGCAGGACATAGCGATTTTGAACCTGAATATGCTGATGCAGCTTGAAGGGCGCTACAGAAAAGACCTCGCCGAATACATCGGCAGACGCCCACAGAATCTCTCCCGCATGATGTCAGGAGAGAGCAACTGGGCACTGAATGACATGTGGAAGGCGGCTGAGTTCGTGGGCGTCTCCCTTGACGTCCTGACTGATCCGACTCTCACGCCGGCCAAGGCGCTCAGCATCATCGGCGAGCGCCGTAACGATAACGATGGGAATGGAGGTTTGCCTGTCGTCAATGTTGACGACTTCCGCCTACGTGGCGGGGCGTGGAAGACCCCGGCTATGGTTCTGGCCGCCTGATTTTTCGGGCCGGTCGGGATCATAACCCAGAGGTCCATGGTTCAAATCCATGCCCCGCTACTGATGAAAGCTAGGAATTGCAACAATTCCTAGCTTTTTTGTTTTCCGTCAAATCTCACCAAAACCAATTTCCGGACAAAATCTGGACAAAATCCGACAAAAACCGGGTATATCAGCCGAGTTCATCAATCGCATGTGCCGAAAGTATGGAGAAAATGCGCCGGATCCGCCAATCGCATGTGCCGAAAGCGAAGATTGCCGCTCAAGGCTGAAAATCCAACGTTCTCCAAGGTTGCACGCGCTACGTTGACCTCGCCAACCACATATCACCAGATATAAGGAGAACAAGGCAATGCATTATATGAATCAAGCGAACGCGCACAACGCGACGCAGGACACCACAATGCAAGACAGCGCAACGCACGATACGGCAACAAAGGCAACGCAGGACACCGCGCCGCTGAAAGGCATCACCGTGATTGACTGGACGCAGGTGCAGTCCGGCCCGTCGTGCACGCAGATGCTCGCATGGATGGGCGCCGACGTCATCAAGGTGGAGAAGGTGCAGGGCGGAGATCCGACACGTAATGAAATGAACGACGTGGATGGCTCGTACTCCCTGTACTTCCTTCAGCTCAATGCCAACAAGAAATCCATCACGCTGAACATGAGAGATCCGGAAGGCAAGAAAATCCTCGCCGAACTCCTGAAGAAAGCCGACGTGTTCGTAGAGAATATCGGCCCGGGAGACGTGGAAAAGCTTGGTTTCGGATGGAATGACGTACATGCGATCAATCCGCGTCTGATCATGGCGTCGCTGAAGGGCTTCAACAAGGGCAGCCGGTTCGAGCATGTCAAGGCGTTCGAGCCGGTCGCGCAGTCCGCGGGCGGTGCCGCTTCCACCACCGGCTGGTATGACGGCGAGCGCAATGTGCCCACGCAGTCCGGCGCCGCATTGGGCGATTCCAACAGCGGAATGCATCTGCTGATCGCCATTCTTTCGGCGCTGTTGCAGCGCGAGCATACCGGTGAGGGTTGCTATGTGTACCAGTCGATGCAGAATGCGGTGCTGAACTTGTGCCGTGTCAAGCTGCGCGACCAGTTGATTCTCGACCGTTTGGGCAAGCTTTCCTACTATGACTGCTACCCGAATTATGAGTGGGGCAAGCAAGGCAAAGCCATTCCGCGCGCAGCGAATGCGGAGGGTGGTTTGGTGCTTGGCTGGTGCTACCGCGCGAAAGGCTGGGAGCATGACCCGAACGCTTACGTATATATAGTGGTTCAACAGTCCAAGAAGGGCTTCGAGAATTTCTGCCATGCGATGGGATTCGAGGATTGGCTGACCGACCCGCGTTTCAATACCGCCAATGCGCGTGACGAGCATAAAACCGAGGTGTACCAGCGTGTTGAGGCGTACACCATGCAGTTCGACAAGTACACGCTGACCAAGGAATTGGGTGCGAAGGGCGTGCCGGTCGGCCCGGTGTTGGATTGGTATGAGTTGGAGAACGATCCTGATTTGAATGGGGATGGCACGATTGTGACCATTGACCAGCAGGATGCGCGCGGCGATTTCAAGACGATCGGCATGCCGTTTACGATGAGTAATTTCGTGCCGGATTACCAGCGTGCGCCGAAGCTGGGCGAGCATAACCGTGAGATTCTGCATGCGTTGGGATATGACGACGATCAGATCGCTTCGCTGCGTGATTCCGGTGTGATCGGCGGCAACGATGGCGTGCAGGCTGATTTGAAGTAACGCACGTTAGCGCGCACTGGCGCACGAATAAGGGCGGATCACAAGATTCGCCCTTATTTGTTATGCGTCACATCCATTGCAGTCCACGCCCCGCACTTCCGCACACAACCACATGTCTTACGTCTTACGGTTTACCGTCACAAAAAGCGCATGCAGTAACGGAACGTTGGAATTTCAACGTTCCGTTACTATATGCGCTTCGTGAGCTACAGTGAGGATACTGAATCAGCCCACGCAGAAGGGGACGAGCCAGATCCACAGCAGACAGGTGGCCGCGAATGCCACCGTGGCGACGGCCGTGGTCGAGGCGCCTTCTTTTACATAAATGTTGTAACGGCTGGAAATAATGATGCCTGAGAACGCCGGCGGCAACGCGACCGCCATCACCAGCATCGAAATCTTGTTCATGTCACCGCCCATGCCACACAACAGCGCCACGCCAAGGAACACTGCAGGCGTCAGAATCAGGCGGAAGAACGTATTCCAGATGGTTTCCCAACCGAGCGAGAATTTCACCGTGGAAAGCGCGAGGCCCGCGGAAAGCACGGCCACACCGGAATTCGCTTTGGCGATCAGATCGAAGGTCGGCGCCACCTGGCTTGGCACATGAATGCCCACCAACACTAGGAAAATGGCCAATAACGACGCCCAGCAGATCGGTTGCTTCAGTGCGTCGAGCAACGCCTGCAGATTGCCGTTGCGGTTCTTTCCCGTATTCGACGTGCCATGCACCATAAGTTCGGCGGTTTTGTCGGTTGCGGCATCTCGCGCCGGGTCAAGCGTGATATCGCCTTTTGCATTGGCCTTTGCATTGACCGCGTTTTCGGCCTGCACGCTAAACTTCGCTCGGTCTTTGGCCTGGCCGAGGTTGATCAGATACATGCCGATCGGAATGGTCACCACGTTGACCACGATGGAAATAATGGCTATGACGAGATTCGTGCTGACGGTGTTGCCGTAAATCGGATCAAGCACAGCGAATCCAAGGAAACCAATCGTCGGAGATCCTGCGATCAGAGCACAGACGGCCGCCTCCTGAATGCTGCGGTGGAACAGCAACCGGCACAGATAATAGCTCACCATAAACATGACGATGACGCCGATGAAACTGATGGCGGTCAATGTTGCGTCTTTCGCAAGCATTGCACGGGTCGATTTGATGATGGACACAAATAACGCCGCAGGAAGCGCGATATTCAACACAAGTTTATTAAGTCCCTGCCGCTGATCGTCATCAAAATAACTGAATTTTCCACAAATATACCCTAATGCCATAATGACAATAATTGGCACGATGTCGTCAACAAGTATGTTTATCACTGTCGTTCTTTCTTTATATTTTTTCTATCTGCAATCTTCTGCAATATTGTTTGATTGCTGATATTGCAGATACGTTGATCGGATCATTGGTTTTCAGGCAGAAAAAGTGGGCGCACGCATTCCACCGTTCGCACGCCCACATGTCATACCGACAACCGATGCGCTACATGCGAGCGCCGGTCGCGTAGTCGTACATGGTGACTTCGGAATCAACGAGGGCTCCGACCACCGGCTTCGGATTCAACGCTCCGATATTGCCGGATTCCTTGCCCGCATACTGCGCGATCTGCACATGCACGAAGCTTGGCTTGCCTGATTCGACCGCCTCGCCGACCATGCGTTCGACTTCTTCCGGAGTGCTGGCATAGTAACCTTTACCCCCGAACGCTTCGAGGACCTTCTCGTAATGCGCGTTGTAGGTAAGCGTCAGCGGCGACGGATCACCGTCCGCTCCAAGGTTTTCGAAGTCGCCGCGGTAGATACCGCCGTTGTTGAGCACCACGAAGGTGATGGGCAGCTGGTAGCGGCAGGCCACCTCCACTTCCATACCATCGAAGCCGAATGCGGAATCGCCGCCGATGTACAGCACTTTCTTGCCAGTGGAAAGCGCCGCGCCAATCGCATAGCCGGTGCCGCAGCCCATCACACCCCACGTGCCGCAGTCCAAACGATGGCGCGGTTCGAGCATGTCGATGATGTTGCGGCAATCATCGAGCGAATTGGCTCCCTCATTGGTGAGAATGAGATCTTCATGGTGTTTGTTGTACACCTTTTTGATGGCTCCCAAGGCGTTGAAATGGCTCATGGGCAGCTGATCGGATTGTTCGCGGGTTTCAAATTTCGCCACGTTTTTCGCGCTGGCTTCCTTCAGCATGTTCAGCCAGGTTTCGTCAGCTTTGAACGGGTATTCTTCCAGAGATCCGTTGAGCAGCGTCATGGCGGAACGAATATCCCCCACGATTGGTACGTCGATACTGCGCGTGTTTTCGATTTCTTCCGGATTGATGTCGATTTGGATGAATTTCACATGTTCGTTCCACGTTTTGCCCTGGCCGAACGACAGCATCCAGTTGAGTCGCGCGCCGACCAGCAATACCACGTCGGCGTTGCGTAGCGCGATGGAACGGCAGCTTGCCGTGCTGTGTGGGTCGGTATCGGGCACTACGCCTTTGGCCATGGACATTGGCTGGAATGGAATATCCGTTTTCTTGACGAATTCGCGGATTTCCTCTTCGGCGCGGGCGATTGCGGCGCCTTTGCCGATCACCATGAGCGGACGTTCGGCCTGCCGCAGCAATGCGAGCGCCGCGTCGATGGATTTGCGTGCCGGCACCATGGCGGGGGCCGGGTCGGTTGCCGTCCACATCAGGCGGTCGGCTTCGCTTTGGCTCAGGGTCTGTGCCACGGTGTCATCGGGGAAATCGATGTACACCGCGCCTGGGCGTCCTGAAGAGGCGATATGCATGGCACGGGCCACCGCGAGCGGAATATCTTCGATGCGGTCGATGCGCAGCGAAGCCTTGCAGAACTGCTTGGCGTAGTTCATCTGGTCGAGGCCTTCGTATTCGCCTTCCTCAAGGTCGACCACATGGCGGGTTGAGGAGCCGCCGATCATGATGACCGGATAGCCGTTCACCGTGGCTTCCAGCAGTGCCGGTAGACCGTTGAGGAATCCTGGAGCGGATACCGTCAACGTGACAGCCGGCCGACCGGTGATGAATCCGTCGGCCGCGGCCGCGTTCACAGCGTCCTCCTCATGGCGCATGCCCACGAATCGCATACCCATGCCCTGCGCGATGCGCGCGAAATCGGTGACGGGAATGCCGACCACGCCATACATGTTTCGTATGCCGTTGGCCATCAGCACCCGCGCCAGATAATGCGGCGCATCGGTGACCTTCCGATCATCGGCTCCCTGCCGTTCGGCATCCGCACGCATGCTCGCGACCATCGTTTCATCTGCATGTTCTTCTGTCATCGCAACCTCCATTCGTATCGACGACGCCATGATTGTAGATACGTGAAAATGGGAGTTCGTCAGCAGAAAAATATGTTCGTCTGCGGCTTAATTTCAACGTTTTCAGCATGATATAGCCGTATTCTCACGCACATGCGGAATATATTGCAGCTGAAATATCGCAACTCTCATCGAGAAGCATCACCTCCGCGAGACGACATCATCGCCGCATATCATCGTCGCCGTACCGCATACAGCATGAACGCCCCGCAGCACATCACGGCAGCCGCCAAACCCAACACCAGCCCCATCGGACTTCCTGTCTGCGGCATTTCCTG
>OIQL01000043.1_pt1 | contig 41503 bp, 39 predicted proteins | sample 1585961 | NCBI WGS metagenome assembly OIQL01 (sample SAMN02674970, study PRJEB24791) | human gut metagenome, SKBSTL043 | isolation source: stool | host: Homo sapiens | place: USA | reverse complement strand
ATTTTTTGTACGCCGCCGCCCGCCATCGAGCAGAGTTTTACACCTAATTGGGGATTAAACAGCTGATGGCTGGCGGCGGCGTTGCCCTCATCGGTATCACCCTGATTCCCCTGCTGAGCGGTCTGTTCGGCTGATCTTTTCCGGGCGGCGTTTGCCGCCCCGTACATATTTACTTGCAAGCATTTCCAGCCCCTCCGTGGCAAACGGATTCTTATTATAAAGAGGAAACGCATTGCAAATCGAATATTCACCTTTATTTTGAAAGGACGGTGCTATTATGCAGATTCTGACTCACCTTATTTTTCTGCTCAACCTGCTCAAGACCCTTATCAACCATTTTTCTTGATGGGTGGTGGCGCTGAGTGGAAACTGTTCTCAAAGCAATCTCCGATTGGATCAAGTCACTGCTGACAGCGGCGATCATGTCCAATCTCTCCGGCTTGTTTGATGACGTCAACACCCAAGTGGGCAACATCGCACAGCAGGTCGGCACCAAACCATCCAATTTTGAACCGCGCGTTTTCGCTATGATCGAGGCACTATCCCGTAATGTGGTGCTGCCCATCGCAGGCGTGATTTTGACCTTCATTGCTTGTTATGAATTGATTCAGATGATTACTGAACACAACAATATGGCACAATTTGAGCCTGCGCTGCTGATGAAATGGATCTTCAAAACTGCCATTTCGGTCTGGATGATTTCCAACACTTTCGATATCATCATGGCGGTGTTCGACGTGACGCAGCAGGTGGTGGCAAATTCCAGCGGCATCATCAGCGGCAACACAAGGGTCAACGATATCGGCTTGTCGATGCTGCAATCCAGCATGATGCAGATGGACGTAGGACCCCTGTTCGGGCTGTTCTTGCAGTCCTTCTTCATCGGTATCACCATGCGCATCCTGTCCATCGTGATTTTCGTCATCGTCTACGGAAGAATGATTGAGATCTACATGATGGTCAGTCTGGCTCCGGTGCCCATGGCAACATGGGGCAACCATGAGCAATCCCATGTTGGACAGAACTATCTTCGTTCTCTGTTCGCGCTGGGATTTCAAGGTTTCCTGATCCTGATCTGCGTGGCGATCTACGCTGTTCTGCTCCAGAATGTTGCAATATCCGGGGATGCCATCAACTCGATCTGGAGCATCGTGGGGTATACCGTGCTGCTCTGCTTCTCGCTGTTCAAGACCAGCTCTGTCGCCAAAACTCTGCTGGGTGCCCATTGATTCGGAGGTGAAATTTTGGCAGCTTATATTTCCGTGCCGCGCGATTTCAGCAAGGTGAAGTCCAAAGTAGCCTTCAACCTGACCGCCCGGCAGCTCGTCTGTTTTGGTGCAGCGGCAGTCGTAGGCGTGCCGCTGTTCTTTGTTCTGCGGGACACCGCTGGCAATTCCGGTGCTACCCTCGGCATGATGTCGGTGATGCTGCCCATGTTTTTTCTGGCCATGTACCAGAAGAACGGTCAGCCCGCCGAAAAGATCCTGCGGTACTACCTTCAGGCGCGTTTTATTCGTCCGAAGGTGCGTCCGTACCAGACCCGCAATTACTATGCACTGCTTATGAAGGGAGATGACACCCATGATTCCGTTTCTGAAAAAGAATAAAGACGGAAAAAAGCCGCCCAAGCCCACAGTGCCCCGCACGGCACAGGAGAGCATTCCGTTCCAGCGGATGTTTGAGGACGGCACCTGCCGTGTCCGTCCCGGCTACTACACCCGCACCATCCAGTATCAGGATATCAACTATCAGTTGGCGCAGCAGGAGGACAAGACCGCCATCTTTGAGGAATGGTGCTCTTTTCTCAACTTTTTCGACAGCTCTATCCACTTTGAACTGTCTTTCGTGAATACCGCCACCGATTCGGCAGACTTCGAGAAGTCCATCCGCATCCCGTACCAGCAGGATGGCTTTGATGATGTGCGAGCCGAGTACAGCCAGATGTTGCGGCAGCAGCTTTCCAAGGGAAACAACGGCCTGACGAAAACGAAGTTTCTGACCTACGGCATCGAGGGCGACAGCATGGCGCAGGTCAAACCTCGGTTGGAGCACATCCAGAACGACCTGATGAACAACTTTCACAGGTTGGGCGTTCTGGCAAAGCCGTTGGACGGTACGGAGCGTCTGCGGCTGATGCACGGGATGCTGAACATGGATGGAGCCAACAAGTTCCACTTCAACTGGAAAGACCTTGTGCCCAGTGGTCTGTCCGTAAAGGATGCCATTGCCCCCACTGCGCTGGCGTTTAAGAACAGCCGCACCTTTCAGATGGGTGGCATCTTCGGAGCGGTCAGCTTTCTGAATATCACGGCTTCTGACCTGAGCGACCAGTTGCTGAAGGATTTTCTGGACATGGATTCCAGCCAGATCGTTACCATGCACATCCAGTCCGTTGACCAGAACAAGGCCATCAAAACCATCAAGCACACCATCACCGAACTCGACCGCAGCAAGATCGAGGAGCAGAAAAAAGCTGTCCGCGCCGGATACGACATGGACGTGCTGCCGTCTGATTTGGCGACTTACGGCAGGGATGCCAAGGCACTTTTGAAGGAGCTGCAGAGCCAGAATGAGAGAATGTTTTTGGTGACGTTCCTCGTGTTGAACACCGGCAAGACCGAGCAGGAACTGGAAAACAACGTTTTTCAGGCATCCAGCATTGCACAGAAGCACAACTGCAACCTGTGCCGCCTTGACTTTCAGCAGGAGCAGGGGCTGATGAGCAGCCTGCCGCTGGCAGACTGTCAGATCGAAATTCAGCGAGGGCTGACCACCAGCAGCACGGCGATTTTTGTGCCGTTTACCACGCAGGAGCTGTTCGACAACGGCAAGGAAAGCCTGTATTATGGCCTGAACGCCCTGTCCAACAACCTGATTATGGTTGACCGCAAAAAGCTGAAGAACCCCAACGGTCTGATTCTGGGCACTCCCGGTTCCGGTAAATCCTTCAGCGCAAAGCGTGAGATCTGCAATGCGTTCCTCGTGACGGACGATGATATTATCATCTGCGACCCAGAATGTGAGGTGCGACACGAAGTCGCGTAATGTATTGTGTATAAACACTGCTCTATCCATTTGGAGTAACCCTACTGTGACCTGCACTGGTCAAAAGCCGGCGTTGGGAAGCTCACAGGACAATATGGGAAATCTGCCAGCCTAAAGCGGATGTACTGTTAGGGTAAAGAATGCTATGTCGAACGTAATGTGAATCATCGTAAGGATCGTTACAGGGAATAGGTGAAATAAGGCTGATACACCTACACCAAAAGGTGTTGGAGGTGGCCGAGGGGCCTTTCGCTACCCCGAAGCAAATGGACACAAATCCTCCCGGTTCAAAGATGGCGGCTAAGGCATTCGAGAATTATGCATTACGTGGAACGTGGAAAACCCTATGCGTTCCTTGAACAAAGGTATCGACCTCGCAAGAGGAAGAAATGGCGCAGAGGGTATGAGATGGAATAAAAAGCGAAAGGTTCACTGCAACGGTGAGCATAGGGGTTCAAAATTTGCCCTGACCTGAAAGGGTGCTGACTTATTCCGGGTATTTCATGGCAAGATTGGAGGTATTCCTGTGAACGATAAGTATTCAACGACGGAAGGTAAAACTTCTGAGAAGCTGTCGGACGAAGCTATGTTGAGTGCCCAATGGAAAAACATTGACTGGCATAAGGCAGAGCGGGAAGTCAACAGGCTACAAATCAGGATTGTCAAGGCAACTCAGCAAAAAGACTACAACGCAGTAAAAAGACTTCAGTACCTTCTGACACATTCCTTTTACGCCAAAGCATTGGCTGTTAAGCGTGTCGTTACCAACGATGGGCGCAAGACTCCCGGTGTAGATGGTGTTCTCTGGAACACCCCGGCGAAGAAAATGAAAGCGGTTCTATCGCTGACAGATAAAGGGTATCGTGCACGTCCTCTCCGTAGAGTGTATATCGAAAAGAAGGACAAGAAGAAAAAACGTCCGTTGGGGATTCCCACGATGTATGACCGCGCAATGCAGGCTCTTTATGCTTTGGCACTGGAGCCGGTGGCGGAAACAACAGCAGATGGGAAATCCTTTGGTTTCCGAAAAGGAAGATGCGCACAGGATGCCTGCGAATATCTGTTCAATGCACTGTCGCGCAAGCACATTTCTCCGAAGTGGGTTTTGGAGGGTGACATCAAAGGTTGTTTCGACCATATCAGCCATGAGTGGCTTCTGGCGAACATCCCCATGGACAAGAACATTTTGAAGCAGTTCTTAAAGGCGGGATTTATCTATCAGCGCGAACTCTTTCCTACCGAGGAAGGAACTCCGCAAGGTGGTATTATCTCCCCCATTCTGGCGAACATGACGCTGGATGGTATCGAGAAGAAGCTGGTCGAACGCTTTCACACGAACGCGCTCGGTAAGGTCGATTCAAGATTTAAGAATGCCCACAAAGTAAACTTCGTCCGCTATGCAGACGATTTTGTGGTCACAGCGGCAACACCTGAACTGGCTCTTGAAGCAAAGGAGCTGATTCGAGAGTTTCTCGCTGAACGCGGATTGGAACTTTCTGATGAAAAGACCGTTGTCACCAACATTGACGATGGTTTCGACTTCCTCGGCTGGAACCTCAGAAAGTATAACGAAAAGCTGATTATCAAGCCTTCCCAAAAGGCGGTCAAGGCTATCGTTTCCAATATCTCTGACACGATTCTCCGCAGAGGAAAAGCGTGGCAGCAAGATGTTCTGATTATGAAGTTGAATGAACAAATTCGAGGTTGGACTAATTACCACCAGTCCGTATGCGCAAGTGATGCGTTCGCGCATCTGGACTATGTCCTGTACGAACTGCTGTGGCGATGGGCTAAAAGACGGCACCCAAAGAAGAACAAGTGGTGGATTTCCACGAGATACTGGCATCGTGTCGGTAATCGGAACTGGGTGTTCTCTACGGAAAACAAGGAGCTGATACGGGTGGACAGCACCGCCATTGTGCGACATACCAAGATAAAAGCTACTGCAAATCCGTTCCTCGATGAGGCGTATTTCCAAAAAAGGAAATTCGATAAAGGAATGCACCGGCTGACTGGAAAATTCAAGATGATTTGGAAAAACCAGAACGGACTGTGCTACCACTGCGGAATGCCGATGGATGTAACGGAAGAAAGAGAAATCTTCTACCTTGCACCAAAGGCAAAGGCTGGCATGGAAGATGTTCGCAATATGCGCTACGTTCATTGCACCTGTCAGCGTATTTATGCCGAGAACCGCTTGAAGAAGTGATGAAATGCTTGAGCCGTATGACGGGAAACTGTCACGTACGGTTCTTAGGCGGGAAGGCGGTGGTAACACCGCTGACCCAGCCGATTACGCTCCGCTGGTGGAGCGTCTGCATGGGCAGGTCATCCACATCAGCCCTGCCAGCACTCAGTATATCAACCCTATGGACATCAACAGCAACTATTCGGAAGAGGATAACCCGCTGGCTTTGAAAGCCGACTTTGTACTGTCCCTGTGCGAACTGGTGGTGGGCGGCAAGGAGGGCTTGCAGCCAGTGGAAAAGACGGTCATTGACCGCTGCGTCCATGTGATCTATCGCAAGTATTTCGAGAACCCCACCCCGGAAAATATGCCGCTGTTGGAAGATCTGTACAACGCCCTGCTGACGCAAGATGAACCGGAAGCCCGCCATGTGGCGGCTGCGCTGGAAATCTACGTCAAGGGCAGTCTGAACATTTTCAACCACCACACCAACGTGGATATCAATAACCGCATCGTCTGTTTTGATATCAAACAGCTTGGCAAACAGCTGAAAAAGCTTGGGATGCTCATCGTGCAGGATGCTGTGTGGGGGCGTGTCACCGCCAACCGTAGTGCCGGAAAATCCACCCGGTACTATGCAGACGAGTTCCACCTTTTGCTGAAAGAGGAGCAAACTGCGGCATACAGCGTTGAAATTTGGAAGCGTTTTCGTAAGTGGGGTGGCATCCCGACAGCCCTGACGCAGAACGTCAAAGACCTGTTGGCAAGCCCTGAAGTATCGAACATTTTCGAGAACTCGGACTTTGTGTATATGCTCAATCAAGCCAACGGAGACCGACAGATTCTCGCAAAGCAGCTCAACATCTCGCCCCATCAGCTTTCCTATGTGACTCACTCCGGCGAAGGTGAGGGGCTGCTGTTTTTCGGTAACGTGATCCTGCCCTTTGTTGACCACTTCCCGAAAGACCTTGAACTCTACCGCATCCTTACGACCCGCCTTTCCGAAGTTGCGGAGGCGCAAAAGCATGAGTGAGAAACAGCCGAAGCTGAAATTCGAGGAGGAAAAGGAGCGCACGGCTACGCGCTCCCCTCCGAAAAAGTCTAAAGTGGAGCAGTCGGTGCCCAAAAAGCAGAAACTGAAACAGGATGCAGACAAAGCTGCGGAGAAATCCCAGCATCTGCGTTTTGGCAAAGCCGAGATAACCCCGGATGAAGCATCCCGCATGACAAAGCAGCAGAAACGTGCTATGTATGCCGCTGCTGCCGCCCGGTCTGCGGCACATCGAGAGATTGATCAGTACGAGGACGACAATGTGGGCACGCAGGCTTTAAGCGAGGGCGAAAAAGCTGCCGAGACTACCCACGATATTTCCAAGAGCCGTTACGCCAGAAAGCTGAAAAAGAAAGCCAAGATGCAGGGCAAGAAGGGTGCCAAAACCGCAAAATCTTCCGTGCAGAAGCCGCCTGCGGCACAAGATGCAGGCGCATCCGGCACCGGCGAGGGCAGTTCCAACTGGCTTTCACGCTGGAAACAGCGGCAAGAAATCCGTAAAAGTCACTATGCCACCGCCCATTCGGGTACAGCGGCACAGACCGCAGGCGGCAAAGCGGTATCCAATGGCACCACTGCTGCGAAGTCTGGCATGGAACAGGTCATCGACAAAGGAAAATCGGTGGTCAGTACCGCAGTCAACGGCATTGCCAATTTTGCAAAAAGCAACGCGCACGTTCTTTTGATCGTGGGCGTTTTTCTTTTGCTCTTGCTGCTGGTCATGTCGGCATTTTCGTCCTGTTCCATTCTGTTTTCAGGCACCACGCAGGTATCCGGTCAGACCATTTACACCGCAGAGGACCGGGACATCCGGGGAGCCGAAACCGACTACAAGAAGCTGGAAAAGGAACTGGACAAAAAGATCAAGCGCACCCCCACCGACCACCCCGGCTACAACGAGTACCAGTATCACCTTGACCCCATCGAGCATGACCCATGGCAGTTGACCTCTTTTCTCACGACTCTCTATGACGATTACACCCGGTCAGAGGTGCAGGGCAAGTTGAAGGATACCTTCAAAAAGCAGTACAAGCTGACCACATGGGTGGAGGTGCAGATACGGTATAAGACCGTCTGGGTCATCAGTCCGGCAGGAATCCCAGTCCCTACGCAGGTGCCCTATGAGTACCGCATCTTCCACACCAAATTGGTGAACAGAGGGCTGGAAGTAGTCATCCGGGAAGAATTGGATGCTGACCAATGGAAACGGTACGAGATCTTTCAGGATACGCTGGGCGGCAGACCCTATCTGTTCAACGGCGGCTTGCCGCCCGGTGGCTCCGATGGCTCCGGCACACCGGGCATCGACTATCAGGTTCCGGCAGAAGCCCTGACGGACGAGGAATTTGCCGCCATCTACAAGGAAGCCCAAAAGTATGTGGGCACACCCTATGTGTGGGGCGGCTCCACCCCGGAAACCGGCTTCGACTGTTCAGGTTATGTCTGTTGGGTGTACAACCAGAACGGCTATGATGTAGGGCGCACCACAGCCAACGGTCTTTGGCAGAAAAGCCAGCACATTTCCGAAGCCGAAGCAAAGCCCGGTGATCTTGTTTTCTTCGAGGGAACGTATGATACGCCGGGGAAAAGTCATGTGGGCATCTACCTTGGAAACGGCAAGATGGTGTCTGCCGGAGACCCCATAAAGTATGCTGATATTCACTCGTCCTACTGGCAGAAATACCTGTCCGGTTTTGGACGGCTTTCAAAATGATTGGAGGAAGAAATGAGCGAAAAACTCGATAAACTGCGCGCTTCTCTGGAAAAGGAAAGGGAGCGTCGCATTAAGATCAACACTCGCATTGAAAGCCTTGAGCGGCGGATTCAGGAAGCAGAAGCTGCCGAGGTCAACGAGATGGTGCGCACCGCCAAGGTCACGCCGGAACAGCTTGCCGCCCTGCTGCGCCAGTCTGCAACTTCCACCCCGACCCCGGCTGCGCTGTCCGCAGTCGGTGCTACGTTCAACAAGGAGGAATCTGATAATGAAGATGATGAATAAGGTTTGTGCGCTGGTGCTGTCGGTGGCACTGTGCGCTGGCATGGCGGCTCCTGCTTTTGCCTATGGCGGTGAGCCTGTGGAGGAAGTGGAACAGCCCGTCCTGACTTCTACCACCGATGAAGAAGATGTGGTCACCGTGACCGATGAGGAATCCGGTGCCCTAACGCCGGAGGGCAATCTGACGATGGTGGACGATTACCACACCAGTTATTCGGATGGCTCTGGCCAGCAGTTCATCACGCTGGTGTCGAAGTCGGGCAATACGTTCTACTTGGTCATCGACCGCAACGACAAGGGGGAAAACACCGTTCATTTCATGAATCTTGTGGATGAATCCGACCTTTTTTCCCTGATGGAAGATGAAGATGCCGATGCCTACACCGCTGAAAAAGAAACGGCGGCGCAGGCAGAGCAGGAGCGTAAACAGGCCGAAGAGGATGCGAAAAAGGCTGCGGAAGAAGCGGAGGCATCCGGTTCTGAACAGACTGGTGGCAACAAAGTTACGAAGTATGCTGCCACATTCTTAGGCGTACTGGCGCTGGTCGGTCTGGCTGCTGGCGGCGGCATTTACACCTTTATGAAGCAGAAGCAGAAAAAGCAGGCAGAAAAAGAAGCCCTTGACCCCGATGCAAACTACACCGAGGACAAGGGCGATTTTGAGATTCCGACCGATGTGCCGGATGAGGACGAAGCCCCGAACGAGCAGGACACCGAACCCATCTGATTTTAAGGCGGCGTTTGCCGCCTTACATATTGCAATCCAAAACAGATTGGAGGAATTCCTATCGCAAAATTAGTCGTGGCGGAAAAACCATCCGTCGCAATGTCCTATGCCAAAGTCCTCGGTGCAACCAGCCGTCAGGATGGCTACCTTGAGGGCAATGGCTATCTTGTAAGCTGGTGCGTGGGGCACTTGGTGGAGTTGGCACCACCCAATGCCTACGATGCCAAATACGTTAAGTGGAGCATTGCAGATTTGCCTATCCTGCCGCAAAAGTGGCAGTATCTGGTGTCTGCCAGCACTAAAAAGCAGTTTTGCATCCTGCAGAAGCTCATGCACCGCCCGGATGTGGACAATGTGATTTGCGCTACGGACGCAGGGCGCGAGGGAGAACTGATCTTCCGGCTGGTCTATGAGCAGGCCGGGTGCAAAAAGCCTTTTTCCCGCCTGTGGCTGTCCAGCATGGAGGAAAACGCCATCCGGGAGGGTTTCGCCCATCTCAAACCGTCAACTGAATACGATGCGCTGTACAACGCAGCACTCTGCCGGGAACGTGCTGACTGGATGGTCGGCATCAATGCGTCCCGGCTTTTTTCATGCCTGTACAACCAGCCTTTGGCGGTGGGGCGTGTTATGACCCCGGTGCTCGCTATGACCGTGGTGAGGGAAGCCGCCATCGCCGCCTTTGTGCCGGAGAAATTCTACACGGTTGCCCTGACCCTTGCGGACGGCGGCATCGCATCCAGCAAGCGGTTTGCCCAGAAAGCGGATGCCGAACTGCTGCTTTCCAAATGCCGAAAGGAGGGGCGTGTCACGGTGCAGAAGATGGAACGCAAGGAGAAATCCGAAAGCCCGCCGCAGCTCTATGACCTTACTGCATTGCAGCGGGATGCCAACCGTCTGCTGGGATTTACGGCACAGCAGACCTTGGATTATGCCCAAAGCCTTTACGAAATGCGGCTTATCACCTACCCCCGCACGGACAGCCGGTTTTTGACGGAGGATATGGCGGCTTCCCTTCCGGGACTGGTGACGGACACGGGCAGGGCGTTTGCCGTGGAGGAGCCGATTCCCATCCATGTGCAGCAGGTCATCAATGGCAGCAAAGTCACCGACCATCATGCGCTGCTGCCCACGAAAAGCATGGCAAACGCAGACCTTGCCGCACTCCCTGCCGGGGAGTGGAAGATTCTGCGGCTGATTGCTGCACGGCTACTCTGCGCCGTAGGTGAACCGCACCGCTATGCAGAAACCTCGATTATCACCATCTGCGCCGGAGAGGAATTCTCCGCAAAAGGCAAGTTGGTGCTGTCCGACGGATGGAAAGCCATGGAACGAAAAATGCTGGGGGAACTTCTGGGCAAGCAAAAGGAAGCAGTTGTTCTGCCCGATGCGCAAGAGCAGAGCCAGTGCAGCGTTGCCGGTGCCGAACTGAAAGAGGGTCAGACGTCCCCACCGAAGCATTTCACCGAAGATACTCTCCTGTCAGCTATGCAGGCAGCGGGTGCGGATAGTATGCCGGAGGGCGTGGAGCGTCAGGGTGTCGGTACTCCGGCAACCAGAGCAGCCACCATTGAAAAGCTGGTGCAGAAGGGCTTTCTGGAGCGCAAGGGTACCAAGAAAACCAAGGTGCTGCTGCCCACCGACAAAGGCAAAGCCCTCATCACTGTGATGCCCGAAGAAATCCAGTCTGCGGATATGACAGCTGACTGGGAAACAAAGCTGCTGCAAATCGAACGTGGCGAAATGGAGCCGAGCGAATTTATGACCGAGATCAATACGATGATTACCGAACTGGTAAAGAACACGGAAATGAAAAAAGGAGCGAATGCACTTATGAAAAGCAAGATTATTGGTGTCTGCCCGAACTGTGGTAAGCCTGTCGTGGAGCGTGAAAAAGGCTGGTTCTGCGAGAACCGGGAGTGCCGTTTTGTCCTGTGGAAGGACAATGCGTTCTTCAAGCGTCTGGGCAAGCGGCTGGACGCTCATGTGGCGGACAAGCTGCTGCGGGATGGTCGTGTCCGCTTGAAGGACTGCAAGAGTGCCAAGGGCAAGACCTACAATGCCACCGTGCTGCTGTCCTGTGAAGCCGATGGCCGCAGCAAGTTTTCTCTGGAATTTGAAGGTGGGTGCTGATGGAGCAGAAAAAAGAAGCGGTTTACCTTATCAACGATGAACGCTATCTCCACCTCCGGGAAAACGGTGCAGGAGTCGGCTTTGCCACCTACAACAAGGTAACTGGTGAGCCGCTGGAAAGCGGGCAGATCTCCGAAAAGAACCTGCCGCCAGATGGACAAAACACCATCCCTGCCGCCCGGAACTGGTATCTGTTTGAACTTTCGGACGATGACCGTAAGGCCATCCAACAGGAAAGCGTAAAGATCCTCGAAAACATCCCGCAGGCGGGCATCGGCAGACGGCGCATCTGGGAGCCGGAAACGCTGCCGAAGGATATTCGTCTCATCAACAGCCACTATGATGACCTCTATCGCATTCCCGATGGCGGCGTGATTCAGGTGGATTACCCGGATGGGCGCAGTTTTACGGCACGGGTGGAACATCTGGATGATTATCACTTTGACATGGGCGGTTTGGGCAATGTGTTCCACATCTGCCAGTTTGCCGAAGTCATGGAACGAAACCATGCCGACTTCTACCCGGAAATTCAGACACAAGACGAGCAGGCTACATGGGAACTGGGCGGCAAAGGCTATCTTGCCATCCAGTCCTGTGAGGATGGATGGGACTACACACTCTACCACAGCGATTATTCTGTGATGGACGGCGGGCAGTTGGATGCCCCGGAACTGACCATTCAGGAAGCCCGTGAGCAGATTCTGGAAGCGCACCACATGGAAAAGGGGCGGCGGCTGTTGCAGGACTACGATACCGTTATGGATAAAGTTGCGGAAGCCGAGGAACGGAGCGCAGACCATCGCTCTTCCACAATGGAAAAGCTGGCAGAACTGGCAAGTGATACGGCTGCGCCAAAATCCTCTGCACGTTCTGCGCCAGAACTGTGAGGTGGACGATGCAGCAAAAATGGAACCAGAATTTTGACGGTGAACCCATGACGGACATCCCGCAGAAGTTTCTGAGCGCAGGGTGCGATGTTTATATGGTGATGCAGCTGCGGCATGACGAAAAAATCTTCGATGAAAGATTTGCTTCTATGCGGGAGCTGAATCGTCGAGGCAAAACGCCCGACCCGGAGCATTACGAGGTCACCTACTATGCTGATTTGCCCGCCATGTGGCAGGATGTGCCGGACAACGAGGTTCTGGAAGAACTGTTTCAGATGTTCAACATCTCCCGTCCGCAGGATTTTGAGGGGCACAGCCTGTCGGTCAGCGATGTGATCGCACTCAAACGCAATGGCGAGGTGTCTGTGCATTATGTGGACAGCATCGGCTTCAAAGATTTACAGGGGTTTCTGGACAAGCAGCCGGAACGTCCTTCGGTGCTGCTGAATCTCAAAGAGAAGTGCGATGCCCCGGAGTGCAATCCCACCGTCTGCCGGAAAGCGAGGGATGAACATGAACTTTGACCACGAGGAATTGACCCTGATGATGCTTTACAACACCGGCACCCGACTGGGGCTTATCCACGAACTGCGGCTGATGCAGTGCTACCTGATGCCCGATGAAACTGCCCTGCGAGAACTGTCGGAGGGGGTTATCGAAAAGCTGAAACTGGTGACCGATGCAGAGTTTGCCGAGTTGGAATTTCCGCTCGACTGACTTTTGCCGCCTGCGGGCGGCATACATATTCTCTTTTACAATGCCATTTGGTGTGGTATACTGAACTCGACAACTCGGAAAGTTGCAGGGGTAACAGAAATGAAAAATAGAATAATCGGTATTATATTTTTAACTGTCTTTGTGTCAATCAACCTTTGGGCCATTCTGACAAAGAACTATTCCAATTCATTTCTGGCAGGAATTGCAGGAATGTGTCTTGTTACCGCAATTCTTTATCTCCGAAAAGGAAAAAAATAATCAAATTCCTGTTTAAGAGGATCAGCCGATGGACAAAACATTTCAGAAATTATTACAGACTGACATTGATCTTTCATCCTTAGGCGTAGAACGCCGTACAGATAACGAACCGTATTTTTGCACACCAAAGGGTGCGTCTGTATTTGGTTGGACCGGTGTGGATGGAATCCACTTCTGTTTTGTTCGTGGCTTTGGCGGTATGGTTTTTGCTGTCAGCCCGGCGAACACATTTCCAAACTATGTTCATCCGTTGGCAAAAAATTTCGCTGATTTTCTGCGGCTACTGCTTGCCTGCGGCGATGTGGCAGCATTGGAGCAGGCATGGATGTGGGATAAGGCACAATTTGAAACCTTCTTACAGGACAACCCTCCCACGCAGGAGCAGCAGGAAACCCTTGCGCTTGTCGCTACGAAATTAAAGCTGATGCCAATGGAGCGGCCATGGGCATATATCAAAGAGCTTCAGGCATCTTTTGATTACAGCAAAATCAAGTACACCAAAGAATATTACGATGTTGTGGACCAGAACGCAAAACCAGCTATCCCGGAGTGGAAAGTCTACTTTGAGGGAAACTTCTGGGGACATTCGGGAAAAGAACGTGCCGGAACAGAAGTCCCCTTGAATCAGCAATTTGAATGGGCCGGGCATCATTGGATCATTCCTGCGGCGTATTCGTGCAGCAAGGGGTTCGTTGTGGACTTTTGTATGCGTACCCCGGAGGAAGACATTCGCAAGTTCATGACTAAATGGGATTTACACCCCGAAAACGACTCTTGTGAATACTTCACGCAGGAGCAGCAACTGCAAATAGATTTAGAAAATCCACTTTGTCTTGACTTTATTCCTCGTTTGGAATTGAACGGGAAAACAATGCCGACCTCCCACGGTTGCTCGGTGGTCTTTAATCCATGTTTGCCAGACGGGATGATCAATGAAGCGGAAGCAAAGTGGGCATTGGAACACTATGATTTGGATACATCCTATGGGTGGATGATTTTTCGGGCGGCATTTCCGTGGACAAGCAAACGCCGTCCTGAAATAAAATCCCTCTCCCTTACGATGGAGCAACGGCCATGCCGTGTGCCGGGACCACATTTCCAGACACACGCTCCCGGTGATTCGTTTTCTTTCCTCCATCCGGTCAGCGGAACAAACTATACATTGACCGTGCAGGAAATAGAGCAACAAACAATTCCTCAAAAGTGTTTCGGTTCTGACCGCTGGGTTTATCCGACACATTTTACCGTCATGCGTTATACGCTTTTCCCTGAATCGGAGGAAGATATCTCGATTTGTGATTGCTGCGATGGAGATAAGCCTATGGAAATTGCTGTGGATGGAGACTCCTTCACGCCGGAAACCCAAAATAATGCTTGCGTAGGCATTATCGGTGGAGCTGACGGACCAACAGTGATTATGACTGGAGAAAAATCACAAGGCAGGCTTTATGCTGCTTGCTCAGCACTGCACTTTGAGCCGGTTCGGGATGATGTAGAGTGGTGCACAATGTTCAGTATTAAGAATTTTGATGAAACGACGATCAACCTTATATAACAGGAATACGATGACGACTTTCAGTTTGTCGATGGTTGTCAACTGGGATAATGTCATAGGGCATTGTTCCGAAATTTTTTCATAACCCGCAAAAAGTGGGCTTGATAGAATACTTCCATTCATGCTATAAACTACCATAGATTCCCTAGCGAGTGACCTGAAAAGGCCGCTCGCTTTTTTGTTTACTTTGAACTTGAAAGGAGGAACGCTATGCCAAGCAAAGCCGAAGAATACCTTGCCCTTGCCCAGCGCACGGCAAATGGATTGACCCGGTACTGGGAAAGCTGGACAGACTACCTGACCACCGCATCCCGGCTGTACAAGTACCCCTTTGCGGACCAGTTGATGATCTACGCCCAGCGCCCGGATGCCACCGCCTGCGCCGACTTTGACATCTGGAACAACCGGATGAACCGCTATGTGCGCCGGGGTGCCAAGGGCATCGCTCTGCTGGACGAATCCAGCGGATTCCCCCGGCTGCACTACGTCTTTGACGTAAGCGACACCGGGGTGCGCCGCAATTCCCGTGACCCGGAGGTGTGGCAGTTCAACGACGACCTGAAACAGCCTGTTTCGGAAATGTTGAGCAAGACCTACGGCATCGGCGGAGAGCGTGTCAGCCAGCAGCTTGCCGACATTGCCGGGAAACTGGCGGCAGATTACTGGGACAACAACGGCGGCGACATCCGCGCCATCGTTGACGGTTCGCTGCTGATGGATTATGATGAAGCCGGGGTGGAGATGCAGTTCAAAAGCGCCGCCGCTATCAGCGTCACCTACACGCTGCTGGAACGCTGCGGCTTTGAGCCTGCCGGGTGGTTCGATAAAGATGACTTCCAAGCCATCCACGATTTTTCCACCCCGGATGCCGTTTTCGCCCTCGGCGCAGCCGTCAGCGACATGAGCCGGGAGGTCTTACGCCAAATTGAGCGCACCGTAAAAACAACCATTCGCCGCCGCAATGCAGAAAGGAGCCAATATGAATATGAACAGCAGGAACGTAACCTACTCGACCATCGGGGACTACCAGCTCCCGAACCTGATCCTGAACCAGCCCCGGAAGCCGCTGGGCAAGTACGGCAGGCTGCGCCGGACCTACCTGAAGGAGCAGCGCCCGGTGCTGTACCACACGATGCTGATGAACGGGAGCCTGTACCCGCACCTGATGGAGGTGGAGCAGAACGCAGCAGCGATGAAGGAGCATCTGATGACCGAACTGCTGAAAGCGAACCCGGCACCGGACAAGGAGCAGAACCAGATGGCGTGGGTGCAGCACATGAACAGCCTGAAAGCACAGGCAGAGGAACTGGTGCTGACGGAGCTGATCTACAGCTAAGTTTTCTGGATGCTGTCATCCCCACCGAAGCCCAGCAAATTGAAATGATCGACCAAGCGGAGAGCGAAAAAACGCCCTCCGCTTTTGTTTTGTCGCAGGCTGAAATCGAAAACGAACTGCGTAAGCACGGCTCCGGGTTTGTGGGTGGCAAGCAGCGCATTATGACACTGTACCAGACCCAGACAGACCGCAGCCTCCGTGCCAAAGCGTTGGCAAAGGAGTACGGCATCGGTGGGCACTCCCACGATTTTCTGGACGGAAGCCGGGGTTTTGTGAACCACGACTGGAAGGGATTGGAATTTGACCATTACCCCGACCACCAGAAAATCACCCTGAAATGGGCGCAGGTGGAAAAGTATATCGACCTGATGATCCAATCCGACCGCTACCTGACCGATGAGGAAAAAGAGCAGCGTACTGCCAGACAGGAAGCTGAACGTCAGCTTCCGATGCTGGATGGCACTGTTGCCGCAGAGTACACTGCTCTGAAAGAACAGTATCCTAACACCCTCGTGGGCTTTGAACTGAACGGTAACTATCTGTTCTATGACAAAGATGCCGTTGCTGTGGAGCGGATTCTGCGCACCAATCTTCTGTCACAGGAAAATGTGCTTGGCAAAGTCAAAGTAACTGGTTTTCCGAGTGAGCAGTGGGCAGCAAAATCTAAAAAGCTGTGGGCAGCGGGCAACAACGTCTATCTGGCTGGCTTGAACGAAGATGGCTCCCACCACCAGACAAAATATCTCCGGGAAGCGGATTATCTGCCAATCGGCAGCATCATCAAGCTGGATGACCGAGATTTTCGGGTAGAACACGTTAATTTTACGTTCAAATCCGTCAGCTTGCAGGACATGGAGCTGACGAAAAACAGACTGCCCATTTTCCGCAATGAGCATCTTCCGCACATCAGAGAACTGTACGAAGAACAGCAGGCCGCAGCCATTGATCTGGTTCCCGAAAAAGAGGTCAGCTATAAGGTCGGGGACGAAGTTGTAGTAGACCTTCCCACCAGAACGATTGAAGGAACCATCGGCTATGTTGGCGAAACCGATGTGCGCATCGACACCAGTGCGCACGGTCAGTCATGGGACAATGAGGTCATCAACAAGCAGCAGTTCGAGAATGCACTGCGGCAGGAGGAGCCGGATGTGTCTGAACTGACCGATGAGGAACTAGACGAACTGCCCATCTCTACGGTGATTGACGGCGAAGTGCAGACCTTCCCGGATGCCGCCGCCTTGGATGAAGCCCTGAATGCTGAACCTGCGCCGGAGCCTGCCGGAAACTTCCGTATCACGGACGACCATCTGGGCGAGGGCGGCGCAAAGCAGAAATATGCCCGGAACATTGAAGCCATCCGCACCCTGTTCAAGCTGGAACAGGAGCACCGAGGTGCCACTGCCGAGGAACAGCAGGTGCTTTCCCAGTATGTGGGCTGGGGCGGTCTGGCGGATGCCTTTGACCCCGGCAAAGATAGTTGGGCAAAGGAATATGCAGAGTTGAAAGGGCTGCTCTCCGAGGATGAGTACGCTGCTGCCCGTTCCAGCACCCTGAACGCCCACTATACCAGCCCTACCGTCATCCGTAGTATCTACGATGCCGTGGAGCGCATGGGTTTCCACAGCGGTAACATTCTGGAACCTAGTATGGGCGTGGGCAACTTCTTTGGAATGCTGCCGGACAGCATGGCAGACAGTCGGCTGTACGGCGTGGAACTGGACAGCATCACCGGGCGCATTGCGAAAAAACTGTATCCGCAGGCCGACATTACCGTGGCAGGCTTTGAGACCACCGACCGCCGTGATTTCTACGATCTGGCGGTGGGCAACGTGCCCTTTGGTCAGTACAAGGTCAACGATAAGGCGTACAACAAACTGGGATTCTCCATCCACAATTATTTCTTTGCGAAAACCATCGACCAAGTGCGTCCGGGCGGCATCGTGGCGTTTGTGACTTCTCGCTATACCATGGACAGCAAGGACAGCACCGCCCGCAAGCACATGGCAGAACGAGCCGATTTGCTGGGTGCCATCCGTCTGCCCAACAATGCGTTTAAGGCAAATGCAGGCACCGAAGTGGTTTCGGACATTATCTTTTTGCAAAAGCGTGACCGCCCCATCGACCACGAGCCGGACTGGGTGCAGCTTGGCAAGACCGAAGATGGTTTTGCCATCAACCAGTATTTCGTAGACCACCCGGAGATGGTGCTGGGGCAGCTTACGCTGGAAAGCACCCAGTATGGTCATGACCTGACCGTTGCGCCCATCGAGGGCGCAAACCTTGCCGACCAGCTTGCCGAGGTGGTACAGCATATTGAGGGGCAATACACCGAAGCTGAGGTGGAAACACCAGATATTGCGGATGCCGAAAACGAGAAGCATATTCTCCCGGCTGACCCGGATGTAAAAAACTTCTCCTACACCGTGGTGGACGGTGAGGTGTACTACCGAGAAAATTCGATTATGACGCAGGTGGAGTTGTCCGATAATGCCAAAGCCCGTGTCACCGGCATGGTGGAACTGCGGCAGATCGTCAACCAGCTGATTCAGGAGCAGCTGGACGATTACCCGGATGAGGACATTAAGGCAACCCAAGCAAAGCTGAACACAGCTTATGACGCTTTTACCGCAAAATACGGTCTGCTCAACGACCGCAAAAATGGGCGTTTGTTTGAGGATGATTCTTCCTACTATCTGCTCTGCTCTTTGGAAAATCTCGATGAGAATAAACAGCTCAAAAGCAAGGCGGATATGTTCACCAAGCGAACGATTCGCCCAGAGCACACGGTCACCAGCGTGGACACCCCCAGCGAAGCACTGGCAGTGTCCATTGGAGAACATGGCCGTGTTGATCTGCCCTATATGGCGGAACTTCTCGGCTCTCCCGGCGATTATGAGCGTATTACCACAGAGCTGCAAGGCGTGATTTTCAAAGACCCTTCTGCGGATGCAGATGAGCCGGAAGCAGGCTGGCAGACTGCGGACGAGTATCTTTCCGGCAATGTGCGGAATAAACTGCGCATGGCTCAGCTTGCCGCTGAAAGCCACCCGGAGTTCAAGATCAATGTGGAGGCTTTGACCAAAGCGCAGCCGAAGGACCTTGAAGCATCAGAAATCGACATCCGACTGGGGGCCACGTGGCTGAATCCCGCCATTGTGCAGCAGTTTATGATGGAGACTTTTCAGCCGCCCTACCGCATCCGCTATAACAACCTGATCCAAGTCCGCTACTCTCCATTTACGTCCGAATGGCGCATCGGCAACAAATCTGCCGCCGGAATGTATGATATCATGTCCACCGAAACCTACGGCACCCACCGGGCCAACGCCTACAAGATTTTGGAGGACACCTTGAATTTGCGGGACTGCCGCATTTATGATACCATTGAGGAGGATGGTAAAGAGCGGCGTGTCCTGAACCAGAAGGAGACGATGCTTGCCCAGCAGAAGCAGCAGGCCATCAAGGATACCTTTGCAGGCTGGGTTTGGCAAGACCCGCAGCGGCGGAATCTGCTGGTGAAGCAGTATAACGAGTTGTTCAATAGTACCCGGCCCCGCGAGTATGACGGAAGCCATATCCATTTTGTCGGTATGAACCCGGAGATCAATCTGCGGGAACATCAGCGCAATGCAGTTGCTCATGTGCTTTATGGTGGGAACACCCTGCTCGCCCACGAGGTGGGTGCCGGCAAAAGTTTTGAGATGGCAGCTTCGGCAATGGAATCCAAGCGTTTGGGCCTGTGTCAGAAAAGCCTGTTCGTGGTGCCCAACCATCTGACCGAGCAGTGGGCCAGCGAGTTCCTGCGGCTATACCCCAATTCAAAGCTGCTCGTTACCAGCAAGAAAGACTTTGAACCCGCCAATCGAAAGCGTTTTTGCGCCCGCATCGCAACCGGCGACTACGATGCCGTCATTATCGGCCACTCGCAGTTTGAGAAAATCCCTCTTTCTGCGGAACGGCAGGCACGGATCATCGAAGATCAGATCGAGGAAATCGAAAATGCCATTGCAGAGGCCAAGGAACAGTCCGGTGAGCATTTTACCGTGAAACAGATGGAAAAGACACGGAAAACACTGGAGGTGAAACTGAAAAAGCTACAGTCCACCGACCGCAAGGATGATGTGGTCACATTTGAACAATTAGGCGTAGATAGGTTATTTGTGGACGAGAGCCAGAACTACAAGAACCTATATCTTTACACCAAGATGCGCAATGTTGCTGGCCTTTCTACCTCCGAAGCACAGAAGTCCAGCGATATGTTCGGCAAGTGTCGTTATCTGGATGAAGTGACTGGCGGGCGCGGCGTGATTTTCGCAACGGGAACGCCCATCAGCAACTCCATGACGGAAATGTACACCCTGATGCGCTATTTGCAGTACAGCACTCTCCAGCAGAAACAACTGACCCACTTTGATGCATGGGCTTCTACGTTTGGCGAGACCACCACGGCCATTGAGCTTGCGCCGGAAGGAACCGGCTACCGTGCGCGCACACGTTTTGCCAAGTTCTTTAACCTGCCGGAGCTGATGAATATGTTCAAGGAGGCAGCGGACATCAAGACTTCCGACCAGTTGCATCTGCCTGTTCCGGAAGCCAAGTTTGAAACTGTCGTGGTCAAACCATCGGAGATCCAGCAGGACATGGTGAAATCCCTGAGCGAACGTGCTGCTGAGGTGCATAGCGGTGCGGTTGACCCCTCGGTGGACAATATGCTGAAGATCACCTCGGACGGACGTAAAATCGGCCTTGACCAGCGGCTGATGAATCCGCTCACCCCGGATGACCCGGACAGCAAGCTGAATGCCTGCGTCGACAATGTTCTGCGTATCTGGAACGAAACCAAAGAGGATAATCTGACGCAGCTGATTTTCTGCGATATGTCCACGCCCAAGGGAGACGGCTCGTTCAATGTCTACGATGATATTCGCACAAAGCTGCTTGCCGCCGGGGTGCCGGAATCGGAGGTCGAGTTCATCCACAACGCTGATACTGAAGGTAAGAAAGCGGATTTGTTCTCCAAAGTCCGCAGCGGCAAGGTGCGTGTCCTGCTGGGCAGCACTGCAAAGATGGGCGCAGGCACCAATGTCCAGACCCTGCTGGTGGCCGTGCATCATCTGGATGTAGGCTGGCGACCGTCCGATATGACCCAACGCAACGGCCGAATCATCCGTCAGGGCAACAAAAACAAACAAGTTTACGTCTATAATTACGTCACGGAGGGGACATTCGACGCCTACCTCTGGCAAACGCTGGAAAACAAGCAGAAGTTTATTTCGCAGATCATGACGAGCAAATCTCCGATGCGCTCCTGTGATGATGTGGATGAGCAGGCTCTTTCGTATGCCGAGGTCAAGGCCTTATGCGCAGGCGACCCGCGCATCCGGGAAAAGATGGATCTGGATGTGCAGGTAGCAAAGCTCAAGGTGCTGCGCTCGGATTACCAGAACCAGAAATATCGTCTGGAAGATAAGCTGCTCAAGCATTACCCGGAGGAAATTCAGAAAGCGAAGAACCGTATTGCGGCTCTGAAAAACGATGCCCAAATCGCAGACGCACACCCGCAGGATAAGGAGAACTTCTGCGGCATGACGATCAAGGGCATGGTGTTCGATGAGAAAAAAGCAGCTGGTGAGCGGCTGATGCTCGCCTGCAAGGAGATGCCGAATGCGGATATGATGCTGCTGGGCACCTATCGCGGCTTTGAGCTGAACATTCGCTTTGACAGTTTCAAGAATGAGCATCAAATCGTTCTCCGCGGCGAGCTGAGTTATCCGGTACCGCTGGGCGATGACCCTCGCGGCAACATCGTCCGTCTGGACAATGCCATCGGCAATTTTGCCGACCGCATTGCCGATGCTGATGCCGCACTGGATTCTCTGGAACAGCAGAAGCAGGCCGCAGAGGTTGAAATCGCCAAGCCGTTTGCGCAGGAGGAAGAACTGCAAACCAAGTCTGCCCGCCTTGCAGAATTGGATGCGCTGTTGAACATGGAGCATCAGTCCAGCCGGACAGAACCCGAAGCGGAAGAAAAGCCGGATGCCCGCCCCTCTGTGCTGGCAGCTCTGGAAGAAAAGGCTGATAAAGTGGAGCCTGTCCGACCATTCAAATCTTACTTGGATAAGGATGGTGATGCCCGGTGACGGAGCGCCGTGACCAGCAGATCCATTTTCGTGTCAGCAAAGTCGAACTGGAACGCATTCGTCAGAAGATGGAAAGTTGCGGTATTTTGAGCATTGGCTCTTATCTGCGAAAAATGGCTCTGGATGGTTACTGCCTGAATCTTGATTTACCACAGCTGAGTCGGATGGCGTACCTTCTTCAGAATTGCAGCAACAACCTGAATCAGGTGGCGAAACGGGCCAATGAAAGCGGGCAGCTCTATGCCGCCGATTTAGAGGACTTGCGTAGTCGGTTGGATGAGCTGATAGCTATCGGCAAGCAACTTCTCGCCAAACTTTCGGAACTCTAAAAAAATCCCGCAGCAGGAGGACTGCGGGCTTACATAACGGTTGACATCCTTGCAAGGCAGTAGCCGATACCTTTATAATTGGGGCGGAAAAAGGAAGGATGGTGTTCGATATGAGGTTTCTGTTCAAAATGGTGCTTGCCCCGGTCTCTCTGTTTGTGGCTTTTCTGGCTCTGATGGCAAAGTGGCTGCTCACTCTGTCCAGCTATGTTGTCGCGCCGTTGATGCTGTATATCTTTGGCTGCGGCATCTACACCGTCTACCGCCAGACTTGGGATCAGTTTTTGATTCTGCTGGTTGCTGAATTTCTCTGCTTTGTTCTTTTTGTCAGCGCAACTGCGATGGTGGCGGGCGTTGAACGATTCAGCGGTTGGCTCCGGGACGTGATTTGATTTTGAATTTTTTGCCGCCTTCGGGCGGCTTTTTCATTTAGGGGGTGATTTGCTCTGGCTGCTACTCGTCTGATTGCACTGCATCAGCACAAAGGAAAATCTATCGCCGCCTGCCTGAAAGACCGCACTGATTATGCGCAGAATCCCGACAAGACTGAAAGGGGCGAACTTGTCAGCAGCTATCAATGCAGCCCGCTTACCGTGGATGAGGAGTTCATGCTCACAAAAAAGCTATACGAGCAAGCCACCGGGCGCAGCCAGAAAAGCAATGTCATCGCCTATCAGATACGGCAATCCTTCCGACCCGGCGAAATCACAGCAGAGGAAGCAAATCAAGTTGGCTACGAATTGGCCTCCCGCTTTCTGAAAGGCAAACACGCTTTTATCGTTGCCACTCATACCGACCGGGAGCATATCCACAATCACATTATCTTTAATTCGACCGCTTTGGATGGCACCCGGAAATTTCGGGATTTTTTCTTTTCCGGGCTGGCAGTGCAGCGGTTAAGCGATTTAATTTGTCTGGAGCATCAGCTTTCCGTAATTGAAAAGAAGCCTTATCGGGAGCGGCAGAAGCGTATCACTTACCCGCCAAGGGAAAGCAACCGCGACCGACTGTGCGGTGTCATCGACGAAATTTTGCAGCAGAAGCCCACCGACTACGAAGATTTTCTGCAAAATCTGGAACAGCAGGGCTATGAGATCAAGCGTGGAAAGTACACCTCCGTCAAAGGCAAAGGGCAAAAGCGTTTTATTCGGTTTCGTACACTGGGCGAAGGGTATAGCGAAGAAGAAATCAAAGCTGTGTTGGCTGGCAAGGCAGAGCACCACCCCCGCCAGAAACAGTCGCCCAAAGAACAGCCCTTTCAACTGCTGGTGGACATTCAAGCAAAACTTGCTGAGGGTAAAGGCGGTGGATACGAGCGCTGGGCGAAAAAGCACAATCTGAAGGAAATGTCCAAGACGTTGCTTTTTTTGCAGGAACAGAAAATCAGCAGTGCGGATGAGCTGAAGGAACTTGCAGATGCTGCACTTTCACACTATCACGAACTGGGCGATTCTATCAAGGCCGCAGAGCAACGTATGACCGAGATTGCAGTCCTCCGTGCGCACATCGTCAACTATGCCAAGACCCGGCCTGTATACGATGCTTACCGCAAATCCGGGTACAGTTCCAAATTTTTGGAAGCGCACCGGGAGGAGATTACATTGCATAAGGCGGCGAAAGCCGCTTTCAATGAATCCGGCCTGAAAAAGCTGCCCAAAGTGAAAGACCTGAATGCAGAGTATTCGGCTTTGCTCACCAAGAAAAAAGCACTCTACCCGGAGTACCGCAAGGCGCGGGATGAGATGCAGGACATCGTAAAAGCGCAGAAGAATGTGGAACTGTTCTTTGCGGAGGAAAAGGACTCCAAGCAAGTCGAGCAGATCCGATAAAACAATACGGCCCTGAGAACTTTGCCGCTTATCCGGCAGGGTTCTCAGGGCTTTTTTGCTTATTACTCAGTCTGTACTCAGAGCAGCGGTGATTTCAATTTGTTTAGCAATCATGCTTTCCAGTTCCTGCGTGATCGTTGCACAATTTGCAACACGATAATTCCAGAAGTAAGAAACGCCTTCACACTCCTCAACGGACAAATCACTGTTGACCAAAAGCAGTCGGTCGGAGGTTACTTTCAGCTTTTCGCATAGAGAAGCGTATTTTCCATAATCAATACTTCGGCTGGACGATTTGGCTTCCACCCAGAAGAATTTTCCGTTGATGGAGAATACGACATCCAGTTCATGCGTGCTCCCTACGGATGCCGCTTCTGAAAGAATCACATTGGAGCAAACCGAAACTTCTGCACCCTGCTCCTCCTGATAGCGATTCAAAATCTGCTGAACCTGATGCTCCACAAAAAGTTCCAGCCACTTCCCGCTCAGGAAATGCCGGACAGTCTCATTTTGCGCAAGCTCATAGACGATATTCTGCGGATAGATCACAATGGATGCAAAAAGTCCCATTTTATCCCACGTCTGAGCGATTTCCGAAAGTGTGGCAAACGAATTCTTAGAAGTACCCTTTGGGATACGGAACGAAAAAGAGCCGTCACTCTGCATATGTGTCCGAATAAACTGCAAGAAATCCACCACTACCGGGTCGCAAAGAGCTTCGCCTGTTTTCCATGCCATCCGCTGAACGGCAATCGGCGGAAGTTTTTTCGGTACGACCTGCTGAACGATTCTATACCCACAGCGTTCCAGATGCTCCAATGCGGTCAAAGGCTTCGGAGGGATTTTTTCTTTAACTTCGGACTTTTCTGCACCGGATGTATTCTCAGTCAGATAGTTAAACTTCCATCCGTATTCCCAAGCAGGCGAACGGGTCAACACACCAACTGCATGAAATCCGCTGTCCGGTTCCTCCATCGGAAATGTGATTTTGTTCTTTTGGATATTGATTTGGAGCGTTTTATTTTTCAGCGCTTTCTGATAAACGTCAAGAAGGAATTCCTTTCCCTTATATGTCAGCTCACTGGAATTGTTTGCAGAAAGACCAGCATTTTTTGCCAAAGAGAGAAGCAGACAGGTCACTTTGGGCAGCTCAAGGATATGCTCCATCTGCGCAGCGTCCGGAATCACTTCCGCATTTGCGTTATCGGGCTGCGGCAATTCGTCTGCCGGAGTCTCCTTTGCTGGTGCAGAAACTTCGGGTGTCATTGTTGAAGCAGCCTCAGATTTTCCAGACTTGGGCAAAGGTTTCGGCTCCGTATAGACCTCATCAATAAATAATTCATAGGAATCAATGCACGAAAGTTTTCCTGCCGCTGCAAGTCCCACATAAATCGCAGCCGCCCGTGAGGAATCGCCATAATACTTTTTAGAATCCGCGGCGGCAGCAATATCAGAAAAGGCATTATATCGGCTCAGCTTCGCTGCCTTTTCCGGGAACTGCTTCAATGCACGGCAGTAGAGCCATTCAAAAAACGAATCCATGTACGGCTCTGTCGGATACTCGTTTCCTTCCAGCGAGTAACGAAGCAGCTCTCCACTGGTTCTCAGCCGGGTGTCTTTATGAACCTTGGGCGGTTCGCAGGTCAAAAGGTCAGCAAATGGCCCGCCATGTTCAAATACTTTGGCAGCCTCAAAAACCGTGCTGATGGGTACATCCTGCGCAACAGAATCCAGATGCAGCAAAAGCCGCAAAGAAGAAACAGCTTCACCCTCCGGCTGAACGGATGCAGAGCTGATTTCCAGAATCGAAACATCCGGGTCTGTTATATGGACGGCATCATGGACGGCACGGATATTCTGCCGCTTGCTGCCTTTTATCCATGTGAATGTCACCGGCTGTTCTCTGCAATAGGGATAGCCGGATATGGGAAAACAAATGGTTCGTGTTGCCATGAACACCTCCAACTTTTTAGGACAAACAAGTTTATGTAAATCAAGTATAGCACAATCCCGGATGTGCTGCATAGCACTATTTTCTGCTTCCGGGAATCCATCTGTGCAAAAAGTGCCGATACCACAGGCATCGGCACTCAGATTAAAAAGCATTTTGCAAAAATGTGCAGCCTGCATCCACCGGATGCAGAACACAAGGGGTTTGGGCACGGCCCAACAAGCATTTTGAATTTGATTTTTAGAAATCAGATTCAAAAATTGCAAGTTGGTACCAGCTTGCACTGCTTGCGCAAGCTAAACGAATTAGGATTGACTACTTGCCTTCTCAGAAGATTTTACATCACCTTTATTGAGATAACTGTTTTCCAACTTCATCGTTTTTTTATAATAATTATTTAGAAGATTGAAATGGGCTAAATCTGATGCGATTGCCATTGTCAAAAAGCCAACAACAGTTAACATCGTTATTTTCCAACCACAATGATACTTTCTAACTGCGTAAGTACACACAATCGACATTGCAAACGAATTTAACGCTGTAGACCGCATTAAACGTATCCTTGACAATGTAAAAGTGGCAAATGCATCTTGCTTGAAGTGTTCCCAAACGATGATACTAGTTTCTGCTACAATAGGATATTTTTCTTTGATATGCATCTTCCTTTTGTCATATATGATATCTGCAATCCTATCAACGATCAATCCTAAAATATAACACCACCCTAGCATAATAATCGATGGCACTATATTTTTTATGCAATACTTAATAATTGGTAAAAATGCGTTTCCTATAATAATAAATATAACTAAGAAGATAATTGCAAGTGTTTCCATACCAACGACAATATACTCTACATATAATTTGGTTGTTTCCATACGATACTCCTATTTATTTCGATAACGACGACTTTTCCATCTTTTTCCTATACTGTGCTGGGCTGACCCCATATTCTTTTCGGAACACCCGACTGAAGTAAAGCTGGTTGTCGTAACCCACGATTTCTGCAATCTCGCCGATTTTATAATCGGTATTCTCCAACAAGCTCTGCGCATTGACCATCCGAAGCGACAGGATGTACTGCGCAGGGCTTATTTTCATATACTGCTTGTGAAGTTTCGGATGAACCAGTTTGTGCTGATGTGCAGCGATTCTGCATAGTCCTCCACGCTGATTTTGGTGTTATAGTTCTCGTTAAAGTAGGCAACGGCGGCTTCGATTTCTTCCGGAATGTTGATCTCCACATTTTCACCTTCCTGCTGCTGGCGGCTGACAAGAAGCAGGATCGTGTTGAACATCGAGGCAATATAGTCCTCATAGCCATACTTGCACTGCTGCAGTTCCCGGATGATTTTTCGGAACAGCATCTTATACTCCGGCAGTGTTCCGCTGTAAAAGACGTGCTGATCCAGTGGGATGCCGTGATAGGTCAGAATGTTCTTTACATCATAGCCAGTGAAATGAATCACCTGATCGTCGGCCAGTTCTCCCGGACAGACCAGAAAGCATTCCAGCACGGGTGCAAAGGCGATGCACACGCTCTCTCCGGTTCGGCTCCGACATCTGGCGTTCAAGGATCTTCTCCCGGTGCTAGCAAGAGCGCAGCTTCTGCTCCGCTTTGGCTTTTTCGCTACGGAGGTAGGCAAGGTCAGTTTGGGGTTGGGTCATGGCATCACGCTCCTTTGCAAAATAAAAAGCCAAACAATCAGATCTGCTTTGCAACTGGTTGTTTGGCGAGGAAAAGCGTATATGGTTTTGGCGGTTTAATCAAACAATGATAACGTGAACAGCACGTTCGTAATCAACTTTGCGAACGTATATTGTGTAGATTGTTTGACAATTGACCTTTTGAAATGCGGTTCCAGTTCTTTCACGGGTTCCCATCGAAAACAAAGACGGCGATGATAAATCGCGTACTTTTGTTCGATATCCGATTCCTTCTTTTTCTAAAAGAGATGTGTATTTTTGGTATTGAGATTGATTTGAGCAAACCACCAACTCTTTTTGATTAAAAAACGGTAGCATAAAAAACTCCTTGCTCAAAAACGGTTATCGGATATTATTTGAAATTTCAACATACCAAGTCTTTCCGGTCTTTGCAGCAATATTGACAACATAGTAGCAGCCAACGCGATTTGTTGCATCTACCAGAACACCAGCCCAAGAGGAATCAGGGTATTTTGTCCAGTTTTTCTGAGATGCAGGAATGTCAAAATCCTTGGTCTGCTCTCGATATCCGTTACTCGTCCATCCAGTTTGACCAATTCTTAGAGTTTGGCTCGTAATTTTTGTTGCTGAGTTATTGCAATAGTACTTTCCAGTAACCTTTGTCAACTTATAATACGAACGATCGCCGGAGTCTTTAACAATATCATAATAAATTGTAGTATATGCTCGTACGGTGTTGCTTGAGTCCCAAGAATCTTGGTTGATGCTTCCATCTGCATAGGGGCTTATAGATGTTGGAAATTCGCTAGGCAGAATGGTTGCGACATCTTTTCGATAGGAAGTAAGGGACGAACCATCATCCAAATGTTGAACATCCAGAACGGTTTTTTCCTCGAACTGAATCATTTCATCGGTTGCCTTAACAATATTGGATTGGGTAATCAAATCTTTTTCCGGCGATTCAGAAGCCATTTTAGCAAAGAGCGAAGAATGAACGGTGACACTGCCGATTCTCATAGAAGGTTCCATTGCAACGCTAGAAACGCAAAGCATCGCAATCATCAAGAAAGAAAGCGAAGCAGCTAAAAGCTGTGATACTTTTTATGTTTCATAATAAGCAATCCTTTCTCATTAAATGGATAAGTTTGAATTTCATTCAAAGCTATATTGCTGCATCGGAGTAACTCCTTTCGATTTGTGCATTGTGCCATCCTTTCTTACACTGTATACCCAGCAAGCAATATTGTCTACATTTCTGTAATAAGATGGAGAAAATTCGTAACGAAATCGGAGTCACCAACAAAGAAAAATGGCATAGTGCTTTTTGCTGTTGAAACAGGAAAGCGACCATGCCATCTCAGGATTGAACTTATTTTCGTTTTTCTTGCAGATGCTTCTCAGGTACATAGGGACGCTTCGGCTGATACATCCAGCCTGCACAACCCGGAGGCCACTCCTGCATATCCTTCTTCACCAGAGCTTCAATTTTCTTTTTGGCGAACTGTTTGACTTGAATTTTCATTTGTATGCCCTCCTTTCAATTTTGACAGCGTGAAATGGATAATGTTATTGCATCAGCAGTCAATGCTGCGACCAACCCTTGTAGTATGGAAGGAGCGATTTGAGTTCCCACCAACAAAATTGCGAAAATATTTAGAATCAATAATAACCAACGAACAGCTATTTTTGCAGCCTTAAATTCATTTGTTGACCAGTGAATGCTTTTATTGTTAACTGGTGCAATATACAAAATTGTAATATCAGAAACTATAGTTAAGAAAAGCAACGCCAAGCCTGTACGGAAAACGTAGGAGATTGAAGCAAGAAGAACTACTTCTAATAAAATGGAACAGAACAGGCATTTACTATAAGTAGCAGCATGATAACCGTTTGTGTATTTCCGAATTAAGAGGAAGAACACAGAAAATGAAATCGTTAAGGTCCAGCCAAAGCAAAAACCGCCAATCAGACACTGCACAAGCCAAGTGAATAAGGTTGTCACTCTTTTTTCGATGCTATATGCAAACCATTCAGAATAAGATTCATCAAGCAATCCCATCGACACGCACTTTTGCGTTAATTGCATTGCAAAATCTTTCATTGCGACAATCCTCATTAAAAGAACTTTCTTGAAAGAAAGAATACACAAGTTGAGCTACAATTTCCACAATAATGTAACGAAATGGACTTTTTTTGTCACGAAATCGGAGTGAGCGGTATATCAGCGGTGAACTGGAACCACCCATTTTCATAGAACATGGTATACTCGCCGCTGTATTTTTCAAGAATCAGTCGGATGTTCGCAAGTCCAAAACCATGCAGCTGTGGTTCTGGTTTTGTAGTTGGAATGGAACTGTTTATAATTGTAACAGGTTCTGATGTGTTTCGGACAGAGATAAAAAAGTCTTGTTGCGCAACCGCCATGACATGAATCGTTTTGTCACCTTTATCGTACCGTTGACACGCTTCAATGGCATTATCCAAGAGGTTTGATAGAAGCACTACTATATCAGAGGCATCAAATGGAAGATTTGATAGATCATTCACTTCAAAATCAATACTGATCTTCTTTTGAGTTGCTTCGGCAGCTTTTGTGTTGAAAAGTGCATCCAAGATAGGATGGTGTGTGTTGACAAGGAATAGTCGATCTGTTTGCTGTTCGGTGATTTTTCCAAGATATTCTTCAGCAGCAGAATACTCTTGGCTTTTCATTAGTTGATTTAGAACATTCAGGTGCGCCCGAAAGTCATGAACTTTCTTCCTTTGAGCTGAATAAAGTTCGCTTGCTGAGGTCATGTTTTTCGATTGCAGCTGAATCTGCTGATTAAGTGTCAACAGCTGTTCTCTTTCCGATGCGGCATATTCCATTCGCTCCAATAAGAAGAGGACTGCGACGTTTGAAATAAAAATGAGAATACAACAGCCAGCAGAAACAAACTCTTCTATATTGTGACCACTTGTAACGTAAAGTAGGATCACAAGCATTACAAATGATGCACATGGAAATAGAAAGTACAGAATCAGCTGCGAATGTTGAGCATGGCTTCTTGGTCTGTTTGCCGTGCGCTGAAGCATTATTTTACGAAACAGTGCAATAATAAATAATTCAGCAGAATAATAAGAGATTCCATAGATTAGAGATAAAGTCTTATTGGCTTGAAACGTCTGAGCATCCATCCCACAAACCGAAGTTGCAAGCATTCCGACTGCAAAAGATAAACTATAAGTCAAGAGATATTCTACAACAATAAGAAATAATAAAAACCTTTCTGAGATATTCCCATATAGAGTTCTGGCAACAATAAAGCAGGATAGTAGAATTAAAAAAATTTTGACGATTTGGTTTCGATTTAAGACAATAACACTGAATTCAATGGATGCATACATTAAAATAGTTTGAACTATTACACCGACAAGAAATCTATGATCCCTCCAACGGTGCGAAGCAAAAGCGTCTAAAAACAGACATACGCAGACTGAATCTATGATTGTGTAAACCAAACTGATTAAAGCATCCATCTACTTTTACCTCGCCAATGTAAATATTTCTGTTTTAGCTCATTATAATTCTTTTCGCTTGGAGCCAGACAAAGACCACCACGCAATTGGACTTTATTGTATTGAAAGATTTCGACATAGTGCATATTGACAAGATAGCTTTTTTGAATACGAAGGAAACCGAGTGGCTCGATTTTTTCGGATAGTTCCGTTATGTTGCCGTAAAATTGGTATGCTGGGCGTTTTTCGTCCAACAAGTGCATAACAATGATTCTTCGATGAGATTCTAAATACAGAATGTCATTTACAGGTACATCAATAATTTCAGAGTTTATCGAAATTGTAACAAGCTGTTTCCGTTGAAGCACTTCTTGGACGGCTGAATCAAAGTAGGAATCAAGTTTAGCAGAGAAATCTGCTTTTAGTAAGTATCGAAAGGCTTGAACCTCAAATCCCTCTGGAGCATACTGAATGAAATTCGTAATGAAGATAATCACAATGTTTCCATTTTCTGCTCGTAACTTTCTGGCAAGCTCAATTCCATTTGTTTCGCCCATATCAATATCCAGAAGCGCAATATCATACGGAAGTGATAAGTTTATTTGACTTGGTTGAGAAAAACCATAAAATCTTAATGCTACATGCGTTTCCTCGCTTTTCTTTTTGAGTTCTTCAATAATAGAATCAACGATCTGCTGGTCATCATCACAAACCAAGACATTCATTTTGAAATCCCTCCATTGCACATGGGAATGCTTTTTATCACACAACATACAGCCCTGCTCCTCACAAGTCAATCAAATTTCAACATAATCGAACATTATATGTAGTATAGTACGATTATGTTGAAATTTCAAATAGTACACTTTATATAAGATGGGAGTGTACGGGAATGGAGCATTATTTAGGAGAAAAGTTAAAAAAGCTGAGGGAAAGTCGTGGCTGGACGCAGGCAGATTTGGCTAAACGGTTAAATAAGGCTGTATCCACGATCAGTGGATATGAAAGTGATGCACATGCAATTCCGTTGGATGTTCTTGCAAGCATTTCATCCTTATTTAGCATTTCAACAGATGAACTCCTAGGACTGGATGCGCCAGAAGTACTATCTCTTTCTGGATTGACTGGTGCGCAAAAGAAAACTTTAATTAAACTCCGTAATGAATTGCTTTCACCAAGTCAAAAAGGAAATGATCTTTCGCCGCAGCAGATGGAAATTCTTCATGACATAATAAAAGCCTTCGGTTGACAATCGACTTGAGGCATAGTGCGAGTGCAATACAAACGGTTATTTAAGTATGACCCTCAATGCTGGATGCCCAGTGTTGAGGGTCATGTTATTTGCGGCCACACCAATTTCGTTACAAGTTTTCTCTACTTTGATACAAAATCGTGGACTTTGATTGCTTATTGTGCTTTGATGCTATCAATAGTTAATCTAAGAATTAAGGTGGACGTAACAATTTCGTGTCTTTTGTTTTTACATGAAAGGGTGATTCCAATGCAGAGTTGAAGAAACGTATAAACAATATATTATATCAAGTAACGGTATGCGATAATCAGTAAACTTCAAGGAGAATAAATATGAAAGAGATGACTCGCAAAGAATTTCTTAAACTCACGGGTGCAAGTACCGCATTGTTGGCAATGTCCCATATTATCCCCACTTCGGCATATGCAGACACGTCGAAGATAGATGCTCCATCGGCAGGAATGTATATAAGTGAAGTGGTTGATTTAAGCGGCTTGTCGCCTGTCGAACAGGAAAAAATCCTTACCGAACGTAACATCCCATATGATTCGACAATTACATATGAAAAAATTGTTGTCGAAAGACCTGCAGCGCGAGATTCTTATAAGGGAGTTCCATATCGTTTTCAGATAACGTACGGAAATAAACCTGTAAAAAATGAAAGGAGAAGTGTTGTGAGTCCTGCTGCAGCTGCGGTACTAGACAGAGGTGTTAATATTCTGATTGGATTAACAAAACCCTATATTTGGATTCCATTTACAGCTTCTGGGCTAACTCCCTCTCAGATTTTCATTTACAGTGATCCCAGTCAATACGCATCAACAAATATTTATACACATCTGAAAATTAGACAATGTGAATTTTATAAGGATTACTCATGGCAGCCAAATGCTTTTTTGGAAAGAGCAACCATTGAGGATACGACTGTAACTTATGCACTGGTAAATCCTAAAACAAAAAGATTTACCTCACAAACTGCAAAGAAGACAGAATATAGAAAAGCTACTCACTATGACAACGATAGCTATATCTTGGAAAAAGCCTACTATTGCTTTGAGCATAATCTTCCGTCTTATAAGGAAAATGCTTGAAAGAAGAATAAAAAATGAAATTCCAAACAAAACTCACATTATGCAAAGCTGTATTCATCTTCATAGCAATAGTCGTATGCGCACTATGGGCATTTGAGTTTCGTATAGCAGCTGTTGTTGTACTTTTGATAGACTATATTTTTGATTTTATAACACGTCGTTGTCCTTTTTGTGGGAAGCACTTTTCAATTGTACTAACAGTGAAAGATCGTTGTCCATTTTGCGGAAAATTATTCGAGTAAATATTTTATGGAAGCAGTGGGTATTCCATGCAGAAATAAATGTGTGTGCTATAAAATGTCAGCCAATTATAGGAAGAGACCTATATTCTCTGTAATGGACAATGGTCAATTATGAAAACTATTGCAAAATGAAAATACGATAGCAATCGTACAAAAACAGAAATCCGGAAACTTTTTTGAGTTATTATGGTTCAAAAAAGTTTCCGGATTTTCTGTAATGCTTTTTGAAGAGCCATTCTGTAACAGCCAATCACATTTCTATGAAAAAAGGTCAATCTTCTAGTCTACCGTGATCGCAACCAAGTGAAAGATAATGTTCGATTTCCCCACTCAGCACAAGCTGGGTATATTCCAAGGGCTTGTTATATAAGTAGCCAGTCCAGTTCTGCTCGCTGTGCCGGGGTGTTGCCATATTCGTCCTCAATGACGATGCAGTCGATGGAAAGAATGGTTCCATCCTCGAATCGGGCTTCCACTCGGTTGATGTCCATGTTGTAGCGGCAGGAAAGCACTTTTTGAGAGCGATTATAGTCAAAATTCTGATTTCGTTTCATTTGAATGGCTCCTTTAATGATTTGATTGTTGATTTTTTGACGAAATGAGATTCATTTTTGCTTGAGCCGCCCAACCACACTACGATGTAGCTTTGTTCAGCTCTTGCGGTTGCATGATTGATACCAGCACAGCACTGGGATTCACCGTACAGAGCGAGTGAATCCCTGATGCTGTGCTTTTTTATTTGACACGAGGTGAAATTTTATGCGTCAGCCTGATCATGAGTACGAAGAACGGAGCTTTGGAGATATTCAACGTGCAATTGATTTTGAGAACAGTATGAATGACCTTGAATCGCAATTGTATTACCAGCATCTTTCCCCGAAAGAAGTTGCCCAGCAGGTGCTGAAAGCCACTTGCCAATTCTACGATGCTGACTGGTGCGGTTTAATTCAGGTCGATCTTGATTTGAATTTGTGGACACCATTCTGGTGGTTCAACGCTGGCGCAACAGACAAGACGATGCTTTTAACCGAAGAATATGAATCCGCTGAATTTCTTGATCGGTGGGTACAAACTGTCCGCAAGGGAATTCCAATGGTCGTCCCGGACGCCGAAGCAACAAAAGAAGCCTATCCTGCGGAGTATAACCTGTACCAGCGGCTTGGCATCCGGTCTGTTATTGCCGTTTCCTTGGAGCCGCGCCCAGTCGCTCTGCTTGCCGTCCGGAATCCTAAGCGGTATATTCAGCAGACCAGTATGCTGCGGATTCTGGCCTATGTGCTGCTTGCGTCGTACAACGAACAGAAGATGCTGAACCGACTCCAGATGGCGTATATTCCCACTTCGATTCAAAGCAGCAAGGACATCTATGTCAGTCTGTTTGGCGAACTGAGCATCAGTACGTCCAAAGGCGTTCTGAAAGAAGCTGACTTTAGCTCTCCAAGCATCAACCGACTGATTTCTTACCTGCTGATTTCCCGTAAAAATGCCATTTCTCCGCAGGAAATCACCCAAACGCTCTGGCCGGATGATTCAGACAATCCAGCCAAGAACGTCAAAGGGCTGGTTTACCGTTTACGCCAGAAGTTCAGTATTATTTCGGATGAACCATTGGTTTTATCCTCCGCATCCGGATATCAGCTCAACCCGGAGCTTCACATTATGACAGATTATCAGCGTTTTGATGAACTTGTATCTTCCGCTGTCAGAGCGTCCTCCGTAATCAACAAAGTGGACATTCTCAAAAATGCTCTTGACCTCTATCATGGGAAGGTCTTGTCCTCCGCAGATGGGGAGCATTGGCTCATTCAGTTTTCCACAAAATACCATCTTTCCTATATGGGTGCTGTCAGTGAACTGCTGAAGCAGCTGGATTCGCTGCATTCTTATGACTTGCTCAATCAGTACGCCATGAAGTCTCTGACCATCGCTCCGGATAATCCGAAAGCATACTGCTGGCTGATCCGCTCCCTGAAAGCACAGGGAATGAATGAACTTGCAACCAACGAGCTGGCCGCAGCAAAGGAACATCTGACCACGGAAGAATACGAGGAAATCCTTGCATTTGGAGCCAATTGGTAAGAATGATTCCTATAACACTTTCGCAACACCTTCATGTGACTTTCATAACACCTAAAATTTTTCAGAAAGGGGCAAAAATGGCTCCATAACACTTTCATAACACCGCCAGATGACTTTCATAACACCGTCGTGTGATATGCTTACAGGGCACGAATCGATGCCCTGTAAGCTGATCGCACGGCGGTTTTCTTTTTTATAGGCTTCGATGCGTCGGAACAAAAACATATCGAAGCCTGAGATGCATTAAAGGCCGAGGATACTTATACCGCTTTCCATTCTCGGATGGAAAACAGTGTCGGTACCCTTTTCTTTAGTGCATCTCTTTTTTGTTGCCAAGAAAAGCCCGCAAGCTGTCACACAGTAAAGTGTCCTCAACCTCCGCATCCGGCGGAAAGGACACTTCATGTTTCTTTTTGCCTTCTTTTCGTGGCTGGAGCTGGCCGCAAAGTATCCCTAGAATCTCCAAATTTTCGACTTTTACGCTTTATCGAAAATTTGGAGGTTTACATGAAATTCAATAATGGCTCAGAGCGTGTACGTCTGGAAAACAGGTGGAAGAAACTGCGTATCCAGTACCGGGAAGCAGGAATGTCCGAAGATGCAATCCAGGCAATGTACCAGTTCGATTTGGATGTTCTCAATAGTGAACGTGCCTATGTTGATAATACTCAGCCGATTTTTGTGACCGAGGATGATGAGGATTCCGTGGATTTCAAGCGGTACGAAAAGGCTATTACGGTCACTGACGTATATCACGAAACAAAAAACCGTTTTGCATGGGTCGGAGAAATCAAAAATGAGCATCTGCTTGCAGCACTTGAAAAATTGAATGCAAAGGATTTGGAGCTGCTGACGCTTTTTGCCTATGAGGGATACACTGTTACTGAAATTTCTAAAGTTTTGCACTGTTCTCAGCCGACAATTAGCATCAAAATCAAACGAATCACTAAATTTTTGAAAAACTTTGAATTTGATGCTATGGATTGAGCCTTCTCGATGGCTAGTAAGTGAGGGGACAATTTCCCGGACGGCTACCGCCGCCGGTGATATGTCCACACTCACGGACCTTGAAAATTGAACAGTTCAGTCATCTGGTACTCAGAACAATGATACTTCCGTAATTCGCGGCCCGGTCAGAAAGCAGACGGGGTGGCTGAGATGCCAATGGAGCGGTACAAGCCCGCCGCCAGATGATTCCCCACTCTCAGGGAGCCGAGGGCGAATATGAGAGACCTAAACATATTTTATCAGGAGCAGTCGGATGCTGTTTTTGGTCTTCGGCTGCTTCTGTTCTTTACATAACTACCCACTCATTTTTAATCACACATAGGAGGTAAACCTATGGATGAACTGAATCCTACCATCAAAGAGCGTCAGATCTACCATGAGATGAAGCTGACTCCTGCGATGGTCAAGTCCATCCGTACCCTCTGCGGTGTCTGCCTCCGGCACTACGTTGAAACCAAGGCGTTCAAGATCGCCATTGTGCCGAATAAGGACAGATGCATGGAAACCTGCACGGTCTGCCAGACCCGGCGTGGCTACGACTACGTTGTCATGCCGCGCTGAATCCGGTTTTCATTCACCCGCAGGGATGCGATAGAATCCCTAAAATCAATTACCACCATGAATTGAGCAAAGCCCGCTGCCGAAAACGCAGCGGGCTTTTGCATATCAGAATGGAGGTTCGCACTTGGAATCGAATTGGAAGTTCCAACGCGGAGACATCTATTTTGTAAAACTGGAGGCAGGCGTTGGCTCCGAACAAAACGGTGCCCGTCCAGTAGTCATTCTTCAAAATGATGTCGGCAACATCTACTCTCCGACTTTGATTGTCGCGGCTTTGACAAGTAAGACAGATAAGAAAGTAACGCAGGCAACCCATTGTCAGGTAGAAGAAGATGGCCTGAAACCGTCCATTGTTCAGGCAGAACAGATTTTCACCATTGATAAAAGCCGTGTCCTGAAGTTTGTCGGACACCTTTCCCCGGAGAATATGCGCCGGGTCGATGATGCTGTGAAGATCAGTCTTGCTCTGAATCCGATGGGCAGCATTCAAAAACTCAAACCGATCATCCGCTCTCAGGCGGCTTACGCGCCTCCTGAAGTGGTGGATGGAAAGCCACCCATCTATCCCTACACACCCATCAAATCATCCTTTGAGGACGCTGGGAGTGTGGAGGAGATGATGATGTACACCGAACTGCAATCCGCTGTTCATGCCATGATTCAGCGGCTCGAATACAGCTTTACCTTTAATCCCACCTTGCTCACCATCCCGAAGCGTAAGCAGCAGGTCGCTGAGATTCTGGAAGAAGCTGAAAAATACATCTGGCGAATCAAGGAGGAAATGAGATGCGCCTGAAAAACACTGCGGATAACTTCTCCGCTTCCTTTAACATTACACCGCCGTACCAGATGGTGGTCATTCACAGCAGTAAGCTGATCTACCCTCGTGAGCTGTACCAGCGGGGCATCCAGCGCAAGCGCGTTGAGTTGATTGCCAAAGACTTTAACGAATATACGGCGAACGAGCCGAAGGTCAGCTTCCGCAATGGCCGGTATTATGTAACGGACGGCCAGCACACCATTGAAGCGCGTATCCTGCGCAACGGCGGTAAGGATCTGCCGATTCTGTGTAAGATCTACACTGGCCTGACGATGCAGCAGGAAGCCCTGTTCTTCGCAGAGCAGAACGGTCACGCCGCACCGCTGACGGCGGGCATCAAGCTCCGTGCCAAGGTCGTGGGAGAGGATGCGCCCTCCGTTGCATTTCTCGCAGCCACCAACCGGGTGGGTCTGGACTTCAACTATGACAGCTTGCAGTTGAGCGACTACCGCATCAGCTGCGTGGGCACCGCACTCAAGCTGTACAACCAGATGGGCGAGAAAATCTACTGCGAGGCCCTGCGGCTGATCGTGGCTGCATGGGAGGGCAAGCCTGATTCGTTCCGGGCATCTGTCCTGCGGGGCATGATGCACTTTATGGAACTGTATCACGGTGAGTTCAGCGAGGAACGGCTGATCCGTGCGCTGCGCAGCGTTCACCCCATGGAGATTTATCGCAGTGGCATGGACAATCCTGCCAAACTGCCCGGATGGAAGAAATACGTTTTTCCCATCTATATGGCCTACAACGGCAAGTGCCGCAAGGATGCCCTGCCGATGAAATTCTGATAAATCAAAGGAAAGGGCACTACAATGATCGACAAGTTTTCTCAGGTCGCAGGAAATCTTCCTGCGACTGACAGTGATGCTAACCGGCAATATCTGGTAATCAATGGCTATCCTGTTGTTTTCAGTTTTTCCAAAGAACCCAACCCGGAAGCATTTGAACGCATTCGGAACATCCTGCTTGCCACCAGCTATACGAAGAAGGTAGGTTGACATCATGGACGAATGCAGAATCAAACGCTATACTGAGTGCGGTAACGGGCGATATTACAAACCGAGCCATTGCCGGACGTTCTTTGACAACGAAATAAAGCCTATCCCCACTTTTTATGATGAAAGTGAGGAATTTACAATGACAAAAAATAACAATCGCGTGTGCTGCTTGTACCGCGTTTCCACCGATAAGCAGGTGGATTTCAACTCCAACCATGAAGCAGACCTGCCCATGCAGCGAAAGGCTTGCCATAAATTCGCTGAATCGAAGGGCTGGGTCATCGTCCATGAAGAACAGGAAGAAGGCGTGTCCGGCCACAAAGTCCGGGCCGCCGCCCGCGACAAGCTCCAGATCATCAAGGACTATGCCCGAAAGGGCAAGTTCGATATCCTGCTGGTATTCATGTTCGACCGTATCGGTCGTATCGCAGATGAAACGCCCTTTGTTGTGGAATGGTTTGTACGGAACGGCATCCGGGTATGGAGTACCCAAGAGGGTGAGCAGCGTTTCGACAACCACACTGACAAACTGCTGAACTACATCCGATTCTGGCAGGCGGACGGAGAAAGCGAAAAGACTTCCGTCCGTACCCGCACCAGTCTGCGCCAGCTTGTAGAAGAAGGTCACTTCAAGGGCGGAAATGCGCCTTATGGCTATGACCTTGTACGGAGTGGGCGTATCAACAAGCGCAAGCATGAACTGTACGAACTGCACATCAACGAGCAGGAAGCTGCCGTAGTGCGGATTGTCTTTGACAAGTATGTGTATGAGGGCTATGGTCCACAGCACATTGCTACCTATCTGAACAATTCTGGCTATCGTGCAAGGTCCGGAAAGTGCTGGCACCCATCCAGTATTCGGGGGATGGTGCAAAACCTGACCTACACCGGCGTTCTCCGTTGCGGGGATGCACGATCAGAATTGATGCCGGATTTGCAGATTGTCCCGCAGGAACAGTTTGAAAACGCACAGCGCATTCGGAATGAACGCTCTGTGCGCTCAACTGCGGAAGCCGAAAATCGTCTTCCTTTGAACATCCATGGGAAGTCGCTGCTTGCCGGCAACGCTTACTGCGGACACTGCGGTGCAAAGCTGGAACTGACCAGCAGCCGTAAATGGCGAAAAATGGCAGATGGTTCGTTAGACGATACGCTGCGTATTCGCTATACCTGTTACGGAAAGCTCCGCAAGCAGACCAACTGCACCGGGCAGACGGGATATACCGTCCACATTCTGGATGAGATCATTGATAAAGCTGTCCGCCAGATTTTCTCCAAGATGAGGGGTATCCCCAAAGAGCAGATCGTTACAAAACGCTATGAAAAAGAGAATGCGGAACGCAAGAATCATCTGCAAGACCTTCAGACACAGCGGAACAAGGCAGAAAAAGACCTGTTGGCACTGAAAACCGAGGTTTTAGCTTGCATCAAAGGTGAAAGCGTGTTACCGAGAGAAACCCTTGCCGAAATGATTACAGCGCAGGAAGAGAAACTCACGGAGCTGGAAAACCTTTGCGAAGCGGCCAGTGAAGAACTGGAGAAAACGGCAGAGCTGATGGATAAAGTGTCGCGGCTGTATGATGAACTGATTTCTTATGCTGACCTGTACGACAGTGCAAATTTTGAAGCGAAGAAGATGATCGTCAACCAGCTCATCCGCAGGGTAGACGTTTATCGCGGATACCAGATCAACATCTCGTTCAACTTCGACCTTACTCCGTACATCGAGGGAGAGTGATACGTTCGCCTGCAAAACAGTCGGGCATCGAACCAGTATTTTCAAAAACAACCAAACAGCAAGAATTGGGGGTTGCCGTCCATGCGCCTGCAAAATCAGGCATTTGGCTGATTCTCGATGCAACCTCTAAGAAAGCAAAAAGAAAAGCACCATACTTCAAACGAAGTACAGCGCTTTTTTGGTGGAGAATAGCGGGATCGAACCGCTGACCTCTTGCATGCCATGCAAGCGCTCTCCCAGCTGAGCTAATCCCCCATAAAATCCAAGAAGCGAACCTCTTGGATGGAGTTTTTTGTTAGGAATTTGATTGTCGCAGGACTATCTGACTGGGGGTGTGTTTTGATACCAACCGGGCTCCCAGCTGAGCTAATCCCCCATAAAATCCAAGAAGCGAACCTCTTGGATGGAG
>OIQL01000021.1_pt1 | contig 51688 bp, 35 predicted proteins | sample 1585961 | NCBI WGS metagenome assembly OIQL01 (sample SAMN02674970, study PRJEB24791) | human gut metagenome, SKBSTL043 | isolation source: stool | host: Homo sapiens | place: USA | reverse complement strand
GCAGAGTCGGCAGCGGTGTCGGGGTGGCCACCGATGGCGCCACGGATGATACCGTCGCTACCCACGAGCACGTTGACGTTGAAGTTGACGTCCACCTCCAGGGCGGAGAGGATCACGATGTCGAGGAACTTCGTGGCGGCGCCGGGCTCGTCGGCAGAGGCATACTCGTTGGCAGAGACCTCCTTGTGCTTCGGATCGACCTTGATGGACTCGGCAGCGACCTTGTCGAACGACTGCACGTCGATGAGGTGGTCGATGAGTCCCTCCTCGTGGAGCTTCACCATGTGGGCGGTGATGCCACCGAGGGCGAAGGAAGCCTTGACGTTCTGGTCGATCATCGTCTGGCGCAGATACTTGACGACGGCCAGCGAGGCACCACCAGAACCAGTCTGGATGGAGAAGCCCTCCTTGAAGTAGCCACTATTGACGATCACCTTGCAAGCCTCCTTGGCGAGCAGGATGTCGCGCGGGTTCTTCGTATCGCGGATGGCACCCGAGGCGATCTTGGAAGAATCGCCGACGGAATCGACGACGACCACCCAGTCCACATCGTGCTCGGAGATGGAGGTCGGCGTGTTGGGATAGCTCACGAGGTCGTCGGTGAGGATCACCACGTTGTCGGCATAGCGGGCGTCGGGAAGGGCGTAGCCCAGGGAGCCGCAGATGCTCTTGGCATTCTCAGAACGGGAGAAACCGCAGGAGTTGCCCATCGGGTCGCAGGAAGAAGCGCCGAGGAAGGCCACGTCGATATGGATGTCGCCATTGGCGATGGCAGAGCCACGGCCACCATGGGAACGGAACACCACCGGCTCCTTGAGGATGCCGTGGCTGATGGCCTTGGCCAGTTCGCCACGCATACCGGAGGTGGAGATGCGGGTCACGACGCCGTTCTTGATGTGCTCGATGAGGGGCTTGTGGACGTCGTTCAGGCTGGAAGCAGCCACGTGGAGGTCCTTGATGCCCATCTCGGCAATCTTGTCCATCACCATGTTGAGCACCTTGTCGCCACCACGGAAGTGGTGGTGGAAGGATATCGTCATGCCGTCCTTCAGGCCGGAACGGCGGATAGCCTCCTCCAGAGAAACCACCTTCTGGCTCTCTGCCTGATACTCCTTGCGGGGCGTGGTGATCTTGCGCTCCTCGCTGTGATAAATATTCTTCTTCAGGTGCTCGGCCATCTCGCCGATCAAAGCCTGTCTTTCCTCTAAATTGCTCATGCCAAATCCTCCTTCTTTATAACTCCTGCCGCAACGGCCAAATCAATCGTTCTCTGTGCGCGAAGGACGACGGGGCGGTCGACCATCTTACCGTTCAATGCAATCACACCCGAACCGCGCTTCTCGGCCTCCTTGATGGCGCCGACGACGGCCATGGCCTTGTCGATGGCCTTCTGAGACGGGGTGAACACCTCGTTGACGATATCGATCTGGCGCGGGTTGATGATAGACTTGCCGTCGAAGCCCATCTTGTGGATCTGCTCCACCTCCTTGCGGAAGGTCTCCATGTCGTTGAGGTTGGAATAGACCGTGTCGAGGGCGTCGATGCCAGCAGCACGGGCAGCCACGACGATGGTCTGACGGGCGAGCAGCAGCTCGATGCCCTCCGGCGTGCGCTGCGTCTTGAGGTTGGCGCAATAGTCCTCGGCGCCAAGGGCGATGCCCATCATGCGCTTGGAGGCGGTAGCGATGGCGTAGGCGTTGACCACGCCCAGCGCGCTCTCGATAGCAGCCATGATCTTCGTGCGGCCAAGGCAGCCAATCTCCTTCTCCACGCGCTCGATCTCGGCCTCCATCTCACGCACCTCATCGGCGGTCTCCGTCTTCGGCATACGAACCACATCGACGCCAGCCTTGACGACGGCCTCGATGTCCTTCTTGCCATACGGCGTGGAGAGCGGGTTGACACGCACCACCATCTCGGTCGTGCCGTAGTCGATGGTCTTCAGCGCGTTGTAAACGAGCAAACGTGCGGTATCTTTCTCAGCCATCGTCACAGAGTCCTCCAAGTCGAGCATAATCGAGTCGGGACCGTAGATGAAGGCGTCCTGCATCATACCGGGGTTGTTGCCCGGCACGAACATCATAGTTCTTCTTAATCTCTGCATACTTCTTCTGTCGGTTACTTTGTTCTGTTTAGACTTCCGTTAGTATAGATTCCAAGGATACGTGGCCGAGGACTAATCCTCCCAGACATCCTTGCCCGTGGCTCTGACTGCGGCAGCGGTGACGCGCGCACGAATGGTGCAGTCGAGGGCACCCTTGTCGGTAGCCTTCACATGGGCCTTCTTCACGCCCAAATTCTCCAATGTCTCTTTGATGACCTTGCGAATCTGGCCGCCGAACTGGTACTCTACCGTCGAGTCGAGGTCGATCTGAAGGCTCTCTTCCTCCGAGGGGGTAATCTGAACCAGGATGTCACCTGACTCCAAAGTCCCCGCGAATGCATTCTTTACTTCCATATCGTCGTTATTTGGTTTAAACGTATTCTATTTTATTAAGGAGATTCAGCTGCACAAAAAAACGCGGAGGCGTGGGGAAATGAATGACCGAGAACAACCGCCCATCCCTGTAGTGGATTTCTGCTGTTACCTTTCATCAATTACCTTACGCTCCCGCGAGTAGTGCATTGCTGGCAGATTGCGTACAATCGCCCGTGATTCCTAATCACGGTGCAAATTAACAACGTTTTTTTGAAACCACCAAATCTTTTGCAACTTTTTTGAATACAAAACGCAAAATAATCTTAATAAGGGGATTTCGGGCTCAAGAAACGCGCCAGAAGGCATGTTTTTCAGCCATTTAGCCATGACGCGCAGAAGGAGCGCAGAGGCCTGGGCAAGTCGGAGGGGGACGGCGTCTGCGAGGCCTTTGTCACTTCCGCTTGCTCAGGGGCACGTCGTACTCGAAGACCTTGCCGTTTTTCACATAGAAACGGTCGTTGAACTCCTCGCGAGTACGCTTCCAGCGGTCATGCGTCCACAACCAGCATTCTGGATGCTCACAAATCGAGTGCTCCAACATTTGGAAATACTTGTCCGTTATCTCATTCTCCGCATACTGCTTAGGCTCACGGGTGATGAGTTTGAACTCGGCCTCGTAGTAGCCGCGGCGCGTACGGCTTACTTCCAAATAGAAAACGGCTTGGTCCAGCTTACGTGCGATGCGCTCTGTGCCCGACAATACGGGCGTGTCATGGTGGAGGAAGTCGCACCAATGGTGGATATTGAACCAGAACGGCTTCTGGTCGGAGATGTATCCGATGACCGTCGGGATGCCTTTCTGGCGATACCCCATCACCCTACGGATGGAATCGGCCATCGGAATGCACACCGCGTTGAAGCGTTGGCGGATGGCAAGGAACATCTTGTCCATGCACGCGTTTTCCAACGGGTGATAAATCTGTCCGCATTGCGCCTTGGGAGAAATCCAAAAGGGCAGCGAAGTGACCCATTCCCAGTTGCAGTAGTGGCCCAAATAGATGGCGCACGACTGGCCGCTGCTGACACACTCGTCCACGAGTTCCGTTTCCTTGAATACCATTCTGCGCTTGATTTCCTCCTCGCTGATGGAGAACAGCTTGATGCTTTCCACCAGATAGTCGCAAAACCAGTGGTAAAACCCTTTTTCTATCCGACGGAGCTCCTGCTCTTTTTTCTCTGGGAAAGACTCCGTCAGGTTCTTCCACACGACGCGGCGGCGATAGTGTACGACGTGGAATATCAGGAAATAGATGCCGTCGCCAAAGAGATAGAGCAACCGAAGCGGAAGCAGCGAAAAGGCGTACAGCAGCCCATAGACCGTATAATAAAGTATCTTCTGCATAGATTATACAATCAATTAGTGGAATCCGGGACTTTCTCTCCTCCCGTATCGTCTGCGACGCGCACCGTGCCGTTCATCAGCGTGAGGTCGCCGCGGTCATATTGATAGGCGGAAGAGGCCAAAGAGTTTTCCTCCTTGTACTCTGTGCTTTCCACATCCAGCACTCCGCACACCAGCTCATAGAGCAAATCGTTCGTCCAATACTTGTCCTTGTTCTCCGAAAGAGCCTTGGCGCGCTCGGGACGGAGCGCCACATACTCATCGCTCATCCATATCATCAAAGGAATATGGGTGTCGCGGAATCCGCCGAAGTTGGGCTGACGGTGGCGGTCGGGTATGTCTCCGTGGTCACTGCAATAGACCATGGCCTGTAGATTCAGCCGTTCGCGCATCGTTTCGTAAACCTGTTTGAGCACGCTATCGGTATAATACAAGGTGTTCTTGTAGTTCGTTATCTGATCATGGTTGCCCACCGCTCCCCATTTGCGGTACGCCTCTGGGAATCGGTTCTCATAATTGAAATGGCTGCCTTTCAGATGCAGGACCACAAGATTGTTGCAAGCAGGGCTCACCTCGTCCAAGAAATCTATCAAAGCCTCATCGTAGTATTTCTTGCCAAGCTGCTGATTCGTCCATTTGGCCACATCCGAGGTCTCGGCTACCAAGCTGACGGGCGTGTCGGCAGCTCCCAAGTGTCCCTGATTGCTGTACCAGTGCACCTTGTAGCCTAAACTTTTGGCAATATCGACGATAGAAACGGAGGTGTAAAACTGTCCGCCATCGTATTGATTGAAGGCGGTGAGGGCTTTTTCCAGCGTAGGAACAGTCTGAATATCACAGCTGTAGGCGTTGGGAAACAATATGCAATGGAGGCCGTCCCCGCCTAACTGCCGCATCCAGGGGGTCGTGTCTTCGTCCATTGGACTAAAGGCACTCATGAATTCACGGGACGCCGACTCGCCTATCACCAACAAGATAGTATGCGGAGCGGGCAATGGATGGACGGCCGTGGCTTTCAGGTGTTCCATCCGCTGCTGCTGGTTTTGGGTGTAAAGGCTGTTGCCGCGCATGTACTCGCTTACTTCGAGGTAGAGCCTCACCAGCCCCGTGCGCGAGAAAAGGCTGTGCCGGGGCTTGAAAAGATAGTGGAGTACGGCCGCCAACATGACGACTATGACCCCGCCGTTCCACGTCGCCACACTGCCGACGGCAAATGGCTGGCCTCCAAAGACAAACAGCAGAATGACACCCAACAGTACGATTGTGCCGACAAGAACTTTCCATAAGGGGAACGAACGGAAAAACTCAAGTATCTCATTGTAATTGGTTTGCCGCATCAGCAACATGCCATTCATGTCGATTACATGATGATAGACGAGGTAATAGCCAAACAAGAACAATGGCGCGGCAATGGACAGCAAGAGCAACGGCGGCATCAATGCCGACGGTAACAGGACTGAAAGACCGCTCAAAACACCAAGCTGATAGAGCGCAAAGGCCGGGTCTATCTGGTGATCGTAGTCGGGTGAGTTCTTGCGATAGGTCAGATGGTAAGTCAGCGGGTATGCCAACGCCCACAATTCGGTTACTACCAACAACTTGACTACTGCGGGTTGCAGCACGTCCGTGTCCGTAATGGCCAGCGGAAGCACCGCCACGACAGACGCGGGCAGGTATCTCAGCCACTGTTGAAGCCGGGCATTGGGCGCGATACCGCGATTGCAGCCGAGGTAGATGGCGTAATTGCCAAGCCATAGCGCAACCATCAGCAGGACATTACTCCAGATATGCTCCATACAGCTGCTTGATTTGCGTGTAGAAGTACTCGTAATCCATGTGGTCGAAGAAGTCTTCCTTGGCTTTCCGCCCCATCTCGCCGCGTTTTTCCGGGTCGTTTATCATCTGCGCCATGGCCTCCGCAAGTTTTTTACTGTCGCAGGGAGGGACTAATACGCCATTGATTCCGCTCACAATATACTCCCGCTGGCCACCATTGTCTGTCGCCACGACGGGGCGGCCTTGCGACATATACTCCTGCGGAGAGAGCGGGCAGCCCTCTTGGACTGTGGAAGCCAAGATACCAAAGTCCGATGTGGCCACATAGGGCAATACGGGATGGCGGAATCCCGCTAACCTGACGACGTCCTGTAATTGCTTTTTGCTTATCAAATCCTGCAAATGCCGGGTATATTCCTGACTGCCCCTGCCTATCAATACCAACTTGAACGGGCGGACGTTTTGGTCCTTTTTCAGTTTTTCCACGGCGTCCATCAAGGTGTCTATGCCCTTCTCTGGGTCAAGACGCCCATGATACATTGCCATCGCCTCGTCCGTTCCGATGTTCAATTCCTCCCTCAAAGCGGCGGGCTTCACCACCTCCGGGACGACAATACTGGTGCGCACGACGCTCAGTTTGCGCTCATCTATGGACGGGCGCGTACTCAAGAAGGTGTTTAACGAAAGGTTTGAGTCAAAGCAGATGGCATCAAGCTGGCCGTACAGCCAACGATAGACGAGTGAGTTCTTACCTTTTCGGGTGAGATGGCGGCACATAACCACCCTCACCTGTTTGTTTCCGGACAGCAAACGGGCATAGCACGCCGTGAAAGCGTCCTTGAAATTATGCGCATGAATGACGCATTTGCCCGCGTGTCTTACAACTTTCGCCATCGCAAAGGCACTCTGGAAGTCGGTGACTCCATTCAAACGCGCGGGAAAGACCTGATCGGCTATGGTCTTGTATTTGGCGACAATGTCGGCAATAGGCTTGCAGAACACCTTCACTGTTATATTGTCCGCCTTCTGCCGCTGAGCCAGGTCAAAGACATACTGCTCTCCTCCGCCCCACTCTTTGTTAGAAACAATATGGAATATCGTGCTCATGATTTTTCTCTTAGTTGTTTTTCGATTATCTTGGACACCAATATCTGCTGATAAATCGACCACTGAACGGCCTTCAACAGTCCTCGCTTACCATTCTTAAATCCACCTTTCAAGAAGAAACTGACGACAAATCGCCACAGCGGACGGGTGAACAAGGCACAGATTCCGAAGCCGCGGTTGGCCTTTCTCACCGCTTCGCCATCGGTATATTGGTTCATTTTCCCCACCCACTGTACGGTTGTCTCGTCCGCCAGGTGCATCATCTTGTACTTTTTCGGCGCTCTTTCCACGCGTCCATTAACCTGCGGGACGGAGTGGATATAGGGAGGCCAGACCGTTTCGTCACGCATGAGGAAGCGCAGCTGAAAGTCGCTCGCCCAACCTTTATTGTATTTGCCCATCACCTTGTTGTGGCGGGAGATGAAAAGGCCCTTGACTCCGTCGTCCACCTTCACTCTCTCGTAGAGATATTGGCGCAATTCGGGCGTGATGATTTCATCGGCGTCCACCACAAGCACCCATGGATGGGAGGCAGACCCGATGGCAAACTGCCGTGCGGGTTCACAAATGCGAATGTTTCCTTTGGGGAACGTCACGACTTTGCAGCCGTATCGTTTGGCAATCTCTACGGTATGGTCGGTCGATTCCATGTCGCAGACCACTATTTCGTCGAAGTCCTTGACGGCTTCGAGACATTCCGCCAAGTGTTCCTCGGCGTTGTAGGTGTTTATTACGACCGATATCATGCTCCGTGTATTACCTTATTATATGCGTCTATGACCGTCTTTGCCACAAATGTGGCCTCCTCGTCGCTTAATTGCGGGTAGCATGGCAGCGAAATCTCGTGTGCAAAGTTCTGGTATGCCTGCGGATAGTCACCAATCTTATAACCATTCTCGCGAAAAAGGGTCAGCATTGGCAGCGGGGTGAAGTGGACGTTGACCGCCACCTCCTGTTTACTTATCTCCGCTATCATCTCGTCTCGCTGCTCTTCCGTTACGCCCTTGATTCTCAGCGCATACACATGATAGGACGTTTCCCGTCCCTCCGCGCTCACTGGTGGCGTGATGGCCCACGGCTGCTTTTCCAAAAGGCCGTTGTAAATGCCGAACACGCGGCGCCGCTCCGCCAGGAGTTTCGGGTATTGCCTGATTTGAGCCAAGCCGATAGCTGCGTTCACGTCCGCCATATTGGCCTTCATGCCCATGCCGACAATATCATATCGCCAGCCACCCGTTTTGCTTTTGGTGAAAGCGTCTTTGGTCTGGCAGTTGAGCGACATAAGCCTAAGCTCCGCATACAGCTTCTCATTGTCGAAAGGCGTGGGCATATTCAGGCAGATGGCTCCACCCTCGGCCGTCGTTATGTTCTTCACCGCGTGCAAGGAGAAGATGGCCACGTCGGTCTGTGTGCCCGACGGCATCCCGTTATAGCAAGAGCCGATGGAGTGGGCCGAATCGTTGATGACGATGATGCGCCCCAACCGCTCCATCACCTCCGATGTTGGTGTGAACAGGGCCTTGACCTCGGGGTCTTGCACCATCTTCATGATGGCCTCGTAGTCGCACGGCCATCCCGCAATATCGACGGGGATAATGGCCTTCGTGCGCGGAGTGATGGCCTTGCGGATAGCCTCGACGCTGATATTCAAGTCCTCTTCCACATCGACCATTACGGGTTTTGCGCCCGCCCACATCACTGCCAAGGCCGTGGCACAATAGGTATAGGCGGGAATTATCACCTCGTCGCCCGGCTTTACTCCCAGCCAGCGCAACATCAAGATAGCTCCTGTCGTCCAAGAGTTTATGCACAGGACGTGCTGCGCGCCGGAAAGCGCGACGATTTCCTGTTCAAGAGCCTTCACTTTAGGACCAGTTGTTATCCAACCCGACTTCAGCGAGTCGGTCACTTCGTTGATAACGCTTTCGTCTATATATGGTGGGGAGAAACTTACTTTCATCTTTTCCTTACATTTTATACTTTTGCAAAAGTACGAAATATCACTGAAAGCAGCAAACGATTTAAGAAAAATCGTATCCAACCCCCTTTGGGAGGCTGTGGGGACTTTCAGGGAAGGCCTTCGTTAGCTTTTTAGATTCCATGAAAAAAATCATGGCCGACCATGGAAAAATCCACCGTAAGCCATGAAAAAATCTTTTCCGAAAAGGGTCTCCCAAAGGGTTCCCCCCTTGGGACATTCCGCTCTTTGCTATTTGCCCTTCACCATCCGGCGCGAACCGTACATCAGCACGGCGAAGAAGAGTGCACCAGTGGGCAGTCCGACAAGGGCGTCGATGAGGTAATGGGCTTGGATATAGACCGTTGCACAGCACAGAAGGACATAGAACGGCGCAAGGACGAGGAGCATTTTGTAGTTGCGGGCGTGCCAAAAGAGCAGCATACACACCGTGCTGATACCCACATGGGAACTGGGGAAGGCCGCAACGGGACGCTCGCCGGCCTCCTTTGCGTCCTCGACAAGCTGATAGAACAGGCCGGAGGGGTCGCCCGGCGACGGGAGACAGGCCGTGTGGGTATTGAAATAGTCGTGGAGATTGGGGAAGACGCCCGCCACAACGTTCTCCATGCCAATGGCATGATAGTAGAACGTGGGGCCCACAACGGGCACGAAGATGAAGATCAGGTAGAAAAGGAAGAAGGAGATCATCACCACCGACGACGCGCGCTCAAACTCCCGGGGACGGCAGAAGAAGTAGTAGAACACGGTGAGGGCTATCATGGGGTAGTAGCTGAAATAGCCCATATCGAAGGCCTCGCTGAACCAGGGTGAGGGTAGCCACTCGTGGAAGAGCAAGGCGGGCTGGCAACCGAACAGCGTCTGCTCCAGCGTGGCGAAGACGTGGTCGAGGTTGGGGAGCACGCGGTTGATCTCATAGATGTCGGGATACCATACGCCGAGCAGGCTCATCTGGCCCGCAATGCGGAAGAGGCGCGTCAGACGGCTGGGCCACAGACGATAGACCAGCCAGAGGGCGGCCGTCATGGCAAGCACGCGGATGCGGCCCATCACCAGCAGATTGGCTTCGGGCAACTTCGTGTATAAGAACAATATCAGCAAAAGCGTGAGGGCAAGGTAGGCCATCACCACCCACTCGACGACCAGCAGGCCGCGGACGGGCTTCTTCTCCAGCGACACCAGGTCGCGGACTAAACCTTTGATTCCTTTTTCCATTCTTTCTTTTTCGTTTCGTGCCAAACGGTCCCCTACCCTGCCACCACGGCAAAGGGCGGACCTTCGGCGATCGACATACTACGCCGCATCATAGGCAATCGACCTACCACGTCATAACATAGGCTATCGACATACTACGTCGTAATATAAACGAGGAAAGTGGAGAATTATTTCAAGTGGCGCATACTAAAAAATCCCCTTCCGAGGACTGATGCCTCGAAAGGGGAAGGGAAATAGAAGGAAGTCATGGGCGCGCATAGTAGTCGCCCAGACTACAAATGAAGTCGATTACTTGACAACCACCTTGCGGCCGTTGACGATGTAGAGGCCCTTCGGCAGCGTGTTGAGATCGAGGTTGCGACCCACCAGCTCGCCATTGAGCGTATAGACATCGCCTTGGCGGGCAGCGTCGTTGATCTCGACACCATCAACTCCGGCTGCGGCAGCATCGAGCAGGATGATGTCGGGAGCCTGCAAATCGTCGGCGCTCATCGTCACCGTCTTGTTGGCGGCGTTGAGACCCACCATCGTGACATAGATGCCATAGAGGCCGTTGCCAGCAGGAATATCGACAGAGAAGTGGCCGTCGGCATCGCTTTCGAGCATGAAGTTGCCCGTGGCGCCAGCAAGACCCAGCACATTGATGGTGGCACCCATCAGCGGCTCGGGATCGGCCTCGCCACGCTTGGCGTAGATCGTGCCAGAGAGCGTGTTCAGACGGAGGAGCGTAGCCTCGCGGACGATCGACTGTTGGTCGAAGGTGACGGCGGTCGTGTCGCTCTGATACTTCTCCTTGACGAAGATGAGCTGGTACTCGCCCTCGGCGTCGCGGACGTCGAGTGCGTAGTTGCCATTGTCGTTGGTCTCGGTCATGAGCACCATGTCGCCCTGGACGAGCTTCACGGTCACATCGTCGAGAACGTCGGTGGTGGCACCATTGAAGCCCTTCACGCTACCCGTGAGACGGAACGGACGAGCCATCTGGTGGTCGAGGACGACATCGCCTTTGAGGAAGTCAACGGCGACGGTATCGGTCTTGTAGGTGTCGAGCTTGAAGATGGCGTTGTACTTCAGCAGCGGCTGAGCAACCTTCATCTGGTAGTAGCCCTCCTCATTGGTCATGCTGTTATAGACGACGTCGCCACTCTGGAGCTGGACGAAGACATTGGCGAGGGCCACACCCTTGCCATTGGTGACATGGCCTGAGAGCTCGTTCGTGCTCTGTACCTCAAGATACATCACCGGCGACTCGTTCTGGTCCCAAGAGGCATTGGCCAACTTGTCGAGGTTGTCATCGCCACGGTAGAAGGAGTTTCTCACCTTCTTGTCGGTGACGAAGGCCATCTTCGTGTACTCGCTGGCCTCAACATGGAAGGCGAGACGCAGGTTCTTGCCCGTATAGCGGAAGCCCTCGGGGATCTCAATGACGATCACCTCGGCAGGATTCTTCTTCGTACCATCCTTCTTGACCTCGAGCGTACCGTTATAGACGCGGGTCATAGCGGTCGTGTCGGCAGCGACGAAACCAAGCTCGTAGTCGTCGTCGGTGTTCTCGATATAGACGCGCAGGTTGGCCTCATACTCCTTGGTGGTGAAGCCACTCTGGTAGCCGCGGAAGGCGATGCGCTGGATCGTAGAACCAGCGGGGATGCCGAGCTGGTCGGCCGTGTAGATGGTCTGGCTCTCAGAGTTCTTGTCGTAGAGACGGACAGGCACGGCATAGTCGGCAAGGTTGGTCGAATCGAGCACCTGCACGCTGCCACCCGTTGACTCCGGAGCAACGACATACTGGAAGAGCGCGGACTGAGTGGTCGTGCCATGGGCAACGATCTTGGCACGGAGGACCATCTCGCCCTCGGCGTGCGGCGTGTAGCGGAAGTTGAGCGTCGCCTTCTCGCCTGCCTTCAGAGCGGGCGTGGCATAGGAAACTTTCTCATAGCCCTCGCCGTCCACCAGGCTGGCCGTCCAGGCACCAGCCTCCAGGTCGGTAGGCTCGATGTTCATCACATCGACCAAGATGTTGGAGCGGTTGTTGACCGTGAAGGTCTCCGGCATCGTGACGTTGTCGATATAGACTCCGTGGCCCTCCTTCAGGGAAGCGTTGACAGCCTCGGCGAAGCTGCTGACCTCCTGCTTGTAGGGCTCGTAGCCGATGGCCTCGGCACGGAAGGTGTAGGCGCGGTCGGTCTTGAAGACGTTGAGCTGATAGCTGCCATCATCGGCCGTGGTAGCGGCGTACTGCACGTTGTCGGCAGTGAGCGTGACGTTGGCATGGGCGATAGGCGTACCGTCGGCCTCAGCAGTCACCACACCCGTGAGCGGCGTGGAAGCCGTGCTCTCCGTGACGAAGGTGATGACAGGAGCACCATCCTCGGAGAGAGTGAAGTCCTTGTCGGCGAGGTCGGAATCAGACTTGCGATGAACAGACTGTCCCTGAAGGGAAGACTTGTCGGTCTCGAAGCGCACGTTGGAATAGCCTGACGGCACGTCGGCGTGCATGAAGATACTGAGGTTGCGGCCGTCATAGACGAAGGAGTTCTTGAACGTGATGTTCATCATCTCCGCGGTCTCGGTCTTGTTGCCAGCGATCGGGAAGGTGCAGACGTCGTCGAAGACCTGCTGCATCGTGTCGGTATTGTGGACAGCGAAGGGCGAGGTAAACACGGCATCGTCGGTGTTGCACATCCACACCTTCAGGTTGGTGGGAAGTTCCTTGCTTTCGTTCCATCCACGGATGATGATACCCTTGATGCGGGTGCCAGGCTCCAGGCCCAACTGAGCGGCCTTGTAGATGGCGTCGCTCTCGCTGTGCTTATAATAAGGAGCAACGGGGGTGCTGTTGTTGGTGACGGGGAAGGTGGGGTTGCCGACCTGGACGAGGCTGTTGCTCGTCTCGGCAAGTACCTGCACTGCCACGGTGTCGGAGGTGAACAGAATCTGACCACCCACCTCGAAGGCAGCATAGTAGTTGGCCGTGCCACCCTCGTGCGGCGTGAACGTCAGGTCGAACAGGCGGCTCTCGCCAGCGAGGAACTCAGCCTCGGCAGCCGTAGCCACCTTCTTGCCGTCGCGGTAGAGGCTGACGGCGTAGGCACCCTTGGCCATATCGGCCGGGTGGTTGTTGACGATTCTCACGCTGGCCTGGCTCTCGCTATTGACGGTAGCCACGGTGGGGAGGTTGAGAAGCTGGAACATCACGTCGTGGGAAATCTTCGCATAACCCATGCCGTAGATGTTGTCGAGGCGCGCACCAGCCGACTCAAAGGCGAGGTAGAGATTGCCTGCGGGCAGGTTCTCGACCGCATAGGAACGGAACTCGCCACTATAGCGAGAGTCGGAGATAAGGTTGAAGGGACTGAACGTGTTGTTGTCGGTACCCGTACCCTCGATGGTGTGGGCAAGCGTCCAGTTCTTTCTGTCGGTAGAATAGTAAACGCGGAGGAAGGTAGCGTCGTCACGGCGGGCAGCATCGAAATGGAGCACGTCGCCACTCTTCACCTTCAGCATCGGCGTGATCAGACGCGTAGGCTCTACGTCATACTGCGCCTGGGCGCAATAGATGTTGTTGGGGAGGTTGGCCTGCAGGGGGAAATCGCTGATGAACCAGCTTTCGCCGACGATGTAGCCGGCCGGCATCTTGCCATTCTCGAAGTTGGCATACATCTCGTTTGCTGCCACAGAGGTAGCCGAGAGCGCGATCTCCACGGTGCCACTGTTGGTCTCCAGCGTCAGCGTGCCCTGGTTCTCCGTACCCACCTGTCCGAAGGTGATGGGGAAGGTCAGCGCGGCGTGGGGAGCGACCTGCTGGGCCTTGAAGGCGGTGGAGAATCCACCCGTCATCGAGACATTGGTGATATCGAGCGGCGTAGCACCGTCGTTGCGCAGGAGATAGGAGTAGGTGACCTCGCCCTGGACAATGCCCAGGTCGATGGCGTCGCCTACGGGCTTGCCACTACGGTCGAGCATCGTTGCCACAGGCTCGTAGGGATAGGCCTGGCGCTCGCCACAAGGCGTGAGCTCGCCCGTGAGGTTGTCGCGGACGGCGTAAGAGTAGTTCTTGGGATAAGAAGCGTAAGGCAGGGTGACAGTCAGCGTGGCGGTGGTCTCAGCGCCGAGGGCGAGATCCTCCGTCATGGCCGTCGTGCCCACCACACGGTTGTTGAGCGTGGTGTTGACCAGGGAGAGCGAGTAGTTCTCATCGCCCACCTTGAGGTCGCGCTGTCCGTTGTTGCGGAGCTGGACGGAGTAGTTGAGCGTGAAGTTGCCATCGCTTGCCGCATCCACATACTCGGGATTGCCATCGCTCACCTTGAGCACCTTCATGCGAGGCAGCGGAGTCACCTCCGCCGTCGTGGCCGTCACATTGTCGATCAGGACGCTGTTGCCACGGATACCGATGTAAGTGCCCTCGGCCATCTCCGGCACGGTGATGGTGCAGAAGCGGTCCTCGGAGAGCTCGGGAACCGGCATGTCGATGAGACCATCGGTCGTGAACTTACCGTCCTCGAAGTTGACATAATAGAACTTGATATCGCTACCATAGTTCAACGCCTTCACATCGACGGTGATCGTACCTCCGACAGGAGGAAGCACCAAGATGTCGTTGAGCGTCTGGGTCTGGGTGAGACTGTCCGTCACCGTCTGCGAACCGATGTGCAGGCAGCCCGAATCGTCCACGCCGCCCGTAGCCTGATAGGCGTACTGGACGTAGTAGGTGTTGGAGCGAACCACCATCGCATCGACGATATGGCCCCAGCCCAAGGGCGCAAACTCCGGGTCGGAGGTGTCGATCGGCGAGTTGAAGTCGTACTTGTACGGACTTTGTGTCTGCGCCTGTACGTTGTATCCGGCAAAGAGCACGGTGAGCAGGAGCAGCAGATGTCTGATTCTGTACATAGTTATTATTGTTTTAATGATTGGTTAAAGGGACAAGCAGACCCGCTCTGGGAGCGTTGGTTGGTCTGCTTGTCCTCTTGCTATGAATCCGATTACTTGACTACCACGTGGAAGACATGCTCAGCAACGCGCACGAGATAGGTGCCGCGCTGCACATGGAAGGTCTTCTTATCGACGTTGTCGGCCTTGGCCACCTGACGTCCGTCGGTAGTGAGAATGGTGACGTCGCTGCCATTGGCATTGCTGACGGTCACGATGCCGCGACCTGTCATCACATTGAGTCGGCCCTGGGTCAGCTCCTCTACGCCGAGCGTGATGCCGGCCTCGTTGCTGAAGGTTGACTCGCCCTCGTCATAGACGATGGTGATGGTGTAGATGTCGCCATCGTTGCCTGCGTCGCTGAAAGAAGTGGCGTTGGCGTTGGCCGTGCCGATCTTCTCGCCGTTGCGATAGACATTGTAGTTGAGGATGGTCAACTGACCCTCGTGATAGGTGATGTCGTCGATGAAGAGAGCCAACTTGTTCTCGCTGACGCAACGGATAGCGAAGTACTTCGTGCCCTCGGGCAGATTGGCCTCGTAGTTGTACCAAGCGTCACCCTCAGCCTCGTGGGTGCTGATGAGCTTAAAGTCCTCGACGTTGTCGCCGGTGGTGGAGTAGAGGATCTCGAAGGCCTCCGGTGCGTAGGTCAGGGAAGCAGCCTTGGCCCAGAAGTCGATCTTCTGTGCACGACCGTCGAGCTCCGGAGAGATCAGCCAGTCGTCGCTCTTGCCACCATCGTCGGCAGACTCATTGTAGGTACCCCAAGAAGAGATATACTGCGTGCCCGAGTGAGCTACGAAGCGCGGCAGAGAACTGAGACCCATCTCGACGGGATCGAAGATGATGTAGGCCATCGGATCTCCGCAATGCGGGAAGAGGAAGCCACTGATACCGATCGTCGGCAACTTGTCCCCATCGACTGTCTTCCAGTCGCCGATCTTCTCGCCATTGCTCCAAGCCAGGTAGCTCTCGAAGTCCTCCACGACGGTGCGGGAAGTATTCGTCGGCTTCGTCCAGGCCAGGTTGATGTTGTTGCCCTCGCGCTTAGCCGACAGGTCGGTGACGGTGGGCAGCTCCGGCTCCTTGACGTTGATGTTGACTTTCGCCGTTGTGTTGTCGCTGGGATCATCATCCTCGCTGGCGGGCTGTACGGTAGCATAGACCTCACACTGGCCTGCATCCTCCACCTTCGGAGTGAAGTTGAGGTAGTAGGTCTCTGAGCGGAACGGATCCAGCGGACCACCCTTCTGGCTGGCCACCTTGCGACCGTTGAGGTAGAGGTCGATCGTGAAGTTGTCCTCCACGTTCTCGCCGATGTTGCGGACGGTGACGCCGGCCTCCATTACGTTGCCGACCGTACCCGTGAGCGTAGGCTTCGTGCTGACGGCACAGAGGTTGTGGCCAAGCACGTCGTAGATCTCCACGGCGTCGAAGCTGAGGCGCTGGAGCTCCTTGTCGTTGCACTCACCGAGGAACTTCAGTACGATGAAGTCGTAGGCGGCATAGTCGCCAAGGTCCACAACCTCCTCGATCCACTGACGGTCGCCCGTGAGCTTGCTATAGTCGATATCCTTGAGTTCGACGGTCTTGTTGTCCGGCGTCATGACCTCCAGGCGCAGGTGGTAGTCCAGGCCCGGTACGCCATTGTGCCAGAAGCGCAGCACAGGATTGGCAGCACCCTTGAGAGAGATCTTGCCCGAGTTGAAGGAAGCCACTGTTCCCTTTTCCTTCGGCGTCCAGTCGGCAGATCCGATGATATCGTCGGCAGAGTTGTAGCTCTTCGGCCAGAAGCAGTCGTCGGTATCCACCCACCAGAGGCTGTTGTCGAGGTTGCCCTTGCGGAAGGACTCTCTGAACGGCAGCGTGTAGGGAGCACCCGAGATGACCAGGTTGGACGCCTCATACTCGCCCTCGCCGACGTCGGAGACACCGCTCACGGCGAAGTAGTGGAGATCCTGCACGCCGTACATAGGAACCTGCGGCTGATAAGAGAGACCCTTCACACCCTCCTTGAGGATCACGAAGTCGAGGGCCTCCAGGTCGAGCGTATAGATATTGTACGTGAGCTCATCGGGCTCCACATAGCCACCGTTGACACCCAGGGTGCTCGGAGCCTTCCAATCGACCGTGATGGCATCGAGGCCAGACGTGGCGCGGACATCCTTCGGCATACCGGGAATGTCGAATCCGACATAGGCGCGGTGCTCGGCAGGCTCGCCGGCCTCGTCGCCCGAATAGGCGGTGATAATATAGGTATTGAATCCATCCAGGGCGCCATTGTCGGTGAAGGTCAGCTGCTGACCCGGCGTGACGTTGGTGAACGTGTGGATGAGGTCCTCAGTCTCCGCACGGCGGCGAACCTCGATCTTGGAGATAGAAGACAGCGTCTGTCCGTTGATGGCCTTGGTCGGGGCACGGAAGGTGAGGGTAGCCTCGCCCACTCCGTAGTCGCCCGGAACGATGGTCAGGTCGGTCACGGTATCAGGAGAGCTGAGCAGCGGGCCCTCGGTGACGAGGATGCTGTCCACGTAGGTGCGGTAGCCGTCCACAGGGCTCTGGTCGTGGAGACCGAAGTGATAGACACCGTCAGCCTTGACCGTCACGGTAGTCTTGAGGTTAACCCACTCGTTCTCGGGAAGGTTCGTTCTCGGGACGATCTCAGTATAGGTAGAGGGATCGAGGCCCTCGCCGAAGGAAGCACCAATCTGCTGGAGATAGCTGGTCATACCGCGGCGGGCACTGAAGGAGAAGTTGTACTTGCGGCCCGGGGTGAGGTGGATCTCCGGCGTGATGAGCCAGTCGTCGCTGGCCTGCATTGAGCTGAACGTACAGTAGGCTACGCCATTGGTGGCGTTATACTCCCACGTGCTACCATCGTTGTTGGCATCGACGATGGTGAAGAGGTTGAAGTCCTCCTCCGTATTGAAATACTCCTCATAGGGCACCTCGCAGGCGTCGCCGATGAGAATCTTGTTGGAGGTGGCCTGTGTGCCATAGAGACCCTCATAGACCGGGGTCACGACATAGAAGAAGGAAGTGAGCTTGCCCTTTTCGAGGGTTTCCTCAAACTTCACCTTGGTGTAGTTCTTAGCCACCGTCACGCGACCTGGGTAGCGGACGATGTCGTAAGTGACCTGCGGACCATTGACATAGCCGCCGTGTGTACCCTGCGTCGGCGCACGCCAAGTCAGCGTGGACTTCATCGTCTCAGGGTCGATCTTCAGTTTCAGAGAGGAGACAGCCTTGGGGTTGTCCGGTCCCACCCATGCGGTGGTCTTTGCCAGCGGGCTACGTCCTGCGGCATTGGTGGTGGCAGCAAAGATGACGTTGTCACCCTTGGGGGCCGTGATGTCGATGCTCACCTTCTCGCCCGGCTGGCACGACTTGGTCACGGGCTCTCCATTCTCGATACGCACGGAAGCGGTCAGCGTGCCCGTCAGCGCTTCGCCACCAAACGTCGTGGTCGGAGCGGTGAACGTAGCCACACCACTGGTGCTGCCCTTGGAGAAGGAGACAGAGAGGTCGTTGATCTTGGCCGGCGCATTCACGTCGGTCAGGGCCTCCGCCACGGTGAGACAGACGACCTCCTCGCCGTCGGGGAAGTCGGCCACCTTCGTAGCCTTTGCCGTCAGGGTGTCCACCTCGTAGAGACCCGAGGGCGAGTTCTCAAACGAAGCAGCCCAATAGAGCTTGTCCGTATTGCGGTCGAAGGCGGCACTCTGCAGGTAGAGCGGGTAGAGACCCGTAGGACCGATCTCGGTCACGGCACCCGTGGTACGGCTGATCTTGCAGAGTACGGCTGATCTTGCAGAGCTTACCCGTATACCGTACATGCTACCCTTGGAGTTGATGGCAAAGCCGAGGAAATAGACATCCAGGTTGCCGATGGTCTGCGTCGTCAGGCTCGCATAGTCGATGACGTTGAGTGCATAGCCCGAGAAATCGCTGTTGTAAGCGATACCATACACCTTATTAGTAATAGGATCGACATCGGTGTCGAAGCAATAGAGGTCCGGGCGGTTGCTGACATCCTCGGTACGCGTCATCTCCCAGGTGTCCATGTCGTACTCATAGTACTGACCCATGATCTCGCCGAGGAAGCTGAAATAGCTCACGAAGCGGAACATGCCATCCTTGAACACACCACCACCGTTGGCGTCGAGGGCAGCGCCGCTGCAGAGGTTCTGGATCGTGATGGGGTTGGTGCCGCGGAACTGTCCCACATAGAAGGGAGTGGCGTCGCTGGGCAGGGTGTCCCACGACTTGGCATAGATGACGTTGCCCCAGAACTCCACGCCGTCCGCACTGGCGAGGCGTACGCGCTGGTTGGGGTTGGGCATCACGAGCGAGCGCGGTGTCTTGCGCAGTTTGCCTCCTTCGCGGTGCCACGGCTTGGCTCCCACGATGGGGCCGCGCTTGGCGGGCGTACCGGCTGGGTCGCCAACGCCAGGTCGCAAGACGCGCTGCGCCTTGGAATCCTGTGCCCACATCGGAAGTATGGGCACGAACAGCAGCATCCATAGCGGAACTGCCAAGAGAAGGGTTCGTTTTTTCATAAGCTGATATTTATAAAACTGTTAGTTGATTTCTCGCCTTTCAAGAGGTCGGTTAGACCGTTTTGAGTTGGATTCAGTGCAAAAATAGCCAAATTTCCACCGAGTATGCTCGGAAACTAAGTTAAATCTCGTTAAATGCGGGCAAGATAGAGCCTACTACCGAAATTTAGAACAACCTCGGGTGTCAAATGGTAACTTTTAGGAGAATCAAACTTTGAGATGGGTAACAAAATCCGTCAAAACTAAGTGCTATTTGAGGAAAAGAAAGCAAAAATTACGAACTATTATTTTGTCATATCAAAATTATCTCCTAAATTTGCGCCGTCATCAATGGTTTTCCAGTCACGACAACAACATATTCTATTAACAATAAAAAACGATTCTTATGAAGAAGATTTTACTAACTCTCCTCGCCCTTCTGACGGTAGCTCCGCTGCTGGCTCAGTCGGACACGCTGACGTTGGGCTATTGCAAGGGCGCAGTGGCCAGTGAAGGTATGGCCACCCAGAAAGGCAACACTTGGGTATCGGCTGCGATCCAGCTTCCTGGCGAAACCATGGAAGCCTACCAGGGCAACAGCGTGGCGCAAGTCCGGGTGGCTCTGTGCTCCCGCTCCAACATCGACACGCTGCGCGTCTGGGTGAGAAAGACGCTGAAGGGTGAGAACGTGGCCGAGGGCTACATCACCATGAAGACGGACACGCGCATCAAGAAGGGCTGGAACGTCGTGCAGCTCAACGCGCCCTACGCCATCACGGGCGAGCGCCTCTACATCGGCTTCGACCTGAAGCAGCGCGGCAGCACCACTGCCCTCTCCGTCGTGAAGCCGGGTCAGACGGGTTCCTTCCACTACAAGAGCACCTCTGATGCCTTCTGGGGCGACCGCCACGGACAGGGTGCCATCAGCGTGGAGGCCGTCATCGTGGGCAACAACCTGCCGAAGTATGACCTGGCCCTCACGGGTGCCAAGGCCATGCTCAACGCCACGACGGGCTCCGTGACCATGAGCGGTACGGTGTTCAACAAGGCCACACGCCCCGTAAACAAGTTCACCATCACCACCACCGTGGCTGGCCAGAAGTTTGCCACGACCTTCGACAAGACCATCACCTCGGGTCAGTATATCGACCTGAAGTGGACCATCAACCCGACCCTGGGAAGCGTCGATGGCGAGTCGGCCGTCAACGTCAACATCACCGACCTCGGTGACGAGACCGATATCGACCCGACCAACAACGCGCTCGACATCGCCATGGGCTTCAAGCGCAAGGTGCTGCTGGAGGAGTTTACCACCGAGTCGTGCCCCAACTGCCCGCGCGTGGCTGGCTACCTCCACACCGCCCTGGAGAATCCCGATTATGAGGGCGAGGTCTTTGCCGCCGCCCACCACGTGATGTACTACACCGACTGGCTCACCACGAAGCGCAGCGTGGTCAATGGCGAGTATATCAAGACCGACCTCTACGACTACGCTTCCCTCTACAACGACCGCGGCACCTACGCTCCGGCCATGATGTTCGGCCGCAACGCCTGGTTCGACGCCATGTCCACGGCTGGCAACAAGTGCTGCACCTACATGCCCGGTTCCGCCATGGAGATCGAGAGCCTCATCCAGCAGATCCAGAGCGATCCCGCCAACATCATCATCACCAATCTCTCCGCACGCTACGGCGACAACGACACCACCATCGTGGTCCGCGTGGAGGGTATGCGCAACAGCAGCGCCAAGGATGGTTCGCGCATCACGGTCATGCTGACCGAGGACAACATCGCTGCCCACGCCCAGATGGGTGCCGAGGGATCGTTCACCCACCAGCACGTGACCCGTGCCATCAACTCCATCTGGGGCGAGCCCATCGAGTGGGACGGCAACAAGTTTAGCTACGAGGTCTCCCTGGGTCTGAACACGGTCTATTTCACCAAGAACGACAAGGTGCAGGCCGGCAACTTCGAGGAGGCATGGCGCATGTGGAACAGAGACAACCTCAACATCGTCGCCTTCGTCAACTACTATTCCAAGAACGTGGAGGGCTGCGCCGTCGAGAATGTCGAGGGTGTTAAGTTCAACGACGCCATCAACGGCATCGAGGATCTGCCCCAGACGAAGGAGAGCCAGACCGTGCGCTCCGAGGTTTACACCATCGACGGCAAGCGCATCGAGGCCGACCAGATGGGCCGCGGTCTCTACATCATCCGCGACATCCAGGCCGACGGCAGCGTCCACACGCGCAAGGTCATGAGAAAGTAAAACACATGCTGCTTCGGGAAGCAGCAAGCGTTACTGCTTCAGGAAGCACAAATGTACCCCTTCCGCCAGCAGGAGACCGACCGTCTCTCTGCTGGCGGTTTTCTTTTGCCCAGAGTTGAAGGAGGCCCGCCGCGCAAAAGTCCTGCCCTATCCTTTCGCAAAAGTCCTTCCCTATCCTTTGCGAGAAGTTTTGTCCCCTCCCTTGCGAGAAAATTCCGCCCCTCGCTTGTAAAAAGGTCAAAAAGTATCATTCTTTTCGCAAAACAATGACTTTTAACACTCAATCAGCGGATAAGCAGCGAAAAATTATTAATTTTGCGTCCATAATGCGGAAGGACCATGACCAAGAAGATCATCTACATCATATACACGCTTATCCTTTGGGGCACCACTCTGGGGTTTGCCCAAGGCGCCAAGGGCAATGGCGGCGACCAAACCACTGCCACACGCTTGCTGCAGGCCGGCGACAAGTTCTACGACCAGCGGCTCTATACGGCCTCGATGAAGAGCTATCTCGAAGGCCTCCGCATCGCCGAGCACCAGGGCTATAACGAACTGACCGCCCGCTTCTACAACGGCATGGGCAATCTCTACAGCACGCAGGGCGACTACCAGATGGGCCTCTACTTCTACCGCAAGGCACTAAGGAGCAGTCGCAAGACGGGCCAAAAGACGCTGCAAAACGCCGTGCTCAACAACCTGGTCGGGGCCTCGTGCTTCGTCGGCCAGGCCGACAGCGGCATGGTGTTTCTCCAGCAGATGGAGGCCAATGTGGAGCACAACAGTGGCTATCGCTACAATATCCTGATGGGGCGCGGCCTCGTGGCCAAGAGCCAGGACCAGCCTGCGGCAGCAGCCAGCTACTACATCCAGGCGCGGCAGTATGCCATCCGCGCGGGAATGGACTCCTCATTTGTGGACAACACCAACTCCTGTCTCGCCCAGCTCTATATGGACACCCATCGCCTCGACTCCGCCATCCTGCTGCTCAAGAAAAACGAGGAGTGGGCCCGCCGCACCAACCACGACGAGTTTCTGGCCGAGACGATGCATCTCCTCGCACAAGCCTACGACGCGCAGGGCGACGCCACGCGGGCCTCGGCCTGCCGCATGGAGTATGCCAACCTGATGGAGAAGCTCCACTACAGCGACGAGCTCAACGCCATGAAGAACACACAGTATATCTACGACGCCAACAAAAACGCCAGCACCATCAATCTGCTCACGCAGCAGCAGATCTTCGACAGCCAGCAGATACGCACCCAGGCCCGCTGGCTCCTCGCGCTCGCCATCGCCCTGGCCTTGATCATCGTGCTCTTCATCATCGTCTCGGCACAGAAGCGGCAGCTCCACCATGCCTACAACCGCCTCTACGACCGCAGCCAGCTCTTCCTCGCCTCCCCCATTCAGGCCAAGGAGGCGCCACAGGCCACCAACAAGGGGGACCACCTGGAGGACAACAAGGGAGGCAACCTGGAGAGCGACCAAGGAGACAAGCAGAGGGACGATCAGAGAGACGGACAGAGAGACGGACAAGGGGACGTGCAAAGGGACGACCAGGAGGAAAAAACTCAGGAGGCTGCTCCCCGATCGCTGATCCTCACGACCGAGCAACGCGCCGCCCTGCTCGCCGACATCGGACGCGTGATGGGAAAGGTGGAGGAGTTTTGCAGTACCGACTTCTCCATCGACCGCCTCGCCCAGCTCGTGGGATCCAATCCCCGCTACGTCTCGGAAGCCATCAACGAGGGCTATGGCAAGAACTTCCGCTCCTTCCTCAACGACTACCGCATCAAGGAGGCCATGCAGCGGCTCGCCGACAACGATCGCTATGGCCACTATACCATCAAGGCGATCTCCGAGAGCGTCGGCTACAAGTCGCAGGCCAACTTCATCAACATCTTCACGCGGCTCACGGGCATGAAGCCTTCCATCTATCAAAAGATTTCGAGGGAGCGAATATCCATAGAAAAATCATGCTAAAAAGCGCATTTTCTATTGCTTTTTCGTGAAAAAGTGACGGTTCCATCGGAGAAAGGTTGGCGTCCCTCTTTTTTGTCGCTACCTTTGCACCCATAAAACATATCAAAAAATATTGATTATGGACGCTAATTATTCTACCCACAAGGCCACGCCAAGGTGGCTTCGTTCTGTCGCCTCGCTTGCCGTGGCGGCATTGTTCTCATCGGCGGCCTGCGCGCAGGACATCCCCGCCAAGCCCGTCAATCTCCGTGCCGTGCAACAGGACGGCTACGTGACGCTGACCTGGGACCGACTGGCGAAGGATCAGGCCGACACGCTGCTGACCGAAGGCTTCGAGGGCAAGACCTTCCCCGAAGGATGGAAGGTTCAGACGACCAACACCTACGATCCGACCTACACCTGGTTTCGCTTCCCGACTCCCGAGATGGAAGAGACGGGCAACGAGGAGGACCTGAACCTGTGGAGACACACGGGCAAGGGCAGTGCGGTGGTCACCTGGGACCAGGTGGGCGAGCACGAGGACGGCACACCTGCCGACCAGGACGAGTGGCTCATCCTGCCCGCCACCAAGGGAGCACAGTATCTCAACTTCTATACCGCCATCGACCCGAAGGTGCTCGAGTATGGCGAGTTTGAGGACTTCAAGGACCATTATTATGTCAAGGTGAGCCACGACGGCGGCCAGACCTGGAAGGCGCTCTGGGACGCTCGCTACGACAGCAACGGATCGGACGACTGGCAGCTCGTCTCGCTCTATCTCGGCGATGCCTCCGAGGGCGACGCCATCGTGGCCTTCCAGGCCCTGAGCGACCTGGACGACGAGGCCACGGGTCTCTACTTCACGTGGGCCATCGACGACGTGAGCCTCTATACGGAGGCCACGGGTGCAGCCGCTCCGTCGCAGCCGCGCGAGGGCAAGCCGCTGGCTTCGCTTCCCGCCTACCGTCCCTTCGCCATGACGGGCAAGAAGGTGGCCCGCCCCATGCGCTCCGCCTACAAGGTGACGGGCGCCACGTCCTACAACGTGCTGATCGACGGCCAGATGCTGGCCCAGCAGGTCAAGACGACCGCCTATACCGACACGACCAACAAGGCGTCGGGCGAATACACCTATGGCGTGCAGGCCGTCAACGGCGACGCCGTCTCGGAGCCCGTGGAGGTGAAGGTCAACTTCTCTGCTCCGCGCACCAATGCCCCGCGCAACGTGCAGGTGACTTCTGCCTACGATGAGGAGACGGGCAAGTACAAGGTCAACATGACTTGGGACGCTCCCGAGGGCGACCGCCAGCCGAGCCACTACGAGTGCTACGCCAACGGCGCGCTGTTTGCCGGATGGCTCGAACCCGATGAGCGCGCCACCGAGCAGACGGGCGTGAACCGCGGCGTGCAGTACTATGCCGTCAAGGCTGTCTATGAGAACCCCGACGGCGAGTCGGAGCTGGTGGGCACGCTGGTGGCCATCGGCACGCGCAACACCGTCTCTGACCTCCAGGCTTCCATCGACGAGGACAACGCCACGGCCCACCTCACCTGGCAGGCCCCGAAGGCTTCGGAATATACGGTGGAGAAGTATCTCGTCTTCCGTGGTGGCAAGCAGATTGCCGAGACCACAGCCACGTCCTACGACGACACCAACATCCCCGAGGGCGACTACGAGTACAATGTCAAGACGGTCTATACCGACGGCGTTGTCTCTCTCCCGATAGCCGTGGCCGTGAGCTATGGCGAGGAGATCGTCTATGGACTGCCCTTCAACGAGGACTTCAACAGCGGCTTGCTGCCCGCCGACTGGGCCGTGGAGCGCATCAACGAGTCGATGAAGATAGACTACGTTTGGCGCTTCGACAACTGGTTTGAGCTCCCCGTCTCGGGTGGTGGCTTCGAGGGCAACTTCGCCTCTATCTGCTCTTCCATCTCTCCGCTCGTCAATATGTTCGCCGCCCTGGAGACTCCCTGCCTCTACAGCAAGCTGCAGGCCGACGAGAAGGTCTTCATCGACTTTGACATCGATTACTGCACCGTCGATAAGGCTACGGGTCAGAAGTCGGAGGCCGGCCTGAAGTATTCCTACAACAAGAACGAGTGGGCCGACGTCTGCGACGCTTTCGACGGCTACCACGTGGAGGATCTGGCCGCGGGCGAGACCTGCAAACCGCAGCACCTCTCATTTGACGTCACCAGCTGCTTCGCCGAGAACTCTCCGCTTTACTTCGCTTGGTTCTACAATGCGAAGAAGGCTCAGCACATCGCCATCGACAACGTGAAGATCTACATCGTCAACGGTTCGGGCATCCAGAGCACGGAGACGACCGCGAACCAGGCCGACGCGCCCATCTATAGCCTCAGTGGCCAGCGCGTGGCGGGCGACCGCAGCAGCCTCCAGCCAGGCATCTATGTCCAGAATGGCAAGAAGATCGTCGTGAAGTAAAACCACTGGCCCTCAGGGCCCTACTATAATGAATGCCGCCAACGAACGGACCCTCGGGTCTTTCGTTGGCGGCATTGTTTTTTTTACGTTTGCAGCCCGGACGGCGTCAGGCCATGATATCCTGCTGCGCGCGGTCCATCTCGGCAGTCGCCACGGCGAAGCGCTGCTCCGATCCGCAGGCCTTGACAAGCATGGCGGTGATGCTTTCGCCACAGTCGGAATAGTCAAGCTTCTCGTCGTGGAGCAGCACGTTCATCGCGTCGAGGAGCAAGCGATAGAGGGAGGCCTGGCGGAAGCTGGCGCCCTGCCCTCCCGCGAGCCTCAGTCCGCTGACGTAGGCGCGCACCATCGCGCGCACGGTCAGTTCGATCGCCTGGTCGGTATCGATGCCCTCGCCCTCCTGCTGCTTTGCGCAGGCTGCGAGGTGGGCGGCCACGGAGGGACAAGCGCCTTCGAGCAGCGCGGAGAAGTTGCGCTTATACTCTGCCACCAGCGCCTCGTAGGAGGCCTCCGATCCACAGGCCGCGAGCAGCATCGACCTCATATCCATGCGCTGCTGATGCGCCTTGCGCACCATGCGCTCCATCTCCTCGTAGCCGGAATGGATGACCGCCAGGGGGAAGAAGACCGTTTCGAAGAAGGCGGGGGCTATCTGTTCGTAGTAGTCGAGCATCGCCCGCTTCACGTTTTGCGGCTGTCGGCGTTCCTGGACAGATCCCTGCCCACAGTCGATCACGCCCGAGGAAAAAGCGTCGAAGAAGGAGCGCACCAGGGCAGCTTGAAGTTTGTGTTTGTCTGTTTTCATATCTATTTGGAAATCTGCGAGTTAGTTATTATGAGACTCAAGCGGCCCTCCACCCCGGGCACAGGGGATATACACAAAAAAGAGAGTCAGTAAAAAACCAACTCTCTCTTTGTGCGCTCCAGGATGGGCTTGAACCAACGACCCCCTGATTAACAGTCAGGTGCTCTAACCAACTGAGCTACTGAAGCAGTAAGCAATCGTGCATTTCCGAATTGCGAGTGCAAAGGTACGGTGAATATTTGAAACCACCAAACTTTTCGGGCAGAAAATTTCCTTTTTCCCGATTTTTTTCATTTTTCCCTACCTAAGGCATCCAAATCTCCTTATTAAATTATACCTTTGCATCTAAAATCAGACATTCCCCTGACCAGCCACCTGCGCCAAGGCCCTCGCCGCCCTCGCTGGCATGGTCGTGGAATAAGCATACAAAATCACGAATTCAACCCAAAAATAGAGAGAAATGACCAAAAAGATAATCGGCGTGTTGCTGGCCCTCTGTGCGCTAACGACGAGCTACGCCCAGGACAACGATCGTCACAACTTCGACGTGACGAAGAATCTGGAGGTGTTCAACACGGTCTATAAATACCTCGACATGATGTATGTCGATACGCTCAACGCCAACGAGGTGGTGCGCTACGGCCTGGGGGCCATGCTCAACTCCCTCGACCCCTACACGGTGTACTACCCCGCCGACGACACCAAGGAGCTCGACCTGATGCTGACGGGACGCTACGGCGGCATCGGAGCCATCATCCGCTACGACCTGGTGCGCAAGACGGTGGTCATCGACGAGCCGTATGAGGACACGCCGGCGGCCAAGGCGGGACTGCGCAAGGGCGACGTCATCGTGAGCATCGACGACTCCACGATGACGGGGAAGCCCGCGGCCTACGTCTCCAGCCACCTGCGCGGCGACGCGGGATCGACGTTCGAGATCAAGATCATGCGCCCCTCGACGGGCAAGACCTTCCGCAAGATCATCACCCGCGAGCAGATCCAGCAGCCTGCCGTGGCCTACTACGGCGTGCAGCCGGGCGGCATCGGCTATCTCTGCCTCACCTCCTACACGGAGAACTGCGCCCGCGACGTGAGGCGCGCCGTGCTCGACATGAAGCACCAAGGCATGAAGAGCCTCGTCCTCGACCTGCGGGGCAACGGTGGCGGAAGCGTCCAGGAGGCCATCTCCATCGTCAACATTTTCGTACCCAAGGGCGAGACCATCCTGACGATGAAGGGCAAGATCAAGCAGGCCAACCGCGAGTTTACGACCAAGGTGGAGCCGATCGACACCGTGATGCCCATCGTCGTCCTCGTCAACGACCAGACGGCCTCGGCCTCGGAGATCACCTGCGGCAGCCTCCAGGACCTCGACCGCGCCGTCGTCATGGGCACGCGCACCTTCGGCAAGGGACTGGTGCAATCGACCTTCGACCTGCCCTACAACGGCGTCATCAAGCTCACCACGAGCAAATACTACATCCCCAGCGGACGCTGCATCCAGGCCATCAACTACCGCCACGGGCGCGGAGGCTACACGGAGCACATCCCCGACTCGCTGACCCACACCTTCACCACGCGCCACGGACGCATCGTGCGCGACGGCGGCGGCATCAAGCCCGACATCGAGGTGCTGCCCGACTCGCTGCCCAACATCGCCTTCTACCTCGCCTCGACAGGACTCGACTCCACGGAGGCGATGCTCAACTGGGAGGTGAAATATCTCAAGGAGCACAAGACCATCGCACCTGCCGCCACCTTCGAGCTCTCCGACGCCGACTACGAGGACTTCAAGGCGTTTGTCATCCAGAGCGGATTCAAGTATGACCGCGAGAGCGAGAAGCAACTCAAGAACCTGGTGAAGCTGGCGAAGTTTGAGGGCTACTACGACGACGCGCGCGCGGAGTTTGACGCGCTCGAACAGCGCCTCAACCACAACCTTGCCAAGGACCTCGACCACAACAAGGAGGTGATCAAGGCCATCCTCGCGGGCGACATCGTGGCGGCCTACTACTTCCAGCGGGGCAGCGTGGAGAACAAGCTGCTCCACGACAAGCAGTGGAAGGAGGCGGTCAAACTGCTCAACGACATGGATCGCTACCAGCGGACGCTCCAGCCTGCGCCCCAGGAGGAGACGGTCAAGACCGAGGAGCAGACCGCCAAGACGGAGGTGACGGCGGAGCCGTAGTCTGGCGCAGCTTGTGAAAATCCATACACATTTCGCATCATTATATGAAATATAAGACTTTACGTGGCCTTTGTCGCTGATGCGCTGTTGTGCGCTCCGAGATTGTCGAGCACATTCCATACAGAATCTGTTATGTTCGGATATTTATCGTGAACCTTATCATGAACTTTATCGTGAACTGTGTTCAAATCTTTCATTGTGGCAAGCCAAAAACGCACGACTTGGCGGTGGAACGTGCCGAGTCGTGCGTCTATTAGGTTGAGACGGAGTAGGGGATTTGTCTGGGCTGGCAGCCTACCGCTTCACGAGGTGGCCGATCACCTGCTGGCGGTTGCGGCCCGCGCCCCGGTAGCCGACGTGGATCCAGCAGGCCTTGCCCGCGGACTCCCAGATGAGCTGGTCAAACGGGAGGTTGTCCATCATCCAGGCAAACCATTCGCGGCCTGTCTTGGCGTCGGGGACGAAGATGTCGGCAGCGCAGCCGCGGGTGTGGTCCGAGGTTTTCACGCCCCCGACGGCGGCGTTGAGATAATTGGCATGTTCTTGATCATTTTAAATGTTATTTTTTGATGTTCTATTATTAATACCCGTTGATGACTTGGGAAGCCCGATGTGGGGAAGGGTGATGTGAAATCCTTAATGTGATAATGTGATAATGTGTTGTCGGTCGTGCACGCCACGGCGAGTCGGCTCTGAAAACCGTCTTTGCCATGGATATCTTCCTGGTATCCAACTTAGATGTTTACCATCTTTGTTTACAAAAATCGACTCTTGAGTCGATCCTGTTAATGAACGATTAGCACTGAAAGAGTTGTTATAGTTGTAAATGTTGTATTGGTTGTCTTCTTCGCTTGTCCTCGTGTTGCCACCAAAAACAGAGAGAAGTACTCATTTATCAAACCCTTTAACCAGCAAGAAAAATCATGGATGAAAAGAAAAGACAGGTATGGCGGTTCGTCATTCAGACCGCCATTTCGATCCTCACGGCCATCGCCACGGCCCTCGGCGTGACGAGCTGCATGGCAGCCGTTTAGACACGGTAGGTTACAGCAAGAGCCGCCAGACAGAGCGGCCCTTGCTTAGCTATCAAAGACAGTACGACGTTATCCTAGACAGTAGACGCTATCCAAGACTGTACGACGCTATCCAAGACCGTGCGGCCTTGGGTTAACTGTCAAAGGGGATGGTCAGTTCCTCGGAGCCGAGGAGGTTGAAAGTGCGGCGGTGGTAGGGCGTGATGCCATGCTGGCGGATAGCCTCGCGGTGCTTTCGCGTGGGGTAGCCCATGTTGTGCTGCCAGTCGTAGTCGGGATACTCCTGCGCCAAGCGGATCATCTCGTCGTCGCGGTAGGTCTTGGCCAGGATGGAGGCAGCAGCGATGGAGAGGTACTTGCCGTCGCCCTTGACGATGGTGGTATGGGGCAGGTCGCGGTAGGGCTTGAAGCGGTTGCCATCGACGATGATGGCCTCGGGCCGCACCTGGAGCTGGTCGAGGGCACGGTGCATGGCGAGGATGGAGGCGTTGAGGATATTGATCTGGTCGATCTCCTGCGGCGTGACGACGCCCACGGCCCATGCCACCGCGTCGCGCTCGATATTCTGGCGCAGGGCATAGCGCTGGCGGGCGGTGAGCTTCTTGGAGTCGTTGAGCCGTTCGTTGTGATAGTCGGGAGGCAGGATGACGGCGGCGGCATAGACACTGCCAGCCAGGCAGCCACGGCCAGCCTCGTCGCAGCCAGCCTCTACCCTACCCTGCTCATAATAGTTTTTCAGCATAGCGATTGTGATTGTGTGTGTGTGGACAGACGGCCTCAGCGCATCGCCCCGTCGGAGAAGGAGAGCGGCACCAGGTCGTGCATGCTCCCTACGACATAGACGTCCTCGGTGCCATAGAGGAGCACGCGCATCGGCTGCTGGTAGCGGTCCTCCACCTCCAGCGCCACCTGGCGGCAGGCGCCACAAGGCGTGACGGGCTGCGCCGTCAGTCCCACGGCGTTGCGCGCGGCGATGGCCAGGGCCAGGACCGGCTGGTCGGGATAGTGGGCCTGGGCCGCAAAGAGGGCCGTGCGCTCGGCACAGAGCCCCGAGGGGAAGGCGGCGTTCTCCTGGTTGGCACCGATGACGACACGACCGTCCTGGAGGCGCACCGCGGCCCCCACATGGAAGTGGGAATAGACGGCATAACTGTGGCGCGTGGCCTCGATGGCCTGCCCCACGAGCGCTTGGTCCTCGGCGGAGAGCTCGTCCATCTGACAGAGCGTCACCTTTATCTTGATTTCAAGGTCTTGCATGGAGATAGGTGCTTGATGAGTAGATACTGTCAAAGAAACAATGACACCGCAAATCTTAGCGTTGTTTGAATCGCTTGTTCAAAACTCCTTGGCCAGTCCGCCCTCGCTCGTCTCCTTGTAGAGCGAGGGAATGTCGTGGCCCGTCCGCTTCATCACGTCCACCACTTTGTCGAAGGAGACGCGGTGCTTGCCGTCGCTGAGCGAGGCGTAGAGCTGGGCGTCGAGGGCACGGCAGGCCGCAAAGGCGTTGCGCTCGATGCAAGGGATCTGGACGAGGCCGCAGACGGGGTCGCAGGTCATGCCGAGGTGGTGCTCCAAGCCCATCTCCGCCGCATACTCTATCTGCGACGGCGTGCCGCCGAAGAGCTGGCAGGTGGCCGCCGAGGCCATGGCGCAGGCCACACCGACCTCGCCCTGGCATCCCACCTCCGCGCCGGAGATCGAGGCGTTGTACTTGACGATGTTGCCGAAGATGCCGGCCGTGGCCAGGGCATGGAGGATGCGCGTCTCGGAGAAATTGTGGAATTCGGCCAGATGGACCAGCACGCCCGGCACCACGCCACTGGCTCCACACGTCGGGGCCGTGGCCACCGTGCCGCCGGAGGCATTCTCCTCGCTCACGGCCAGGGCATAGGCGAAGACGCGGCCACGGCTCTGCAGCGACGGCTTGTAGGCAAGCGACTTCGTATAGTAGGTCGGGGCCTTGCGGGCCAGGTGCAAGGGGCCCGGGAGCGCGCCCTCGTGGTCGATGCCACGGTGGACGGCACGCTGCATCACCTGCCACACCTGGCGCAGGTAGTCCCAGATGTCCTTGTCCTCGCAAAGCGCCACATACTCCCAGTAGCCACGACCGTTGTCCTCACACCAGCCGAGGATGTCCTTGGTGGTGTGGAGGTTATAGACCTGCTCCGGGCGGAAGCACTGGTCCTCCTTGCCCTTGCCCTCCGACAGGGCGCCGCCGCCGACGCTATAGACCGTCCACTCCTCGGTGGGTTTGTCGTAGCCGTTGAGGGCGACAAACTTCATGCCGTTGGGGTGGAACTGCAGAAACTCCGTCGGTTTCCACACGATCTTCACGGGGGCGGCCTCGCGGAGCACCTCCTGGATGGCCACGTCGGTCATGTGGCCCTTGCCCGTGGCAGCCAGGCTGCCGTAGAGCGTCACCTCGAAGCGGTGGGCGTTGGGATGGCGCTTGAGGAAGATCTGTGCCGCCCGCTGCGGCCCCATGGTGTGGCTGCTCGACGGTCCTTTGCCGATTCTGAATATTTCTTTGATGGATTCCATGTCGGGAGGGGAAAAATACAGTTTGGGGATGGAGGAAAACGTCAGGCCCGGTCCTCGCGGAAGGGTCAGGCCCGGTCCTTGTAAATGAGTTTGTTGGCTCCGCTGGTGATGTGGAGGGCCTCGGGGTGCTCCTTGACGAAACTGTCGATATGGCGCACGCGCTTCTCGTCGAGGATCTCATCGACGGCAATGAGGATGCCCGTCTCCTCCACCTCGCCAAAACCGTCGTTGATGGCCGTTCCGAAGAGTTTCATCGTCGGCGAGAGGTTCATGTAGGCGTTGACGAGCGGCGGGATATTGAAGCCCAGGTGGCGAATCTCGCGGTTGAGGATGCGGTAGTCCTCCCTGAAGTCGGCGCCCGTGAAGATCTTGGCCAGTTGCTCCTCGGGGTGCTCGTAGCTCAGCGGGTGGATGGGCACGATGAGGTGGTCCTTGTCGTCGAAGTGCTTCTTGAGGAAATAGAGGATCATGTCGCGGCCGATGCGGATGTAGCTCGGATACATGGTCATCTTGCCAAAGAAGTACCTGACGTCGGGATTGATGACCGTCAGCGCGCCGAGACCATCCCAAAGGTTGTCGAGCGCGAAGATGCTCTTGGAGTTCTTGCGCACGTTCTGGTAGTCGAGCGAGACAAACGATCGGCCCAGCTCCACGGTGTAGGGCATGTATTCCTGGAGGAAGCGGTCGGAGAAGTGGAACATGTGGCTGGTGGCCAACTCGGGCTGGCCGTCGGCATTGAGCCGCCAGTTGCGTCCGAAGAGATAGCGGTAGCCACCGATGATCTCCTCCGCCTCGGGGTTCCACACGATGAGCTGCTTGTAGCAGTTGTCCGACGTGTCAAACTCGTCTATATCTACGGCCTTGCCCGTACCGCCACCTGCCGCGCGGAACGCTATCTCGCGCAGCCGGCCTATCTCCCGCATCACGTTGGGTGCGTTGTGGGCTGTCACCACATAGATATCGTTGTGGCTTTTGTTGGTCGTGCGGAGCAGCTTCTCAGGAGTAAGCTCGCTGCGCAGCACCTCTTTGCTGATGGGTTGGATAATCTCTTCTTCCATTTTTCCAGAGTTTGATGTAAAACGGGGGGATTCTCTTGTTCTGACTCTTCTTCTGAACCTTCTTCTGTCTCTTCTTCTGCCTCCTTAGAGCGCATAGACCTGGTCCTCCACCCACAGGGCCCAATCCTTGGCCGATCGCGACCGGTCGAAGGTCTGCCAGGGGATGGGTTTGCCTATCTTGACCGTGAAGTCCTTGTCGACGTTGCGATACATCTCATCGACGAGGAAGAGCATCGCCAGGTTCACCTTGAGGTGGAGGCGCTTCTGCCAGTTGGCGATGCGGTAGAAGCGGTCGGAATTGCGCCCGCTGAAATGGATGGGCACAACGTCGCGCTGATACTGCACGCTCTTCGTGACGAAGGTCTTCTTCCACGGCAGGTCGCGGATCACTCCGTCGGTCATCCGCGAGTTGAGTCCGGCGGGAAACATGATGATATGGTCGTTGCCCTGAAAGGCCGCCTCGACCATGCGTGGGAAGTCGCGGCTCTGCTTGCCCGTCTTGTTGATGCCCACACAGACCGGACGAAGGCCGGGGAGGTTCATCAGCAGGTCGTTGACCAGGTAGCGGAAGCGACCGTCGTAGTGGCGCCCGATGATGCTGCCCAGGGCCACGCCATCCTGTCCGCCGAGAGGATGGTTGCTGACGAAGGTGTAGAGTTTGCCATCATCCTTGGAGGGCAGGTTCTCCTCGCCCTCGATGGTGATGTGCATCTTGAGATACTCCACGGTGGAGGTGAGCCATTGCGTGCCGACCTCGTCGCGGTGGTCGTACAAGAACTGGTTCACTTGGTCCTCGTGGGCTATCTTGCGTAGCCAGTTGATCAGGCAGCGGGGCACGAGGCGCGCCTTGCCGCCGAGTTTGCTGGTGAGTATTTTCTCGATGTCGATAGTCTTCTCCATCCGCTCTTTCTTTTCGTCAATTCTCTCTTACAATGCGCAAAAATACTCATTTTTCTCAAAGTGTGCAACTATTTCCGCCGAAAAAGTGGTCAGGACGCCCTTATTTCATGTTGTTGTAACATTTCCACCGCCTCGGCAGGGCCCTTCCGGGCGGCTCCGAGGTCCGACGGGCGAAGGACGGAAAAGAGGGCATCCTATACCTGAATCAATAAAAAACAGACATTTTTGAAACTTTTGTGGGGGAGCGTGGGGAGATGTGGGGAAAAATGTGTACCTTTGAAGCCGAAAATATATTTTCTTCAAAGAAGTACACATGCGATTTTTGGGAACGATAGATTCCAAGACCGATGCCAAGGGACGGGTGTTTCTCCCCGCCTCCTTCCGGAAGGTGCTGAGCACGGCGGGCGCAGAGCGCCTCGTCCTGCGCAAGGACATCTTCCAGCCGTGCCTCGTGCTCTATCCCGAGTCGGTGTGGAACCAAATGCTCGACAGCCTGCGCGCACGCCTCAACCGCTGGAACCGCCAGGACCAAATGGTCTTCCGCCAGTTTGTCTCCGACGTGGAGCCCGTGGCGCTCGACGGCAACGGCCGATTCCTCATCCCCCGCCGCTACCAGCAGATGGCGGGCATAGAGGGACAGGTGCGCTTCATCGGCATGGACGACGCCATCGAGATCTGGAGCGGCGACGAGGGAGAGGGTCCGTTCATGGACGCCGACGCCTTCGCCCAGGCGCTGGAGGACCGGATGGGGAGCGCATTCCCGGGCGCGGCAGAGAGCGAGAACGACAGCAACCAACCACGACAATGACCGATTCTACCCAGACATATCATGTGCCCGTGCTCCTCCAGGAGAGCATCGGCGGACTGGCCATCCACGAGGGTGGCGTCTATGTGGACGTGACCTTTGGCGGTGGAGGCCACAGCCGCGAGATCCTGCGCCAGCTCCATGGCACAGGCCATCTATACAGTTTCGACCAGGACGCCGACGCAGAGGCCAACATCGGAACAGAGGCGGAGGACAACTTCACGTTTGTGCGCAGCAACTTCCGCTATCTGAAAAACTGGATGCGCTATTACGGCGTGGACCATATCGACGGCCTACTGGCCGACCTGGGGGTCAGCTCCCACCATTTCGACGACGAGGAGCGGGGATTCTCCTTCCGCTTCGACGCGCCGCTGGACATGAGGATGAACAAACGAGACGGACTGACGGCGGCCGACCTACTGCGCGACTACAGCGAGGAGCAGCTCGCCGACGTGCTCTATCTCTACGGAGAGTTTCGACAGTCGCGACGCATGGCGGCAGCCATCGTCAAGGCGCGGCAGCAAAAATCGATCACGACAACGATAGAATTGGCCAACGTTGTCGCTCCTTTACTAAACAAGAGCCGGGAGAAGAAGGAAATGGCACGTCTTTTCCAGGCGCTGCGCATCGAGGTCAACCACGAGATGGACGCCCTGCGCGAACTGCTGGCGGCAGCCACCGACGTGCTCGGAGAGGGAGGCAGGCTGAGCATCATCACCTACCACTCGCTGGAAGACCGACTCGTCAAGAACGTGATGCGAAGCGGCAACGCCGAGGGAAAGGTCGTCAAGGACTTCTTTGGCAAGGCCGAAACACCCTACCGACTGGTCAACAACAAGGTGATCGTGCCGACGGCGGAGGAGCAGGAGCGCAACCCGCGCAGCCGTAGTGCCAAACTGAGAATAGCAGAAAGGACAGAACGCTGATGAGCAACAACAAGGAAACACAGGAGCCGCTGATGGGACAGCCCGTCGAGCTGGAGGTTGTGGGGGCCACGGAGGCCACACAGGCTGCCGGCGAGGCCTCTGTGCGTCCACAACGGGAGGAACCGCTGAAGGGCCGAAAGGCCGTCAGGAAGCCGGCTGGCAAGAAGGGAGAAGCTGCGGACGAGACCGTCGAGGCGCAAGGAGCAGCCCACGAGGATGCCGCGACGGAGCAGCCCTCGGAAGAGGCGGAGGCAGAGCGCGTGGCCGAGGCCATCAGGCAGGCCATCGAGGAGCAGGCGCGCGAGGACGAGAATCCCCACTCCACCAACTACACGCTCCGACAGATCATCGGCGGAGAGATGCTGCAGACGGGCGTGATGCGCAAGAACGTGGGACTGATGGCGGTCGTGGGACTCTTTCTCTTCGTCTCCGTCACCAACCGCTACAGCGTGCAGGAGAAGCTCAAGGAGATCAACCGGCTGGAGGCGAAACTCAAAGACGCGAAGTACAGGGCGCTCTCCACGGGCAGCAAATACACCGAGAAGACGCGACTGAGCTTTGTGCTCCAGGCGCTGCGCAACAGCAAGGACAGCGTCTTGAAGATCCCGGACCAGCCGCCCTACAAGATACAGGTGCCCGAGGAGGGAGGACAAGGAGAGTGACGACACGGTCCCGTGGAAAAGGCCGGAAGGCCGCACGGACCCCATTTGATAACTTAAAAAACAACTACAATGAGTAAACTGAACGAAGCAAAGGTAATACCGCGCTACATGCTGGTGTCGGTATTGATGACGCTGGTGTCATGTTGTGTGTTGGGAAAAGCCTTCTACATCATGACAGCAGAAAAGGACTACTGGGCCGAGGCGGCCAAGCAATCGGCTCGCGACAGCGTGAAGCTGGAGGCCACGAGAGGCAACATACTGAGTTGCGACGGGCGGCTGATGGCCACCACGATGCCGCAATACAAGATATTCATGGACTTCGAGACGCTGCGGTCCAACCCTACGGACACGGCGTTTGCCGATAGCCTCGACGCCATCTGCCAGGGGCTCAACGAGATCTTCCCCGAGAAGCCGGCAGAGGAGTTCAAGGCCGAACTGAAAAAGGGATATGCCAAGCGGAGCCGCGTATGGCCGGTGTGGAAGAAGCGCGTCGATTACGACACGTGGATGGAGGTCTCGCAGCTGCCCGTCTTCCGCAGGGGCGCAAACAAAAGCGGAATCCACGCCGACAAGTTCACCTACCGGCAGCATCCGTTTGGGTCGCTGGCAGGACGCACCATCGGCGATCTCTACAAGGAGCAGTATGGCGGACGCGTGCCGCGATGTGGGCTCGAAATGGCCTTCGACTCCGTGCTGCGAGGCAAGGAGGGCATTGGCCACAGCATGATGGTGCGCAGCAAGTTTCTGACCATCACCGACGTGCCGCCTGAGAACGGATCGGACGTAGTGACCACGATCGACGTCAACATGCAGGACCTGGCGGAGCGGTCCGTCGTGGACGAGCTGAAACTGATCGGCGGAAAGGTTGGCGTGGCGATCGTCATGGAGGTGGCCACGGGAGACATCAAGGCCATGGTCAACATGCAGCACTGCGACGACGGAGAGTACAGGGAGATCGCCAACCATGCGGTCAGCGACCTGCTGGAGCCGGGATCGGTATTCAAGACGGCCTCCATCATGGCGGCCCTCGACGACGGCTATGTCGATACGACCTACATGGTCGAGACGGGAGGCGGCGTGTGGAACATGTACGGACGCGACATGAAGGACCACAACTGGTCGAGAGGTGGCTACGGCACGCTGATGCTGCCCTGGACGCTGAAGTATAGTTCCAACATCGGCGTGAGCCGCATCATCGACAAGTTCTACCACGACCAGCCGGAGAAGTTCGTGCAGAAGATCCACAGTTTCGGACTGGCCACAGACTATAAGGTCCCGATCCCGGGCTACGTGCCGGGCGTCATCCGCATGCCGAAGAAGAACAAGAGGGGACAGTACACCAACTGGAGCAAGACGGCCCTGCCCTGGATGAGCATCGGCTACGAGACGCAGATTCCGCCGCTGCAGACGGTCACGTTCTACAACGCCATTGCCAACGGCGGAAAACTGGTGCGCCCGCGCCTGGTCAAGGCGATCATGCGCGATGGCGAGGTGGTACAGGAGTTCCCGGTGCAGGTGGTCAAGGAGCAGATCGCCAAGCCTCAGACCATCGAGTGGATACAGCGCATCCTGCGCGAGGTGGTCAGCGAGGGACTGGGAAAAAAGGCTGGCAGCGACAAGTTTGAGGTGGCAGGAAAGACCGGCACGGCACAGATGTCGAAGGGAGCCCTGGGATACAAGGCGGGCGGCACCAAGTACCTGCTGTCCTTCGCGGGCTACTTCCCGGCCGACAACCCACGCTACTCCTGCATCGTCTGCATACAGAAGGAAGGACTGCCCGCCTCGGGTGGCGGCATGAGTGGTGTGGTATTCCACAACATTGCCGAGGGCATCATGTCGCAGATCCTGAAGGTGAGCATGGAGGACGCACGCGACTCGTCGTCGGTGCTGCTGCCGCGGGTGAAGGAGGGAGACCTCCACGCAGCCGACTTCGTGCTCCACGACCTGGGCTTCGACCTCATCAACGGATGGAAGGGATACTTCAAGTGTGGCGACCCGGTCTGGGGAGCCGTCGATGACAGTACCACCCGCAACCGGCTCACGCTGGTGAAGGGGTCCGTCGTGGGACAGGCCTACGTGCCCGACGTCTGCGGCATGGGCGCGCGAGATGCGGTCTATCTCATGGAGAGCCGCGGCATCAAGGCGCGAATCAACGGACGCGGCGTGGTCGTCAGCCAGAGCCTGGCACCAGGCACACGCATCAGAAGCGGCATGAGCTGCAACCTGGCGCTGCAGGCGTAGCCGCCCCAAGAGAGGCGCTGGGCAAAGGAGAGAGCGAAAGCACCCATCCGTCGGGAGGACCGCAAGGCCCTGTCGGCGTGATGGGACTACCCATATAGGAACGTGATGGGGAATCCATGATATAAACGTGATGGGAAATCCCATGTTATAAACGTGATGGACTACTCATATATATAATAAGGAGAAAACAAGAGACTCAAAGATATGAAAGCATTAAGCGAACTGCTCAAGGCAGTGAAACCTCTCACGGTGGAGGGAAGCTGCGATGTCGAGATTGCGGGAGTGGAAATCGACTCACGCAAGGTGAAGCAAGGCGACCTCTTCGTGGCCATGAAGGGCACGCAGGTCGATGGCCACCGTTTCATAGGCAAGGCGATTGGCCAGGGCGCCGTGGCGGTCCTCTGCGAGGACATGCCGCAGGAGAAGGCCGAGGGCGTGACCTACATACAGGTGGCTTCGACGGAAGAGGCCGTAGGACCCGTGGCGACCCACTTCTTCGGAGATCCGTCGAGGAAGCTGAAACTGGTCGGCGTGACGGGCACCAATGGCAAGACAACCATTGCCACACTGCTCTACAATCTTTTCCGCAAGCTCGGCCACAAGGTGGGACTGCTCTCGACGGTATGCAACTACATCGACGGGGAGGCCGTCCCCGCAGACCATACCACGCCGGATCCCATCGCCCTCAACGAGCTACTGGCGCGCATGGTCAGCGCAGGATGTACGTATTGCTTCATGGAATGCTCCTCCCACGCCATCCATCAGCACAGAATCGGCGGACTCCACTTTGCGGGCGGACTCTTCACCAACCTCACGCGAGACCACCTGGACTATCACAAGACGTTCGAAAACTACCGCAACGCCAAGAAGATGTTCTTCGACATGCTGCCGAAGACGGCCTTCGCTGTCACCAACGCTGACGACAAGAACGGACTCTTCATGGTGCAAAACTGCAAGGCGAGCGTCAAGACCTACTCCATCCAGCGCGTGGCCGACTACAGGGCGCGCATCCTGGAGTGCCACTTCGAGGGAATGTACCTCGAGATCGACGGCAAGGAGGTCGGCGTGCAGTTTATCGGACGCTTCAACGTGAGCAACCTCCTCGCGGTCTATGCCGCGGCGGTACTGCTGGGCGAAGACGCACAGGCCGTGCTCGTGGCCATGAGTACGCTGGGCAGCGTCAGCGGACGCCTGGAGCCGATCCGGTCGCCGGAGGGATTCACCGCCATCGTCGACTACGCCCACACCCCGGACGCCATCGCCAACGTGATCTCGGCCATCCACGAGGTGCTCAACGGCAAGGGAAAGGTCATCACCGTCTGTGGCGCCGGAGGCAACCGCGACCACGGCAAGCGACCGCTCATGGCGCAAGAGGCCGTCAGGCAGAGCGACAAGGTGATCCTCACGAGCGACAACCCGCGCAACGAGGACCCACAGGCCATCATCGACGATATGCTGGCAGGACTCGACGCGCAGCAGCGACGCAAGGTGATCACCATCACCGACCGGCGCGAGGCGATACGCACGGCTTGCATGATGGCCGAGAAGGGCGACGTCGTGCTCGTGGCGGGAAAGGGCCACGAGACCTACCAAGAGATCAATGGCGTGAAGCACCACTTCGACGACCACGAGGTGCTGCGCGACATTTTCAACGTAAAGTAAAGCAAAGACAGTATGTTATACTACATCTTCAGATGGCTCGACCAGTTTGGCGTCAGCGGATCGCACCTATGGAGCTACATCTCCTTCCGTTCGATCCTCGCCCTTGTCCTGGCCCTCGTCATCTCCGCCTGGTTTGGCGAAAAGTTTATCAAGTACCTCAAGCGAAAGCAGATCACGGAGACGGCACGCGACGAGAAGATCGACCCATTTGGCGTCAACAAGGTCGGTGTGCCCTCGATGGGTGGCATCATCATCATCGTCGCCCTGCTCATCCCCGTCATTCTCCTGGGCCGACTGCGCAACATCTATCTCATCCTGATGATCGTCACGACGGTATGGCTCGGATTCCTCGGTGGCATGGACGACTTCATCAAGATCTTCCGCCACAACAAGGAGGGACTGAAAGGCAAGTACAAGATCGTAGGACAGGTCTCCATCGGCCTCATCGTGGGACTGGTGCTATGGGCCTCGCCCGACGTGAAGTCGAACCTGAACATGGAGCTTGGGCAGAAAAACGGACAGGAAATCGTCGTCAAGCACAGCGAGAAGGCGGAGAAGACGCTCAAGACAACCATCCCCTTCGTCAAGAACCACAACCTCGACTACTCCAAGGTGATGGGCTTCTGCGGCGAGCATAGCGTGGCGGCGGGCTGGATACTCTTCGTCATCATGACGATCTTTGTCGTGACGGCGGTCTCCAACGGCGCCAACCTCAACGACGGCATGGACGGAATGTGTGCGGGCAACTCGGCCATCATAGGCGTGGCACTCGGCATCCTGGCCTACGTGAGCAGCCACATCCAGTATGCCGCCTACCTCAACATCATGTACATACCAGGGTCGGAGGAACTGGTGGTGTTCTTCTGCGCCTTTATCGGCGCACTGATCGGATTTCTGTGGTACAACGCCTATCCCGCCCAGGTCTTCATGGGCGACACGGGAAGCCTCACCATCGGCGGAATCATCGCCGTGGGCGCCATCATCATCCACAAGGAGCTGCTGCTGCCCATCCTCTGTGGCATCTTCTTCGTCGAGAGCCTGAGCGTCATCCTGCAGGTGTGGTACTACAAGATTGGCAAGCGCCGCGGCGTGAAGCAGCGCATCTTCAAGCGCACGCCGATCCATGACAACTTCCGCACGCAAGACTCGCAACTGGATCCCGACTGCAAATATCTCATCCGCGTGCCGCATGGTGCGAAGCACGAGGCCAAGATCACCATCCGCTTCTGGATCATCACGATCCTGCTGGTGGCGCTGGCGATCATCACATTGAAAATCAGATAAGAAACGAAGAGCGGGAGGCTGACACGCGGCCAACGGACGACGGACGACGGCCCCAGACCGACAAAGCGGACGCGGCAAAGTCTCCCACCCCGATAAAATCAAGCGCAAAAGAAAGATGAAAAGAATCGTAGTTCTTGGAGCCGGCGAGAGCGGCGCAGGTGCTGCCGTGCTGGCCAAGAAGCAAGGCTTCGACGTGTTTGTCTCCGACACATCGAAGGTGAAGGACCAATACAAGAAGCTGCTCGACGACCACGGCATCGAATGGGAGGAGGGCCACCACACGGAGGAGAAGGTGCTCTCGGCAGACGAGGTCATCAAGAGCCCGGGCATCCCCGACAGCGTCCCGATGATACAGCGCCTCATCCAGCAGGGCACGCCCATCATCAGCGAGATAGAGTTTGCTGGACGCTACACCCACAGCAAGATGGTCTGCATCACGGGAAGCAACGGCAAGACCACCACGACAAGCCTCATCTACCACATCTTCAAGGATGCGGGCTACGACGTGGGACTGGCTGGCAACATCGGAAGGAGCCTGGCGCTGCAGGTGGCAGAGGATCCGCACGAATATTATGTCATCGAGCTCAGTTCTTTCCAGCTGGACAACATGTACGAGTTTCGTGCCAACATCGCCATCCTGCTCAACATCACGCCGGACCATCTCGACCGATACGACTTCAAGTTTGAGAACTATGCCGCGGCAAAGATGCGCATCATCCAGAATCAGACGCAGGAGGACAGTTTCATCTACTGGAACGACGACCCGGTGATCAAGAAGGAACTGGAGAAGTATGACATCAAGGCCGTGCAGTATCCGTTCTCCGAACTCAAGGAGACGGGATCCATCGGCTACATCGAGGAGGGACAGTACGTCATCGAGAAGCCTACGCCTTTCAACATGGAGCAGGAGGAACTCTCGCTCACGGGCAAGCACAACATCTACAACTCGCTCGCTGCCGGCATCGCGTCCAACATCTCCGGCATCCGCAAGGAGAGCATCCGCAAGAGCCTGAGCGACTTCCCGGGCGTGGAACACCGACTGGAGAAGGTCTGCAAGGTGGGTGGCGTGCAGTATGTCAACGACTCCAAGGCCACCAATGTCGATGCTTGCTGGTACGCGCTGGAGAGCATGCGCACACCGACAGTGCTCATCGTCGGCGGCAAGGACAAGGGCAACGATTATGGACCCATCAAGGAGCTCGTCAAGGAGAAGTGTCGCGCCATCGTCTATCTCGGCGCAGACAACGCCAAGCTCCACGCCAACTTCGACGAACTGGGAATCCCCGTGCGGGACACCCACTCGATGAAGGACTGTGTGGCTGCCTGCCACGAACTGGCAAAGCCGGGCGACACGGTGCTGCTCAGCCCCTGCTGTGCCAGCTTCGACCTCTTCAAGAACATGGAGGACCGTGGAGAACAGTTTAAGCAACTGGTAAGATCGCTCTGACACGGACTGAAAACATCACTTTCCACATGAGGTCATAACGCCACACCGTCATAGTCTCACTCCAACACCGACTCCCCATCGGCACATCCATTGTGCCGATGGGGGCGGCGAAGGAGACTCTATCATACCAATCACAAACCGTAGAAACAAAACAAGACAGGGCGGACGGGCAAGGAACGAGAGAAAAAGGGGAGGGAAAGACTGAACAACAACTATTCTGCGAATCTTCAAAAAAAACACTCGATCCACTCGCATCCGCCTCAAAAACAGAAAGAAAGAAATGAAAGGAAAGTCATTGACGAACATTTTCAAGGGAGACAAAGTCATCTGGATGATCTTCTTCTTCCTCTGTATGATTAGCATCATTGAGGTCTATTCGGCATCCAGCTCGCTGACGCTCAAAAAGGGCTACTACTGGGCGCCTATCATGGATCACGCCAAGAAGATCATACTGGGAGTGGTAGCACTCGTCTGTGTGCTCAACGTGGAGTGTAAGTACTTCAAGATGGCCACGCCCTTCGCCCTCGGCGGATCCATCATCATGATCCTCTGGGTGCTCGTGGGCGGCGAGACCATCAACGGAGCCAACCGATGGCTCACCTTCTTTGGCATCCAGTTTCAGCCCTCAGAACTGGCGAAGGGAGCATTGGTGCTCGCCACGGCACAGATATTGAGTGCGATGCAGACCGACAAGGGAGCGGACCGAAAGGCGTTTCGCTATATCCTCCTGCTCTCGGCTTGGATCATCATCCCCATTGCCATGGAGAATGGATCCACAGCCTTCCTACTGGCCATCACCATCTTCGTGATGATGTTTGTCGGACGCGTGCCGCTGGACCAGTTGGGAAAACTCTTCGGCGTCATGGCGGTAATAGCCACCATTGCCCTGTCGGTCATCATGATATACGGCAAGACCGAACAAGAGCGGGCGAAGGACCCGCGCCACCAGCTGACGGAGCAAATGGCAAAAGCCAAGACAAAGCAGCCCAAGACCCTGGCGGATCGTTTCGAGGACCGCCTCGACACATGGAAGTCGCGCATCGTGAAGTTTACCAACCCCGAGGACGTCCCGGCCAACAAGGTGAACCTGCGAGACAAGGACTCACAGAAGAACTACTCCCACATCGCCATAGCCTCATCGGGCATCGTGGGAAAGGGACCGGGCAATTCGACCGCACGCGACGGACTCGCACAGGCATTCTCCGACTTCATCTATGCCATCATCATCGAGGAGCTGGGCATCATAGGGGCAGCGTTCGTCGCCTTGCTCTACGTCTTCCTCCTCTTCCGAGTCGCCATCATCGCCAACCGATGTGAGAACAACTTCCCCGCATTCCTGGCCATGGGACTGACGCTCATGCTCGTCATACAGGCGCTCTTCAACATGCTGGTGGCCGTGGGATTGGCGCCCGTCACGGGACAACCGCTGCCGCTCATCAGCCGAGGCGGCACGTCAACGGTCATCAACTGCATCTACATGGGCATGATCCTCTCCGTCAGCCGTTCGGCCAAAAAGAAGGCCGCAGGAAGCATCTGGCAGGGGTGAAAGAGGAAAAATAAACAGAAAATAGTAGAAAGACATTTTTTTTGTTTATCTTTGCAGAAGATTGGCGGCACTCGGCAATTTGAGAGTAAAACTCTCATTACGCTCGTTTGCACTATCTTTGCAGAAGATTGGCGGCACTCGGCAATTTAAAACGAACACAATGGACAAAGAATTGAGGATAATCATCAGCGGTGGCGGCACGGGAGGCCATATCTTCCCCGCCGTGTCGATAGCCAACGCGCTGCGGCAGATGCGCCCCGAGGCAAAGATTCTCTTTGTCGGCGCAGAGGGCCGCATGGAAATGCAGCGTGTCCCGGCAGCGGGATACGAGATCAAGGGACTTCCCATCAAGGGATTCGACCGCCGGCATCTGCTGAAAAACATCAGCGTGGTGTGGCACTTGCTCAAGAGCCTGCGCATGGCACGCCACATCATCAAGGACTTCCGCCCGATGGTGGCAGTAGGCGTGGGTGGCTACGCCAGCGGTGCCACGCTCTACGCGTGCGCGCGAATGGGCATTCCCTGCCTCATACAGGAGCAAAACTCCTATGCGGGCGTCACCAACAAGCTGCTGGCCAGCCGTGCCAAGAAGATCTGCGTGGCCTACGAGGGGATGGAGCGCTTCTTCCCCGCCGACCGCATCATCATGACGGGCAATCCCGTAAGACAGAACATCCTGGAGGCCCAGGGCACACCGCAGGAAGCACGACGCGCCTTCGGACTCGACGCGGAGAAGAAGACCGTGCTGATCGTAGGAGGAAGCCTCGGCGCAAGAACGATGAACCGCAGCGTGCTGGAGCACCTTGATCTGATCAAGGCGCATCCCGAGGTGCAGTTTATCTGGCAGACGGGCAAATACTATTTCGACAGCATCCAGAAGGAGATGCAGGGAAAAGAACTGCCCAACCTCAAGGTGATGGACTTCGTGAGCGATATGGGAGCGGCCTATCATGCCGCCGACCTCGTCGTGAGCCGTGCCGGAGCAAGCTCCATCAGCGAGTTTCAGCTCATCGGCAAACCCGTGATCCTCGTTCCGAGCCCCAATGTGGCGGAGGACCACCAGCGCAAGAATGCCATGGCTCTCGTCCGTCGCGACGCAGCCCTCTACGTGGAGGATGCCGAGGCTCCGGAGAAGCTCCTGGACCTGACGCTGCAGACTGTGGCCGACGATGCGAAACTGCGCCAGCTGGGTGAGAATGTGCACAAGATGGGTCTCAAGGATTCGGCGGAGATCATCGCCCACGAGGTCCTCAAACTGATTGAACAATAAAGGAGAAATTATGGAACTGAAAGATATCAAGGCTGTCTATTTCGTCGGAGCGGGAGGCATTGGCATGAGCGCCCTCGCACGCTACTTCCTGCACCGCCACCTCGTCGTGGCGGGCTACGACCGCACGCCGACACCGCTCACCCACGAACTGGAGCGCGAGGGCATGCAAATCCATTATGAGGAGGACGTTGACCAGATCCCTGCGCCCTGCCGCGACAGGGAGCACACACTGGTGGTCTTCACGCCCGCCATCCCGGCCTCCCACGCCGAACTGGCGTGGTTCAAGGAGCACGACTTCACCATCGAGAAGCGGGCACAGGTGCTCGGCACGCTCACCCGCACACACAAGGGCCTTTGCTTCGCGGGCACCCATGGCAAGACAACCACCTCGACGATGTGCGCCCATATCATGAGCCAAAGCCACATAGGCTGCAACGCCTTTCTCGGAGGCATCTCGAAGAATGTGGGCAGCAACTACATCCTCTCGCTGACAAGCGACTATGTGGTCATAGAGGCCGATGAGTTTGACCGTTCCTTCCACTGGCTGCGCCCCTGGATGTCGGTCATCACCTCTACCGATCCCGACCACCTCGACATCTACGGCACAAAGGAGGCTTACCTGGAGAGCTTCCGCCACTACACCGAATTGATACAGCCTGGAGGCGCGCTGATCCTCCACACAGGACTGGAGATGAAGGCCCACGTACCCGAGGGGGTGAAGACCTACACCTACAGCCGCGACGAGGGAGACTTCCACGCTGCCAACATCCGCATCGGCGACGGCAAGATTGTCTTCGACTTCGTATCGCCGCTGGAGACGGTGACCCAAGTCTCGCTGGGCCATCCCGTACCCATCAATATCGAGAATAGTGTCGCCGCCATGGCAATGGCACAACTCAACGGCTGCACGGCGGAGGAACTGCGCCGCGGCATGGAGACCTACGCGGGGGTGGAGCGTCGCTTCGACTTCAAGATCAACAACCCACGCCACGTGTTCCTCAGCGACTACGGCCACCATCCGAAGGAGATCCTCCAGTGTGCCAAGAGCTTGAGGGAGCTCTATGCACACCGCAAACTGACGGTCATCTTCCAGCCCCACCTCTACACGCGCACCCGCGATTTCTATGCAGATTTCGCCGATGCGCTGAGCCATTTCGACGAGGTAGTGCTCACAGAGATCTATCCCGCCCGCGAACAGCCCATCGAGGGTGTGACCTCGAAGCTCATCTACGACCACCTGCGCGAGGGGGTGGAGCGCACGATGATAGCCAAGCGCGACGTGGCGGAGTGGGTGCGCAGCCGAGACTTCGACGTGCTGGTCGTCCTGGGAGCGGGAGACCTCAACGACTATGTGCCCGAGATAACCCGCATACTGGAGGAGAAGGAAAAAGCATAACGCACAACAGGGAGGTATCGTGAGAGTCAATGTAAACTGGAAGCGCGTGCTGTTTGTCGTGGTCGACCTGATACTGGCCGCCTACCTCGTCATGGCCGTGACGTTGTGGAACACGCCGGCCTCGGCCTCCAGGGTCTGCTCCAAGGTGGATGTCAACATCTCCGACGCCAACAACGTCGGATTCCTGAGCGCAGAGGAGATCAAGCATATCCTCACGCAGCAAGGCCTCTATCCGCTTGGCAAACCGATAGCGGGGATCTCTCCACGATCCATCGAGGAGGTGCTCCGCACCAGTCCCTTTGTCAATACGGCGGAGTGTCACGTCACGCAGAACGGCCACGTCACGATAGCCCTCACACAGCGCGTGCCCATCATCCGCATCAAGAGCAGCAGGGGCGACGACTACTACATCGACGACAAGGGAGGACCGATGCCCAACTCCAAGTACACGAGCGACCTGATCATCGCCACGGGCCACATCAGCCGGTCCTTCGCCCGCAACTACCTCACACCGATGGCCAAGGCCATCATGGCCTCTGACTTCTGGAGAAACCAGGTTGTACAGATCAACGTGCTGCCCAACAGAGGTATAGAGCTGGTGCCACGCGTGGGAGACCACATCCTCTACCTCGGAAGGCTGCCCGAAGGTCTCCAGCGGTCGCAGATCGAAACAGCAGTGACAGAGTTTATGGACAAGAAACTCACCCGCATACAGAAGTTCTACCGCTACGGACTCTCGCAGACGGGATGGAACAAGTATAGCTACATCGATGTGGAGTTTGACAACCAGATTATTTGCAAGAAACGACAGTTAGAATAATTAAATAAGGAATATATATGGCAGAATTTATTGTAGCCATTGAACTGGGGTCGTCCGTTTTCCGGGGGATTGCCGGCAAGAAGAATCTCGACGGGAGCATCACCGTGCAGGCGCTCGTCAAGGAGGATGCGACGCAGTGTATCCGCAAGGGAGTGGTCAACAATATCGACAAGACCGCTACCTGCCTGAAGAATATCGTGGCCAAGCTCAGCAAGACCATGAAGCAAAACATCAGCCATGTGTATGTCGGAGTAGGCGGCCAGTCGGTGCGGAGCGTGCGCAACGTGATTGTCAAGGACCTGCCCACGGAGACGATTGTCGATGGCGATATCGTAGATGGACTGATGGACAGCAACCGCGGCATGGACTATCCCGACCTGGAGATCCTCAACGTCGTCACACAGGAGTATAAGGTCGGCAACCAGTATGTCGTCGATCCTGTGGGCATCAAGGGCACACGGCTGGAGGGCAACTTCCTCAACATCGCCCAGAGAAAACTCTTCTACAGCAACCTCAACGAGGCTTTCGACAAGGCGGGCATCGCCATTGCCGAGATCTTCCCCGCACCGCTGGTGCTGGCCGACAACGTGCTCTCCGAGTCGGAGAAGCGCGGTGGCTGCGTGCTGGTGGACCTGGGAGCTGACACAACGACGGTGTCGGTCTATCACAAGAGCCTGCTACGCCACCTGGCAGTCATCCCTCTGGGCGGCAACAACGTCACCAAGGATATCACGGCACTGAAGATGGAAGAGCGAGAGGCAGAACTGCTGAAGCTCAAGCACGGATCCGCCTATACCGAGATAGCCGACATGGATCCTGCCCTCACCTACTCCATCGACGGCGAGCGCACCATCGAGAGCAAACAGCTCATCGAACTGGTGGAGGCACGCGTGGAGGAGATTGTGCAGAACGTGTGGCATCAGGTGCCCGCGGAGTATGTCAGCAAACTTCTGGGTGGCATCATCCTCACGGGTGGCGGTTCCAATATGAAGAACATCGAGCTGGCTTTCAAGAAATACACGCACATGGACAAGATACGCAAGGCGCGCTTCGTCAACCTGGCCATCAAGTCCAACATCGCCGACATCAATAAGCACGACACTACGCTCAACACCATCATCTCCCTGCTGGCCAAGGGCGACATGAACTGTGCAGGTGGACCAATCGTACACCAGCAGTCCACAGGAACAGACCTCTTTGGCCAGACGACTACGACAACGACCACCCATCCGACCACCAACGGCGAGGGTGGCACACAGCCGCATACGGGCGGCGACAATGGCGGAAACGGTGGAAATAACACCCAGCCCACACCACCTCCCGCACCAGGGCCCACACCTGCTCCAGAACCAACTCCCGCACCCGAGAAGTCTGGCTTCTTTTCGAAACTCGCCAATAAGCTAAAGGGCTTTGGCGGCAAGATCTTGGAGGCTGAGGAATAGAACGAAAACTGCCAAGCGCAGGCTACGAGAAGAATACTATCAAGATAACTTTGAACAACAATGATGGATAAAGATAAAGACAACATGGCCACGCTGGCCGATCATCTCGACTTCGGCGAGCCGGATCGTCAGAACAGCATCATCAAGGTGATCGGTGTGGGTGGTGGAGGCGGCAACGCCGTAAACAATATGTACAAGCAGGGCATCCACGACGTCTCGTTTGTGGTCTGCAACACCGACGCACAGGCCCTGAAGGACAGTCCCGTCCCCGAGCGACTCCAGCTGGGCAGCGAGGGTCTGGGAGCAGGCAACCGACCCGAGAAGGCGCGCCTGGCTGCCGAGGAGTCGATAGACGACATCAAAGCAATGCTCAGCGACGGCACGAAGATGGACTTCATCACTGCGGGCATGGGCGGCGGCACAGGCACGGGAGCAGCACCAGTCATCGCCCGGGTGAGCAAGGAACTGGGCATCCTCACCGTCGGTATCGTCACCATCCCCTTCAAGTTTGAGGGCAACAAGAAGATCGACCAGGCACTCGACGGCGTCGATGAGATGGCAAAGCACGTCGATGCGCTCCTCGTCATCAACAACGAGCGACTGCGCAAGGTCTATCCGGACCTGAGCCTCCTCAACGGCTTTGCCAAGGCCGACGACACGCTGAGCGTAGCAGCAAAGAGCATTGCCGAGATCATCACCGTCCGCGGACTGATAAACCTTGACTTCAACGACGTGCGCACCGTACTCAAGGATGGCGGCGTAGCCATCATGTCCACGGGCTTCGGCGAGGGCGATGGACGCGTGCGCAAGGCTATTGACGACGCGCTCAACTCACCGCTGCTCAACGACAACGACATCTATAACTCGCAGAAGATTCTCCTCTCCATAGCCTTCAGCAGCGAGAATGGCACCGATGGACTGGCCATGGAGGAGATGAACGAGATCAACGACTTCATGAGTCGCTTCGGATCCAACTTTGAGTTGAAGTGGGGTATTGCAATCGACAACACCTTGGAGAAGAAGGTGAAGATCACCATCCTCGCCACGGGCTTCGGCCTCGACGACCTGGAGGATGTGGCCAGCTACCATAGCCGCCTGGACAAGGCGCGCGCCAAGGAGGAGGCACAGAAGAAGGCCGAGCAGGAGGAAGCCGACGCGGAGCGTAGCAACAGACGCGGCAAATACTATGGCGACGACGGAGACAAACTGGCCAAGCCGCGCCCACACATCTACCTCTTCTCGCAGGACGACCTCGACAACGAGGACGTGATCCTCGAAGTGGAGTCGATTCCCACCTTCAACAGGACCAAACCGATGCTGAATGAAATCAAGAAGAAGTCGGCTCCCGAGCAGGTTCGCGAGGAGCAACCGGTCAAGGACAAAGTGGAGGGAACCATCCGCTTTGAGTAAACACAAGTAAGGATCGCTAATTGAAGGCGATTTCCATCCACCAACCTATGCAAGGGGAGGCAGGTCCGTTAGTCTCGGAACTGCCTCCCCTTGTCGCATTTCCCAAGAAATAGTCTTGATTGTTATTAGGAAAAGATGTACTTTTGACCCCAGTTCGGGATAAAATAGCGATTAGTTGCATGTGAAGACAGATACGCGGGT
>OIQL01000008.1_pt1 | contig 67228 bp, 56 predicted proteins | sample 1585961 | NCBI WGS metagenome assembly OIQL01 (sample SAMN02674970, study PRJEB24791) | human gut metagenome, SKBSTL043 | isolation source: stool | host: Homo sapiens | place: USA | reverse complement strand
GAGAGGACGTGTACACGCAAGAAGGACGTTGAAGGGCTTAGTTGCGGATTTGAGGGATTTGAGAAAGAAGAGTCTATGGATCCAAATTATTATTATGACCAGCTTTATAAGACTTTAAATCCTAAGAAAATGACAATGAGCACTAATTATCGTTCATATCCAAAGATTCTCAAAGAAGCGAGTCGTTTTCTCCCAGAAACTTCTCATATACCAGTTCCATGCAAGAAGAATATAGAAAACGAACCAAAATCAGAGTATGTGTATATTTATCAAGACAGCAGAGAGTGGTCAAAGGATTTTGGAGGATACGTTCTGTGGTTAAAAGAACAAGGTGTGACTGATTTGGCCGTGTTCTTCAGAACGAATAACGAAGTCTATCACGGTTACTCACTTATAAAAGCCCTTAATCTACCTGGTATTAGAATCAGAATACAAGGTGCTTCTACATGTGAGTTATATAGAATGCGAGAAATATATGCTGTTCTGAAATTGTTGGATAGCAACCGCAACAAGAGACTAAAGTTAGAGAACAACCAGACTGAATTGGAATTGAAGAAAACAATATCTTCATGGATAAACAAAATCCCTAACTGGGATTCATTCTATTTGGATATTGCATTTGTACTAATACTCGATTATCTTGATTTTGCATCGACAGATGAGGTATCACATACTTATGGGGATATGGCTGATAGTATTAGGAAGACCTTAAAAGAAGACAATCCCCAATTATATAAGTTATATGACGATGAGCGGTTCCAAAACAGACGTATATTATTAGACCAACAGCTTAATGTAGTGCTCACCACTATGCATAAAGTGAAAGGTTTGGAGTTTGATGCTGTCATTATAACACCATCTGTAACGTCTCTTCCTTTTAACCCGACTGAAGATATTGATGAGTCTATTCCACTCTCCCCTAAAGACATAGAACAAATTGAAGAAGAGAGAAGACTGCTATATGTTGCTTATACTCGTGCAAAAAAATATCTCTTCGTTTACAAAGGCAATAGAGAAAGGGCTGTTGAAAACATGCAGCGCTTTACCAGCCTTGAAGACCAATGGGGAATAAGGGAAAGAAAAGTTGGACTCGACAATTATAATATTGGATTTAATGCTAGATTTAAATTTCATGGTAATAAAGCTATCGCATATAATGTGCGCAAAAATGATCCCGTAATAATTAAACGTTACATAGGTATGGACAAAATTGGTCGACCGTTCACTACATATAATATCATTCATAATGGAAGCATTGTTGGTCAACTATCCAGAAGTAGCAGTATAGACCACCGTATGAGAACCAATAATATAGAATTATTGACCGGATTTTTTGTCAGCGATGTTTTCTATTGGTCTTACCAAGACACATTGGATGCAGATAAAAGAAAAGAGAAGGAATTTTTAAAAAATCCCGCAAAATTCAACTTTAAAAAGCCAGAGCCTTTTGCCACAAAATGGTGCGAAGATGCCCGCAAGCAAGGTTATGTATTTATTGTAGATATTGCCGGTTATGGCAAATAAAATTGAAATTTATGAGTTTAATATCACATGAAATTAGCAGAGCTGATAATGCTGGCGAAATCAGCCAATTTCGTTCCACATTGCCGATCATGCAAAAACAATATCAGGGAAAGAATGAAGTCGTACTATATGCTGAAAACAGAGGATATCCACCCACCCAAAACGGGGATATCCGTTCACTTTCCGGCTCCTTAGCCTGCCTAGCCCACCCTGTCAATGTCTTAACGTTATAACGTTTAACGTTTTTGTTTTGGCTTCTATGCTTTGACGTTTTCGAAAACGCATACGCCTGTACCTAGAATTGCAGCTCTTTGTTGAACTTGCGTTTTTACTATACTTGTTTTTTGCAACATTAAGGTAGGTGGAAAATCAGAAATGGCAAAATCCTGAGCAACAAAAAGTTGCTCAGGTCCTTATAAAAAAAATGCCAACTCGTAGTGCTGTGGAAATTAGGGTTATGAATTTAAGATTTTCTTCTTCTCGTCATCAAACTCCTCTTGTGTAAGGATGCCTGTGTCAAGGAGTTCTTTAATCTTCATCAGACTCTCCGATTTATCAACAATCCCACAACTTCCGTTATTATTAGATGAGACATTTGTCGATTCGGTAGGAATTCCATTACAAAAAGTCGACTCTGACTTTTTGTAATAACTATCATTTGCATTTGAGGGGATGTAGTAACTTGCTAAAACGTCTTGGAATGCCTGTCTAAAATCAAAAGGTGCAGCAATGCAAGTAAGTTTACAGATTGTAGAACCTGTACCTCTTATCGAAATCTGGCCACAATTAAATATCCTGCCAAAAATGTACTGAGATACTGCTATCGTCTCTACTTTGCGAGGTTAAGTTCGAAACTTCGTCTTGAAATAACTCCAGTCTTTATGATAAGTCTTTGGTTCGTAATGGCAAATTCGTCTGTTGTTGTCTTGATAAGGGTATAGATAAGACCCCATATACCAAAGAGACCCAAAGAGAACAAAAATAAGAACGTTGACCCATCTAATTCATCCGATGGTATGGAAATTATAACTCCAAGGCATGGAATGGAAAAGAACACAAATCCATAAATCGGAAGAATCCAAATGCACCAATGGTGATGTGCCTCGTACACAACATGTTCTTCTGTAGCAAGATGAGAATTTACATAATTACCCATATAAACTTTATTTTTTTTTGCCGATACACTCCAACAAACTCACGGCGGTTAGTATATAGACACAAGAAAGGGGATGGAGTTCGTGTCTGCCTTCCCTCGCTCTAGGTAGCCGGAAATAAAACCTTTGGTACGAAATGTTCAAAAACAAAGCCCCATCCCCTGTGCAGATATGTAGGGATAGAATTAGAGTTGTACCGAACATTATCATATACACCAAGGAGGGGCATATCGTTTCTATTCATTAGTACCTTTCTTCTTTGTTTTCCAAACATTTTAGAGCGGTATGAATAGCTTGATACGCCTTCTTGACTAACCGGCTATTCCCAGCTTTTACACAGGGCCTCCAATCAGCATCGCAAAAGTACGGAAATTAAGTTAGAATCACGACTATTTAGCTGAAAAAGTGGCAAAATCAGGCCATTTCCCTTTATTTAAGGTAGTGAATAGTGGAGTTTCGGAGATTTTATACTCAAATCCGCAGCTAATAGGACTTAGGACGTTTTTTGATTGCAATGGGACTCCACCATTTCCACAATCGCTTCTGAGCACGAGCCACTATCCATACGGGGTCGAGAAACATTGAACTCCCGACGCCTTCAGTTGCTTGAAGATTCTTTCTAAAGTCTCTTTTTGTTTAAAGCGTACATTGGTGTTGGCATCTCTGTTCTCAATACCAACAATCACGTCGCCGATGACCACAACACCAGAACTGTAGCCCAAGAACATTTTGTAGGTGGGCTTTTCGTCATACTTTTCTGGCTCCTTAGCCTGTCGCCCCCGTTCTATTAACGTCTTAACGTTTAACGTTTTCGTAAACGCATACGCACGAGCGGCCCACGGAAATTACAACTGCTCCTACAACATAAAAACAGGCGCAACCCATTGGGTTGCGCCCGTCCTATGTTTATTTATCCTTGTTTACCAGACTTTACTTCACTTCCTCGAAGTCGGCATCCTGGATGCTGTCGTCACTATTCTGACCGCCCTGCTGGCCTGCCTGCTGACCTGCACCCGGCTGAGGACCGGCCTGCTGAGGACCAGCCTGCTGATACATCTGCTGAGAGGCAGCCTGCATGATAGTGTTGAGGTTGTTGATGGCCGTGTCGATAGCGGCTACATCACCACTCTTGTGAGCGTCCTTCAACTTGCTGAGAGCCTCCTCGATAGCCGGTTTCTGATCGGCCGGGATCTTGTCGCCGTTGTCCTTGAGGAAGTTCTCGGTAGTGAAGATCATCGAGTCGGCCTGGTTAAGCTTGTCGATGCGCTCACGCTCCTTCTTATCGTTCTCGGCGTTCTGCTCAGCCTCAGCCTTCATGCGCTTGATCTCATCATCGCTCAGACCGCTTGAAGCCTCGATGCGGATGCTCTGCTCCTTGCCCGTAGCCTTGTCCTTGGCAGAGACGTTGAGGATACCGTTGGCGTCGATATCAAACGTCACCTCGATCTGAGGCACACCACGGCGAGCCGGGGCAATGCCGGTGAGGTTGAACTGGCCGATGCTCTTGTTCTGAGCCGCCATCGGACGCTCACCCTGCAGGACGTGGATGGTCACCTCCGTCTGGTTGTCGGCAGCCGTAGAGAAGACCTCGCTCTTCTTGCACGGAATGGTTGTGTTGGCCTCGATGAGCTTCGTCATCACACCACCCATCGTCTCGATACCGAGGGTCAGCGGGGTGACGTCGAGCAAGACGATATCGCCCACACCACTCTCCTTGTTGAGGATAGCACCCTGGATAGCTGCACCGACAGCGACCACCTCATCGGGGTTGACACCCTTGGAAGGCTCCTTGCCGAAGTAGTTCTTCACCAAGGTCTGGACGGCGGGGATACGGCTGGAACCACCTACGAGGATCACCTCGTCGATGTCGGACGTAGAGAGCTTGGCGTCGCGGATAGCGTTCTGGCAAGGAACCAAGCAGTTCTGGATCAGCTCGTGAGCCAGCTGCTCAAACTGTGAGCGCGTGAGGGTCTTGACCAAGTGCTTTGGCACACCACCCTCTGCCGTGATGTACGGGAGGTTGATCTCGGTCGAAGTCGTGCTTGAAAGCTCGATCTTAGCCTTCTCGGCAGCCTCCTTCAGGCGCTGCATGGCCATCGGGTCCTTGGAGAGATCGATACCCTCGTCGGCCTTGAAGCCGTTGACGAGCCAGTCGATGATCACCTGGTCGAAGTCATCACCACCAAGGTGGGTATCACCATTGGTAGAGAGCACCTCAAAGACACCACCACCAAACTCCAGGATGGAGATATCAAAAGTACCACCACCGAGGTCGAAGACGGCAATCTTCATGTCCTTGTTGGACTTATCGACACCATAGGCCAAGGCGGCTGCTGTCGGCTCGTTGACGATACGGCGGACATTGAGGCCTGCGATGGCACCTGCCTCCTTCGTGGCCTGACGCTGAGAGTCGCTGAAGTAGGCCGGCACGGTGATGACGGCATCCGTCACCTCCTGACCAAGGTAGTCCTCGGCGGTCTTCTTCATCTTCTGAAGCACCATGGCAGAAATCTCCTGCGGCGTATATTTGCGATCGTCAATCTGCACGCGAGGATAGCCACCCTCGTTGACCACCGTAAACGGAACGCGCTCGGCCTCCTTGCGGCTCTGGTCATAGGTCTCACCCATGAAACGCTTGATACTGTAAACGGTCTTCTTCGGGTTGGTGATAGCCTGACGCTTGGCAGGATCGCCCACCTTGCGCTCGCCACCTTCTACGAAGCCTACCACGGACGGAGTCGTGCGCTTGCCCTCGCTGTTGGTGATCACCACGGGCTCATTGCCCTCGAACACTGCTACGCAGCTGTTAGTTGTACCTAAGTCGATACCAATAATCTTTCCCATAATATTTCTTTTTTTATTTTTGTTCTACTTTAATGTTGCTTGGACTTTGTTGTCCGCCTATCTCAAAACAACTATTGTGCCATTTGACAAGCAGGCGTCTCGCGGCTGACAACTTGGCAGAAGCAGGACCTTTTCCCCATAGTCCTACCGCATTTATGGCAGACACGAAGCTGCTGAGGAAGAAAAGCGGTTGGCGCGGAGAGTATCAGAAAAATGGTCTGGAAAGCCACTTGGAGTTTGTTGAGCAAATAACGATATTTATCCGCCAAAGACAGGCGCTCATTGAATAATATACATTCCAAGACAGATATAATGGAAAAATATCGTAACTTTGCAACTAGTTTTTACGTTATACCTATTACATATAGGATTAAGCAATCATTTAATTTATCAGTTATGAAAAGATCCATTTTGATTGTATTCGGGTTGATGCTGACAGCGCTCAATGGCTGGAGCAACGACTACAACTATCTGGTATTCGTGACCAACACTGGGCCACGAAGTATCGCTGTAGAGGACTTGGAGATGACGGTAAGCGACGGGAAGCTCGTCGTGAGAAGCGGAGCGGACGGCGAGACCTTCGACCTTTCGACCCTCACGAAGATGTATTTCTCCGACGCGGCAGTGGTTTCCATCAATGATGTGGAGGCTGGCAAAGTACAGTCTGTCAGCATCCACGACCTCTCCGGACGCCTCGTCGGGTGCTATCCCTCGCTCGACGTGGCGCGCGAGTCGCTGCCCAAAGGCGTGTATGTGGCAAAACAAGGAAACAAGAACTTTAAACTGGCGAAACGATGAAGAAAGCACTACTTATCGGAGCCTCGCTCGTGGTCTCTCTTGGCACGGCGGCTCAGACGCTGAACGTGGTCGTCGGCGAAGTGACCTACAAGATTCCAGCATCTCAGGCTGGGAGCATGGACTATGCAGACGGATCCAGACTCACGATCCTGGGTAAAACCTTCCAGCTGAAGGAAGTGACCCGCATGTATGTGGACCATTCGGACGTGGCCGACAATAGCGTCAGCGTGACCTACAATGGGAGTGCCGCCGCCGTCACCGTGGCAGGCAACTGCATGAGCCACCTCGACGTGACGGTCAATGGATCCGCTGTCAGCATTGTGCAGGACGAGACCGTGGATACAGAGATCAGCTATTTGCTTTCGGGCGCGTCGGACAACGGTTCGTTCTATATGGACGGCCACTACAAGGCCACGATGGTCTTCGACAATCTCTCCCTCACCTGCGCCGACAGTGCGGCGGTCAACATCGAGAATGGCAAGCGCATCGCCATCCAGCTCGTCGGAGAGAGTACGCTCAAGGACAGTAAGGCAAGCCAGGGAAAAGGCGCACTGATGGTGAACGGCCACTCGGAGTTTGATGGCGACGGCACGCTCAACCTCTATGGCTACGCAAAGCACGCCTATTGGGCCGATGAATATGTACAACTGAAAAAGAAGTTCACTGGCACCATCAACATCCTCTATGCGAAGAAAGACGGCCTCAACGTGAACCAATACTTCCTGCAGAATGGTGGCCACTTCAACGTCTCTGGCACGCTCGATGACGGCATCCAGGTGTCGGCAGACGACGAGGAGGGCGGCTACGCCACGATATCGGGCGGATCGCTGACCATCGATGTGACGGCGGCAGGCTCGAAGGGACTGAAATGCGACGGCAACATCACCATCGACGACAGCAAGTCCGCGCCCACCGTGACGATAACCAATAGCGGCAAGGGAAAGTGGGACAGCGACGACCAAGAGGTGAAAGGTGCGGCCTGCATGTCGAGCGACGCCAACGTGACCATCGCGGCTGGACAGATCAGCCTGACAGCCACAGGCAGCGGCGGCAAGGGACTGAAGTGCGACTCGACGCTGACCATCACGGGCGGCGACCTCAGCGTGACCACGACGGGAACAACCTATGTCAACATCGGAGGCAACCAGGAGTATGACGGCAACTACCGCGGACAACTCGACCGCCTCGACGACGCCTACACCACATCGCCCAAGGGCATCAAGGTAGGCATCAAAGCGACGGAGAGCAGCACGGGGCTGCCTGTGGGCGACATACAGATCAGCGGTGGCAACATCCATGTGACGTGCTCGGGCCAGCAGGACGGCAGCGAGGGCATAGAGAGCAAGGGCACGCTGACCATCAGCGGCGGCACCATCGACTGCAACACATACGACGACGCCATCAACTCCAGCAGCCACATGTACATCAAGGGTGGAACGATCACGGTGTATAGCAGCGGCAACGACGGCCTTGACTCCAACGGCAACCTGTACTTCTCGGGGGGAACGACGGTCGCCTACGGCACACGTTCTCCCGAATGTGGCATCGACGCCAATGAAGAAGAGGGATACACGGTGTTCTTCACGGGTGGCAATGTTTTGGGAATCGGTGGTGGCAACAACTCCCATCCCACTACGCAGGAGTCAACCCAAGGCTACGTCACCTATTCGGGCAACGTCACGGCGGGCTGCACACTCACCGTCAGCAAGGACGGTACCGTACTTGCCACCTTCACCCTGCCCTACGACTATAGTCGCGGCAACGTCATCCTCACCGCCGAGGGCATGACAGCAGGCGAGCAATACACCGTCAGCGACGGTACTTCCACGCAGACGCTCTCTGCCGTGCAGTATGGCAACGGAGGGCCTGGTGGCGGCAGTGGACCCGGTGGCGGAGGCGGTCCTGGTGGTGGAGGCCACGGCGGCTGGTAAACCACAGGGACCATATTGCCCACAGAAACGGTAATCCACGGGAATCACAGTCCACAACCGTTTACAACCCACAATCGACAAAACGGCCTTTCCGCAATGATTTGCTGCGGAAAGGCCGTTTTACTTTTATCTACTGATGATCAAAAAGGAGGCTTATGCCAATCCCTCGATCTCGCCATTGACGATGTCGATAACCTCACTCTGAGGACGCTTGGGCAGACCCGGCATACGCATGATGTCACCCGCAATGGCCACAATCATACCTGAACCCGTGTTGATGACAAAGTCGCGCACGGTGAAGGTATAGCCCTCCGGCACGTTGAGCTTCTTCGCATCATCGCTGAAGGAATACTGTGTTTTGGCGACACAGACGGGAAGTCCCTCCAAGTTCCACTCGCTGATGCGCTTGAGGGCCTTCTTGGCAGCGGCGGTATATTCCACACGTCCGGCACGGTAGATCTTCTTGGCCAAAGCCTCTACCTTGGTGGTGATGCTGTCCTCGAGCTCGTACGGATACTGGATCTCCTTCGACGGGCACTCGGCAATCTCCTTGACGCAGACGCGGGCCAACTCCTCGCAACCCTCTCCGCCGCGGACGAAGCACTCGTTGGGCGCATAGCCCACCTTCACCTCGGCACAACGGTCAGCGACGATCTTCAGTTCCTCGTCCGTATCGGTAGCATAGCGGTTGAGCGTCACGACGACGGTCTGGCCCATATTCTGGAGATTCTCGATATGACGCTCCATGTTGGCAAGACCATTGCGCAAGGCCTCCAGCTGCTCTGCGGGCGCTGCGTCGTCGGCCATACCACCCTGCAACTTCAAGCCGCGAACCGTCACGACCAGTACGCAGAGTTTCGGACGAATGCCACCCATGCGGCACTTGATGTCGAGGAACTTCTCGGCACCCAGGTCGGCGGCGAAGCCAGCCTCCGTCACGGTATAGTCGCTGTGGCTCATGGCCATCTTCGTAGCAATCAAACTATTGCAGCCGTGGGCGATGTTGGCGAACGGACCACCATGGATGAAGGCGGGCGTGTTCTCGGTCGTCTGGACGAGGTTGGGCTGCAGCGCATCCTTCAGGATGACAAGGATAGATCCCACGCTGCCCAGGTCGCGGAGGTAGAACGGCTTGCCCTCGCAGGTGATACCCAAAAGGATGTCCTCCAAACGACGGCGCAAGTCCTCCAAATCCTTTGCCAGGCAGAGGATAGCCATGATCTCCGAGGCCACAGAGATGTCGAATCCGCTCTCGCGCACCACACCATTGCCAGCACCCAAGCCAATCACAATCTTGCGGAGCGCACGGTCATTGACATCCAGGACGCGGCCCCAATAGACCGTCTTCAGCTCGCACGGCTCTCCCTGATGACGGAAGATATAGTTGTCGAGCAGTGCGGCGATGAGGTTGTGGGCCGCCGTGATAGCATGGAAGTCACCCGTGAAGTGGAGGTTAATCTTGTCCATCGGCAGCACCTGGGAATAGCCACCACCAGCAGCACCGCCCTTCATACCGAAGCACGGACCCATGGAAGGCTCGCGAAGTGCAAGGCCGCACTTATAGCCCAAACGATTCAAGGCCATGGAGAGGCCTACGCTCACCGTGGTCTTGCCGATGCCAGCCTTCGTAGGCGACATGGCTGTCATCAGTATCATATTGCAGCGATCCACCTTGCTTTCGTCAATACACTCCAATGGCACTTTGGCAATGTACTTTCCGTAATGCTCCAACTTGTCGGCGGCGATACCTACCGTGTTAGCAACCTCCGTAATCGGCTTCAGCACGGTCTCGCGTGCAATCTCAATGTCACTTTTCATTCTTAATGTGTTTTGGTTATTCGGTAAACCCAAAGGTATTATTTTGTCTTTGCGACGGCAAAAATACCAAAAATCCACGACCCTTGCAAATAATATGGCCAAAAAAGCGACTTTTTGGCTCAATTCTCGCCAAGTGTGCAAACAAAATGGTCAGCCCACTACAACTTCAGCTACTTTTGTGCTGGTCTTTTATACAGTTCACGCCCTGCCGAGCGGTTACCAGTTTGACCGCTTGACAGGGCGTGGCTTTCTGCCATCAAGGCGTGAGGGCGACTACAGCGTCTTGAGATAGTTCGTACAATCCTCGAAGGTCTCGAAGGTGTTCTCCTGCGGGATGAGCATCGGGATGATGCGATGATTCTCCAGCATATAGCGGGGCTGGGGCTGGATGATGGTCATGAGCACCTTCACGCCTTGTGTCTGGAGATCCTTGATGGCTGTCTCCATGGCATAGACACCGCTCTGATCCATAAACGGGACACGGCGCATACGGATGATGACGATCTTCGCATCCTTGGGAATGTCGTGCATCACGCGCTGGAATCCCGTGATACTTCCGAAGAAGATCGGACCGTCGAGGCGCTCTATATAAATATGGTGGTGGATGTCCTTCGGCATATCCTTCTCGTCCTCCCAGGGCGACTCCTTGTCAAAGGTGCTCAACTCCTTGGAACTGTAGCCATCCTCCACGAGGTCGCCGGCACGCTTCATGAAAAGCACGCAGGCGATGACCATACCAATACCTACTGCCGTGAGGAGGTCCACGAAGACCGTCATGAGGAAGACCACGATCATCACGAAGGCGTCAGACTTCGGTATGCGTCTCAGGTCCTTGAATCCGCGGAAGTCAATGATACCCCAACCGACCGTAATCAAAATACCAGCAAGCACCGAAAGGGGTACGTATTTCACGAGCGAGCCCAGTCCGAGGAGAATGGCAAGGAGCAAGGCGGCGTGGATCATACCGCTGAGCTGCGTGCGGCCACCCGACTTCACGTTGACCACCGTACGCATCGTAGCTCCTGCGCCGGCAAGACCACAGAACAGACCCGCCACGGCATTGCCGATACCCTGGCCTATCAACTCCTGGTTGGAATTGTGCTTGGTCTTGGTGATATTGTCGGCCACAACCGACGTCAGTAGCGTATCGATACTGCCCAGGCCAGCCAGTGTGAGACCCGGGACAAGGGAAGCCTTGATGACGACCATCCAATCGATACCGTCCAGTTGCACCTTCGTGAAGAAAGGCATGGGAAGTCCGGCCGGGATGTTGCCGATGGTAAGTGCCGAGTCGAGGCCCGTGAAGAGCGAAACCACCGTGACGACCACCAGGGCCACAAGCGTGGCGGGCACCTTCTTGGTCACTTTCGGCACAAGGATGATGAGCGCAATACAGGCCAGACCCAGCAGCAGCGCAGGCACGCTAATACCTTCGGCGATGGTAGCGGGGAAATTGAGAATCATGTCCAGCGTGCTGGCGGGCGACTTCTTGCCAATAATCGGATAGAGCTGCTGCAGGATGATGATCACTCCGATACCGCTCATGAAGCCCGAGAGTACGGGATAGGGAATGTAGCGGACATACTTGCCAATGCGGATGAGTCCGAAGAGCACCTGAAACAGGCCACAGAAAATGCCGGCAAGCGACATGGAAAGAAGGACGGCGGAGATGTTACCCTGCGAGCTAGCCCATGCTCCACTCACAATGGAGGCCGTAATGACGGTCATCGGTCCCGTAGGGCCAGAGATCTGGGAGTGGGTGCCACCGAAGAGGGCTGCGAAGAAACCGAGCAGGGTGGCACCGACGAGTCCGGCCAAGGCTCCCATGCTGGAAGCCTCAGGACTGTCAACACCGCCAAATGCTTGAATACCGAATGCCAGTGCGAGCGGAAGTGCCACGATACCGGCGGTAATGCCACCGAAGACATCACCTTTGATGTTGTTTGTCTCGATAAAAGCCATGATAGGGCTAGTAATCCAAATGTAATTAAAAAATGCTAATAAGTACTCTACTATATTACGGAGTGCAAAGGTACGACTTTTTTTTGACATAAGGGAAAGATTGGCAAGGAATCCCCATTTACCGTAATATGGGTAGGTTTTTCCGTAATTTATGCTTTGCCTGATTGGCACGATTTTTGTACTTTTGCAACCGATAAGGCCCTGGCTGCGCCTTTCCACGAGATGGAAGGTCTGCGGCAGGAGTTTTCCCCCAACCAAAACAAGAAAAAGAGAAAACAACAAAAGACCTATGGAAACGATAAAGAACCAGAAGTTTGGCGGCGAGCGTCCGCTCTTCGGTGTCCACGACGTGCGCCTGGAGGACATAGAGATAGTCGATGGCGAGTCAGGCATCAAGTGTTGCAAGCAGGTGGAGTGCCACAACTCCAAGTTCTACGGCAAGTATCCGTGGTGGCATGTGGATGGAAGCCTCATCACGAATTGCTATTTTGCCCCTGGATCACGATCAGCCATCTGGTATAGCGACGACATGGTGATGAGAGACTGTGTTATCGATGGTCCGAAGTTTTTCCGCGAGATGAAGAACGTGACGCTGGAGAATGTCAAGATAACCGATGCCGACGAGACGTTTTGGCGCATCGACGGCCTGAAGATCAAGAATGTGGAACTGCACCAAGGTACCTACCCGTTCATGTTCTCAAAGAACATCTATGTGGATGGACTGGTGAGCGACGCAAAATATGTGTTCCAATACTGTCAGAACGTGGAGATTCACCATGCGAAGATTACTACCAAGGACAGTTTTTGGGAGTGCGACAACGTCGTCATCTACGACTCCGAGCTCCATGGCGAGTATCTCGCCTGGCACAGCAAGAACATCCGACTCGTGCGCTGCCATATCAGCGGCGAGCAACCTCTGTGCTATAGCGAGGGCATCGTACTGGAAGACTGCACCTTCGACGCAGCCTGCGACCGCGCTTTCGAAGACTGCACGAATGTGGAGGCACGCATCAAGGGAACGATCACGGAGGTGAAGAATCCTATCAGCGGCAGAATCCAGGCCGACAACATTGGTCGCTTGACGATAGATCAGTTTGCCAAAGGACACGTCGCCAGCACTTCGGACGACGGCAACTCATTAACTTTCGAATCCAACCGATGATAGAGCAGTCCTTCTTCGACCAACCCGTGAAACGGCGCGGCACAGGCTGCGTCAAATGGGACGCAATGCCTGCGGACGACGTGATACCGATGTGGGTGGCAGACATGGACTTTGCCGTCACCCCTACCATTCAAAAGGCCATCAAGGATCGGGCCGCACACCCTGTCTTCGGTTATACGCTCGTACCAGACAGCTACTACGAGTCGGTCATCCAGTGGTTCAAACGTCGCCACGGATGGACGATCGAGCGCGACTGGATCCTTTACACGACGGGCGTGGTGCCTGCCGCATCGGCCACCATCAAGGCCTTGACGCTTCCCGGCGAGAAAGTACTCGTCCAGACGCCGGCCTACAACTGTTTCTTCTCCAGCATACGCAATCAGGGATGCGAGATCCTGGAGACCCGCCTTCTGCGCGAGGGCGACCGTTTCAAGATGGACTTCGACGACTTCGAGCGCAAGTGTGCCGACGAAAAGACCACTGTCTTCCTGCTCTGCAACCCACAGAATCCGACGGGCAGGGTGTGGACACGCGAGGAACTGGAGCGGATGAACGAGATCTGCCTACGCCACCACGTTGTGGTAGTGAGTGACGAAATACACAACGAGCTGGTCATGCCCGGCTACTCCTACACGCCGTTTGCCAGCGTGAGCGAAGCATGTCTCGACAACAGCATCACCCTGACCTCGCCGTCGAAGAGCTTCAACATCGCAGGACTGCAAATGGCCAATATAGTTACAAAGAATGCGAAGTGGCGGAGACGGATCGAACGAGTCGTCAATATCTTCGAGATTTGCGACGTCAATCCCTTTGCACCTGTTGCCATTCAGGCCGCCTACAACGAAAGCGAAGACTGGATCGACGCGTTGAACCTCTACATCCACGACAACTTCGAAGTGCTGCGGTCGTTCTGCCGTGAGCACTTGCCAAAATGGCAGGTGATGCACAGCGAGGGCACCTATCTCGCATGGGTAGATATCAGCCAAACAGGCTTGAGCGCAGACTCCCTGGCACAGGAGATCATGGAGCGGGCGCACGTCAAGGTCAATAGTGGCACGCTCTATGGCAGCATTTCGGGCGAGGGCTACCTTCGCATCAACCTTGCCTGTCCCCGATCTCTCCTCGAAGAGGCGCTGCGCAGAATCGGCGAGCATTTCTGACAAGACCATCCCTACAACATACGCTTCCCCCAGAAAGGAAGAGACATTAACTAAAGCAAGGCGTTGCCCGCGCATCCTATTCAATATATAAGGAACGCGCGAGCAACGCCTTGTAGTTGATATCGGTGTACGCAAGTACTATTTCTGAGCGAAGCGCTCGGCCTGCTCCTGAATGAGTGCGGCGTCATCAAAATAGTTGATGCGCATGGCCTCGCGCACCTCATCCATCGTCTTGGCAGCCACCTCGCGGGCAGCATCAGATCCCTTACGAAGGATGTTATAGATCTCCGGGATATCCTGCTCAAACTCATGACGGCGCTTGCGGATCGGCTCCAGCATGCGCTCCAGCACCTTGTTGAGCATCTTCTTACACTTCATGTCGCCAATGCCACCTGCCGTATAGGCTGCCTTCAATTCGTCGAGACAGCTGAACTCGGGCCAGAATTCTGCGAAGTCATCGTCGGTGGAGAAAGCATCGAGATAGGTAAAGACGGCATTTCCCTCCACATGGCCTGGATCGCTGACATTCAAGTGGGTCGGGTCGGTGTACATGGTCTTCACCTTCTTCCACACCGTATCCTTGTCGTCGGAGAGATAGATGCAGTTGCCAAGGCTCTTGCTCATCTTCTCCTTGCCATCCGTGCCAGGCAGACGGCGTGCAGTCTGGTTCTCGGGCAACATGATCTCTGGCTCGGGAAAGACGGGGGCATAGATCTGGTTGAAGCGACGGACCAACTCGCGTGTCACCTCAAGCATCGGCTCCTGGTCCTCGCCGGCAGGCACGACAGTGGTCTTGAAAGCCATGATATCGGCAGCTTGCGACACGGGGTAGCAGAAGAAGCCAAGGGGAATATTGGCCTCGAAATTGCGCATCTTGATCTCAGTCTTCACCGTCGGGTTGCGCTGCACGCGCGAGACGCTGATAAGATTCATCAGATAGGTAGTCAGCTCCGCCAGTTCGGGGATGCAGCTCTGGATATAGAGCGTACACTTCTCCGGATCGAGACCAGCAGAGAGGTAGTCCAGTGCGACCTCGATGATGTTCTGACGAATCTTCTCTGGGTTGTCGGCATTGTCTGTCAAAGCCTGCACGTCGGCCATGAAGACGAACATACGGTCATAGTCGCCCGCATTCTGAAGTTCCACGCGACGACGCAAACTACCGACATAGTGTCCCAAATGGAGCTTGCCAGTGGGGCGGTCGCCCGTCAAAATAATCTTTCCCATTCTATCTTTGTTTTGTTTGAATTCGAAGTTTTGGCAGCGGTCATCCGCTTTGAGGATGCAAAAATACGACTTTTATTTGGAGAAAGGGCGAAATCGCCGTACTTTTGCACGAAAAACAATACAAAGACATGGAGAGAAAATTATTTCGGTTTGAGGTTTGCGCCAATGGCGTAGAGAGTTGCCTGGCTGCCCAGGCTGGAGGCGCGGACCGTGTGGAACTGTGCGCGGGAATACCCGAAGGTGGCACAACGCCGTCGTATGGCGAGATCATGGTGGCACGTCGGGTGCTGACGACGACACGCCTGCACGTCATCATCCGTCCGCGCGGTGGCGACTTCCTCTACACACCATTGGAACTGGAGCGCATGGAGGCCGACATAGAGGTGGCGCGCCAACTGGGGGCCGACGGCATAGTGATCGGATGCTTACACGAAGACGGGACTATCGACATGGAGGCCAACCGCCGTCTGGTCGAGAAAGCAAAGGGGATGTCCCTGACCTTCCATCGGGCTTTCGACCGCTGCCGTGATTCCTTCGAGGCTTTGGAGCAACTGATCGACTTAGGCTTCGACCGCATCCTCACCTCCGGCCAGCAACCAAAGGCCATCGAAGGCGCTCCCCTACTGCAAAAGCTCCACCAGCAAGCCGCAGGGCGCATCATCCTCTTGGCGGGTTGTGGCGTGAACGAGCAGAACATACGCAGCCTCTACGAACAGACGGACATCAAGGAATATCACTTCTCTGCCCGCGAGCCGATGAAAAGCAAAATGGAATACAGCAATCCCGAGGTCTTCATGGGAGACCCCAACGCCGACGAAGACACCTTGCTTTACACGACGGAGGAGCGGGTACGCGCCACTATCGCCCAACTAACAGGAGAGGAATAGCCAGACGGGACACCTAACCGTCTCATTTTGAATCAACAACAGTTTCTCGTTGAAACTCAAAAAGGGTGTCAAGTCCCCCGACAACACGAGGCTTGACACCCTCTTTTGGTTCTAAAAGCGTATTTTATTAGAAAATTTATTTGTTTTTCATTTGTAGTTTGCCCAAAATACACTACCTTTGCAATCGCTTTTGGCACATAATAAAGCAAAATCCATAACTAAACCAATATAAATGAAAAGTAACAAAACTCTCACATTTCACCTGCTGGCACTCTTCGTGGTAGCGATTTGGGGAGGTACTCTCGTCAATACAAAGGTGCTTGTCCACGCCGGCATGTCGGCTTTGGAGATTTTTTACGCTCGCTACATCCTCGCTTATGTAGCCATGCTGCTGATAGCCCACAAGCGCATCAAGGCCGACACATGGCGTGACGAGCTGATGATGGTGGTGCTGGGTATCACAGGTGCCTCGCTCTATTTCGTCAGCGAGAATGTGGCCATCTCCATGACCAACGTCAACAACGTCAGCTTCATCGTGAGCGCATCGCCCATCTTCACGATGCTCTTCAGCATCCTCTTCATAAAAGGCACGCGGATGACCTCCAACTTTGCCATAGGCACACTCACGGCAGTTGCCGGTGTAGCCATTGTCATATTCAATGGTCAGGGCGAGTTGCACTTCAATCCTGCGGGAGACCTCATAGCGGTGCTTTCATCCGCCTCTTTCGGTCTCTATTCCTTCCTCTTGAAGCCCCTTTCTGCGAAATACGACGCAGCCACTATCACGCGCAAGGTCTTCGGCTACGGTCTCTTGACCGCATTCCCCTTGTTCTATTTCTGGCCTTGGAAATTCCCTTTGGGCAACCTGCTACACATAGAGGTGCTGGGCAACTTGCTCTTCCTCGGCCTCATCGCGTCGTGCTGCTGCTTCTTCCTCTACAGCGTCATCGTTGACAGGCTCGGTGCCATCACTGCCTCCAACTACAACTACCTCAGCCCGCTCTTCACGGTGGTCATCGCAGCGATGTTCCTGAGCGAGCCCATGACGGTAATGGCATACGTCGGCTGCGCCTTGATTCTCATGGGCGTCTATGTCGCCAACACCACAGGATTCCTGCCCAAACGAAAGAAGTAGATCGAACTACCACCGCAAGGGGAGAGTTTGAACAAGACTTTTCAGTTAATATTGTATAGCTTTACCGTGCCGCCAGATCCCAATTAGGATTCTGGCGGCACATTTATTATACGCCTAAAACACGAAAAAAGAGAATTCTACCCTTTTTTGTTGTCTATCTGTATTTTTTTGACTACATTTGCAAAACATGAACGGCAACGAAGCAAAAATCACCAATAACTAATCAATAAAATAGCTATGATGAAAAAAATTGGAAAGACAAACGTTATCGCCTTCTTGGCAGTAATGTCCTTTGGTTTGCTGGCCTCTTGCAGCCAGGGCAACGACAACAACCCCGACAAATGGGCCCAAGATGCTATCGCTATGGCTGAGGACAGCGTGGAGAAAGTGGACAACGAGATGGTTGGCAAGTTGCTCTACATCGACAATTGCAGGCAGTTTGCCAGGAAAGCCATCGACGACAAGATCTCCGACACTTACAAAGAGATGGAAGAAAAAGTGAAGGACAAGAGCGACGAGGAGAAGTGGGAGCTTTTCAAGGGCTTCCGAGCTGACATCGACTCCGCCTTCTCCAAGATGGACCAACACTACGATCAGGTCTCTCAAGAAGAGGAAAAGAAGCTTATCGGCAAGTCGCTGAAAGTGGCTTCTGACACCCAATCATTTGACAACACCAAGACGAAGGCCGAAATTGTAGATTTTAGCCATCGTTCAAAGGTAAAAATCAAGGTGACATTGACCCCCACGAAGCCTTTGGGCAACAGTTTCAGAATGATCTTGGTCGATAAGGACCAAAAGCCCATCGCTCCTTTCGCACTGATGACCATGCCCAAGAAGGCCGGCGAAACCTTAACGGTAGAAACCAACGTGCCGATAGCCTTGCTCGCCCAAACCAGTATGCTGCTCTTCGACGCACGCTAACCTCCCCTCACGGCTAAACACTAGGCGAATTCCTACTACAATGCCCCGGCTCATGGAGTCGGGGCACTGCTTTCGATCCCCTAGCTAACTCTCTGTCCTTTCCACATTTAGCTTCGGTATATGAGCACGACATCTTCTTAAAGAGTGTTGAAAAATATGGTGTTTTAAAAGAAAGTATGTACATTTGCACCATGAAACAGAATCACAAGGGCAAAGTGCTTTTTGTCATCATAACATCCATCCTACTGACATTGTGCACACAAAACATCTTTGCGCAAAAAATAAAAGACGGAAAGGCTACATACTACAGTGGCAAACTGTACGGAAGACGAATGAGCAACGGCGAGTATTACCATCCCGATAGCATGACCTGCGCACACCGCACACTCCCGTTTGGCACACGAATCCTCGTGACCAATCCGAGAAACGGCAACCAGGTCGTCGTCCGCGTGACCGACCGTGGTCCCTATGTACGGGGCAGGGTGATCGACCTCTCCTATGCCGCAGCACGAGAACTGGGCTTTCTGTCTGCCGGAGTGGCCTATATGAAACTGGAAGTGGTGGATGAGGATCTTCCCCTTCCCTATTATAATAAGGAGAAAGAAGAAACCCTGAAGCTACAACCGATAGAGTATGGCATGGTGGGCGTGGGGTATGAGTTCATCCCCCAATGGCGGAAAGCGGACGACCAGCCGCGGCAGGTACAAAGGAAAGTAAAACCCTCCATCACTCCCCAGAAGGCAAAGAAAGCAGCCAATGGGGCAAAACCCACTCCCTCCCAACCCGCTACGCGCAAAGCAAAAGCCAAGGGCACAGAGGAAAACCACTGGGTCAAGTTTTTCCGCGGATTGTTTGGAGGAAACACCGGCGGATAACTCATTCCTTGACAAGCCGTATCGCCAAGACTACTTGGCAATACGATTCCTCACGAACAAAAAGGGAATATTTTCCTCAACCAGACCTTTATACAAGGATTTTTTTGTACCTTTGCACTCCTTTTCGCACAAAAACAAAAACGGCTAATCAGTTTTCCAAACATGATTGAACAGGACAACAACGGTATGAAAACACCATGGACAGAGCTGGAGTTGGGCAACTCCTGCTACTCTTCCTATATCGTAGAACCCATCTTCGTACCCAAGGAGACGGCCTTTTGGCTTTGCCGTCCCGACGGCACACGAGAGGCTTCACGCCTCACCTTCGCCGTCTTCTCACAACGTGGCACAGACGAGTGGGAGGACGACCCGATGCTGGGCCCCATTGACGTGACCCTGCTGGACGACGACAACATCCGTCCCTTTCCCACCATCTACCTTGGCGTAGCCCCCGAAGACTTCGTCCACCTAGAAGAGGAGGACGAGGAGAGCGTGACGTTCAGTTTCCACTGGATCGAAGGCGACATCACGTCGGCACAAGGAGAAGAGACGGGGGGTGGTTTGCGCTTCCGCAAGAGCTTGTTTGAGGGTGGCAAGACGGTCTCCCTGAAATTGACGCCCTACGACAGCACGCCCTTTGTGCTCCACCTTCGCATTCCCGTCAAGGGTTTCCAGCTGCTCGATGCCGAGGATCGTCCTCAACAGGGCGAACTGGTCGTCGATCCCGCCACGGCGAAAGAGTATCAGTATCAGTTTGTCGCCCCCCCCAACGACGACCGCTTCACCATTGCCATCAATGGCGGCCTGCACATCCTGCTCTGCATCTGGCAGGAGGACGACACGCTGACGCTGCGCGACCACAAGAACGGACTGGCCGTCGTGGGCACAATACCCGCCAAGGGATCACTCACGGAACTGATGATGCAAGGCGACGAAGCCCTCGTGAAGTACAAGGAGCACCGATGGCACATCGCTGTCAAGAGTCAGTTGACTGCGGAGGAAGACCTGCCCGAATGCACTCCCTCTGCCCTCGTAGCCCATGCTTTCCACGCCTATCGACAAACGGAGGACAACGGGCGCGAAAGATTGGAGCACGAATTGCTCGGCATGGAAGAGCGCCTCTGCTTCCAATGGTTCTGGATGGATGAGAAAGAATGGGACTTCGACCACATCGGCCCACTACTGGAGGTTGACAAGGTGGCTGGCGACCCACAGGAGATGATGCGGCTGGCATTGGTATATGACAATTTCTGCGCATTCATGCGCCGGCTCTCCACGCTTTCTTACAAGAACGGAGGACGAATCGAGGTTGATCAGCTTCAGGCACGCAACAACAAGCGGAAGATAGCGCGCTGCGTACGCCATATTGCCAAGCACCGCTCTGGCGAGATCAACATTTGGGAACTGGAAGAGTCCGCTCGCGAAGAGATCGTGAAACTCTTCCGCATCTTCCGAAACGAGTTTGTCAAAGAACTTGAAGCAGAGGGATAGCGACAGAAGGACGCCACTCCCCAAAGGCCCTAACATATCGGCTGATAGCCATGCTGGTCAAAGCATGGCTATCAACTTTTCTACCAACCGCGGCAACGCATACTGATCCAAATCGGCCTCATCCACCCAGCGATAGCCTTCGGGAAGCGCTGGAGGAACGGTGGGGTGATAGAAATAGAGGTCAGCATAGAGCACACGATGGGTGAGAACATGCTTCACGCGCTGCGCCCGAAGTTCATAGACGGGTCGCACCTGCGAAGCATCCAGGAGCACTGGCTCCCACAGACCCTGCCAGATGTCACCAGCCCCTCGCTGATGGATAGCCGTCCGTCCGTCGCAACGGAGATACAGATAGATCAGCTTGCGCTCTTTGACGCTCACGGTCTTTCGTTTGACGGGCAATTCTCCCACACGCCCTGTTCGCAACGCTTCACAGGTTTCAGCCATCGGGCACACCTCGCAACAAGGCGACTGCGGCACACACTGCGTAGCGCCAAAGTCCATCATCGCCTGGTTGAAGTCCGCAGCCCGGCCTTTGGGAAGCAGCGACTGCGCCAGTTCGGCAAAAGTCCGCTTGCCTTTGGCGTCATTGATAGGGGTGTCGATGCCAAAGTAACGACTCATCACACGGTAAGCGTTACCATCGACGGCAGCGTAAGGAAGGCCAAAGGCAAAGGAGGCGATAGCGGCAGCAGTGTAGTCGCCAACCCCTTTCAGACCACGGATGGCCTCATAGGTGTCTGGAAAATGTCCCAAGGCGGCTATCTGCCGTGCAGCGGCATGGAGATTGCGTGCCCTCGAATAGTAGCCGAGTCCCTGCCACATCCGCAGCACCTCGTCCTCGGAGGCAGCAGCAAGCAGATCTACCGTGGGCCATTTCTCCAAAAAGCGGCGCCAGTAGGCTTCTCCCTGCACCACCCGCGTCTGCTGCAAGATGATCTCGCTGAGCCAGACGGCATAGGGCGTTCCCGCCTCGCGCCAGGGCAAGGAGCGACCATGGGAAGCATACCATGTGAGCAGCGTGTTAGTAAAGTTCATATTGCAAAGGTACGGCTTTAGTTCCCGCTACCGTTGACCAAAGGCAATAAAATGGCTTCGTTTTAATATTTTTAGGACTCACCGTCCCTGTAGTTGCCGAAGATTTTGTAAATTTGCACACTTATTATTATAAAAAGCAAGACAAATGGCAGGCACAAAGCAAATCAAGACTGCGCTGATCTCGGTCTTCCACAAAGATGGCCTTGAGGATCTCCTGAAGAAACTGAACGAAAATGGTGTGAAATTCCTTAGCACTGGCGGTACCCAGAAGTTCATTGAGTCGCTGGGCTACGAGTGTCAGAAGGTGGAGGACGTGACCTCCTATCCTTCCATCCTTGGCGGACGAGTCAAGACTTTGCACCCGAAGGTGTTCGGAGGCATTCTCGCACGCCGCGACAACGAGGGGGACCGCGAGCAGATGAAGCAGTATGACATCGTGCCCATCGACTTGGTGATCGTCGATCTCTATCCGTTTGAGCAGACCGTGGCAAGTGGGGCAAGCGCAGAGGAGATCATTGAGAAGATCGACATCGGTGGCATCTCGCTCATCCGCGCCGGAGCCAAGAACTTCAAGGACGTGGTCATCGTGCCGAGCAAGGGCGAATACGCCATGCTGAGCGACATCCTGGCAGCCAAGGGTGCACAGACAGAGCTGGAAGAGCGCAAGAAGTTTGCCGAAAGAGCATTTGCCGTAAGCAGCCATTACGACACGGCCATCCACGAGTGGTTTGCCAAATAATGCTTTTTGCCGGGCACATTACACAATAACAACAAAAAGTCAAGAAGAAAGAAGGAATGAAACTCTTTTCATTTATCCAAGAGATAGCAATGGACCTGGGAACGGCCAACACCATCATTATCAGCGATGACAAGATCGTGGTGGACGAGCCTTCCGTTGTGGCCCTGGACCGACGGAGCGGCAAGATGATTGCCGTCGGTGGCGAGGCGAAGATGATGTACGAGAAGGAGCATGCCAACATCCGCACGATCCGCCCGCTCCGCGATGGCGTGATCGCCGACTTCACGGCTTGCGAGCAGATGATCCGTGGCCTTATCAAGATGGTCCACACGGGCAGCCGTATCTTCTCGCCGTCGCTGCGCATGGTGATTGGTGTGCCTTCGGGTAGCACCGAGGTGGAGCTCCGCGCGGTTCGCGACTCTGCAGAGCATGCCGACGGACGCGACGTCTATCTGATATTCGAACCCATGGCTGCTGCACTGGGCATTGGTATTGACGTGGAGGCTCCTGAGGGCAACATGATCGTCGATATTGGTGGCGGAAGCACGGAGATTGCTGTCATCTCGCTGGGTGGCATTGTGAGCAACAACTCCATCCGCGTGGCTGGCGACGACCTCACGGCAGACATTCAGGAGTATATGAGCCGTCAGCATAACGTCAAGGTCAGCGAGCGTATGGCAGAGCGCATCAAAGTGCATGTTGGCTCCGCGCTGACAGACCTGGGCGAGGATGCACCTGAGGACTATGTCATCCATGGTCCAAACCGCATCACAGCGTTGCCTATGGAGGTGCCGGTTTGCTATCAGGAGATAGCCCACTGCCTCGACAAGACGGTGGCAAAGATCGAGAATGCCGTGCTCTCTGCCTTGGAGAACACGCCGCCCGAGCTCTATGCAGACATCGTGAAGAACGGCATCTGGCTCACTGGTGGCGGAGCGCTGCTTCGTGGTCTCGACAAGCGACTCACCGACAAGATCAACATTCCCTTCCACATCGCCGAGGATCCGCTCCATAGCGTAGCCACGGGTGCGGGTATCGCTCTGAAGAACGTTGACCGCTTCTCATTCTTGATGAGATAAGAGGCGATTGGATTTATATCACAAAACGAAGAAGTATTGGATGGTCTGACCTCAGACTATTCAATATTTCTCATGTAAAAAGCGCCGATGCACAATCTTACGGAGTTTTTGTCGCGCAATGTCCACTGGTTTCTCTTCATCATCCTGGAGATTATCAGTGGAGTTTTGTTGATTCGTTTCAACAGCTATCAGGCCAGCGTGTGGTTCACGTCGGCCAACTATGTCGCAGGTATCGTCTATGAGCAGGAGGCCAAGCTCCTGTCGTTCTTCAGCCTACGCGAGAACAACGAGTTGCTGACGAAGCGCAATCTGGAATTGGAGCAACAATTGAAAGCGCTCTCCAACCAGCTATATGACCAGACCAAAGACTCCACTTACCTGAAGCGTGGGCAATTCAGACTGCTCAACAAGTACCATTTGATTCAAGCCAAGGTGGTGGCGAACTCGCTGGATCGCCCCGAAAACTTGATGACCATCGACCGGGGAAGTGCTGACGGTGTGAAGAAAGACATGGGTGTGGCTTGTGGCAACGGTGTCGTAGGCATCGTCTATCTGGTCAATACCCACTACTCCGTAGTGATACCTGTGCTCAACAACAAGTCGAACATCAGTTGCTCCATTGATGGCCGCGACTACTTCGGATATCTCCACTGGTCAGGCGACGCGCCCAACATCGCCTATCTGGACGATGTGCCCCGCCACGCCCGCTTCAAGATTGGCGACCGGGTAGTGACAAGCGGCTATTCGGCCGTGTTCCCCGAAGGCTTGTTGGTCGGCAAGGTGAAGAAGGTGTTCAACTCTGAGGACGGACTTTCCTACCGCGTCCAGGTCGTATTGTCCACCGACTTTGCCAATCTACGAGACGTCTGCGTCATCGACGCTCCACAACTCGCCGAGCGGAAACAGATCATGGAGGCTGCCAAAGACTCTATCAAGTCGCCATCGGAGAACTAAACATACGGCATACTATCTTTTGCCGAGAACATCTACCGGCGTTTCAGCAGACTTGGCCGGTTCTGCAATCAAGGCTGCAAACGTGTTTCCATGCTTTAGGGCAATAATATATAATAAGGAGAAAGAAGAAAAGATGAATGTTGACTTGCTTCGAAGAGGCGCGCTCTTCGTCATCCTGTGCCTCGCACAAGTGCTGGTGCTCAACCATATCCACCTCTTCAGTTGTGCCACACCGCTACTCTATGTCTATTTCATCATCAGCATCCGTCGCCACTATCCACGCTGGGGACTGTTGTTGTGGGGATTCTGCATGGGATTGCTGCTCGACACGTTTTCCAATACGCCGGGCGTCACGGCCGCCTCGCTCACCCTGCTCTCCTTCGTGCAGCCCTATCTGCTGGCCTCGTTCATTCCCCGCGAAGCGGCCGAAGACCTGAAGCCATCCATTGCCACTTTGGGCGTGAGCAAATACACATGGTATAGCTTCTTCAGCATCCTGCTTTTCTGCGTCGTCTTTTTCTCGTTGGAGCAGTTTAGCTTCTTCGATCCCATCCAGTGGTTACTGAATGTGGGTGGAAGCACGCTACTGACATTCCTCCTTGTTTTTGTCATTGATAACGTGAGGGGCCGCTAATGAAGAATTTTGACTTGGAGAAGAGGCGCTATGTGCTTAGCGCCATCGCCTCGCTCATCATTGTAGTCTATATTATCCGGTTGTTCTCGCTGCAGATAGCCAGCGACGACTACCGCAAGAGCGCCGACTCCAACGCGTTTCTGAAGAAGATAGAGTTTCCCTCGCGCGGCACCATCACTGACCGAAACGGCAAACTACTGGTCTACAACCAACCGGCCTACGACATCATGGTGGTCATGAATGAGGAGGCAGGCCGACTGGACACCATGGACTTCTGCAATGCCCTGGGCATCACAAAGGAGTTTTTCAAGAAACGTATGGCAGAAATCAAGGATCGGTCGAAAAACCCTGGCTACTCACGATTCACCCAACAGTTGTTCATGGGTCAATTGCCAGACAAGGAGTTCAGCGCATTCCAAGAGAAGATCTTCCGCTTCCCTGGCTTTTACATCCAGCGTCGCAGCATCCGGCAATATAAAGAGCCGCTGGCAGCCCATCTACTGGGCGATGTGGCAGAGGTCTCACAGGGCGACATTGAGGAGGACGACTACTATCAGCCGGGTGACTACATCGGCAAGCAAGGCATAGAGCGGCAATATGAGAAGGATCTGCGCGGTCGTAAGGGCGTGCAAATCCTACTCCGCGATGCCCGTGGGCGTATCAAAGGACGCTACAAGAACGGACAATTTGACCAAAAGCCACTGCCTGGCAAGGACATCCAACTCGGACTGGACGCGGAACTGCAGAAGCTTGGAGAACGTCTGATGGAGGGAAAACTCGGTGCCATCGTAGCGATAGAGCCCAAGACGGGGCAGATACTGGCGATGGTGTCATCGCCGACTTTCGATCCCAGGACCATGATCGGCAAACTGCGTGGAAAGAATCAGGCACAACTGACGCTCGACCCTGCCAAACCGCTCATCAACAGAGCCATCGGCGGACAATATCCACCGGGAAGTACATTCAAGACAACACAGGCCGTGACCTTCTATACAGAGGGTATCGTCAGCGACTCCACTCGCTATCCCTGCGCCCACGGATTCTCCTTCAAGGGACTCCACGTCGGTTGCCACTCCCACGCGGCTCCTATCTCGCTCATCCCGGCCATCAGCACGTCGTGCAATAGCTACTTCTGCTGGGGATTGTACTATATGTTGTCCAATAGGAAAAAGTATCCGACTCTCGACGACGCGATGAACGAGTGGCGCGACTACATGGTCTCGCAGGGCTTCGGCTACAAACTGGGCATCGATCTGCCTGGCGAGCGCCGCGGAATGATTCCCAACGCACAGTTTTATGACAACGCCTTTGGCCGTTGGAATCCGCTCTCGGTCATCTCCATCTCTATCGGACAGGGAGAGGTCAATGCCACACCACTGCAAATTGCCAACCTGGGTGCGACGATAGCCAACCGCGGCTACTATATCACGCCACACGTGGTACGCCATATCAAGGGAGGACGCATCGACCCCAAATACCTTGAACGCCACCAAACAAAGGGCAGCCATCAAGCCTACGAGGAGGTGGTCAAGGGCATGGTCTCTTCTGGTATTCGTGGCACGTGTGCCCATGCTGTGCATCCCGGTTATACGATAGCAGGAAAAACGGGTACGGCCCAGAACCGCGGAAAGGACCACTCCGTGTTTATGGGCTTCGCACCGGTCGATACGCCGAAGATCGCCATTGCCGTCTATGTGGAAAACGGTGGCTGGGGTGCCGTCTATGGTGTGCCCATCGGATCGCTGATGATGGAACAGTATATCAACGGCAAACTGACGGAGGCGGACGCGAAGAAGGCTGCCGAGATACAAAGCCGCCATATTTCCTACCCCTTCAAATCACCTATGAGCCGTGCCGACTCACTGCGTCTCGACTCGCTGAAGCGCATCAACGCCATCAAAGACTCGCTGAAGGTCGAACGCGACAAGCAGAGAAAGAAACTGGAGGAAGACAAGGAAAGAAAGCAGCAAGACAGCAAAAAGGAACAACCGCAAAACGACCCCGCCATCAGGGTGGAGAACGAGATAAAGCCACAGAGCGAGGAACGACGGCGCGACGACGACAAAGACCATAAGCCGTCGCGCAAGGAAAACGACAAGGAAAGCAAGAAGGAATAGATAGATTATCATGGGAATGGAAAAGTCGGACAATCAGAAAGGTATCCTCCAGTCGCTCGACTGGTGGACGATTGGCATATACCTTGCCCTGCTCGCCTTCGGATGGGTAAGCGTCTGTGGTGCGAGCTATACTTACGGCGACACCGAAATTTTCTCGCTCTCCACGCGCTCGGGCATGCAGATCGTTTGGATAGGCACGAGCATCTGTTTGGGATTTGTCATACTGATGCTTGACGACCGCTACTTTGACACGTTTGCCTATGTCATCTTCGGACTACTTGTACTCTTGCTTTTTGCGACGATATTCAATCCACACGAGATCAAAGGCTCCCGATCGTGGCTCGTCCTGGGAAGCCTACGATTGCAGCCTGCCGAGTTTGCCAAGTTTGCCACTGCGCTCGCCATATCCAAACTCATGAGCACCTATGGATTTGACATCCACAACCTCAAGCATTTTGCTGCGGCCTGCGGCATCATCCTCGTGCCTATGATCTGCATCGTAGGACAACGAGAGACGGGTTCGGCGCTCGTCTATCTGTCCTTCTTCCTGATGCTCTACCGCGAAGGAATGCCCGGCGGTTTCCTCTTTACGGGCGTGGCAATGATCATCTACTTCGTCATTGGCATCAAGTTTGAGCAGTCTATGCTTTTCGACACGCCCACCTCGGTGGGTAAGTTTTCCGTGCTCCTGCTCGTCCAACTGTTCTCCTCCGGAATGGTCTATGCCTACAATGGCGACCGTCCCCACGCGCTGCGCCTACTGGGCTTGTGTCTTGGCGTGACGGTGTTGGCTTTTCTCTTCTCAGAGTTTGTTATCCCCTTCGACATCGTTTGGGTACAACTCATCCTCTCCGCACTGCTCATCGGCTACTTGATTTACAACGCCCTGCGCACCCGCTTCATCACCTACCTCTACGCTGCGTTGTTTGCCTTAGGATCCATCGCCTTCTTCTACTCCGCCGACTACGTGCTCAACGACGTGATGCAACCCCACCAGCGCGTGCGCATCAACGTACTGCTCGGACTGGATGACGACCTGGCAGGAGCAGGCTACAACGTTCATCAGAGCGAGATTGCCATCGGATCGGGCGGATTGCAAGGCAAAGGTTTCCTCAACGGTACACAGACAAAGCTGAAATTTGTTCCCGAGCAGGACACCGATTTCATCTTCTGTACGGTCGGAGAAGAGGAGGGATTCCTCGGTTCGGCTGCCGTCCTTCTGCTTTTCCTCGCCCTCATCACCCGTCTAATGAAGATTGCGGAACGACAACCATTCAAGTTCGGACGTGTCTATGGCTATTGCGTGGCCAGTGTCTTCCTCTTCCACGTGTTCATCAACGTCGGCATGGTGCTCGGACTGACCCCTGTCATCGGCATCCCCCTACCCTTCTTCAGCTACGGAGGTTCCTCGCTTTGGGGATTCACCATCCTCCTTTTCATCTTCCTGCGCATTGATGCAGGCAGAAATCTCATCCGAAGTTGAGGCACCGCCAGAAAGAACAGACACCTCCGGCTTAACGAAAATAGAGGTATTGATGAAACATCAGATTATTCATCAATACCTCTATTGCTATTTTAACACCTTCTTGCCCGATTCGACCCATCCATTGTAACCCTGGTCGAGTTCTATGACTTTATAGCCTCTCTTGACAAGGATGTGAGCAGCTTTCTTACTTCGTCGCCCGCTACGACAATAGACCGCCAACACCTTGCCCACCGGAAGTATGGAGAGGGCATTCGCCTCGAAGTCATCTTTGAGTACGTCGATGTTGATCGCGTTTTCGATATGGCCCGCCTCAAACTCCTCTGCCGTACGAACATCCAAGCGCACTACGGAGGTATCGGTTATCAGTTTCTCGAAAGCATCCGATGAGACGCTCTCAAACCCACGGTCCTGTGCATGGCAGGAGAAAAAAGCGCAAAGCAAGGACAACAGGCTTACTATTCTTATTTTCTTCATGTTGCAATTTTGATTATAGCTTAATGTTTCACCAACTGCAAACCGACATCCGAGACACCCGTCAGTTGGTCGCGTCGCATATTGTGGTGGACGGTGACGTAGAGAGAGTCGCCATCACGCAAATTCAGTTCCTTGACTTTAGCAGAAATAGAAGCCGATGTGATACCCATCCTGCCGATAGGCTGTCCCTTCTCGTTGAGGACATGAATCTGGACCGTATCAGGATCGACGTTACCAGACGGGTAAGTCTCGTAACAGACTATCAAACTAAGGTCGCGATAGGGAAAGCGGTGGTTGACACGAAGGTTCAGATTGACATCCACCTCACAACTCTTCTGGCGCGAAATGGCAAAGCGGACGGTGTCATTTCGTCCCCACCCGTCGTCATTGACTGGCTCAAAATGGTCATAGACGCGCGCATCACGACAACTGGCCAATAACGTGACAGCCATCACCAGTGTGGTAATGGCTGCCATAAAGGTTCTATTTGCTTTCATTTCCACCTGCGTTTTCCTTCACTTCTCCATGATGAGGAGGCATCGGCGGACGTTGCTGCTGTGTCTCGCCCGTCTCTGCAGCCTTCTCATGGGAACGACGGGGCTGTTGGGATGATCTTTCCATGGGACGCTGCCTGCCCTCACCACGCTGACCACCCTCTCGCGATGGTCTTTCCCCACGCGGTTTGCCCTGTGGGTGCGGACGACGAGTGGCGTCTCCCTGTCGAGGTGGCTGGGCAGCGCTGGGTTTCTTCTTCTTTTTCTTCTTTTTCTGAAACTTATCAAAACGACTGAGGTCGCCATCGGCCAGCAAGTCGGCCGATTTGGCCTCTGGCTTCACACTACCATCATCAAGCAGCGACAATGGTTTCTCTCCCTGACGGTTGAGTTCGATGATCTCACGTGCTCGACGAGCCGAAATCGTCTCCACATTAGCCATCTTCTTACGGTCGGTCGAATAGGTACACTCGCCACTAAGAATATCCGTCTTCACCAGGAAGTATTCCGCGTCCAGGGTGAAGAGTGACACCTCCCGGCTCGGCAGTCGGCGTGCAGCCTCCATGTAGTCATCGACCTCATAGTTGAGACAGCATTTAAGTTTGGCACACATACCCGCCAGTTTGGTAGGATTGAGACTGACCCCTTGAAAACGAGCAGCATTGGTGCTGACGCTGGAAAAGTTTCTCACCCATGTGGCACAACACAATTCGCGTCCACAAGGTCCTGTTCCACCGATACGGCCAGCTTCCTGGCGCGCACCGATCTGTTTCATCTCAATGCGAACGTGGAAAGCGGCTGCAAGATCCTTGATCAACTGACGAAAATCTACACGCTCATCGGCAATATAATAAAAGATGGCTTTGTTACCATCACCCTGGTATTCCACGTCGCCAATCTTCATCTTCAGCCCCAGTCCCTTGGCTATCTCGCGACTTTGGATCATGGTGGCGTGCTCACGTGCCTTCGCTGCGGCATACTTCTCCATATCAGCCTCTTTGGCTATGCGGTAGATACGACGTATGTCTTCGGGAGACTTGATGTTGGCCTTCTTGATTTGAAGCCGCACAAGCTGTCCTGTGAGTGTCACTACACCAATGTCGTGACCCGGATTGGCCTCTACGGCCACGATGTCGCCCTTCTTGAGGTCAAGGTTGTTGACGTTGTGGTAATAACCTTTGCGCGTGTTCTTGAACTGCACCTCCACAAGGTCGGTCGTTGCGTTGTTGCCCGGCACGTCAGCCAGCCAGTCGTAGGTGTTCAACTGGTGGTCCTGTCGTCCACAACCACGGCCGCACAAGCCACGGTCGGTGCCGTGCCACAACTCATATTTCATATTTTTAAAGTCCATAATTGCTTTCTGATTCGTTTATTATCTCAGGATGAGTACAATGAGTTTCAACGCCATATCGAAGAAGACGATTTTTCCGTTGGCATTCTGACCGATGTCACGGATAGCCGTAGCAAACAACTCGCTGATCTCTATCACATTGCGCTCATTGATATAACGGGCGAAATTGCGGGAGAAAGCAGCCTCTTCGCGCGACTGGTAGCAGAGCTCTGGAATATGGAAATTATACATAAAGTTCTCCCTCACCTGCTCAATGAAGTAAGTGAGCATCCGCTTCTCCTTCTCGCGTCCCATTTCTGCTGCCTGTTGGCTCCACGCCTTCAGGTCGCCTATCCTCCGCATATAGCACAACCGCATGAGCGATTGAAACATTTCGAAAAACTCGGTGTTCTCATTGTTGGGAGAAAGGAGCTGCATGGCCTGCAGCCAACTGCCCTGCGCCACATGGGCGGTCTGCCTTGCGGTCTCGTCGTCAAGACCCCTTCGGTCGCGAAGAGCCTGGACCAGTTCGGCTTCGTTGATGGCCTTCACGTCAATACGCTGTGTACGGCTACGGATGGTGTCGAGCAAGAGGTTGGGCTCTTCGCTTACCAACATAAAGACGGTATGCTGGGGTGGCTCTTCAAGGAGTTTGAGGATACCATTGGAGAACTCAGCTCGAGCACGCTCGGGCAGCCAGATGATGCTCACCTTATAGCCGCCAAGGCTCGACTTGAGTGACAACTTACGCAAGAGCTCGTCGCCCTCGCGGGCCGTGATGATACCCTGCTGGGTCGTTGCCCCCATTTGACGAAGCCATTGCTCAATGGTGAAATACGGGCTGCGCATAATCAGCTCATGCCAGGGTTTCGCATAGTCGTCGCTGACGGGCTTGTAGTCGCTCGAAGATCCTGCTTTCTTGATGGTGGGGAAGGTGAAATGGAGGTCTGGGTGCTCCCACAGCCGCAACATCGCCCGCGCATTGGGGGCGGTGACAGGCAGCGACGGCGTACCTTCGCTAAGCAGATAGGCCGCAAAACCCATCGCCAAGGCCAATTTGCCCACACCGGGCGCACCACAAAACAGCAACGCCTGGGGGACACGGTCTTCGCGTGCGGTCTGCACCAGACGACGTATCACGTCCTGCTGGCCTATTACTTCGCTGAAAGCATTCTCCATCTCTCCGCTTCTCTCGATATTGGTTTTAGGGTACAAAGTTAATAAAAAAGGTTCAAACGAGGGCGCAACAGACCACATTTTATCTTGAGGGAGATTTTATCTGCAGGATGCGCAAGGACAAAAGGCGGTATTGACCCTTCCATTTCACCCCCAAAAAGCATATTGACTTCATCGGCCCACGAAGTTAACTTCATCTGCCTACGAAGTTAACTTCATCGCCCTACGAAGTTAACTTCATCGGCTCATGAACTTAACTTACTTTTTTTACCCCACCTGACACCTCATCTAGAGGGACGCTGCGCAGACACTATAAAAAGGAAAAAATCAAGGTATCCCGATGGATGCTCACGACCAATGAGCTTCTGCTTCGGGACACCTTGACTGCAAAAGGGTAAACGAGCAACGCCTACCCCACCTATTAATTATCTACGTCTATCTTACGACAACTTTACGGCCCTTGACGATATAGACGCCAGCCTTGAGGGGCACGCGAACCGTGCTACCGCCAACTGCATTGACCTCGCACACCTTGCGACCATCGAGTCCAAAAACGGGAACGACTCCCGAGCGATTGGCAATGACCACCAACTCGCCCTGGTCGCCGTAGAAACGATTAAGTTCCGATTCTCCGACCTGCTGGATGGCAGAAGGCGTATCGCCAGCCACATAGACAAAGAGCTGGGCAGGATTCATTCGGTAGCTATAGCCCTTCATGTCAGGATCCAAGATATAGAGTTTCCATTCGTCCATCGAGGAAGGAAGATAGTCATACATGTCGTTAACATAGGCATTGAAGATACAGGTAATGCTACGGTCGCCATCAAACTCTTCCGGCAGAACGCTCGTCGAGACATAGGTAATTGCGCCATTGCCCGGCAAGTCGGTTGTCTCCATCTTATTTTGATAAGTTTTGGAAGGATACCCCCACATATCCATTCTATACATCAGAGAGGTTGATTCGCCATTGTTCTGTATTCCATAGGTGAATATGGCATCGCCATCCTTGACCAAGGGTGCCTCCACAGTATGGCCATAAATGGTAGCATTCTCCCTTTCGTACTCGCCAGGTTCCGCGTTGGTCGTGGCACTGACCAAGAGCAGCGGCTCTACCGTGACCGTGCCATCGCCAGGCTGAAGTCCAATGATCGCACGGCATCCATTGGTATAGCCGTCGGCATCCGAGCCAGATCCAGCTCCTCCCTTGTCAGGATTGAGGAGGGAAATGTCAAAATAGCCGTCTTGATAACCACCCCAACCCCAGTTGATGTGATAAAGACCATCGCCGTCGGAACCATCACAAACAAACTGGTGGCCAACGGTAGAACTGTTGCCGCTATACATGACAGGACGCTTAGCTTGCAGCTCGGCATCCAATAGGTTCATCCAGTCCTCCAAAGAATAGTTGTCGCGCTCCACTTCCTGCATGGTCTCAGCGTCATAACCGAAATACTTCGTGAGTTTGGCAAGGAAGATATTGGCTCCAGAACCGCTACTGGTATAGTCCATCTGGAGTGCTGCACCACAATGCAATATCAGTTTGGCGACAGCATCGGCTTCCTCTTGCGAGTAGTAGCCTTCCTCGTAGATATCGAGCATTCTGTCCCAATCGTAGGGTTCACCCTTTTCAATGGCCGGCACGCTCAATCGCTTGGTATGGGTCGTATAAGCAGGGATATCTGCCATGAGTGCTTCAGGGAAACGCCAATAAGCAAAGACCTGCGCCAATGCCGTAGCCACACAGCCGGTGACCGTCTGCTTGGTGCCGTCCTTCGGGCAGAGATTGTTGAAGGGAGCATACTGATTCCACATTCTGTCACCCAGCAAAGGAGCTACGACGGGTCGTGCGGACTTGGCCTGAGATCGGCGCTGAGCCTGGGATGCCGTCTGCACGGCTGATGGCTGACCCTGAGCCAATCCATCGACCATGTCGCTGTAGAGCTCAAGAAACATTTTGTAGCCATCGGGAAGGTGGGCCACATCGTAAGAGCCACGATCGGAATAGGCTACAATTTCGGGCAACTGGTCGTCGCCAGAGACAATCGTAAATCCCTTACCTCGATCATGCGGGAAAACATAGTAAGCAAGGGAGCCACCTGATACTGAAGGAGCATTCAAGCGTCTCGCAGTCTCGATGGAGGCAGAGGAGAGTGTGGCGCCAAGGCTGGTAGCCTGACGCTGCGCAATAGCTTTTGCCTCATTGAAGGTACGCTTTTTGGCCGAAGTGCCGACACAAACCAACAGAAGGAGGGATGCGAGCGTGAAGATGGAGAAACGGTGAGTCATTAATAATTTGTTTATAGCAGAAGCCAAGAGCATCGGGCTTCTATTCGACGAAAAAAATATGCGCGTATCACAAGTAAGCAATACACGCATATTTCTATATCACATATTGTAACGTTCTATCTTATTCCAAGCCAAGGGCCTTCTTGGCCTCAGCATTCTCGGGGTCGATCTGAATGAGCTTCTCAAAATAGCTCTTCGACGTCTCTGCATCATTCTTACCAGCATAGTAGTAGCCGAGGAAGTAATAAGCAGCAGAGAGATAGTTCTTCGTATTGGCATCGCTCTTGTCTGCCTTGGCCTCCTCATACTCTGCGACCTTCGTATAGAGATCGCGAACCTTGTCGAGATCCTTCAACTTACCGAGAGCGACCGAAGCCTCGGCCACCCAGCACCAATCCTTCAAGGTGGGGAACTTCTCGGTCATCTTCTCATAGACATCCATGGCCTGCGTATAATAGCCAACAGCCTTGGCGTGGTCGAGGCTGTCAACCTGATCACCCATCTTGATATAGATGCCAGCGAAATCAGCCCAGTCGGTAGAGGTGATATTAGTGCCCTTCTCCAGGTACTGACGCTGGAAATCCAAGGCCTTGTCACCGTCGCCCAAACCAGCGTAAGCGGCAGACAACTTGCTGAGCGGATCAACCTCACCCGGCTTCAGCTCCAAACACTTGTTGTAGGCATTGATAGCCTCCTGGAACTTGTCGTTGCCGGCCAGAGCCTGACCATAGTAATAATAGTCGTTATAATTCTTCTGCTCCTTACCGCGCATCACGTTCTCGCTGTAGGTCAGGGCCTCAGGGAACTGGTTTTGATCAACGGCAGCCATGACGGCAAGACGGCTCAGATACTCACTGCCGGCATACTTCTGCAGACCATGACGAGCTACCTCGAGCGCATTCTTAGCGTTGCCAGAATAGAATTCAGCTACGATGTACTGGTAGTAGGCCGTCTCGTCAAGCTGGGTCTTCGGAGCCTTGGCAAACCACTTGGCAGCCTCGGCATACTTCTGGTCGGCGAGCATGATCTCAGCAGCCTTCACCTCGACGGGATAGTCCGGCTTTACCTGACGAAGCTCCTCCAACTTCTTCACAGCCGTCTCAGGACTGACGTGGCGATAGACGCGAGCATAGCGCTCATAGGCGAGAACGTTCTGCGGATCAATACTAATAGCCGTCTGATATTGCGTGGCGGCAGCACCAGCATTACCTACACTGTCCTGAAGGGCAGCAATGTCACCCAAGAGCATATAGGCATTGCTCTGGTTCATCTTCTTGTTGGCCAAGACGAGGTCAGCCATCTCCTGTGCCTTCTCGAAATTGTGAACCTGAAGATAGATGGTACCCAAGCCAACGATGGCATCGGCATCCTTCTTGTACTCCTTCAGATAGTCCTTCACCAGATCCTTGGCAGCCTTGGGGTTGTTGGGATCAGCGTTGAGGGCCGCAGCAATGGGCTTGAGGGCTTCCTGATAACTCACTTCCTGTCCGAAAACGGGTGCCGACAAGCTCAGCGTCAGCACACCAGCTAAAAGATATTTTTTGACTTTCATACTCTTAAAGAATTTCTTTGTTTAATACACTCGTTATCTCACTCTCTGAAGGCTGTTTGATTCTATGACATCACAGCCTTGAAAAGGTTTAATGCTATTGCTTAATATTTACCTGTCGCACCTGAATGTCACCACGGTAGGGCAGAATGCCCGACTTCAAGATAATCAACTGGCCGATCGGTCCTGTGATATAATTGGAGAAGCTCCATGGCAAGGCACGGAAGGGGTCAACTACGATGCAGTAGATAGTACGGCAGAAGGGATAGTAACCATTGAGCAGATAATACTGATAAGGCTTAAAGCTATTGCTCTTTGTAGCCTCGTCCTGCGTAGAGACCGACATCACCGTGATGTCCTTCAAGAAGGTGAGATTGGTACTGTCGCGGGTGTCGCTGATCCAGTTGGAACCCACCACGCCAATGGCATTGGGAGTCCGCTTGACATAGTCGATCACGCCCCTGCTCGATTTGGCTGCGACAATATTCTTCTGAGTGATATGCTTGCCTCCAAGCAAGGAATCCTCCACCCAGAACAACGTGCCAGAGGCACGATTGTCGAACACCACCTCGATATCGCCAAGGGATGAATGTTTGTATATTTGATTCCACTTCGTCACCTCGCCGCTGAATATCTTGCGTGCAGCAGCCTCGGTGATGAGAGTATCTGTGTTGTTTCGATTGACAATAAGGGCTACGCCATCATAGCCGATAGGGAAGGAAACAGCCTTGGTCTGTTTGGTCGAAAACATCGCGCTCTCGCCCTTGGTCAGGTCGCGGGAGGTGATGAGCAGACACGTTTTCAGAGCCATCAGTTGGTTCATACCCGTATTTTGGTCCGTATATACCGCCTTGAGATGTGCCTTCGGGTAGGTATATTCAAACTGTTTTCTCTCCTCCTCGATGATGGGGCTAAAACTCTCATCCGCATAGAAGGTGATGGTGCCTGATGTAGGAGTATCAGTACGACCACCTCGGTCGTTCTTCTTGTTGGAGCAAGAAAGAACGGCCGAGGCAGCAATGAGTAATCCTACAATTGAAATGTAGAATGTGTATTTCTTCATAAAGAAACGTAGTGTTCAGAATCTGATATTACTGAAGCTTGAAGTTGATAGGCAACGTGAACCATACGTTGGCGGGCTGACCATTGTTCATACCCGGGTTCCACCTCGGCATGGAGTTCACGACGCGGAGTGCCTCACGATCGAGAGCGGGATCCACGCCACGTACCACCTGTGCCTGGCTCACACTACCGTCCTTACCGACGACGAACTTCACAATAACGCGGCCCTGGATACCGTTTTCGGCGGCAACAGCCGGATACTGCAAGTGGCTTGACAACCAAGAGTTGACGTTACCCTTGAACGAAGGCATCTGCTCAGCCACGGTGAAGATCTTGTTCTCGACCTCCTTAACCTCAGGCTTCGGCTCTTCCTTCTTTACAGGGGGAGGCGGCGGTGCAACCTCAGCAGGGGTAGCAACGTTAGGAGCAGCGGCAACAGCAGTAGCGTTGTCAGTACCCTTCACCTCCTCAACACCTGAAGAACGCTTGTCATCGACCAGCTTCTCCATGGTCAGCATCATCTTGGACTCATCAACCTTGTCGTCCTCCTTGATGACAGGAACGGTATTCACCTTCGTCGATTTCACCTCAGGCACGATCTTCTCGGGCTCGATTTTGGGTTTCGGCTTCGGCTTATCCTTCTGCTTTTCAGCTTCTTTCTGTGCTTCCTGGAGCGCTTTCAGCTCCATCTTCTGATTATACTCTGCGAGCAACTCAGCATCATGCTTGTTCTTCCAAACGAGATAACCGAGGAATCCACCGATGAGGACTGCAGCGCAAATCAGAATGAGCAAGGCTTTGATATTGCGACTGGAAGTACCCTTACGGAGCACATAGGCACCGTAAGCCTGGTTCTTTCCAGCGAATACCATGTCGACCCATTTAGGATCGTAAAGATCTATCTTTGCCATTGTATTCTTTCTTTTTAATCGTTAACTTACGCGACATTACAACTTGATCTTCTTCAGGGCGAGCAACTCGCGGTCCTGATCGTTGATCTTGTCAATCACGTAAATACCAATATTCAAAATCTGCATCTCATCGAGGGCGTCAATCACATTGCGATACGTAGCGTTGTCCGTCGGCTTGATGATGATCGTCAGCGGGGTGATCTTCTTGTTCTTGAGATTACCCGACTTGATGTCACTCATTCTCTGCTTGAAGACAGCGTCCGTGATCTTCTTGGGATTGGCCTTCTGCTCAGCCAAAAGTTCCTTGACAGCAAGCTCCATCTCGACGACCGGCTTCACACGCTCCTCCGTAATGTGGTTACGAAGCACGTCACGAAGTCCCGTGTCGCCCCAGGTGGTCTCCTTAATCCAGTTGGGATCACTGCACTTAGGGATACCCTCACCGTGATAGATCTTATTGTCGGCAGCCAGATAGAGCGTTACAGTAGCACTCTGCTTGGCCTCCTTCTGATCCTTCTCGTTTTGGTTTTGCTCGTCGGCAGGCATGGAAATCTGCATGGAGGACGGCTTGCTCAGCGTAGTACAGAGCATGAAGAAGGTAATCAACAGCATGAGCATATCCACCATCGGCGTAAAGTCGACGCGGACATTGATCTTCTTCTGTTTGCTTTCTTTTTTCTTTGCCATTATTAATCCTCCTGCTTATTCTTCAACTCAGTTATCAAATAATAGTCGGAGACACCCAGTGCCTGAAGCTCGTCCATCACCTTGCGAACCGTCTTGTACGGAGTACGTGAGTCAGACTTGATAGCAATCTTCACGTTGTCCACCGTACCCATCTGGTTTTCATAGGCATAGACCCACTGCTGGAACTCGCTCTGTCCGCCGTTGATACTGTCAAGAGGGATACCCATCTTGGGAAGCATCTTCGAACGCTGGCCAGGAGCCATAGCGAGGTAGCCGGGCAGCTTGTCGAGAGGCGCACCAAACGTGGTCTCGGCCTTGAAGGTCTCCATGAGCTTCGGCGTGAGGTTGAGCCCCACATCCTGTGCCATGCCACCGAGCACCTTCGTATTGTCGATGCGCAAGAACACCTGACCCTCACCCGTAGGCTTGTTGTCCGGTCCCATGACCGGATTGACGAGGATCGTCATTACGTCATTAGCAGGAACGTCTATCTGCGACACTGACTTCGGCACGTTCACTTTCACAGGCTCAGGCTTCACGAACGTGGAGGTGAGCATGAAGAAAGTGAGGAGCAGCGTCATGACATCCGACATCGGAGTCATGTCGATCCAGACGTCCTCTTTCTTAATTTTTACTTTACCCATAGCGATAAAATTTTAAAAGGGTCAGCAAAAATTAAGCCTCTTCCGTGTGGTTTGCTTCGTATGTCTGAGCGATAGAATAACCAACCTCGTCGAGGGCGTAAGTCAACTTGTCCACCTTGTTCGTGAAGTAGTTGTAGAAAACCACAGCGAACCAAGACGTTCCGATACCGAACGCGGTGTTGATAAGAGCCTCAGAAATACCGACTGACAGGGCAGCAGAGTCAGCGCCACCACCTTCACCCATTGCGGAGAAGGACTTGATCATACCCGTCACAGTACCGAACAGACCAGTCAGCGTACCGAGCGTAACGATCGTAGCGATGATCGGGAGGTTCATCGTGAGGGTCGGCATCTCAAGCTGAGTAGCCTCCTCGTGAGCCTGCTGGATCTTGGCGACCTTCTGGGCCTTCTTCAGAGAAGCGTTGGCACCCGTCTCCATGTCCTTGTAGGCGGCGAGAGAAGCGCTAACCACGTTGGCCACGCTACCACGCTGCTGATCGCAGAGCTTCTGAGCCTTAGCCATGTCGCCGGCAGCGAGAGCGGCCTTGATGTTCTGGACGAACTTGGGAAGAGCACCCTTACCGAAAGCGGTCTTCAGAGCGAGCTGACGCTCGATACCCATAGCGAGCACCGTGAGCAACAGAGACTGGATGACAGGCACGACGATACCACCCTTGAAGATAGTACCCCAAACATCAAGCGGAGCACCAGAGGTCACACCGCCTTCGAAGTGCATACCTGCGCCGAACAAAGTGAAGAACAGCGTGAATGCGATAGCAGCGCAGACCACGATAATCCAGAATGCGCCTCTTACTCCCTGAAAGCCCTCAGAGTTCTTCTTGGGGGCTGCAGCTTTTTGTTGTGTTGCCATAATTTTGATGAAAATTAATTTTTAGTTATTAATGAATTTGAATTAATCTCTTTTTCATTATAGCGGATGCTTCGTTCGGCCACACTTCAGCCGCATACGAACAGCGTTTCCACTTCGTCCCGCAAAGTTAGCAATATAATGGGGAACTGGCAACAGATTAATAACTTTTAACGGTTATTTTCCTGTGCAACCCCCCCCCACTCTAACACATATCAACCACTGGCGGGCATTTTCCGACAATTTGCACACTTTCAAAGATGCGTTAAGAGACAAAAGCTAGTGCCTATAGCATTTTCTCCGAACAGACATCACACATGACCTCCTGCAGGAAACTCGTCTCAACGTCCATATAATTAAAGTACGCGCATACAATAACATTAAATGGATCGTAAAACAAATCTTCACTCGAAGCAAGTGCAACCATCTGCATTTTTGATAACGACGATTTTCCGCATTTTATTATGTGAAGAAGGCAAAAAAACGACCTGGCAGCCTACTTTTTGGTCATGATATCAAACTCCGTCACCTTACCGATACTCTTATTACCCTGCAGGACGGTCAAGGCAAAGCGTGCGCGCCCATCGCGCAGGCGCCTGTCCGCCTTCACCATGGCCGTATAGCGAATGCCATGCCCCGGGGCGATACTCTCCACATGAATGCTCGGACTGATCGCGATATGCCGATTGCGTTCGGACAGGACCACGGACGGGACTACGTCATAGAGCGTCCCTTCGCCACGGTTCATCACCTCGAAGATAACCTTGCCCGTCTCGCCACGCGAAAGAACGCCATCCTCGTTGTCATCCACAAACCGTGCATTGCGGATCTCAATATTGGGTGTAAAAGTATAGGCAGAAACATCAGACACCACACTCGACTCCAATGGCATCACCGTCTCGGGTTGGGCTGCACTATAGTTGCCCGAATAGTCGCTCCCCTGAAAGTCGTAGAGGCGATCATCACCCGAGTTGGAAGCATCGAAGCCACTCCAGTCGTCGCTGTAGCGCCCTAGGCTATCGGCTGACAGTTGCGCTACAGGCTGCCCTGTATGACCCTCGCCATCGAGAGAGCATCCGCCATGAGCTGCCTCCGCCCCACATGGCCTTTGCCTTTGGGCCTGCACACGCTCGTAATGGTCATGCACCTCCTGCTTCTCAGCTTTATCCACCGCATTGCCAACCGCAGCCCCGACAGCTGCACCGCCGACCATACCCACGACCGTACCGAGGTCTGACCCACGGGGACCACCAGCCAATCCGCCAATGGCACTACCCAAAATAGACCCTAACTGCGCACCTAGATAGGTGCCTGTCCCTGTATTCGTGCCACAGCCCGACAACATCAAGGTAGAGCACATAACCAAAACTACGCCCTTTTTCATCATCATTTGTTATTGGATTTCACTGCAAAGGTAAAAAGAAAAACTCAAACAGCCGCTTACGTTTTCCTAAAAAAACAAGGGGAAAGCCCTATTCTTTCGAGCCGAAACCGCAAGATTATGCAAGAACAAACCAGCCTGAACCTCGTAAAAAACAAAAAGTCATTAGTTTTTCAAAAATTAACACTGATTCCTTGGCGTTTTCACCAACATTTATTTCTTTTGCAGCTAATTATTGACATTTTGTGTTAAACTCTTAATTAACATCATTTATGAACGGAATACCATCAATTTTCTGGCTCGTGCCGCTGTCCAGCATCGTGGCATTGGGCTTTGCTTGGGCGTTCTACAAGCAAATGTTGACAACCGACGAGGGCACACCTCGCATGTGCGAGATTGCAGCCCATGTCCGAAAAGGAGCCATGGCCTACCTAAAGCAGCAGTACAAGGTCGTGTTTATCGCCTTCATCGTACTCGCTCTGCTGTTCGCCTTCATGGCCTATGTGCTGAAAGTACAGAACCCTTGGGTGCCCTTCGCTTTCCTTACGGGTGGTCTCTTCTCTGGTTTGGCCGGTTTCTTTGGCATGAAGACCGCCACCTATGCCTCTGGTCGTACGGCCAATGCGGCTCGCACGGGACTTAGTCCTGCCCTTAACGTCGCCTTCAGGAGCGGTGCCGTGATGGGACTGGTGGTAGTAGGCCTCGGTCTGCTCGACATTGCCGTCTGGTTTCTCGTCCTCAACGCCTTCTACCAGGGAGAGCAAGCGGCCCTGATCACCATCACCACGACGATGTTGACCTTCGGCATGGGTGCGTCCACCCAGGCGCTCTTCGCGCGTGTGGGTGGTGGTATCTACACCAAGGCCGCCGACGTTGGTGCCGACTTGGTGGGCAAGGTGGAGGCCAACATTCCCGAGGACGATCCCCGAAACCCCGCCACCATCGCTGACAACGTCGGCGACAATGTCGGCGACGTGGCCGGCATGGGTGCTGACCTCTATGAGAGCTACTGCGGAAGTATTCTCTCTACGGCAGCACTGGGTGCGACGGCCTTCGCCATGAATGGCGACATGCAGCTCCGTGCCGTCATTGCCCCGATGATCATTGCTGCCGTCGGCGTATTTCTCTCTCTCATCGGTATCTTCCTCGTCAAGACTAAGGAGGGGGCTACGATGAAGGACCTGCTAGGATCCCTGAGCCTTGGCACGAACACCTCCGCCGTTCTGATAGCCTTTGCCACCTTCGGCATTCTCTATTCACTCCAGATAGAAAACTGGATGGGCGTTTCTTTCTCCGTCATCTGCGGTCTACTGGCCGGCGTCATCATCGGCAAGGCCACGGAGTATTACACCTCTCTGAGCTTCAAGCCGACCAAGGAGATAGCAGCGGCTGGCGAGACGGGCTCTGCCACCGTTATCATCAAAGGTATCGGTACGGGAATGATTTCCACCTGCATCCCGATCGTCACCATCTCCGTAGCCATCATATTGAGCTACCTCTGCGCCAACGGCTTCGAGTTGGCCCTCACTACCGAGAGCATCTCGCGCGGCCTTTATGGCATTGGCATTGCCGCTGTCGGCATGCTCTCCACACTGGGAATCACGCTGGCCACGGATGCTTACGGCCCCATCGCCGACAATGCTGGCGGCAACGCAGAGATGAGCGAGTTGGGACCGGAAGTGCGTCAACGCACCGACGAACTGGACGCCCTGGGCAACACGACAGCAGCCACGGGCAAAGGCTTTGCCATTGGTTCGGCAGCCCTGACGGCGCTGGCTCTGCTGGCATCCTATGTCGAGGAGGTGAAGATTGCCATGACCCGCGCTGTGGAATCTGGCACACAGTATCTGACGGGAGCGGGCGAGGTCTTTGATCCTTCCAAGGCCGACATGCTCCAGTTCATGGACTTCTTCCAGGCCAACCTGATGAATCCGCGCGTTCTGGTCGGTGCTTTCATCGGCGTGATGACGGCCTTCCTCTTCAGCGGACTCACCATGGGAGCCGTAGGACGCGCAGCTGGCACGATGGTAGAGGAGGTGCGCCGCCAGTTCCGCACCATCAAGGGCATCCTTGAGGGCACTGGCACCCCCGACTATGGCCGCTGCGTGGAGATTTCCACCCGTAGCGCCCAGCGCGAGATGATTTTCCCGGCTATCCTTGCCATCATCATCCCCATCATCGTAGGTGTCATCCTGGGTGTGGCTGGTGTGCTCGGCCTGCTCGTTGGCGGACTTGCTGGCGGCTTCACCCTGGCCGTCTTCATGGCCAATGCAGGTGGTGCCTGGGACAACGCCAAGAAATATGTGGAGGAAGGCAACTACGGCGGCAAGGGTTCTTCAACCCACAAGGCCACCGTTGTCGGCGACACCGTCGGCGATCCGTTTAAGGACACGTCAGGACCGAGCCTCAACATCCTCATCAAGCTCATGTCGATGGTAAGCATCGTGATGGCAGGTCTGACCGTCGCGTTTATCTAATAGTACACACGAAGTCCCCAGGCCAAGATCCATCTCAGACCTTCGCCTGGGGGCTTTGCATACAGACCATCCACCTTTCGCTTTCATCTCCTGCCTCGGCTCGAAAAACAGTCTCCCAAGGCGGCAACAATCAAAAAACTTGCTATTCGTTTTGTCTTTTGTCGGCTTCTTCGTAACTTTGCAAAACAATACAAAACCAAGCAAGAAGAGAAGATGAAAGAATTAGCTTTAAAGTACGGCTGCAACCCCAACCAGAAACCCGCCCGCGTGTTTATGGAGGAGGGAGAGCTGCCCATCGAGGTGCTCAGCGGTCGCCCAGGATACATCAACCTGCTCGACGCACTCAATAGTTGGCAACTCGTCAAGGAGCTGAAGCAGGCTACGGGCCTCCCTGCCGCAGCTTCGTTCAAGCACGTCAGTCCCGCGGGAGCAGCCATCGGACTGCCGCTGGACGACACGCTGAAGAAAATTTACTTCGTCGATGACGTGAACTTCGAGCTCACTCCTCTCGCCTCTGCCTACGCCCGTGCGCGTGGTGCCGACCGCATGTGCTCCTATGGAGACTTCTGTGCCCTGAGCGACGTTTGCGACGAAGCGACGGCACGCCTCATCAAGCGCGAGGTGAGCGACGGCGTGATAGCCCCAGGCTACACTCCCGAGGCCCTGGAGATCCTCCGCGAGAAGCGAAAGGGCACCTACTGTGTCATCCAGATAGACCCGGCCTACACCCCCGCTCCCATCGAGCGCAAGCAGGTGTTTGGCGTCACCTTCGAGCAGGGTCGCAACGAGGTGCGCCTCGACGACCCGTCACTCTTCGAGGACATTCCAACGAAGAACAAGACGTTCACCCCGGAGGCTAAGCGCGACCTGATCATCGCCCTCATCACGCTGAAATATACGCAGAGCAACTCCGTCTGCTACGTCAAGGACGGACAGGCCATCGGTATCGGAGCTGGTCAGCAGAGCCGCATCCACTGCACCCGACTGGCAGGAAGCAAGGCTGACGAATGGTGGTTGCGCCAGAACCCGAAGGTCATGAACCTGCCATTCAAGGAGAAGATTCGCCGTGCAGACCGCGACAACTGCATCAACCTCTATATCGGCGACGAGGCCGAGGACATCCTCAGCGACGGCGCATGGCAGCAGTTCTTCACCGAGCAGCCCGAACCGCTGACCCGCGAGGAGCGCAAGGCATGGATCGCCAAGAACACGGGCGTGGCCCTGGGATCGGATGCTTTCTTCCCCTTCGGCGACAACATCGAGCGTGCCCATCGCAGCGGTGTAGAGTTTATCGCACAGGCTGGCGGTAGCATCCGCGACGACCATGTCATCGACACCTGCGACAAGTATGGCATCGCCATGGCATTCACCCATGTGCGTCTCTTCCACCACTAATTTCCCATAGAATGGCTGACGGACGGCAATCAAGGCGCTTGCGCCCCTTGTCGTCCGCCAACCATCATCCATAATCCCCATCCACAGCATGAAGTCCATCAACGAAGTCATCGAGACCGGCATCGTCTTCCGCCCCGCCTCCAAACCGAAGGAGGACGACGGCAAGGTGAAGACGAAGGCCAAGAAAAAGAAATACATCACTGGTGCACACGGCTCTGGCTCGGCCAAACAGAAGGCCAAGTACCGCCAGAGACGAGCCAACCGACACAAGAAGTAGGCCGTTCGGCCCTCACCCCACGGGACACAGACCCCTCAAACACAAGGCGGAGCGTCAAAGGTTTCGCCATTTTTTCACACCCATATCCACCAATCGCCTTATGCCTCACGTCGCTTACCGCCAACTGTGCTCCGCTCTTCAGAAAACAGCACAATTCCTCCACACATTTACCAAGGGCAAGCAGGCCTTTCTGCTGGCTACCGTCCTCGCAGCCTCACTATCACTGGCGAGCTGCATGCCTTCCTCCAAAGGCCAGACCCCGTCTGCCTCAGAATCAGGTAACGGCAACATACGGACGGAAAGCCACTTGAATGATCAAAAGGCACCAGCGGAGGCCACCGAAGCCAAAGGCGATATTGAAGGTCTGGAAATACCAGCCCAACTCACCGACCGCAAGGAGGCCATCCTTAGGCGGACGGGCTATACGGTGTCCTACAACGAAGACCTGCTCATCCCCAACTGGGTGGCCTGGCACTTGACAAGCGACCGTCTCACGGGTCCCGCGAAACGCAAGGGCATTTCCTTCATGGAGGACACGGAGGCGCCCGGCGCTCTCGTCAACACCCACGACTACGCCCGGTCGGGTTTCGACCGCGGCCACATGTGTCCCGCAGGCGACAATAAATGGAGCCAGCAGGCGATGAGGGAGAGTTTCCTGCTGACCAATATCTGTCCACAAGCTCCAAGTCTGAACCGCGGCGACTGGAACGAGATGGAGATACAATGCCGCAAATGGGCTGAGACCTATGGCGACATCTATATCGTGGCAGGCCCGATTCTCTACCGCGGCCATCACAAGCAGATAGGAGCACACCGCGTCACCGTGCCCGAGGCTTTCTTCAAGGTGGTGCTCTGCATGAAGGGCGAACCGAAGGCCATCGGCTTCATCTACAAGAACGGGGACGGCAACCGCCCGAAAGGCGACTATGTCAACACCGTCGACGAGGTGGAGCGCATCACGGGCATAGACTTCTTCCCCTCGCTGCCCGACGAGACAGAACGGCGCGTGGAGGCCAAGGCCAGCCTCGACGAGTGGCTCTGACACACCCAACAAGGCGGAATCGAACTTTTTTCAAAAAACAAGCCATTCTGCCTTGCTTTATTCCGAATCTTTTTCGTACATTTGCACCCCGATGAGAAGATACGTCAAGATACTTCTGCTTCTCCTGACCATTCTGCTGGGCAGTCCCTGTGACCTGTCCGCCAACAACGGCAAGGAGAAGAAGAAGTTCATACCGGTAGAGTGTATCACGGACAATGGCAAGGCCACAGGCGCCGTGATAGTAAATGCGCAAAACTTAGTGCGCATTTGCAATTCCCGTCCCCAGCGGATTCTTCCCTCAAGCATTGGAAAACCGGAGCGAATGACGAGCCGCACGCACCATTTGCTCCTGACGAATCACCTTCAAAACCATTTGGCGGAATGGGCCTCCAAGACCGACACGTCCCCATTCCTGCCTGCTGTCTCAAGCGACTACTTTGTCTTCGCGCTGAGACGGCTGCTCTGTTAGCACGACTGTATTGTTCCTATAGGAGACTTTCTTAGGGGGAGGTGTGGCACGTCTGCATCACCCATCTATCCCGTACCTTTTTTATCAACAAAACAATACAGAAAACTATGGCAAGTTTACACAATATGCTCATGGCCGGCACGGTTGTGGGTGACGACCGTATTGAGGTCAAGAGCAGTTTCTTTGGTCTTTGCAAGACCGCAGTATACCAACCGACCGGCAGCAAGTTGACTGCCGTCATCCTGGAATTTCCGCAAGACCGGGCCGGCGAACTGAACCGCATCATGCAGACCCCCGACGAGGAACTTCCCGCCGTGGTGCAAGAGACGGGGAAACTCGTCGAGAAATCGCTCGGCAACGTCCGCCTGGAGGCACTGGTATCGGCAGACAAACAGTTTGCCGCAGCCCAACTGTTCCGTTACAACGACTTGATGTTTCATCCCGACGGCAACATCCGCTACTTCGAGGGAAGAGCGGCCGAAGCCATCTCCGGACTTTTCTAATACTATATTGAACACGTAGGCTTGTGGCAGACGCAACCTGCCCAAGCCTACGCCAACACTATCAGAACTACAAAGAAATGACATTTATAACCATTCTTATCATTGTCGTCTTCGTCATCGGCTACGCACTCATAGCCCTCGAAAGCGCAACCCATATCAACAAAGCAGCCGTCGCGCTGCTGATGTGCGTAGCATGCTGGACCCTCTACATGGTTCATCCGGCCGACTACCTGCCTGGCGTCACCACCGACCTGCTATCCTCACGCATCAACACCATCATTGAGGAGCACCTGGGCAGCATCTCCACGACGCTCTTCTTCCTCATGGGAGCCATGACCATCGTGGAGGTGGTCGATCAGTATGGTGGCTTCAACTTCGTCCGCGACACGCTGAAGACGCAGTCGAAACGAGGACTGCTCTGGCGCGTGGTGGCACTGACGTTCATCCTGTCGGCCATCCTCGACAACATGACCACGACGATCGTCATGATCATGGTGCTCCGCAAACTGGTCCGCGACCATAGCGACCGCATCATCTATGCCTCGCTCATCATCCTGGCGGCCAATGCGGGCGGTGCCTTCTCGCCCATCGGCGACGTGACGACCATCATGCTGTGGAACGTGGGAAGCATCACGGCAGCAGGTGTCATCGAGGAGCTGCTCATTCCCTCGGCCATCTCCATCTTCATCCCCACCCTCATCCTCCAGTATAAGCTTCACGGAGCACTGGTGGAACCCGACGCATCGACGAAAGAGACTGCTGCCAGCGTGCTCTCGGGATGGCAGCACAAGGCGGTCTTCGTGCTCGGCGTGGGTGGTCTCATCTTCGTGCCCATCTTCCGCTACCTCACCGACCTGCCCCCGTTTGTGGGCATTCTGCTTGTCCTTGCCGTTCTTTGGACGGTGACGGAGCTGTTCTTCCGCCTGTCGAAACGGGCCAAGACAGCAGGCGACATGGGCAAGCGGGTCAGCCAACTGCTGGGCCGCGTCGATATGAGCACCATCCTCTTCTTCCTCGGCATCCTGATGACGGTGGCCTGCTTGGAGGAGGTGGGCGTGCTGACGGTCGTGGGACAGGGCCTCGACCATACCTTCCATGGCAACCACTACCTGGTGACGGGCTTCATCGGCGTGCTCTCCAGCATCGTGGACAACGTGCCTCTCGTGGCTGGCTGCATCGGCATGTACCCCCTGCAAGAGGCGGGAGCCTTTGCCGTCGACGGCGTGTTCTGGCAACTCCTGGCCTACTGTGCGGGCGTGGGCGGATCGATACTGATCATCGGCAGCGCCGCCGGCGTAGTGGCGATGGGTCTGGAGAAGATCAGCTTTGGATGGTACGCTCGCCACATCTCGTGGGCAGCCCTCATCGGCTATCTCGCTGGCATCGTGAGCTACTACCTCCTGCGCACCTTCGTTTTCTAATCTTTGCCCTATCTGAGGACATCCCCCGCCGGGCAGAAGGACAGTACGCTTTTTTGGTGCTTGCCTTCCGCCCCGCGGGGCTTTTTCGTCTCTTTTCCGCCCTTCACCATAGAAAAAACGAGGTGCAACGGTCTGTTCTTTGGAAAACTTTTGTATCTTTGCATGGGTTTTCAATCATAGAGAAATGACACGCAAAAGAAGAATATTGTAACAGGTAACGCATCACCCACTCAGAGCCGAAGAAGGCGACGGCCACGTGGACTTTAATCCCTCTTATTATTTTAAAACTACCTATTCACTATGAAGATCATGAAAAGATTTTTGGTGATTATCCTTGGCTGCCTCCAGGTCAGCTTCTCCCACGCACAATGGTTTAGTGGCGAATACACCACAGAGGTGCAATGGGACCTGAAGAAGCACACCAACTGGCTCAACCATCTCCGGCTGGACCTGGCCATCCCGCTATGGGAGGGCAAGGGGACGCTGGAGGCGGCGACGCTCCATGTGGCAAGGACCCGGGAAGGAATCATTGACGACTGGCAGGGCCACTCCAACATCGAGGAGGACAATATGCTGGCGGCCCTTGCCGTGCTGGGCTATATGCACGAATGGAAGGAGGCCCACCTGTTTGTCGGCGTGCGCAACGTCAACGAGGACTTCTTCACCTCCGACGTGACGTCGCTCTTCACCAACGGTTCCTGCGGCATCTTCCCCACGATAGCGGCAAGCTACCCCATAGCCAACTTCCCGCTATCGGGACTGACCGTCTATTTCGACGTGGGCAAGGACGGATGGGTGTTGAGAAACAGTCTGTACAACGGCGTGGGATACAACGGCTGGAAACACCACGACAATCCCTTTCGCCTACGCCCCAAGACGGATGGCATCTTCAACATCTCCCAACTGGAGTACACCCATCCCAAGGGCCGCTACTATGCGGGCGTGGCCATTCACACGCGCCAGTTTGCCATCGACGAGGAGGGCGAGCAGGTCCCAGCCGAGGAGGCTTCCACCAAGACTACCTGCGCCTGGTGGGTCTATGGCGAACAGACACTATGGACCGACGGCGAGCATCGATGGTCGGAAATGGCACAATACTCGGAGAACACAAGCCACGACAACGGCTGCTACCGCTACGCAGAGATAGGAAGCATTTATGAGGACGGCCACAACGAGTGGGGCGTGTCGGGACAGTACGCGCGCTTCCACCAAGGCACGGAGCGGTCGCTGGAAGTGACCTGGAAGAGGCAGTTCAACAAGCATCTTGCCCTGCAACCATCCTTCCAATACATCAACAACGACAACGGCGACTTCCTGGTGCTTGCCACCCGCCTTTGCTGCTCATTCTGACACTCACCCTATCGACCAAGGGGTCAGGAGCAAACCACTCCTGACCCCTTGATCTTTTTCCAAACGTCGGTCCGTTGCCCCGGGCCGATATGCGGTTGCCTCACTACTTTTGAAGCAGCCTGCGGTTGGCCTACTATTCCAGTATCAACACATGGCTGTTGCCCGTCCTGGGCGTGAAGACACTCAGTCCCACCTTCATCAGGTAATCGCCACTATACTGCTTGCCGTCACACGTCAGCTCCGACTTCTTGCCAGGCATGAGGTTGGTCTCGCGGACCGTATATGTCCTGTCGGGGTCCAGTCCCTGCAGCCGCACGTTCGTCAGCGGTTCCATATAGCGTGGGTGCAGATCGAAGGCGAAGAGAACGGCCCGCTGCTGGTCCTTGCTCACATAGTTGATGGCGCAATGGTTGCCCTCGTAGGGTGACACGAGGCGGTAGAGGTCGCCATCGAAGATCACGGGCTTCATAAGGTCGTAGTTGCTGACGGCCTGCTTCACAAACTGATACTCCTCGGCTGAAAGCGACTTGAGGTCGATGTCGAAACCCAGTTTGCAGGAGCTGCAGACATCGGTACGAAACTTCACCGAAGTGTTGCGGTTCCAGTTGGTGACGTGCGAGCTCATGGTCTTGGCGGGGAAAAACTTCGACAGTCCCCACTGGATGTAGATGCGCTCATAGGGGTCGGTATCGTCGGAGCACCAAAACTCCGTGAAATACTTCAGCATCTCGTAGTCCATCCTGCCGCCGCCTCCGGAGCAAAGCATCATGGGCAGGTCGGGATACTTATCGTGGATACGGGTGAGGACGCTATAAATGCCGCGGATGTGGTCGATGTAGAAATTGCCCTGATTGGCCTTGTGGTAGGGCGAGAAGATATTGGTCACGACGCTGTTGCAGTCCCACTTGAAGTAGGCCACGTCGGGATTCTCCGTCATGATACGATCGACTATGCCGAAGACGTAGTCCTGCACCTTCGGGTTGGAGATATCAAGCACCAGCTGGTGGCGATGGTAGTAGGGCTCGCGGTTGGGCTGCATGATGACCCAGTCGGGATGCTTCTCAAACAACTCACTCTTCGGATTGACCATCTCCGGCTCTATCCAGATGCCAAACTTCACACCTGCCTTCTTGGCGTCTCTGACCAGTCCGGGAATGCCCTCGGGCAACTTTCCCTTCGTGGGTTCCCAGTCGCCGAGACCCGCGCGATCGTCCTTGCGGGGATATTTGTTGGCAAACCAGCCGTCGTCGAGCAAGAAGAGATCCACACCCAGGTCCTTGGCATCCTTCATCAGCTCGGCCAGCGTCTGTTGGTCGAAGTCGAAGCCCGTGTTCTCCCAGTTGTTGAGGAGCGTGAGGCGTCCCTCCATGCCCTTGTTCACCTGATACTGGCGCGCCCAGTCGTGGAGATTGCGCGAAGCCTCGCCCACACCATGGTCGCTCAGGGTGAAGATAAACTCGGGCGTGGTGAAGACCTCGCCAGCCTTGAGGCGATAGTCAGAGGCGTAGGGGTTGATGGCGGGCAGCACACGGAGCACCCCCACATTGTCCACCTCAAAGGTGAAGCGGAAGTTGCCGGGCCATCCGATGGTGCCGAGCATCGCCCGTCCCTCATTCTCCTTGGCTGGTTCGTCGAAGCCCAACTCGAAGAAAGGCTCTGTCTGCATAGCCGCACGCGTGCCAAGTTTGGTGTCGATGACCTTCTTGCCACGGGTCAGCAGCGCGGTCTCGGGCTGACCCTCCCTGGCCCAGTCACTATGATAACTGGTGAGGAAATAGCGGTCGGCCTTGAAGTAGAGCATGGCCGAACTGTAGCGCCATAGCACCACGGGTGCCTTCTCCTGGTGGGAGATCTCGCTCCAGGCCTTGATGACGTTCTCCTTGGGATAGGCCACATAGTGGAGCCTCACGGTCAGCGGATAGACCTGGTCGCGCAGGGTGATGATCGTCTCCGTGCCACCGTTCACGGCCTTCTGCTCCACGTTTTGATAGTAGAGGTAGGTGGTCTTGTTGCCGTCGGCATGGGTCACGGCCACGGCAGGCTCGAAGAAGTCCTCGCCCCCCGAGGCTGCATAAGCCTCATGACCACGCGTACTGACTGCAGCATCGGAGGAGGCATAGACCTCCCAGGGCAAGTGGTCGTAGTCGGCCGGATTGCGCAGCTTGTCGCCGAGATAGACCTGGTAGAGGCGCCCCTTGGGCGACACCTTCAATACAAGGTCAGTCTTGTCCGTCGATACCCGAATCGTCTTTTGGGCGAACGCCACGGCAGAGACCATGCACATCGCCACGATAAGCATCAAGTTTCTTTTCATGTTCATTGTTATTATCATCTTTATTTTGTTAGTTCACACCGGTCCTCACGCCTGGACCTCCGCTATTGTGCCTACAAAGATACCATTATTTCTTGAGACTACATACTCTAGCTTCGTTATCTTCCCATGTCCAAGTGATTTGCACTACAGCTGGATGAATTTTTTGGATGGAAAGTGTTTTCTTAGAAGAAGCATTCGGCACGAGTAAGTAGGCCATTTCTCTATATCTCAGACTTTTTGTTCTGTGTGTGTCGCATTCTTTTGGGTTGGCACTTTTTGTTGAAACAGGCTGCCTCGCAATTTGCATATATGAAGCCTTTATTGCCTAAAGCAAGATGTCTTTTTCTTATCATTTGGGTTCACAAACCAGAATCAATTATTTTGACACAACTATCCAATGCCCTGTTTTAAGGCTACCGACACGCTCCAAATAACCAGCCTTTTTAAGAAATGCTATCTCACGTTTGGCTGTGGCATCAGATAGCCCCGTTTTCTCACAAAGTCTTTCTCTGCTCAGACTCTTTTCCTCGGAAAACGTCTGTAGAATCAACTTCTGCCTTTCTGTCAAGTTTATTGGGTCATTTATTGGGTCATTTATTGGGTCATTCGATGAACCAGATGCTACATTATTCTGAATATATAGAGTCAATTTCACTTGCATCAGTTCTGTTTGCTCCAGTAATTCAGGTTTCATCCAATGTTTCTCATTCCAAGCATTCAATATAAGCGGAAAGCCAGAACCGAGGTTTTCTCCATAGCCAATCATACGGAACATATTCTGCATACGTTGATTTCTAGCTTTCGATTCGCCACCATGATATATCTGCTCCAACGGCAGCTTTAACAGTCCCGGATTTGTTAGGACAATGCGGTCATCATATTTTTCTATTCGCAAAAGACCGTTCACCATAAAGTCTGCATGGATAATCATGTTAGTCACCGCTTCTCGCACGGCTTTGTGTTGCAGAGAGTCATCTCTGCGGACTACGCCTTCCATTTTGAAAGGGCGCGGCAAGTCTCTTGTCACTTTGGGCGTTGGCGTATGGCATCTTGTTTGGCTTGGTTCAATGGTTTTAGACTTTCGCCATCACGACCATAAGCCACACCTTTCCAGTGCATCACGATATTGCGTGGCGATGCAGGAACTTGGAACAACAAAACACGCTTGCCTTCAACCTCAATAGGTACAGTCGCCCTGTTACATGCCAGTTACATGAGCTATGCCCAAGTGACGACCTCAAATAGCCGAGAACGACCTCAAATAGCCAAATAACGACTTAAAACGACTTATAACGACTTATAACGACCGAATATGCCCATATTATGACTTGACAATCGCAATTATGTAACAAATTAATAATTCAATTCTTGTTCACCTTTTTCTGTAATAATCCATTGTTTTCCACTAATAGTTTTTGTAATAAATCCTTCTTTCGCTATTTTTCGAAGAAGATTTCCTATTTTTCTCAGTTTCTCGTCCTGAGTTAAACTTGATGGAAAAACATGTTGTAGTCCCTCATAAACATCTTGACTGCCAACTCTACCATTACGGAAGCCAAACAGAGGCTTGCAGAAATGAAATACGAGCACAGCAGAATGCAAGAAGTCCTTGGTGAAGACTGGGATTTGCACTCAATTCAACTTCAAAGAAATATGCTTGCCACTTTCAACAGTATGCTTGTTTCCTCCTTAGAGCCTCTTGCTTAGACGTTTACCGGCCGTCAGCAGGATATTCTAAACGAGTCTGGCTATTCTGACTTGATGCGAAACAGTAGCCAAATTATCAACTGCGCCATGCTCCTTTCTCTTGGTTATATCCATGAGGCAACGACCTATGCAGAATCATGTGGCGGTGGCGGTTCACCTGGCTCTGGTTGGGGACGAGACAAGGATGAAGACGATGAGCATTGGTGGCGGAGGTGCATTGCTGTATCGGCTGCGATGATGCGACCTGCTATGGTAAAAAGAAAATACCGTAGTGGATAATAATGATGCAAGAGAGTGTGTGTTTATGACATACTCTCTTGCTCATATAGGTATAATGTCTTATTTTCCCAAAGACTTGAACATTTTGGTGATGCACTTTTTCTTCTGCTCCATGTTTGGGTGAACATAGAGATTAAGGGTTGTTGTGATGTTGGCATGACCGAGCAGTACGCTTACTGTCTTGTAGTCGCAGTTGCTTTCAATGCAGCGTGTGGCAAAGCTGTGGCGCAGTCCGTGATACTTTAGTCGAGGAATGTCAAGATGCGCCATCAACCGATGATAATAGTTGCGATAGGTGCGAGGTTCGGTTGGTTTCTCCTCATTGGTCAGCACATAGAAGTCTGTGTTTACCACCTTTTTCAGTGGTTTCACCATCGCCAGCAGTTCCTTGTTCATCGGTATCTCACGGCATGAGTTCTTGGTCTTGGGTGTGTTGATGACCAACTCTGTGTGCTTGCGTTCACCCTCCACCATGTAGATTCGCTCAATGGTGCGGTTCACGGTAATTGTGCCGTTGTCGGTGTTAATGTCCGACCATTTCAGACCGCAAATCTCTCCGATACGTAAGCCAGCGGTCAGACTGATATAGATACCGAGGTTGCGGAATGTGAAGTTCTGTTTGATGAAATCGAGGATCTTCTTGTGGTGTGCCACCGTCAGTACCTCAATTTCTTTGTTGGTCTCTGTCGTTGGATACTTGATGTCCCACTCGCAATAGCTCATCCACTCGTTCTTTACTCCGAACTTCATCACCATTTTCAAGACTATCAGAATGTCCTTTACCGTTTTAATACTGAGTCCGCCATTTAGTTTCTGCAAAACGAACTCCTGCACAAGTTTCTCACTCAGAGCATCACAATCACCAAATGATGGCAGAATGTGATTCTCCAAAACTAACACATAAGCAGCGTATGTGGACTGCTTTACGTAGCGTTGCTTGTCACTTTTCCAAGCCAACGCAATTTCTCTAATTGTTTTTGTTGTCATTGTAATCCTTAATTTTGAAGGTGTACATATATAATTAGAGATAATAGACCTCTGATGTCCCAAATAAGCGAGAGCAGAACCAAACTTGTTTGGATTCTGCCGAGCGTGAGGGACTTCGCCCGAAGGGCAATGTCCCAAATCTCAGATTCCCTGAGTTTCAGGGGGAGTGGGAAGAACATTATCTTTCCGATTACCTTGATTTCAAAAACGGCTTGAATCCAAAACCCGATAAATTTGGAAGAGGAATTAAGTTCATTTCTGTAATGGACATTCTCAACAATACAGTCATAACCAATGATTGCATTAGGGTTTCTGTCGATGTTTCGGAAGAAGAATTGCATAATTTTTGCGTAGAGAATGGTGATATGCTGTTCCAACGTAGTTCTGAAACATTGGAAGATGTAGGTAGAGCAAATGTTTATATGGATGACAAACCTGCCGTGTTTGGAGGATTTGTAATAAGGGGCAAGAAAAAAGCAGAGTATAATCCTCTGTTCTTTCGTTACTTGTTGGCAAGTCCGTTTGCTCGCAGAAAGATAATACCAATGGGGGCTGGAGCGCAACACTTCAATATTGGTCAAGAAGGTCTGAATAGGGTGAAACTTCATTTTGCGTCATTAGACGAGCAAAAGAAAATCGCCACATTTCTGTCTCTTCTTGACGAACGCATAGCAACTCAAAACAAAATCATTGAGGATTTGAAGAAGCTAAAGTCTGCAATTAGCAAGAAACTATTATGCAACGACAAGTGGACTACTTATAAAATTCAAGACATAGCTGAAATAGGAAGAGGACGTGTCATTAGTTCTGTAGAAATTGATAGACAAAAGCATCCTCTTTATCCTGTTTATTCTTCTCAAACTTCCAATAATGGAATAATGGGCTATTTGGATAATTATATGTTTGATGGCGAGTACATTACTTGGACTACCGATGGTGCAAATGCAGGAACAGTCTTTTACAGAAAAGGAAAGTTTAATTGCACCAATGTCTGTGGTACATTAAAGATACTGCCTAAATTTGATTGTTATTTTGTTTCGCTTGTTCTTCAGCAAGCTACTCAAAAATATGTTTCTTCAAATTTGGCGAACCCTAAATTGATGAATAACACAATGGCTTCGATTAAAATAAGAATGCCCAATATAGAAACGCAAAAACAACTATCCAAGGTGTTCCAAACATTGGATAGTTGTCTATTGGTACACCAACGAACTTGTAAAATGTATCTGAGTGAAAAACAATACTTGCTCCGCCAGATGTTTATATGAACATTTGGCGAAGCAGATACTGCTTTTGCTTTTGGAAAAGTGAATTTGCGTATTTCTCAGACTCTAATTTGTCATATAATGCTTGGTACAACTCACATATTTGTTTCTGAGCATTTATATCAGGAATCTGAACAACAGTTTTTCCCAACTCTGTTTGGTTTATGCTTGCCTGTGATACAGCTTTGTTACAGACAGTCTTAAAGCGATTGAGCATTCTATTTGTATTCAACAACAAGTATAAATAGAATGGGATAACCACCATATTGTTAGGTATCAATCTGAGTAGATTCATTCCATGATAAAGATCATAATCCTTATCTATGAATGCGGTATTGCCTATGTATTCAACACTATTGATATTGCTGAACAAAATGTCTCCAACTCGCAATCTATAATTATCTGAAGATTCAAAAGGTGCAACATACCCCACACGTTCTATATTCACCTTATGCCCAGAAATTGTTTCTATACGAGACACTTTTAATCCTTTCTTTGACAAAAGTTGATTTCCGGAATAACCACTCCTAATCTCACAGATCTCTCCAAGTTTATAATTGATGCCATTATTCATGAAGACCCTCTGATTAATTCCCTTGATTAAAGATTGCAACTTGTCAATGATTTTGTTTTGGGTAGCTATGCGCTCATCAAGAAGATACACAAGATTAGCTATTTTTTCTTGCTCTTTTAAAGTTGGGAAAAAGAAAGATATACCTTTTACAATGTCAGCTGAAAGATTTCCCTGTCCTCCTTGTAAGTATTTTCTAAGATTTTTTGAAACGTGTTTATTCCAAACAGATTCTATGAATTTCTTGTTTTGCTTTGTTCTAATGCATAGAATTGCCTGATTGATAGCTCCTTTTATTTTAGAGACTGCGATATCACCACTTGTTGCACCATACATTGCCAATAATAAATCTCCGACCTCTACCATTTTGGCAGAAGAACTATCAAATCCTGCTTGGGTTATGAACAACTCTGTACTATCAGCATGGAGTTCTCCAGAACGAATAAATGCAATATTTCCTCCATAGAAATCTTTGTTAGAAGAACTTGGAGTGCCACCCGAGAAGAAAGTACAGATCTCTGATAGCTTACACTTTTCCCACTCCCCTTGAAACTCCTTAAATCTGAGATTTGGGACATTGCCCTTCGGGCGAAGTCCCTCACGCTCGGCAGAATCCAAACAAGTTTGGTTCTGCTCTCGCTTATTTGGGACATTAAGGACTTTTCGTCCTTGATTTTTCTCATGCTCGGCAGAGTTCAAGCAAGCTTGACTCTGCTCTCGCTCACTCGAAAAATTGAGTTTCTTATGTTCGTTATTTTTTGTCGTTGTCATTTTTAATCCTTAATTTGATCGTTCTGAAATAGTCCACCAGCTTGGTGGACAAATTATTTCCCTAAAATTTCCACAAGTTGTGGAAGATTTCAGTTCTCCTTTGGATTGAGGTCGAAAGGAAGCAGAGGCATATCGTCATCACCATTATTAAATCTGTCGAAATCAGAAATATATGAACGGTCTTGGATGAGCTTATATTTCTCATATTCTCCAAAAGCCTTTGCTTTTGCTTCATCTTGCGAAACAGTTCCTGCCGAAGGGTTTGCCTCATAGTCCATTGCCGCAAGGAACTGGGCAAGTCGCTTTCGCCAATCTTCCATTGTTGTAATGATATGGCGTTGGGCACGAGTCTCAGCAAAGTCAAGGAATGAAGTAGTTATGCCATTGAGTTGATTAAGTTCGGTATCCGACAAATAGTTCTTGGCTACAATTGTGTCCGACTTTTGTACTCGTCCGTTAGGTGCTTTTTTCCATGTGGTAAGCCCCATGTGTGGTTGTTCGGCATCAGCTCTGTTAAAGACAATCTCTGCTGCGGTATGATGTGTGACAGCCAAGTGCATCATATTCTGCACCATCTTGAAGAACAATTTGGTACTTTCTGATTTTGCATCATAATCAGCACTACACTCTGCATATACATCCGTTATCTTCTGATAGTAGCGACGTTCAGACGTCCGTATCTCACGGATGCGTTCCAGCAAGTCATCAAAGTAGTCCTTGCCGAAATGCTTGCCTTGTTTCAAGCGTTCGTCATCAAGTACATACCCCTTGATGATAAACTCCTTCAACACAGAAGTTGCCCATATACGAAATTGAGTTGCTTGATAGCTGTTCACACGGTAACCTACGGCAATAATGGCATCAAGGTTGTAGAACAAAGGAGTACGTTCCACATCACGCTCACCCTCAAGTTGAACTTGTTGATTTTTTCTACAAGTTGCCTCTTTTGTAAGTTCTCCACTTTCATAAATTTGAGAAAGGTGATAAGCAATCGTTGCTCGGTCTACGCCAAACAAATCTGCCATGCGTTTTTGCGACATCCAAAATGTCTCGTTGTTGAATATCACTTCAATGCGGGTTTCACCTTGTGCTGTTTTATACAGCAATATGTTGGATTCCAGTGAGTTTTGGATAAGTTCTGTGGTAGAAACGGACTGCGAAAAATATTCTCTTGCTTGTTGCACCAGAGGTTTCTTTCCGTCTGCATTTTCAGCTATAATCATGCACGCCATACGAGACAAACGGAATATGTTCACCTTTCTATATGCACCACTACCGAGCTTGACCATATCAACCGTTTGGTTGAAATGGTCATCAATCTTCATGCCTTTTTGATTGGCTACGGCAATTGCCTTATTTATGACATTTTGGAATTTCCAGTTAGTAGAATATCCCATAGCATTACAAAGGTCGCGCGAACTCCAATATTCCTTGTTGTTTTCGTCAGTCCTGCGGATAGCATCAAACGTAGGACGCATTTCTGGTATATTATCTTTCTCAGCCATATAAAACGTTCTTCTAAAATTGTCCCAACCTGGTACAAAAAATCATTCCACCAATCCCAACTCTTTCAGATAGCCTTCAATCTCCTTGTCAAGGTCAGCACGTTTGGCCTCCAGCTCCTTGATTTCTTTCATGACAGCGTGGATGTCGATAGGTTCTTCTTCCTCGAAAGTATCAACGTAACGAGGAATGTTGAGATTGTAGTCGTTCTCAGCCACTTCTTGCAGTGTGGCGAGATGGCTGTACTTTTCTATCTCCTTGCGCTCACGATAGGTGTCAACAATCTTCTTGATATGCTGCGGACGGAGTTTGTTCTGGGTCTTGACCTTTTCAAACTCTTTGCTTGCGTCAATGAAGAGAATATTGTCATCCTCCTTACGGCATTTCTTGAACACCAAGATACAGGTCGGGATGCTTGTGCCATAGAAGATGTTGGCAGGCAGACCGATGATGGCATCCACATAGTTCTTCTTCTCAATGAGGAAACGGCGAATGACGCCCTCGGCATTGCCACGGAACAAAACGCCATGAGGAGCGACACAAGCCATAGTGCCTCCCTCGTTAAGATGGTAAATCATGTGGAGAATAAAGGCATAGTCGGCCGTCTTGCGTGGTGCCAAGCGTCCAACCTTGCTGAAACGGTCGTCGTTGTTGAACTTGTCCGCAGCACTCCATTCGGCTGAGAAAGGAGGATTGGCCACCACAGCGTCAAACTGTGTATCGCCAAAAGCATCAGCCTCCAAAGTATCGCCATTCTCTATGCGGAAGTTGCTGAACTTGATACCATGCAGTAGCATATTCATACGAGCCAAGTTGTAGGTCGTAGGATTTTTCTCCTGTCCGAAGATCTCGTTGGCATTGCCTATGCTTGCAGCACGAAGCAGCAGCGAACCACTACCGCAAGTAGGGTCATAAACATTGCGCAGACGAGCGTGACCAATGGTCACAATCTCTGCCAAGATACGGCTCACTTCCTGAGGAGTATAGAACTCACCAGCTTTCTTGCCAGCACCAGCGGCAAACTGGCTAATCATATACTCGTAGGCATCACCGAGAATATCAATCTCTTGCGATGCTTCCACACCAAAGTCAATATCATCAAGTGCAAGAAGAACATTGCTGACCAAAGTATTCTTGTCATCGGCAGTCTTGCCCAACTTGGGTGAAGCAAGGTCAATGTCAGAGAATAGACCGCCAAAGTCTTCTTCGCTGTCCTGTCCGAGGGTACTGTCCTCAATACGCTTCAATGAGCGTTCGAGCATAGGCAATATATTTTCTTTCTTTTTAATGCGCTCAATGACAGACGAGAACAGGAAGTTTGGTTCAATGAAGTAGCCGATATTCTCCAGACATTCGGTCTTAACGACCTCCTGAAGTTCTTCTATATCTTCGTCTTTTTCCATTGTCCAAAGTTCCTTGAATGTGACTTCATCATCCACCAATGCATCATTGGCGTGTTTCTCTATCTTCTCCGACAAATACTTGTAGAAGATAAAGCCAAGGGTGAAGTACATGAAGTCGCTGGCAGACATATTGCCACGCAGTTTGTTAGCAACTTCCCAAAGTTGGTCACGGAGTTTCTGTTGTAATTCTTCGCTCATATTAAGTATTAAGTTTTAGTGATTAGTGATTATGTTTGCTTTGTAGCATTTTTTCTTTAATTGTTTTTATAGAGGATGTCAATAGTTTGATTAATTCCTCTGCATCACTATAAACACTATCAAATTCATTATCTTTTAAATATTCACTCTCATGTAATAATTCTAACCAATAAATGGTTTCACTCGTTTCTTTCTGCGAGATAGACAATTTCGCAACAAAATCAGCTTCGCTTTGTCCGTAAAAGGCTTCGGCTATGTTTGCTCCGATACTTGTACCACTTCTAAGTAATTGTTTTGAAAGAACGTATTCTTTCTTTTCTTCACATAAATACTTGTACAAGCGTATAACCCTTAGTGCAAAAAGCTTGCTCTTATCTTTTAATATACTTTGCTTCATAATCTTTTTTTAAGTTTTATGTTTTAGTGATTAGTGACTAAGTGGTTGCAGTGCAACACTTCATCACTTCATCACTTATCACTAACACTTCATCACTTATCACTAACACTTCATCACTTATCACTAACACTTAACACATAGAAAATGTTCTTATAATAGAACGCAATTTATCGAGTATTCTTGTCAATGCCTTACGCTTTTTTATCAGTCCCAAGTGTTTCTCCTTCAACGCCTCTTGTATGATTTCAGGCTGTTCCTTTTGCAAGTAGTCATATTCCGAGAGATAGTGATTGAGCACGGATACATCCAAATCCTCATCCTTCGCAAGCGTATTGACAGCATTGTTACGTTCGGTGACGATGTAGTTGTTCAACCGTTCTTCGAGGTCGCTTGTACCGTCAGCCTTTTGTTTGCGAGCCATGAAGTTGTCACGGTCGTCATCCACATTTTTCTGAATAAAACCGTCAATGAGTTTTGCCTTACTGCGAAGTTCGGCGTCCTTGATCATGGTGTCGATGATGTGCTTACGCCTCTCTTCGTAGTCCTCGCTATAAGGATTGAGATCTGCAATCAACTCCAAGATATAGGCAACATTGATAATATCGCTATGTAGCAGTTCCAAGCAGAAGTCAATATCTCCAAGCCCCGTGGCTGTTTCTTTCTGAGGATCAGGCTCACATGCCATGCTGGATTCTTCTTCAGGAGTCTGGTAACTCTTCTTTGATTCATCATTCTTGACAGCAAACGAATCGTATATGTCAAGATACTTGCTGCGGAAGTCCATAAACTGTTGTTCTGTCATTCCGAGGTCGGGAGCATCCTCCTCAAACTCATCATACACTTGTATCTCTGCATGTTTTTTGATGATGTCACGAAAAGCGAGGATAAACTGCTTCTTGTCGTTCTCACTCTGCAAATAGTCCACATAGTGCGGTTCGGGATAATGCTCCAAGAAGTCCTTTGTCAGTTTTTGATAGTGGGTTTTGACATCATCAAATGGTGGTCGCACAATATATTCTATTGGGTTGCCATTGCTGAAAAGTTTGATAGACTCGTCCACCTTGCTTTTCAAGTCACGGAAACAAACCACCTTACCAAAACGCTTCTTCTCGTTCAACACACGGTTGGTACGGCTAAACGCTTGCAACAAGCCGTGATATTCCATGTTCTTGTCAACATAGAGCGTATTGAGTTTCTTGCTGTCAAAGCCAGTAAGGAACATTCCAACTACAAGGCAGAGATCGAGCGGCTTCATGTCTGCCTTCTTTTTCTTCATGCGAAGGTTGATATCATCATAGTAGGCACGGAAATTTTCAGTAGTAAAACTCGTACCATACATATCATTGTAGTCATCCATGATGGCTTGCAATTCATCTGCTTCGCCTGTACTTTCGCTCACAAAGTTGCCTGTATTCATACCTGTCAAGTCATCATCCTGACTATTATTGGCTGCGTATGTGAAGACTGCTCCAATCCTAATCTTCGGATTGAGGCTCTTGAATATCTTGTAGTAACGGATAAGCATCGGCACGGACTGCACGGCAAACAATGCGTCAAACTCTCCTTCAAATGTTGACTTATTGAAATTATTAAGGATAAATTTTGCTATCTCCGTCATACGGTCTTGGTCGGCATTATCCACATCCTCATTGCCGTGGTAATACTCCACAAGAAAACCAAGCACATTTTCATCGGCAATTGCATCCTTTATCAAGTATTTGTGAAGACAGTTGCCAAAGATTTCCTTTGTGGTATGTCCGTCCACCGCATTCTCAACAAAGATAGGTGTGCCAGTGAAACCGAATATCTGCGTGTTGTCGAAGAACTTCACGATGTTCTTGTGGCAATCTCCGAAATGGCTTCGATGACACTCATCGAAAATCATCACGATGCGAGAATGGCGTATTTCCTCAATACGACTGCTATACCACTGCTTACTGACAGCGGCATTAAGTTTCTGTATGGTGGTAATAATAATCTTTGAATTGCTGTGCAGACGCTTCACCAATTCGTCTGTGTTGTCGGTACTGTCAACGGCACCAGGCTCAAAAGCCTCGTATTCGGCTTGGGTCTGCGTGTCAAGGTCGTGGCGGTCAACCACGAACATCACCTTATCCACATCGTCCAACTCTGATACGAGTTGGGCTGCCTTGAATGATGTCAAGGTCTTTCCTGCACCAGTTGTGTGCCAGATATAACCATTATCGTTAGAGTTTTCCACACGGTCGAGAATCTTCTCCACTGCATAGAACTGATAAGGGCGAAGCACCATCAGACATTTGTCTCCCTCATGCAATACTATGTACTTGCCTATAATCTTGCCCAACGTACACTTGTCGAAGAACACTGTGGCAAACTTCTCCAAGTCGTTGAACGGCACATTGGCGGCATCCGTCCAGTTGAATGTGAACTTATAGCCACTATTCGGGTTGTTGGCGAAATAGCGAGTGTTTACACCATTGGATATGACAAACAACTGGATGTAGTCAAACAGTCCATGAAAAGAAGTCTTGTGATAGCGTTGTATCTGATTATATGCCTGTTTCAGTTCCACACCTCTGCGCTTCAATTCTATCTGAACCAATGGCAATCCGTTGATAAGTATCGTCACATCGTAACGACACTTCTTTCTGCCCTCAACCGTAATCTGATTGGAAACTTGAAACTCGTTCTGACACCAGTGAGTGCGGTTCAAGAACTCCACCCACAGACGTTCGCCGTTTTCCAGTTCAAGCGGAAATAGGTCACGCAGTTTCTTTGCCTTTTCAAAGCGAGTGCCACCTTCAAGATAGATAAGTATCTTTTCAAACTCAGACTCCGTAAACTCTGTGCGTCCAAGTTCCTCCAATTTCTTCTTGTTGTGTTTCTCCAACTGCCTTTTGAAATTGGCAGACAGGTTCTTCTCCTCTTCAATATGAACATACTCGTAGTTCATATTTTGAAGAGTTACAATAAGTCCGTTTTCGAGGGCAGCTTCACTTTGTACAGACATATCTTATCTTTTTTATCGTTACACTTATAAGAAGGTTTTCGTTAAGCCAGATGAGCAGAGCTAAGTTTACTTAAGCTCTGCCATGGCGAGAAAACGTGCCATGAAATGGAACATGGCTATTCATTCATTTGTAGAAAATGAATATCCAAGGCATTCTCTATTTTGTTTATGGCTTCAAGCGAAAGATTCTCACGCCCTTTTAAGATTTTTGAAATGTACTGTTGGGTACAATTCATTTTCTCTGCCAACATCTTTTGAGTCATTCCAAGTTTCTTCATTCTTGCTGACATGATATTGGCTATCATCTGCGAATGGTTAAACCAAGGTTTTTCTTCTTGGCTCATTTGTGCTCCTTTATTTCGAACAGGAGATATTGTTTCCTTTATCATCTTAGACGTATTTCGCTTTGTACCATTTATATTTGGCTATTGCCATTTCGCCTACAAAGATAACTGATTTTAATGAGAAAGCACAACTGTAGGGTAGTTTTCTCTTTTATGTGTGAAAATAATATGTTGAAATTGATATTATGACACTTTTGCCGAGTCTTATACAGGTAATCTCTTAATAACTCGGCAAAAATATAAAAGCAAAAATCCCAACCACTTATTATCAAGTAGTCAGGATTCTGTATGGTGCGCCTGACAGGACTCGAACCTGCACGTCGGGAGACACCAGATCCTAAGTCTGGCGCGTCTACCAATTCCGCCACAAGCGCATTTGCGGGTGCAAAGTTAGCTATATTTTTTGACTTTAAAGAATTATGCAAGAGGTAAATTAAGGCGCAATTTGCCAACAAAGGGACAAAAACCTCGCGGAAGGGGGAGATAATACAGAAAAAAAACGTAACTTTGCCCCTCGTTTTAGCGGCCACGCCCGATATGCAACGGGACAGAGAACCATCAGGTAGCCACACAGGGCAAAGATTCGCCAGGTAGCCACAAGGCAGCGAGCCAACAGGCACCCTCGCCCCCACCCCACTCGGATGATCGCACAAGGACGGGCCGTCATAATGTAGTCAACATGATTCTAACAAAACAGCTATTCCTCTCCATCGCCATCCTCTTGGCCTCCCACCTCTCATTGTCAGCGCAATCGGACGCGTGGAGACCGTCAGAACACTATACGAACATGGTAACACAATTTGAGAACCGCAACGATATCGACACCTCCACCATCGTCATGCTGGGCAACAGCCTGACCGAGTTTGGAGGCGACTGGAGCGAAAAACTGGGAAGGCCCGGCATCGTCAACTACGGCATCATGGGCGACAACACCCAGGGAATGCTCCGCCGACTCTATCAGATCACACCCCACCACCCGAAGGCTATCTTTCTGATGGTCGGCACCAACGACGTGACGGGCGAGGAGACCGACGAGGAGATCTTTGAGAAATGCCGCAGCGTGATCGACGCCATCCGCACGCAGACCCCGCAGACGCGTCTCCTGGTGCAGAGTCTGCTGCCCGTGAACCTGGAGGTGAAGTTGTGGAAGATACTGGAGGGACAGGAAGCGAAGATCGTCGATATCAACCACCGGCTGCAGGACTACTGCGAGCGGCAGCAGCTGACCTTCATCAACCTCCACCCGCTCTTCACTACCGAGGACGGACTCACCATGCGGGCAGACCTTACCACAGACGGGCTCCACATCAACGAGGCGGGCTACCGCATCTGGGCCCGCGTCCTGCAGCCCTATTTGGAGGAAATTCTCGAACAGACAAAACCTCTCGCCAAGCCTCAACAGAATTTGTAAGCCTCGGTGGGATGTTTTCCTTCCGCCTACAAGAAAGATGTCGGATTGGTCACTATTTCCAAGGACGCTATACGTAGGCTAGATGCATATGAAGGAGACGAGAAATGCATGTGATCTTAAGAGCATCCATGACCAAATGCCTTGTCTGAAGTTTCTGTGCGTTAGGCCAGATGTTTGCCGCCAGCTTCTTTCAGATTCCATCTCGCAATGAACACCCTTGCTATTGGCTATACGATTCCCGCTATTAGGGCTCGTTAGGGATTTACATCCATTAGAATAAGCTCATGCCGAGCATACAACCTCAAATCCGCAACTAAGCCCTTCAACGTCCTTCTTGCGTGTACACGTCCTCTC
>OIQL01000002.1_pt1 | contig 138957 bp, 128 predicted proteins | sample 1585961 | NCBI WGS metagenome assembly OIQL01 (sample SAMN02674970, study PRJEB24791) | human gut metagenome, SKBSTL043 | isolation source: stool | host: Homo sapiens | place: USA | reverse complement strand
AGCGCCACCTTGCCAAGGTGGAGGTAGCGAGTTCGAGCCTCGTCGGCCGCTCCAAATGGAGTGGTAATCATCACTCCAAATAGGGTGACGTGGCCAAGTGGTAAGGCAAGGGTCTGCAAAACCCTCATCCACCAGTTCAAATCTGGTCGTCACCTCCAAAAGATTCCCGGAAGCTGCGGCTTCCGGGATTTTTTGTTTTGCGGCATTCTTTGTGCTATAATAAATGCAAACGAAAGGAGGTGGCCCCGTGGCTGCCGAGACTCACACCACCCTTACCCCGGATACCCCGGTGCGCTACCTCAAAGGCGTCGGGCCCAAAACGGCCGAGCGGTTTGAAAAACTGGGCATCGTGACCCTGGCCGATCTGCTCTGCCACTACCCGCGCCGGTATTTGGATTTTTCCAAGCCTTACACCATTGCCACCGCCCCGCTGGACACCGAGTGTGTCGTCAAGGCGGAGGTATTCGCCAAGCCCGGCGGGCGCGTCCTGCCAGGTGGGCGGCGGATGGAGCGGATCACCGCCGGGGACGATGTTTCCAGTCTGGAGATCACCTGGTTCAACAACCCCTACGCCGCCCAGAAGCTGGAACTCGGGCGGGAGTATTATTTTCAGGGCATCGTCACGGGCGGGATGCTCCGCCGCCAGATGGTCAACCCGCAGGTGCGCACCGATGCACAGGTGGAGAGCATCCCCTTTGAGGCCGTTTACCCCCAGACGGAGGGGCTTTCCAGCGGGGTCATTGCCAAATGCGTCCGCCAGCTCCTCCCCCACGCGGAGCTCCTGCCCGACCCTCTCCCGCCGGAAATGCTGCAAAAGTACCGCCTGCTCTCCAAGGCGGAGGCCGTCCGGGCCATCCACTGCCCCGCCAGCGAGGAAGAGGCCTTTGCGGCCCGGCGGCGGCTCATTTACGAAGAGCTGTTGATTTTGCAGCTTGGCATTGGCCGGATGAAGAACCGGGGTGCCGCCCGCACCGGTGCCCCCATGCAAAAGATGAGCCCGGAACCGTTCTGGGCCTTGCTGCCATTCTCCCCCACCGGTGCCCAGCGCCGGGCCGTGGAGGAAATTTTAACCGACATGGCGGGCGAGACTTCCATGAACCGCCTGCTGCAGGGAGACGTGGGCAGCGGTAAAACACTGGTGGCCGCCGCCGCCATCTGGGCCTGTATCCGCAGCGGGTATCAAGCCGCTCTGCTGGCTCCGACGGAAATTCTGGCCTCCCAGCACGCGGAGAACCTCAACCGCCTGCTCTCCCCCTTTGGGATGCGGGTGGCCCTGCTGACCGGCGGGATGAAAGCCGCCGCCCGCCGCGCCACGCTGGCCGCCATCCGGGACGACGAGGCCGATTTAATCGTCGGCACCCACGCCATCCTCAGCGAGGGCGTAGAATTTGCCCGGCTGGGCCTGGCCGTGGTGGACGAGCAGCACCGCTTTGGCGTCCGCCAGCGCGGGATGCTGGCCGAAAAGGCCGAGAACCCCCACCTGCTGGTCATGAGCGCTACCCCCATCCCCCGCACGCTGGGCCTGCTGATCTACGGCGACCTGGACATCTCCATTCTGGATGAGCTTCCGCCGGGCCGCAAGCCGGTCAAGACCCGGTGCATCACCGGCAAAAAGCGGGGAGCGCTGTACGGCTTTTTGGACCGGGAGATCGACGCCGGGCGGCAGGTGTATCTCGTCTGCCCCGCCATCGAGGAAACGCCGGACGGCGGGTTGAATGCCGTCAAAAGCTATTATGAGGACATTGCCAAGGCCCTGCTGCCCGAGCGGCGGGTGGGCCTGATGCACGGCAAGCTCAAACCCAGGGAGAAAGCCGCCGTCATGGAGGATTTCAAGGCCGGGCGGCTGGACGCCCTCGTCTCCACCACGGTCATCGAGGTGGGCGTGGATGTGCCCAACGCCACGGTCATGGTCATTGAAAACGCCGAGCGGTATGGCCTGAGCGCCCTGCACCAGCTGCGGGGCCGGGTGGGCCGCGGTGCCGCAGAGAGCTGGTGCTTCCTTGTCAGCGACAACACCAGCGAGAATGTCCAGAAGCGGCTCAAGTTCCTCTGCTCCACAGCCGATGGTTTCGCGGTGGCCCAGTACGATCTGGAGACCCGCGGCCCCGGCGATTTCTTCGGCAGCCGCCAGCACGGCCTGCCCACCCTGCAGATCGCCGACCTGATGAACGACACCCGCACCCTCCACGCCGCCCAGAGCGAAGCGGTGGCCCTGCTGGCCGAAGACCCGCTGCTGGAACACCCGGACCACGCCCTGCTGGCCGCTCAGGTGCAGCAGATGTTTGAGAAAGCCGGGGCAATGAATTGAACCGGTATAAAAAGCAACGGACGAGCCGCCGGGCCCGTCCGTTGCTTTATGGATGCCTTGAAAATTTCGCGTGCCGCTCCCCCATGCAGACCACGTCGCAGAAGACGCAGCGGCTTTTGGTGGAGAGCTGCACGTCCTTGTGGTAGCAGCCGAAGAACCACTTGGTATAGGTCAGCTTGAGGAGAATTTTATCAAGGAAGAGATGCAGGCGGTTGCTCTCGCCGGAAGCCAGAGCGGAAAAATCCAGGAACCTGCTTGGGGCGTCGTGGGTCAGCACATAATCTACCTGCCAGCTGTTTGCTTCCAGGTTCGCCTCGCAGGCGGCATATTCTTCGTCGGAGGGCATCTCCTGAGGCCACCAGTTCACACCGGCCTCCCGGTCCTCTTTGTCCGGACTTTCCGCCCCGCCAAAGCAGAGGTATTTTTTGCCCTCCAGCTCCAGCACGCTGCCCCGGCAGACATGATACACATTGCCGCCCAGTGCCTGCACTTTGCCGCCAAACAGTTCCACCGTGGGGTACTGGGCCAGCAGGTCATAGTTTTCGTGGGAGCCGTCCAGAAACAGCAGGGTGTAGGGGCGCTTGCGCAGCCAGTCCAGCTTTTTCTGTTCCGCCTTGCTGCCGTCCCACACAAACCCGAAATCGCCCAGCACCAGCACCACGTCCCGCTTGCCCAGCCAGCGGAGCTTGCCGTGTTTGAAGCGGTCCAGCTCGCCATGCGTATCACCTGTGAGATATACCATCCATTTCCTCCCTGCCGTTTTGTGAAACAACTGCAAAAGCCTTGTCACACCCCGGCAAACCTGTTATTATAAAGTATGAAGCCGTTCGGCTTTGTTTTTTGCTCATTTCTCCGGGCGCAGCACCGCCGCCCCGGCTTTTTATATGATATCGCTTTTTAAAGGAATTGTCCACATGAAACGTATTTTTGCACTCTTTCTGTCGTTTGCCGTCCTGTTCAGCTGCCTGAGCGTGACAGCCAGCGCCATGTTCGACCCCAGCCCTGTCTATGACGTCAAGGCCCAGAGCGCCTATGTCGTCAACACGGACACCAACATCATCGTCTACGAAAAAGACAGCCAGAAACAGGTGTCCGCCGGGGGCCTGACCAAATATATGACCATTGCCCTGCTGCTGACCAACTACGCCGACCAGCTGGACAACACGTTCCAGATGCCGTTTGCCATCTCGGACTACGTCCACAGCACGGACAACGCCGACATGCGCTCCAACGAAACGTTCACCTACCGGGAGGCCATCTATGCCATGGTCACCCGCAACGCCAACGAGGCCGCCATGGGCCTGGCCTATTCCCTCTCCGGCGGCGATTTAGCCGGCTGGGTGAGCCAGATGAACACCCTCTCCCAGCGCATTGGCACCACCAACAGCACCTGGACGGACGCCTGCGGCCTGGACAGCGGCAACGTGACCACCGCCGTGGATATGTACCTCATCCTGCGGTATCTCATGAGCTTTGATGCCTTTGTGGAAATTTCCTCGGCTCCCACGTTCACGATGCCCGCCAAGGAAAAACACGCCAAGTCCTTTGTTCTGCTGAGCCAGAACGTGGCCCTGAACAAGACCAGCGGCGGCAAATTCTACCGCAGCGCCATGCAGGGCGGCATGTGCGATGTGATGGCCTACAAGAACGACAACGGCAACCAGAGCTACGTCTCCTGGGCCAACAAAAATGGCTCCACCTATCTTTTCTGCATCATGCAGAGCCCGGACACCTGCGACGATTACGGCTATGCCAACCGCCGCCCGGCCCTGTATGAGACCGTCCACCTCATCGACTGGGTGTTCGACAGCTTTTCCATCCAGGCCGCGCTGGACACCGATTTGGCCTTGGCCGAAATTCCGGTCAAGTATTCCTCGGACACCGACACCCTGCAGCTTTACCCCGATGACAACATGATGACCCTGCTGCCCTCCTCCGGCGACGGCTCCGTCACCCAGAAATATTTCCACCTGCCGGACTACGTCTGTGCTCCCATCCAGCAGGGCGACGTAGTAGGCACCGTGGAGCTCAAGCTGGCCGGTGAGACCATCGGCGTGGTCAATCTGGTGGCCGGGCAGGATGTGAACCGGAACGCCGTCCTCTTCACCGTGGACAAATTCCAGGAGTTCCTGCACAGCCTCTACCTGAAAGTGGTCATCGCCCTCAGCATCCTCTCCGCCGCCATTTACGGCCTCTGGCTGCTGCTCAACGCGTGGCACGGGAGAAATGCGCCGAAGAAGATCCGGCGGCACTGAAAATCGAAAAAAGACAGCAAAAAGCCGCCCGGTGCGTAACAGCACACGGGCGGCTTTTCAGTTGCGCCAGCAGGAGTCGAACCTACGATGGGGGAGTCAAAGTCCCCTGCCTTACCGCTTGGCGATGGCGCATCAGTAGAAAGTAGTATATCATATTTTTTCAAAATCCACAAGAGCCGTTACACGCATTGCGTGTATTTTTTGCTTTCCTCTTTCGGATGAAATTTCGTTCTTGTGTGCGCGCGGCGGCTATGGTATGATAGGGCTGTAAAATCCCGGATTTTTCAAGACGGAAAGGAGCGTTATGTATTATGTATTACCATCTCTTCAGCATTGCACTGGGAGCCCTGCTGCTTGTCCTGGGCGTCTGTGATGTCTGCAAACGCAAAATCACCTGGGGATACTCGTCTCGCATGAAGCCCAAAGAGCGGGAGATCTGGCAGCGCTGGGTCGGCGTGCTGGAGCTCATCCTCGCGGTGTGTGAGTTTTCTTACGTCTTTTTAACAAAGATGCAGCGTGCCACTTCGTTCCTCTTCGCCGTTCTGGTGCTTTCTGCGGTCTGTATCCTTGGGCCTTACTACCACTGGAAGCATGAGCACAAGGATGACCCGGACAATCAATGAAACCTCTCACCGCTCCATCCCGCAGATGCGGGCGTGTCGCGGAGCTCCCCTGCCAGGGGAGCTGAATTGCAGGATCAGAAAGGAGTTTTTACGATGGGTCCCTGGTATTATGAAGTCGTCAGCTTTGACGGCGATTACGTCAACCTCCGCCGCACCGACATTGAAAGTGACGACCTGAACCCCGTGGCGCTGGCCCTGCTGCCGCCGGAAATCGAGGTAGGCAGCAAGATCAAATGCGAATACTTCCAGTACGAGATCATAGGCTGATCAAGGAGGCAATTTTCCTTGTATCAGGCATCTCCGGAACGCGATCAAACCATCCCCTACCGCCGAAGAGCTGGCCGCCATTGACAGCATCCGCCTTTCAATTTTAAGATCCTCCACAAAAAATCTCCCCCGACGTTTCATCGCCGGGGGAGATTTTGCATTTGCTCTGTTATTTCAGGTCAAACCGGACGATGACCAGCCGGTACCACAGGTAGGGCACCATGTTCCAGATCATCCAGAGCTCCATCAGGATATAATGGGGCAGGTCACGCCAACGGAACGGGCGTTTGCCCAGCTTCCCGGTCTTGAGCAGGTCAAATGCCTCCTGCATCCCCTTGTCCCAGGCCTCGCCAAAGCCCTGCTTGTGGAACTTGTAGCACTTGAGCAGGTAGCCCAGTGCCAGCGGCAGGAAGTTTAAAATCAGCATGAGGAGCGGCTCGTTCTTGAGCGGGAGCAGGATGCTGTTCCGGCCGCTCTGCTGGCTCTTGAACGCGTTGTACTTCACCGCGCCGGTGCTGGCGCCGCAGATGTGGTAGCACTTGGCCGTGGGGCAGAGCACGTTTTTGTAGCCTGCATTGTTGGCCCGCCAGCTCAGGTCCACATCCTCAAAGTAGGCAAAGAAGTTCTCGTCAAAGCCGCCGATCTCGTCCAGAATGCTCTTGCGGTAGAGCGCCGCGCCGCCGCAGGCCGAAAAGATGCGCTTCTGTCTGGTGTAGCGGCTGGCTCTGCGGCCATCGCCCGTCTTGCAGGCAAAACCCATCCAGGTGACGTAATCGCCTGCGTCGTCGGCCAGTTCCCGGTCAAAGTGGCGGATCATCAGGCTCTGCACCGCGAAGATCTTCGGGTCCTGCTCCGCCGTGCGGATCAGTTCTGCCAGCCACTGGGGCTCGGCAAAGGCATCATTGTTGAAGAGCACCACAAACTCGCTCCGGGCCCGGGCAATGCCCTGATTGACGGCATGGGAAAAGCCCGTGTTGTACCCGTTTTCAATCAGGGTGAAGTTGGGCCGGGTACAGTAGCCGCGGGCCTGCTCCAGACTTTCGTCCGTGGAGCCGTTGTCCACCACGATGAGCTCAAAATCCTGCTCGGTCTGGGCGTAGACCGACTCAATGGAATCTTTCAGCCAGCCTTTGCCGTTGATGTTGGGGATGACGATGGTTGCTTTCATACGTTTGCTGCTCCTACCTTGCTCGATTACCCTGACAGTATACCATACTCCCAGCCAAAAGAAAACCGGCCCACGCAAAAACTGCCGCACAGCACAGGGCTGTACGGCAGGAAATGCTTTTGGGAAAAACGCTTACTTGCGACTTGCCAGCAGGGCCTCGATCTTCTTGATGGGGTCGATGATGCTGGAAACGGACATATCGTGGTTCAGAGCCACAATGAAATATGCCGCGTACTTGGAAACATCGACATCGACGTACCAGTCACGGTTCAGCAGCTCCGGCTTGCGGTAGGTCAGGTTGGTACCGACGACATAGTCCAGGGTGCCCTCTTCCACAGCCTTGTCGAACTTATCCAGGCCGCTGGTGAAGAGCGGGAACGTTGCATCCGCGATGATCCGCTTTGCGCCGCGGGCCTTCAGGTTGCTGGCAACCTCCAGCATGCTCTCGCCGGAAGCAATGATATCATCGGCGATGAAGACGGTCTTGCCCTCCACGGAATCGCCCAGATACTCATGGGCCACGATGGGGTTGCGGCCGTTGACGACGCGGGTATAATCGCGGCGCTTATAGAACATGCCCAGGTTGCAGCCCAGCACGCTGGAGAAGTACATATTGCGGTTCATAGCGCCCTCGTCCGGACTGACCACGATGAACTTTTCCTTATCAAAGGAGATATCGGGGTTCTTCTTGAGCAGGTTCTTCAGTACCTGATAGGTGGGCATGGCGTTGTCGAAGCTCATCAGAGGCACGGCGTTCATCAGGCGGGGGTCGTGTGCATCAAAGGTGATGATGTTCTTCACGCCCATGGCCTGCAGCTCCTGCAGGGCCACGGCGCAGTCCAGGCTCTCGCGGACCACACGGCGGTGCTGACGGCCGCCGTACAGGCTGGGCATGATGACGGACACGCGGTGTGCCTTGCCTGCCACAGCCTGGATGAGACGCTTGAGGTTTGCAAAATGGTCATCCGGGGAGAGATGGTTCTCATAGCCGAACAGATTATAGGTGACGCTGTAGTTGCCCGGGTCCACGACAATGTAGATATCATCGCCGCGCACAGACTCCTTGACGAGGCCCTTTGCGTCGCCGCTCTGGAAACGGGGGCACTCGGCGGGGATGATGAACGTCTCCTTATCAATGCCAGCTTCGTTGGCCCAGCGCACCAGATGGTTGTCGATGAGGCTGGTGAGTTCCTCGGCACCGGGGCAGCAGATCAGGCGCAGGTCAGCGACCTTCGTCTGCAGAAAACAGTCCTTAGGGTTGATGGCAGACATAGTTACACTCCTTAATATTCCTTTGTCAAAAATCAGTGTTCAGGTGTTAAAGTGCACATCCAGCTTTATTTTATCACAAATTCCCTCTTTCGACACCAGAAACTTGCATCCAACCTGCATTTTCTGCGCCTTGCACAGCTGTTTTTCCTTTTTGCGACGTACTCTGTGAGTTTTTTACAAAAAGCATACTTTTATGCAAAAAAGCGATGCACAAATGTGCATCGCTCTTTGCAACAAACTTACAGGGCAGCCACGGCAGCCTTGAGTTCTTCCACGCGGTCGGTGTTCTCCCACTTCACGCCCAGGTCCTCGCGGCCCATGTGGCCGTAGGCGGCCAGCTTGCGGTAGATGGGCTTGCGCAGGTCGAGATCACGGATGATGGCGGCGGGGGTCAGGTCAAACACCTTTTCCACAGCCTGCTCGATCTTCTCGTCCTCCACAGCGCCGGTGCCAAAGGTATCCACCATGATGGAGACGGGCTTTGCCACGCCGATGGCGTAAGCCACCTGCACCTCGCACTGCTTGGCCAGGCCGGCAGCCACGATGTTCTTGGCCACCCAGCGGGTCGCGTAAGCGGCGCTGCGGTCCACCTTGCTGGGGTCCTTGCCGGAGAACGCGCCGCCGCCGTGGCGTGCATAGCCGCCGTAGGTATCCACGATGATCTTACGGCCGGTCAGACCGGTATCGCCCTGAGGACCGCCCACAACAAAGCGGCCGGTGGGGTTGATATAATACTTGGTGTTCTCATCCAGCAGCTCAGCCGGGATGGTAGCCTTGATGACCTTTTCCATGATATCTGCGCGCAGTTGCTCCATGGGCACGGCCTCGCTGTGCTGGCTGGAGATGACCACGGCGTCCACACGGGCGGGCTTGCCGTCGATATACTCCACGGTGACCTGGCTCTTGCCGTCCGGGCGGAGGTAATCCAGCTCGCCGCTCTTGCGCACCTCGGTCAGCTTCTTGGCCAGCTTGTGGGCCAAGCTGATGGGCATGGGCATCAGCTCCGGGGTCTCATCGCAGGCATAACCAAACATCATGCCCTGGTCGCCTGCACCGCCAACCTCATCGTTGGTGCCGAGGGCGATATCGGGGCTCTGGCCGTCCACATTGGAGATGACGGCACAGGTGTCGGCGTCAAAGCCGAACTTGGCGCGGGTGTAGCCGATATCGGCCACGACCTCGCGGACGATCTTCTGGAAATCGACATAGCAGTTGGTGGTGATCTCGCCCATGATGTGGACCATGCCGGTAGAGGCACAGGTCTCGCAGGCCACGCGGGCCTCGGGGTCGTGGGTCAGGATCTCGTCGAGGATGGCATCGGAGATCTGGTCGCAGATCTTGTCGGGATGTCCCTCGGTAACGGACTCGGAAGTAAACAGACGATGCTTTGCCATAAAATTTTCCTCCATAGCGTAGCGTTGTGGATATTCTTCTACAGCTTCCTACACAGACTTCAAGGTTTGCGCAAATAAAAACGCTCAGAACCGAAGTTCTGAGCGTTTGCACTCTTATCTTTCGGTTTCCCGCAGGATTTGGCACCTTATGTGTGACACACAGGTTGTCGGGCTTCACAGGGCCTGTCCCCTCAGCCGCTCTTGATAAGTCGGTATTCAGTTGTTTCGTGTGATATTCTATCATTCCTGCGTCAGATTGTCAAGAGAAAGTCGCACTTATTTCAGCATTTTTCTGGAATTGATGCAAAATCCCCTGCCGTACAGGGAAAAACGCAGAAAAGGGCACAGCCGAAGCTGTGCCCTTTGCCGGTTCCATTGCAAATAGATCCTTAGTAGCCCTTGGCCTGCTCGCCGTTCAGGATCTTCACGGCGCGGGAAGTGCCCAGACGGTCCGCGCCCAGAGCCAGGAATTTCTCCATGTCGTCCACGGTGGAGATGCCGCCGGCAGCCTTGACCTTGCAGCGGCCACGCACGCCCTTGACCATCAGCTCCACATCATGGAAGTTGGCACCCGCGGTGGAGAAACCGGTGCTGGTCTTGATGTAGTCCGCACCGGCCTCGCAGACGATGTCGCACATCTTTTCTTTCTCTTCGTCGGTCAGCAGGCAGGTCTCAATGATGACCTTGAGGATCTTATCGCCCACAGCCTCTTTCACCGCGCGGATGTCCTCGCGGACAGCATCGTATTCTTTGTTCTTCAGGCGGCCGATGTTGATGACCATGTCCACCTCGGCGGCACCGTTCTCAATGGCGGTCTTCGCCTCAAATGCCTTGGACTTGGGATCCATGGCGCCCAGAGGGAAGCCGACGACGCAGCACACGGGGATGCGGCCTGCCATGTACTCCACCGCCTGCTTGACGTAGCAGGTGTTGATGCAGACAGAAGCAGTGTGGTTGGCAATGGCCTCATCACAGAGGGTCTGGATTTGGGGCCAGGTAGCCTCGGGTTTCAGCAGGGTATGGTCCACATGGGACAAAATCTCTTCACGGGTCATGCTCTTTCCTCCTAAACTCAATTTTTGTTGGCACGGCGTACTTTTGCCATGCCCACCGCGCTGAGTGCAATGGCCGTTACCGACGCCGTAGCACCGATGATGCCCAGCACCAGGCCGGAAACCAGGAATGCAAAGCCTTTCAAACCACGTTTCATAATTACCGTACCTCCAATAGTTTTATCAAGGGGCGTACCCCTTATTTCTTTTTGAAAACGATCCGCTTACTGAACACATAGTTCAGTATCACCACAATGACATTGGAAAATACCTTGACGCACAGCCCCCACAGCTCCTGCGCCTCGATGCGGCTGGTGACAAAAATGGCCGTGGGCCCATCGGCCCCGCCGATGATGGCAATGGCCGCGGAACCATCCGAGATGCCCGGAGGCGTGCCCAGATAGCTCGAAGCCATCTGCACCGTCGTGTCCGGGCCAAACCAGTGGAACGCATGGGTCAGCAGGCCGCTCATGAGGCTGTCCATCAGCGCCGCGCCCTGGGCCGCCAGCAGGTTGCCCAAAACCAGCATGATGGCGGCGTCCAGCAGCAGCGTGCCCAGACGGCAGGAGACAAAGGTTGTAAACTCTTTTGCCTGTTCCCTGCCCCGCGTTTTGCTGCGAAACACGAACGCCCGGTTGGTGGCGTAGGCAAACAGGATGCAGAGGATGTTATCCAGCACATTGCCCCAGCTGTTGGCGGCGGTATAGCCGAACAGCCGGTTGAACAGCGCGTACAGCAGGATATTGAGCAGGGTGGTCAGCACCCCAAAGATCAGGTAGCTGAGCACTTCCCAATGTTTCTTGAGCCATTGTATCATAAGGTTTTCTCTTTCTTGTCAACTGGCTTGCCCTCTCCGTCATCGCTAACGCGATGCCACCTCTCCCAAAGTGAGAGGCTTTGGCAGTCCGTAAAGTCTATAGAAAACGCCATGCGTCTATGAGAAACAAAACCTCTCTGCCAAGGGCTCGCCCCTTTGGGAAAGATTTCCCCCGGTCGGGGGAAAATGGCAAAGCCAAAAAGGGGAACAGCTGGCGCGTAAGCGCCTGAGAGGGCATACCAATAAAAAAACAGCCCCGCCGCCGTTACCCGGCAACGGAGCTGTCAGTCGCATTGTGTCAGAGACCGCGCTTTGCAAAGAGCTGATTACTCAGCGTCGTTGTTCAGCAGAGCCTTCATGGACAGGCTGATGCGCTTCTTGTCGAAGTCAACATCCAGCAGCTTCACATCGACCATATCGCCGACTTTCAGTGCGTCAGAGACCTTCTCAACGCGATCATTGCTGATCTCGCTGATGTGGACCAGACCGTCAACACCCGGCAGGATGCGGACGAAAGCACCGAACTTGGTCAGAGAAACGACCGGAGCGTGGAAAGTGCTGCCGATGGGATAGTTGTTCTTCAGCTGCTCCCAGGGGTTGTCCTCAGCCTTCTTGTAGCCCAGAGAGACCTTGTGGTTCTCGGTGTCGATATCTTTCACATACACCTCGATGGTGTCGCCAACGGAGACGACCTCAGAGGGATGCTTGATGCGGTTCCAGCTCAGCTCGCTGATGTGGCACAGGCCATCCACACCGCCGATATCGACGAATGCACCGTAAGAGGTCAGGCTCTTGACAACGCCAGTGTAGGTCTTGCCGACCTCGACGTTTGCCCAGAACTCTTCCCGCTTCGCCTTGTTCTGCTCAGCGGTGACCTTGTTGATGCTGCCGACGATCTTACGGCCGGAGCACTCGGTGACGACCAGCTGGACATGCTGGCCGACCAGAGCAGTGTAGTCCTCGTCGCGGCGCATAGTGGCCTGAGAACGGGGGACGAACACCTTGACGCCCTTGACGTTGACGACAACGCCGCCCTTGTTGAACTCGGTAACGTCGCCCTCGACGACCTCACCGGACTCAGCTGCCTTAGCGATCTCTTCCATGCCCTTGCGAGATGCGAGCTTCTTGCGGGAGAGCTGGATGACGCCGTCCTGATCCATAACCTTCTCGACGATGAGGTCCAGCTCATCGCCAACCTTCACCAGGTCTTCGACCTTGGCGGAGGAATCATCGGTCAGCTCGCTCAGCTTGACAAAGCCGGTCTGCTTCGCTCCGATATCCACCTGGATCTCGTTGGCAGAGATGCTGGTCACGATTCCTTTCACAATACTGCCTGCATGAACCCGCTTTTCCTCGGATGCGTTCAGCATCTCCTCGAAGCTCATGCTGTCATTGATTTCTGCGCTCATACTGTTAAGTACCTCCTCAATAATAGACGATGGCGTTGAAGCCCCGGCTGTGACGCCCGCCGTTTTTACATCCACAAACCATTCAGGCCGAAGTTCGCTCGCTGTCTCGACCGTTACGGCTCGCGTGTGTTTTGCGGCGACCTGTACCAGCTTTTGGGTATTGGAAGAATGATGACCGCCAATGACAACAATGATGTCGCATTGCTGGCTGAGGTCTTCCGCTTCCTGTTGCCTCGCCCACGTCGCATTACATATTGTATCAAAAATTCGGGCGTTTGTATAGGCTTTTTTGAGAAACTCCGAACTTTCTTGCCATTTTGTTACCTGAAATGTGGTCTGTGCAACCGCAAAAATGGGCTTTTGGGGGTCCGAGGGGCCTTTCCAGGCCTTTAACTCGTCCAGATTGCTAAAGACGAATACCTCCCCCCGGGTATGTCCCACAATGCCCTGCACCTCCGGGTGGGCGGCGTCGCCGGCCACCAGGAGCACCGCGCCCTCGGCTTCGGCCCTGGCGGCAATGTTCTGGATCTTCTTCACAAAGGGGCAGGTGGCGTCGTGGTACACGATGCCGCGCTGCTCCAGCGTATCGTAAATGGTGCGGGGCACGCCGTGGCTCCGGATGATGACCTCGTACCCGGTGGGGATGTCCTCCACGGTGTCGGCCACCAGCGCGCCCCGGCGCTTCATGTCGTCCACCGCCTGGGGGTTGTGGATGAGCGGGCCCAGGGTGGCCACTTTGTGGCCCTCGTTCAGCAGGCCGTAGGTCAGCTCCACGGCGCGGTTGACGCCGAAGCAGAAGCCCGCTGTTTTGGCTAAACGAATCTCCATGTTCTCTCCTTTACAGTTTCTCCCATGCGTCCAGAAGCGCCTGCTTGTTGGCGCGGAGCTTCTTCATATCGCGGCGGCTCTCCATGGCAAACTGGGCGGCGGGCATCGGCTCGCCGTACACCACCCGCACCTTGCAGAACAGCTTCATTTTCCCGTCCGGCGTCTCGTAGTGGATGCGCACCGGCACCACGTCCACAGCAGCCGCTGCCGCAATGACGAACAGGCCGCTCTTGGGCTGCAGGAACGTTCCGTCTTTCTCACGGGTGCCCTCCGGGAAGATGAGCAGGCTCTCACCGTTCTGGCAACGGGCCACCGTCTCGTCAATGACGGCCGCCTCTTCCTTGGTGCCGCGCACACACATGGCACCGGCACAGCGGAAGAACCAGCTCAGGAACGCATTGATCTCAAACAGCTCTTTTTTGGCAAAAACGATCATCCGCCTGCCCCAGAACCGGGTGATGAGGACAAAGACCGGGTCAATGGCGGAGATGTGGTTGGGGGCCAGAATGTACCCCCTGGTCCGAATTTTTTTCAGGTTGTCCCGGCCCTCTGCGCGGACACGGAACCCGACGTGGAACACGATCCATGCCAGCGGGAGCAAGATATAATATAGTACCATCCTGTCTCCTTAACCGACTTTCTGCGCAATGATCTGCTTCATGGCGTCCAGGCTCTGCTCAAAGTTGAGCTCGGAGGTATCCAACAGCACAGCGTCTTCCGCCTGCTTGAGGGGAGCCGCCGCGCGGTGGGTATCCTGATAATCCCGCTGCTTCACGTCGGCCAGCACTTCTTCGTAGGTGTTGGGCATCCCCTTGGCCTGATACTCTTTCCAGCGGCGGGTGGCACGGGCCTCCGGGCTGGCGGTGAGGAAAATTTTCACGGTCGCGTCCGGCAGCACCACGGTGCCGATGTCACGGCCGTCCATCAGGACATCCTGCTTTTGGGCCATGTCCCGCTGCATGTCCAGCAGGAACGCGCGCACCGCCGGGTTGGCACCCACCGCAGAAGCCGCCATGCCCACCTCCTCGGTGCGGATGAGCGAGCTCACGTCCTCGCCGCCCAGATAGATGTGCTGCTCGCCGTCAATGAACGCGAAGTGCAGCTCGATCTCCGGCAGCAGAGTATTGACCGCCTCGTTGTCCTTGGGGTCCTTGCCTGCCCGCAGGGCGTACAGGCCGATGGTGCGGAACATGGCACCGGTGTCCACATAAATATAGCCCAGCTCGGCCGCCAGACGGCGTGCCAGCGTGGATTTGCCTGCCCCCGCAGGCCCGTCGATTGCAACAGATATCATTGTCTATGTCTCCTTATTATAAAATATGATTTTATCCTACCTGCGTGGCAAAACTCCCCAAGCCGATGTTGTTACAGGTTATTCGCAAAACTCTGTGCCGTGCAGAACGCGATCTGCAGGTTGTAGCCGCCCGTGTAGGCGTCCACATCCAGCACCTCGCCTGCAAAGTAGAGGCCCAGCGCCTTTTTGCTCTGCATGGTCTTGGGGTCTACCTCCCGTACCGAAACTCCGCCCGCCGTGATGACGGCATGGGCTAGATCGCCCCGGGCGTCGATGGGCACTCCCCAGTGCTTGCACAACTGCACCAGCTCCCGCTTCTGCTCCCGGGTGATCTGGTTTGCCTTGGTAGCCGGGTCGATGCCCCAGCGGGCCACCATGACCGGCTGCATACTGGACGGCAGCAGCTTGACCAGCGCCCCCTGCGCCGCATGGTTTGCCAGCAGTGCAAAATCCCGGGTGATGCGGTCATAGAGCTGTTCCTCGCTCAGGGCAGGTTTCAGGTCGATCTCCGCCTTGTAAGTATGCTTTTTCATGTCCCCCAGATGGCTGGATGCACTGAGGGTCAGCGGCCCGCTGATGCCAAAGTGGGTGAACAGCATCTCGCCCTGCTCGGTAAAAATGGCCTTGTTGTCTTCCAACAGGGTCAGGTTGACGTTTTTCAGGGCCAGGCCCATCATCTTTTTGCAGTCCGGGTCGTGGCTGACCAGGCTCACCAGACTGGGCACCGGGTCCACGATGGTGTGGCCCGCCTGCCGGGCCAGTTTGTAGCCGTCGCCCGTGGAGCCCGTGGTGGGGTAGCTCAGGCCGCCGGTGGCCACCAGCACGGCATCCGCCTTGTACTCCCTGCCCGAGGTGCCCCGCACGCCTACACAGCGGTACGCCGGGCCGGGCTTTTTCTTTTTGGGGTGGCGCGGGTTCTCCGGGGCAGCCGGGGCAGCCTCCTCCGCCGGGGCCAGCGGCTCCAGCAGCAGCTTTTGGGCCCCGTCCTCGATGAGAACGGCTCCCTCCGCGTACCGGAGCAATGCCTGCCGGATCTCTTCCGCCTTGTCGGATACCGGGAACACCCGGCGGCCGCGCTCCACTTTCAGCTCCACCCCCAGCTCCTCAAACAGCTCCATCGTCTTTGCCGGCGGGAACGCCCCTAAAGACGAGTACAGAAAACGGGGGTTGGTGCGCACATGGTGCAGGAACTCCTCAGCGGTGCAGTCGTTGGTCACGTTGCAGCGACCCTTTCCCGTGACCAGGATCTTCTGAGCGGGCTTTTCCTTATGTTCCAGCACCGTAACGGTGTGGCCCTGCCGCACGGCCGCACCGGCCGCCATCAGGCCCGCCGCGCCTGCTCCGATCACCAACACATTTGCCATCCAGCAATTCCTCCCACAAAACCTGATATTTCTATTGTATCATACCAGAATCGTCCTCCAAAAGCAATGTGCCCGGCGGCTGAAATTGCAGGAAAAGTGGGCGGCATTTCCTCCGCTCCACGCAAAAAAGCACCCCGGCGGGCGTTTTCCCGCCGGGGTGCCGTGTTCTGTTTTACTGCATCACCTTGGCCGGGTCGAGGTATTTTTCGCCCTGTTTCACTTCCAGGTGGATGTGGCTGTCCTCGGCGCACTCGCAGCTCACACTGCCCACGGTGCCAAGGGCCTGCCCGGCCGTCACGGTATCCCCGGCTTTCACTTTCAGGTCGGCCACACCGCTGACCCGCCAGAGCCGCCCGGAAGCGTCCTCAATGGCCACGGTAGGGCCCCAGCTGCCGTCCGCGCCCGCCAGTGTCACCTTGCCTGCCGCCGGGGCCGAAACTTTTTCGCCCTTGGCGGCGGCATAGTCAATGCCGTTGTGGGTGCGCCAGTCGCCCAGCGTCTTGTTGTAGACCAGCTCATCCCCGCTGTACGCGTTTAAGATACGCCCCGAGACTGGCCGCGTGGAGGCAGGTGCCGCTGAGCTGCTGGCAGGTGCGGATTCGGTTTGCAGCGCGGAGGGCTCGCGCACCCCAGCAGAACCAGATGACGCCCCAGAAGAGCCACCAGCCCCACCGGAGGGCGCGGTGCTGGAAGAAGCTTTGGGCACATTGGCCACAGAGTTTGCGGCGGGGGCGGTGGGTTGCTGCCATTCGTTCGAATCCTCCTCATCCGGTGTTGTCAGGTCAAGCCCCTCGTCGATGCCGGGGGCAGTGCGGGCACTGCTGGCCGGATCACGCAGGCCGTCCAAATTTTTCTGCAGTTCCCCGCGGACGGTCTGCACGGCCCAGACGCCGGCGGCCGCTGCCGCCAGCAGGCAGGCGGCCAGCACCAGCGCAAAGCCCTTGCCCTGCAAGAATTTTCGGATCTGTTCCATCGTTTGTTACTCCCATCCATGTTTGTGTACGGTTTGTTCTGGTGGTAGTGTGCGATGGTTGGCGGACGTTTATACATAAAAATATCCGCCATCGCGGCGCGATGACGGATCTTTTTGTTTGCGTTTGAATCAGTTGCGGCGGCGGTTGTTGCCCAGCAGGCGGACGACATACAGGAAGATATTGATGAAGTCCAGGTACAGGGTCAGAGCACCGTAGATGGAAGCTTTCTCCGCCAGCTCCGGGTCGCCTGCATAGTAGGCATACATCTGCTGGAGCTTCTGGGTGTCATAGGCGGTCAGGAGCATGAACAGCACCAGACCAATGCCGCAGTAGAGCACCGAGCTGCCAAAGCCGAAGCCGAACAGCATCCCGATCAGGCTGGTAACGATCAGGGCTACCAGACCCATCATCAGGCGGGGGCCCCAGCCGGTGAGGTCTTTATGGGTGGTGGTACCGTAGACGGCCATCAGACCAAAGTAAACGGCGGTAGCCAGGAACGCCATGACCAGCGTGCCCACCGAGAAGGCGATAAAATAATAGCTCAGCACCATGCCGTTGAGCAGTGCATACCCGAAGAACGTGGCCCGGGCCGCGTCCACTGACATGTTCTGTACCCGGGAGCTCAGCACAAATACCAATGCCAGCTCCGCAATGGTGAGTACAAGATACAGCGAATCCACCAGATAGATCAGCGGGGTGGTGGCCGTGATATACGCCATGGCGAACGTGATGAGCAGTCCGCTGGCCATCCAGCGGTAGGTGCGGGTCATATAGTCCGATGCATTCATCGAGGGCTCCGCATAGCCGCGGTCATAGTTGTTATAATCCATTGTGGAATCCTCCAGTCTTTTGCCGGGGCGGGCACTGCCGCCTTGCTCCGGTTTCTGTTTTATAGTATACTGCATAGAAATGAACGTTTCATGAAAAAGGCTGTGATATTTGATGTCTCTTGGGCTTTACCTGCATATCCCCTACTGTTTTTCCAAATGCCGCTACTGTGATTTCTATTCCGCCCCCGGCCAGCGGGGTGTCCCGCCAGAGTATCCCGACGCGCTGCTGCGGGAGCTGCACCGGTTTGCGCCGGATGCTCCCCTCCGGCCCGATACCATTTATTTTGGCGGCGGGACCCCCAGTTTACTCACACCGGACGATGTTGCCCGCCTTCTGGAAGCGGCCCAGCCCCGGCCCGGGGCGGAGATCACACTGGAAGCCAACCCGGAGACGGTCACCGAAGAAACACTGCGCGGCTTCCGGGCCGCGGGCGTCAACCGCGTCTCGTTCGGGGTGCAGTCGGCCCGGGACAGCCAGCTCAAAACGCTGGGCCGCCCCCACACTGCCAAACAGGCCCGGGCGGCGTTCGCGGCGGCCCAGCGGGCAGGCTTTACCAACATCAGCGGGGACATCATGCTGGCACTGCCCCACTATACGCAGGCCGAGTTTGATGAGACACTGGAACTGATCGAGAACGGCGGGGCCACCCACGTCTCCGCTTACCTGTTAAAGATCGAGCCGGACTCCGCCTTTGGCCGCAAGCCGCCGGAGGGCCTGCCCACTTCCGACGAGGCCGCTGATTTTTACCTCTACGCCGTGGAGCAGCTGGAACACCACGGCTACCAGCAATACGAAATTTCCAACTTTGCCCGCCCGGGCTATGAGGGGAAGCACAACCTCATCTACTGGGACTGCGGGGATTACCTTGGCCTCGGCCCAGCGGCCCACTCCTGCATGGGCGGCAAGCGTTTCTACTACCCGCCTGATACGGATGCCTTTTTACACGATACCGCTGCCCCGGTGCTGGACGGCAGCTGCGGCGCGGAGGATTATCTCATTTTGCAGCTCCGCCTCCGCAAGGGGTTGAATCTGGAAGCTTACAAAAACCTCTACGGCAAGGAGTTCTCCACAGCACAACTTGCCTTTGTGCAAAACTGCGTCAAGGCTGGGTACGCCAATTTTGATGGCAAGACCCTGGCCCTGACCCCCGCCGGGCTCATCGTGCAGAACACCATTTTGGCGGAGCTCTTATAATCTTATTCTTATAATCTTATCAAGAACAGCCCCCGCAGGCTTGCCGCAGGTCCGCGGGGGTCTTTCATTCCGCCAATTGGATCACCGGCCAGCCCAACGCCGCGATGGCGTCCCGGTCATGGGTGGCGAGGAGGACATTTTTGCCGCCGCCTCGCTCCCGGATGAGCGCGGCGGCTTTTTGCAGGGTCTCCGGATCCATCCCTGTGAACGGCTCGTCCAGCAGCAGGGTGTCGCTGGGGGCCAGCAGCGCCCGCAGGAGAGCCACCCGGCGCTTCTGGCCGCCCGAGAGCTTTCGGGCAGGCAGGACAAGGGCCGTCAAGTCCAATCCAAGTTGTTGAAAACAGATTTCAATTTGCTCTTTGTATTGTATTTCCGGTCCCGGAAGCACCAGTGCCACGTTCTGGACGGCATTCAGCTGAGGGCAGAGGCGGTCTTCCTGAAAGACGGCGCTCACCCGCCCCACCCCCTGCACACTGCCGGAGGTAGGCGTTTCCAGCCCCATGAGGACGCGCAGGAGGGTGGTTTTGCCCCAGCCGCTGGGGGCCCAGAGGACGGCAGGCTCCTCCACTGTAAGATTCAGGTCTTCAAAGAGCATTTTCTCTCCAAAGCGTTTTGTCAGGTGCAAAATTTCCAGTTTGTTATGCTGCATCATACCGCCTCCTCGCCCAGTACCCGGGCCACCGCCTTGTCCAGCAGGGCCAGAAACAGTTTTTCAAAGGCCGCGCTCAGGACGATGATGACAAATGTCCAGGCAAACAGCTCCCCGGTGGAAAGGGTGATTTTGGCCCGGTAGAGGGCGTCACCGATGCTGCCGTCCGGCAGGCCGATGACTTCCGCCGCCACGCCGCTCTTCCAGCAGATGCCCAGCGCCACGCTGCACCCCTGCCGGAACGCGGGCAGCACCGCCGGGAGCCAGATGGCTTTCACCCGCCGCCCCAACGGCAGGCGGAACACCCGGGCCATTTCCAGCAGCTGCGGGTCGGCACTTTCCAGCCCGGTGCGCACCGCGCCGTACAGTACGGGCAGCACCATTAAAAAACTGATGAGGATGGAGAGGCTTTTGCCGCTGACCCACACCAGCGCCAGAATGATAAAGCTTGCCACCGGCGTGGCCTTGACCAGCTGCATCACCGGGGCCAGCATGGCGTCCACCCAGAGCCAGCGCTCCGCCGCCACAGCCAACAGCACACTGCACACCCCGCCCAGCACAAAGCCCAGCAGAATGTGCCCGGCGCTGAACGCTACCCGCTGCCAGAACTCTGCCTGGGGCAGCAGCTGCACCAGCGTGCCAAAGGCCTGCAGCGGCGACACCAGAAACACCTCCTGCCCGATGGCCATGGCAGCCCCCTGCCACACCGCCAGCCAGAACACCACCGCCGCCAGCCAGAGGCGGCTTTTTTTTGTCTGCTTCATATCGTTTCCTTTCCTTGTTCTTTTCCCATATTTTACAGGCTTTGTGTCCTCTTTTTCAAGAGATTCCATCACGCAATAAAATACAATGTTTCACTTTTTCTTTTCTTGACATGAGCGCTGTTATACACTAAACTGGAAATCAGAAACCCACACCAGGGCACTTTTCCCCGATAGAAAGGACGATGCTTCATGCAAACCAACACCCTCCGCGGCAAAAAACAGCTGCTGATCGGGTTCACCCTCTTTTCCATGTTTTTCGGAGCAGGCAACCTGATCTTTCCGCCCTATCTGGGGGCACAGGCAGGCACCCGCCTCTGGCTGGCCTTTGCCGGGTTTGCCGTCAGCGCCATCGGCCTGCCCATTGCAGGCGTGGTGGCTGTAGCCCGGGCCGGGGGGCTGCCCCAGCTGGCCGAGCGGGTACACCCCCGGTTTGCGCAGGTCTTCTCCATTCTGGTATATCTCTCCATTGGGCCATGCCTCGCCATCCCCCGCACGGCCAGCACCTCGTTTGCGATGCTGGAGCCGCTGGCAGGGGAAAGCACCGCGCTGCAGTGGGGCTACTCCCTCCTGTTTTTTGCAGTGGCCTTTCTGGTGGCCCAGCACCCGGAGAAGCTGACCCAGCGGCTGGGCAAAATCCTCTGCCCCGCCTTGCTGGCCCTGATCCTGCTGCTGTTTGCGGGCTGTCTGCTCCACCCGGCAGCAGCAGGCTACGGCACCCCGACCGCCGCCTACACCGCCCTGCCCGCCGTGCAGGGCATCCTGGACGGCTACCAGACCATGGACACTCTGGCCGGGCTAAATTTCGGGGCGGTCATTGCGCTGAACATCCAGGCCCTCGGTGTGACCGAACCCCGGGAGGTGGAGCGGGGCACCATCCGGGCCGGGTTCCTCGCCGCCGGGCTGTTTGCAGTGGTCTACGCCATGCTCACCCACATCGGCGGCATTGCGGGGGCCGCGTTCCCCGGCTGTGAGACGGGTGCCGAGACCCTCACCCTGCTGGCCAACGCCCTGTTTGGCCGGGTGGGACAGGTGCTGCTGGCGGCCATCTTTATCATCGCCTGCTTCAACACCTGCGTGGGCCTCATCTCGGGCGTGAGCGAGTATTTCCACCAGCTCTGGCCGAAAGTTCCCTACACCGGGTGGGCCGCTTTCTTTGCCCTGACCAGTATGCTGCTGTCCAACATCGGGCTGGCAAGCATCCTCGAGCTCTCGGTCCCCATCCTCAACGCCATCTACCCGGCTGCCATCGTCCTCATCTTTCTGTCGTTCCTACCCGGGCGGTTCCAGCGCTGCAGTGTTTACAGCTGGGCCATTGGGCTGGCGGCCTTGCAGAGCATCCCCGCCGCCCTGCCGCTGGGCCCGGTGGCTGCACTGGCCAACAACCTGCCGCTGGGTGCCCTCGGTTTCGGCTGGCTGCTTCCGGCTGCGGTTGGTATGGGAATTGGCTTCCTGAAAAAGTCCTGAAAAAAAAAGCTGCCGCACGGCACTGTGCGGCAGCTTTTTTCATCAAACCAACTCCTTACTGGAACAGCTTCTTGACCCGATGCTGCACCTGCTGCGAGGTGGTGGGCTTGACCCAGTAGAAGTTGTCGTCCGGCAGCTTGCCGCCCACGGCTGCGGGGGAGGCATCGTAGAGCACCTGCAGGTAAGCGGAAATGTCTTTCTTCATCTCCTCGCCGCGGCGGTAGACGATGTTGCACTTGGGCAGAGCCTTTTTGGCGATAGCAGCCTTGGCCACCACACCGATCTCTTCACAGAGGGCGGCGGTGCCGTCGATGTCGGTGTTGGCGGCGTTGACGCTCTTCTCATAGTCCTTCAGGAACGCCTGCACCACGTCGGGGTGATCCTCGGCGTAAGCGGTGCGGACCACCGTGACGCCGGTGATGAGCTGGGTATCACAGACCTTGTTCCACTCCTTGGTCAGGTCGAGGACCACACGGAGCTCGCTGTCTTTCATCTGGGCAGCGGTGACATAGGGCTGGGGCAGCACGGCGATGGCGTCTTTCTTGGTGGCGGCCATCTGAGCGGTGACCTCAGAGGCCTCGCTGTAGTATTCGATCTTCACGTCCTTATCGGGGTCCAGGCCGTTCTTGGTGAGCAGGTAACGCAGGACGTACTCCGGCGTGGTGCCCTTGCCCGTGGAGAGGATGGTGCGGCCTTTCAGGTCTGCAAAGCTGTGGACGGTGTCGCCCTTTTCCACCACATACAGCACGCCCAGCGTGTTGACGGCCAGCACCTGGATGCCGCCGTTGGTCTTCTGGTAGAGGGTTGCCGCCAGGTTGGCCGGGATGGCCGCCATGTCCAGATTCCCCTTGATGAGCTTTGGCACGATCTCATCGGCCGCGCCATAGAGCTGCAGGTCGTAATCCATGGCGGCGGTGCCGTTCTTCTCCATGGAGAGCAGATGGACCAGACCCATGGTGGTGGGGCCTTTCAGGCCCGCGATGCGGAGGGTCTTGGCCGACAGCGTTTTTGCCGAGGCCCCGCAGGCCAGCAGGCTGACCAGCATGACCACCGACAGCAGCAGAGATGTCAGTTTTTTCATCATCAGAAACTTCCTCACTTTCTATTTTTGCCCTTGCGAGAAATAAAATTTGCAAAAACATTTGCTTTACGGGCTCAAGTTTACTATAATGAAAGAAAAAATACCGTTGCGCACGCAACGGAATTGCAGATGGGCGGTGAGGGCCCGGGTCAAACCTCACGGAATGGATATGGAAAATTACCTGCCGCTGTTACAAACCACTTCACTCTTTGCCGGGCTGGAACAGCCTGCCCTGCGGATGCTCCTGCGGGATCTGTGCGCCGTGGTGCGCAGTTATGGCCGGGGCGAAACGCTGGTGCAGGCCGGGCACTCCAACCGCCGGGTGGGGGTGGTGCTCTCGGGCACCATTCAGGCCTACCGTCCCGCGCCGGGGGGCACCCACCTGCCCATCACCCACATGGAGGCAGGGGGCGTCTTTGGCGATGTGCTGGGCGGCTCCAGCCTGGCCAGCCCGATAACGGTAGTGGCCGAGTGCCCCTGCGAAGTACTGCTGCTCCCCTATGACCGGCTGCTCCAGCCCGGCAGCGACCCCGCCCGCCAGCAGGTGCTGCAAAATCTGGTACGGACCATCAGCGATAAATATTTCCTGCTCTCCCGCCGGGTGGACCTGCTCATTTTAAAGAGCCTGCGGGCCAAGGTGTGCGCCTACCTCCTCAGTGAGGCCGAGTATCACCACAGCATGACCTTTACCATCCCCTACTCCCGCATCCAGCTGGCGGATTACCTCAACTGTGACCGCAGCGCCCTCTCCCGGGAGCTGAGCCTCATGCAGCGGGACGGCTTGTTGGAAACCTACCGCAGCAGCTTTAAAATTATGGATGCGGAAGCATTGAGAGGGATGGTGTTGTAACAATGTCCAAGCCGATACTCTGGATCGTGATCCCCTGCTACAACGAGGAGCAGGTGCTGCCCATCACGGCCCCGATGTTTTTACAGAAGATTCACGACCTGACCGCCGCAGGGCTGGTCAGCGACCAAAGCCGGGTGCTGTTTGTCAACGACGGCTCCCGGGATAAGACATGGGAGCTCATCACCGGGTTTGCAAAAGAGGATGAGCATTTCATCGGGATCTCTCAGAGCCGGAACCGCGGCCACCAGAACGCCGTGCTGGCCGGTTTGATGGAAGCCCTGCACAGCGGCAGCTGCGATATCACCATCTCCATCGACTGCGACGGCCAGGACGACATCAACGCCATGGATGAAATGGTGCGCAAGTATCTGGAGGGTGCCGAGGTGGTATACGGCGTGCGGAGCCGCCGGGACACAGACACATTTTTCAAGCGCTTTACTGCCGAGGGATTCTATCACCTGATGAACGCCCTGGGGGCCGACATCGTCTTCAACCACGCCGACTACCGGCTCATCAGCACCCGGGTTCTGGAAAGCTTTGCCGACTACCGGGAAGTCAACATCTTCCTGCGGGGCATGGTGCCGCTGGTGGGTTTTCCCAGCGAGGTAGTCACCTACGAGCGGCATGAGCGGCTGGCCGGTGACAGCCACTATCCCCTGAGCAAGATGCTGGCCCTTGCGTTCGACGGCATCACCAGCCTGAGCAACAAACCCATCCGGCTCATCACCGGAGCCGGTATCGTGGTCAGCCTGATCAGCTTTATCGGGGTGATCTGGGCCATCGTGCAGGCCGTCCGGGGCAGCGTGGTGGCCGGCTGGGCCTCCACCGTTTGCATCGTCTGCTTCATGGGCGGTGTCCAGCTCATCTGCCTGGGCGTCATCGGCGAATATATCGGCAAAATTTATATGGAAACCAAGGCCCGGCCCCGCTATATCATCAGCGAGCGCACCTGGGCCCCCTACGAAAGGAAGTACCACGGATGAGCAAACAGAGCTGGAAAGGCAGCACCCTTTTGAACCCGGAACCGCCCGTTCTGGTATCCTGCGGCGGGCTGGAAACACCCAACCTCATCACCATCGGCTGGACAGGCACCATCTGCACCCAGCCCAGCATGGTGTCCATCAGCGTCCGCCCCGAGCGGTTCAGCCACCATCTGATCAAAGAGAGCGGGCAGTTTGCCATCAACCTGCCCACCGAAAGCCTTGTCCGCGCCGTGGACTGGTGCGGCGTCAAAAGCGGCCGGGAGATAGACAAGTTTGCTGCCTGCGGCCTCCACGCCGCGCCGGGCTCTGTGCTGACGGACTGCCCCATTTTAGAGGAAAGCCCGCTGAATCTTGAGTGCAGGGTGACGCAGGTCATCCCGCTGGGCAGCCATGATCTGTTTTTGGCGCAGGTCGTCGCCTGTGATGTGGACGAGAGCCTGCTGGACGAGAGCGGAAAGCTCTGCCTCGAAAAAGCCAAACTGATCGTCTACAGCCACGGCGAGTATCTGGCCCTGGGCAAAAAGCTGGGAACATTCGGCTACAGTGTCCGGAAGAAAAAGCCCCGGCGAAAATAAAGTGCAGCCAATAACAGCCCCCGGACAGTTCCTCTTCCAAAGAGGAGCATCCGGGGGCTGATTTGTTTTCTGATACAAAGAGCTTTTTACTCCTCCAGCTGCACCACGCTCTGCTGACTTTGTTCCGGCAGGTACCGCTGTCACGGTAGACGTTCCTAAACTCCAGCACCCGGTTCGGATACTGGAGTTCTTGGTGGGCGCGGGTGCATTGCGCGAGCCGCGCATCTAAAAAAGCCCCGCAGGGGCTTTTTTGCCGCCGGGACGGATGGCGGCGGCCGATGCTGTTCGAATCCACCCGCTACGATCCCCTTGATCTGTTTCTACAAAACAGAAACTCCAGCACCCGGTTCGGATGCTGGAGTTCTTGGTGGGCGCGGGTGGATTCGAACCACCGAAGCTGAAAAGCAGCAGATTTACAGTCTGTCCCCATTGGCCACTCGGGAACACGCCCATATTCTTTTCACAGTCCGTGCCGGACTGCCTGTATATCTTACCACTGCCCCGGGGATTTGTCAAGTTTTTTGCCGCAAATTATTTTGCAGGAATGCGGGCAGCCTCTTCCCAAAAGAAAAACACCCGAACCCTCAACGGATTCAGGTGCCTTAAATGGAGCTGGTGACAGGAGTTGAACCTGCAACCCACTGATTACAAATCAGTTGCGCTGCCATTGCGCCACACCAGCAGACATTACATGGGATATTATATCACCAGAATGCCGGTTTGGCAAGTTCAACTTTTGCAGCTGCTTCATTTTGCTTTTTCTTATGCGTTGGCCGCTTTCAGCGCCTGCTGGATGGCGGCAAAGTCCTCCAGGGTCAGCGCCTCGGGGCGGATACGGGCGTCGAAGCCTGCGGCCTCAATGGCGTGGATGACATTCTCTTTGGGCAGCGAGAGGCCGCTGGCGATGGCGTTGGCAGCGGTCTTGCGACGCTGGCCAAAGGCCGCGCGGATGAGAGCAAAATAGCCCTCCTCGTCCTCCACCTGCACAGCAGGAGTGGGGCGGATGTCCATGCGGACCACCGCGCTGGTCACCTTGGGAGCCGGGTAGAAGCTGCCCGGAGCGGCGGTGAACATCATCTTCGAGGTGGCGTAGTAACTCACCGCGCAGCTGATGGCGCTGGAAGCCCGGGTGCCGGGGGTCGCGGCCAGACGGTCGGCTGCCTCTTTCTGGACCATGACGGTCAAGCTCTCGATGGGCAGGCGGTCGCCCAGCAGCTTCATGACGATGGGGCTGGTGATGTAATAGGGCAGGTTGGCACAGAGGGCCACCGGCATCCCGGGGAATTCCTCGGCAATGAGGGCCCGGAGGTCCACTTTCAGCACGTCCTGCATGACCAGTTTAAAATTGTCCACCCCGGCCATAGTCTCAGCCAGCAGGGGCGGCAGGCGCTCGTCCACCTCAATGGACACTACCTTGGCAGCCCGCTTGGCCAGCTCCCGGGTCAACACACCGATGCCGGGGCCGATCTCAATGACACCATAGCGCTTGTCCACGCCGCTGACGTCCACGATCTTCTGGGGGATGCCCGGGTTGATGATAAAGTTCTGCCCGAATCCCTTGGAAAGGGCAAAATCGTATTTTTCGCACAAAGCGCGGACGTAAGACAGGTCAGTCAGCTCCGGCATAGGTTCCATCCTTTCGTGTTATCACATTTCTGGCAAAAAGGCCTCCGGCACTGCGCCGGGGGCCTTTTGTTGATTCACTTGTTGTTTCAGCTGTTGGAGGATGCGGCGCTTTCAGCCGCCTCACTGGATGCTTCAAAAGATGCAGCCTCGCTCTCGCGGACGGCTTCGCTCTCCGCGGCAGCCTCGCTTTCAGCGCTCCCTTCACTGTCGGCACCGGCATCCTCTGCAGCCGCGCTGGAAGCGGCCTCGTTGACACCGCCCACAGTGGTAGTACCGCTGAGCTGTTGAGCCGTGCTGACGGCACGCTGGATCTGCGGGTCGGTATCGAGGGTAAAGTCGTAGTAGCTGGTCTGCTCATCGGCAGTCAGGCTGCGCTCCACATCCACGGTCAGGCCCGTGCCGTCAAAACAGGAGCCGTCGCCGCAGAGCAGCTTTGCCACCGTGACCACCACAGCGCTGCCATCGGACAGACGCTGGGGGCTGGACTGGATGGTACCCTTGCCCATGGTGGTGGTGCCCACCAGCCGGGCCCCGCTTAGGGTACGCAGGCTGGATGCAAACAGCTCCGCCGCGCTGGCCGTGTTGCCGTTGACCAGGCAGACCAGCGGCAGGGCGATGGTGCTTTCGCCGGTGCTGCTGCCCAGCAGGGTGCGGTTGCCGTACTTATCCTCGGCATAGGCCAGCGTCCCCTCCGGGGTGATGAGGTCGATGCAGCTGATGGCATCTTCGAGAATGCCGCCGCCATTATCCCGCAGGTCAAACACCAGGCTGGTGGCCCCGCTGGCGGTCAGACTGCGCAGGGCGTAATCCAGCTCACTGGGAGTGGTGCCATCGAACTGCCAGATTTTGATGTACCCCACCGAATCCTGCAGCAGAGCAGAATCCACGGTGGTAGCGGTATAGCCGGAATGGGTCAGGTCCGCATTGTGCTCCGAGGCCTCACTGTCCAGCCAGGTGACTTTGACACTGGTGCCGGACTCGCCCCGCAGGCGGGTCTGGACGGCGTCCACACCCGACATGCTCTTGACATCATCGCCGTCCACAGCGGTGATGTAATCGCCCACTTTGATCCCTGCTTCCTGGGCGGGAGAATCCGTATACACCTTGGTGACCTTGGCATAGCCGGACTGGTCGATGGCCAGCTCCACACCAATGCCCAGCAGGGTGCCGTTCTGGACGTTGATCAGGTCGGTATAGGCGGAGGCAGTGTAGTACCGGGCGTACTTATCGCCGGTGCCCAGCAGGTAGCCGGCGCTCAGGCGGTCGTAGAGCACCGTCTCGTCGATATCATAGTAATCGTTGCCGCGCACATAGCGGTCTACTTCGGCCAGCTTGTTGTACATGCTCTCTTTTTCTTTGACGCTGGACACGGTACTGTCAAACAGCCGCATGGCCAGCAGCATGGTAATGGAGAACGTAACGGTCATGGCCAGGATGACGATGGTGACCGCCATCCCCAAAGAGATCTTCCGATTCATTTCCGTTCCTCCACGCTCAGACCAGCAGCATCAGCACCACGCTCCCGAGGACCGAGAGCAGGAACACCCCTGCAAGCAGCAAACAGCCAACGCGCAGAAAGCGCTTGCGTTTTTCTTCGTTCATAATCGCCAAATGGCCTCCTTTATCTCATGGGGATATAACCGCGGGGGTTGACCGCGTTCGCCTTGGAACCGCCGCGCCACACTTCCAGGTGGAGGTGGTTGCCCGTGGAATTGCCAGTGCTGCCCACATAACCGATGATCTCACCCTGCTTGACATACTTGCCCGCCGAGGTGGCCACCGAGCGCATATGGCCGTACAGCGTACTGTAAGCCACACCGTCCGACATTTTGCCGTGATAGATGATGACATAGTTGCCATAGCCGCCGCTGGACCAGCCAGCCACCTGCACATAGCCGCTGGCGGCCGCATAGATGGGCGTCCCCGCGGGGGCGGCAAAGTCGGTGCCAGCGTGGAGCTTGTTGACGCCGGAAACCGGGTTCTTGCGCCAGCCGTACTCACTGGAGATGCGGGTATAGCTCTTGAGCGGGCAGATGAAGCCGGTAAAGCTCAACTGGGGCTGCGCCGCCGCAGCCGCGGCGATCAGCTTCTGGATCTCTTTCTTGACGGCCTCGTAGTTCATCTCATCGGACTCGATGGCCGCCTTGGCATCCTGCTGGGCTTTCTGGGCCTCAGCCGCACTCAGCTGGGCTTCCCGGACGCTGGAATTCAGCTCGTTCTGCTTGGACTGCATCTGGCTGTTCTGGGCGTCCAGCTCGGCCTTTTTGCTCTGGAGCTGGGTGCGTTCCTCTTCCAGCGTAGCCTTATCGTTCTGGAGCGCCTCTTTGGCGTTCTTCATGTTGTTGAGGATCTCGGTGTCTTTGATGGAGATATCCTGCATCACTTCATTGAACGTCAGCAGCTCGTACAGGTCGTTCACCGAGGCCAGCATGGCCACGCTGCCGCCGTCCCGCAGCTCCTGCATGGCGGCCATGTGCTGCTTGAAGCCGTCCCACTGGTCCGCGATCTCCGCTTCCTTGGCGGCGATCTCCGCTTCCTTGGCGGTGATCTCCTGCTGCTTGACGCCGATGCTGTTCTGCACATCGGCGATCTGGCTCTTGAGCACGCCGATCTGCCCCTGGATGACCGTGACCTTTTCTTTCAGGTCGGACTCCAGCTGCTTGGCGGCGGCCTCTTTCTTCTTGGCATTCGAGAGTTCTTTCTTGTGCTGCTCAATGGACTGCGAGAGCTTGTTGAGCTTGTTCTGCAGTGAGGACATGCTGGTGGCTGCAGAGGCCGGATAGACCGTGACGCTCAGGGCCAGGCAGGCCGCCGCCACAAAGAGGCTGGCTGCCCGGAGGAACGTGCCGCGGCCGCCGCGGGGCTTTTCGTGGGCCGGCCGGTGGTACAGGACAAACCCTGCGGAATGTTTTGGGTGTTTCACTGAGGGTGCTCCTTTCGCTTACACATTGAGATGTTTGCGGATGGAGAACATACTGCCGAAGCCGCCGACGATGGCACCGCCGGCCAGGCTGTAGAGCAGGATGTTGCGCCAGACATATTCCAGCGGCACCAGAGCCGTACCCATCAGCAGCTGCCACAGGCCGCCCAGCGTGCTGGACGCCTGCACGATATACGCGTACCCGCCGATGGTAACGCCCGCTGTGAGCAGACCGGAGAGCAGGCCCATGGTCAGACCCTCAATGACGAACGGCAGGGTGACAAGGGCGTTGGTGGCGCCCACATATTTCATGATCTCAATTTCCCGGCGGCGGGCAAAGACGCTGAGGCGGATGGTGCTGCCTACCGTGATGATGCTGACGATCATCAGCACCAGCACGATGCCGCGGCCCATCTGCGTGACGGCCTGCTGCACCTGCACAAACGTGTTGGTCATCTCAATGGGAGCCGCCACGCTGTACACGCCGGGGATCTGCTGGAACGTCTGGCTCATGGCGCTCATCTGGCTCAGGTCGCCCAGCGAGACGCGGTAGTTGGCCTTGAACGGATTGTCCGTCTCAAACTCATCCAGCAGGACGGCGTAATCCGCCATATACCCCCGGTACTGGTTGAGGACGTCTTCTTTGGACATATACTGCATCCGGCTCACACCCGGGGTGGCGGCGATCTTCTCCCCTACCGACTGGACGGTGGCGTCGTCCGCATTGGGGTCCACATAGACCACCATCTCGTTCTGCTGGCCCAGGTAATTGACCATGCTGTCCACGTTGACTTCGACCAGGGTGGCAAAAATGTTCAACGTCATGCAGACGCTGAGGGAGGCGATGCAGGCAATGGTCATGGCCCAGTGCTTGCCCAGGTTGCGCACGCCGCGCTTGGTAAGGAACGCGAAAGTCGAGGGCTTCATACCAGCACCTCCTTTTTATCCGCGGGAACATCCGAGATGATGCGGCCCTCTTTCAGGGTGACGACACGCTGATGGAAGCGGTGCACGAGCTCGTGCTCATGGGTAACAACGAGGACGGTAATGCCCATTTCGCTTACCCGCTCCAGCAGCTCCATCATCTCAAGGCTCAGCTCGGGGTCGATGTTGCCAGTGGGCTCGTCTGCAATGACCAGCTTGGGGGCGTGGGCCAGGGCGCGGGCCACGGCCACACGCTGCTGCTCACCGCCGGAGAGGAACTCCGGGTAGACATTGGCCTTATCCTCCAGATGCACCAGCTCCAGCATGTAGCCCACCCGCTCTTTGATCTGTTTGCGGCCGATGTTGGTCACATGCATGGCAAAGGCGATGTTCTCATACACCGTCATACTGGGGATGAGGCGGAAATCCTGGAAGATAATGCCCATCTGGCGGCGCAGGTAGGGGATCTGGCGGCGGCGCATCCGGGCCACGTCCCGGCCGTCCACAAGCACCTTGCCCTCGCTGGGCACTTCCTCGCGGAGAATGAGCTTGAGCAGGGTGGATTTGCCCGCGCCGGAGTGGCCCAGCAGGAACACGAACTCGCCGTCGTCCACATGGAAGTTCACATCCTCCAGCGCCAGCTTGCCGCCCTTTTTATATTCTTTGGAAACGTGTTCAAAATCTATCATGAGATGGATACTCCTGACTTTTGAATTTGCGGGTCAAGAATTTTTCCCGAAAAAAGAACCGGCCAGCATCGGGTTTCGAGCGGCCGGTTCTGCGCCGGCGGCCCTTGCAGCCGCCTTGGCGAAACATCAATATTTGGCCGGGTTGTTGGACAGGTACTTCTTGACCATCAACGCCACCTTGAAGACGATAGCGTCATCGAACTCACGCAGGTCCAGGCCGGTCAGCTTTTTGATCTTTTCCAGACGATACACCAGCGTATTGCGGTGGACAAACAGGCCGCGGCTGGTTTCAGAAACGTTCAGGTTGTTTTCAAAGAAGCGCTGGATGGTGAACAGCGTCTCCTGATCCAGGCTCTCGATGCTGCCCTGCTTGAACACCTCGCGCAGGAACATCTCACACACGGTGGTGGGCAGCTGGTAGATCAGGCGGGCGATGCCGAGGTTATCGTAGCGGATGATCTGCTTCTCGGCATCAAACACCTTGCTCACTTCCATGGCGATCTGGGCTTCCTTGAAGCTGGTAGCCAGATCCTTGACGTTGGCAATGGGGGTGCCAATGCCGACGACAGCCTTGATGTAATGCTCGCCGGAGAGGGTGTCCACAATGCTGGCGGCCAGTTTCTCCATATCGGAGCGGTCGATGCCCTTGCGGATCTCCTTGACGAGGACGGTGTCCGTCTCGCTGATATTGAAAACGAAGTCCTTCTGCTTATCAGGGAACAGGCTGCTGACCACATCGTAAGCGGAGATATCGCCGCCGGAGGTCACGCGCACGATGAACACCACACGGGAAACATCGGTGGCAAAGTGCAGCTCGCGGGCCTTGGCGTAGATATCGCCGGGCAGGATGTTGTCCAGCACGACGTTCTTGATAAAGTTGGACTTATCGAACTTTTCGTCATGATACTGTTTGATGCTCTGCAGGCTGATGGAGAGCACCGCGGCAAACTGGCCAGCCGTCTCGTCAGCGCCTTCCACAAACACGGCATAGTCGTTATGCTTTGCGCTGGAGAACTGCTGGTAGGTGTAACCGTCCCGCACAAAGCGGTCGCCCGCGGTCAGGCGTTCAGCCATAAAGCCCTCACGCACCTCGCCGATCAGGTTCAGCTCGGAGCAGGAGATCACCGCGCCGGTCTCATCCACCACGCCGACCACACGGTCGATCGCGTCTTTCATCTGGTAGATCACGCTCTGAAATACTCTATTGGCCATAAATGGATACCCCTTTTCCTCTTTTGTGCAAGCCGCTGTGGCATGGATTGTGATTTTTAACAATTTCGCCGCTTTACAATCTATATTTTACACAAAAGAATTTACTTTTGCAACATATTTCACCAAAAAAGTTTCTATTTTCTTGGTCAAATTATCTGCCGGAGTCGTTTTTCGGCCAAAAAGTGCCTTTTTGCGTGGTTCTTGGCCCTATTTTAACGGCTAAATGTGATGCTTTTTTGAAATTCGCGTGAAAAGCCGACCTCATTTCGTGGTAATTTCTGCCACTTCAGCCGCCGTCAGCTCCCGCCACTGGCCCGGAGCCAGCGTTTTGTCCAGCTCCAGCCCGCCGATGGCATCCCGGTGCAGCCCGTTGACGCCCGCACCGTACACGCCGAACATCCGCTTGATCTGGTGGTACACCCCCTGCTTGAGCACCACCCGCACCACAAGGCCGTCCTCCGAGAGGGTGCTCACCTCTGCCGGGGAGAGGGCCGTGCCGTCCGCCAGGGTAACGCCCTCGGCAAAGCCCTGCCGCATCTCTTCGGTCAGCGGGGTGTCCAGCGTGACGGTGTAGGTCTTGGAGACATGGCGCTTGGGGGCCAGGATGTCGTGGGCAAAGCCGCCGTCGTCCGTCAGCAGCACAAAGCCGGTGCTGGTCTTGTCCAGCCGCCCGGCCGGGAACAGCTCCCGCCGGGGGTAGGCATCCCCGATCAAGTCCACCACGGTGGTGTCCCGCTTGTCGGTGGACGCGCTCACCACCCCCTCGGGCTTGTTGAGCATGAGGTAGACGAATTGCTGGTACGCCAGCGGCTGGCCGTCCACGGCCACGGTGTCGCTGTCTTTGAGCTGGGTGTCGCCTTTTTTGCAGACGGCTCCATTGACCGTCACCCGCCCCTTTTGCAGCAGGGTTTTTGCCTCGCTCCGGGTGCACTGGGCCGTTTCGGCCAGATATTTATCGAGACGCATGGTTTTGCTCCTAAAATCATTTTTGTCCCATTTTATCATGTATCGTGTTTTTCCGCAACAGAAAAGAGGCCACCGCCTTACGGCAATGGCCTCTCAATTCTGATTCTCAGACGCTCAAACTCGCGTGCTGCTCCACAGCATCGGGGTTGGCGTCAAAAATGGGCTTGAGGATGTGGGCGATGAACTCGTCCACCTGCTGGGGTGCACGGCCCACAAAATTCTCCGGCACCAGACCGGCCACGATCTCCTCTTTGGTCAGTCCAAAGGCGGGGTCCGCCGCAACGCGGTCCACCATATCGTTGGGCAGGCCCTCTTCCTTGACCTGCTTGCCGGCGGCAATGGCGTGCTGGCGCAGGCGCTCGTGCAGCTCCTGACGGTTGCCGCCCTTTTCCACGGCCTGCATCATGATGTTCTCGCTGGCCATGAACGGCAGCTCTGCCATCAGACGGCTGCGGATGACCTTGGGGTAGACCACGATGCCGTCGGTGACGTTGAGCATGATGTTCAGGATCGCGTCGGCAGCCAGGAAGCCCTCGGCCATGGCGATGCGCTTGTTGGCGCTGTCGTCCAGGGTGCGCTCAAACCACTGGGTGCCCGTGGTGATGCTGGGGTTGAGCACGTCCACCATCAGGTAGCGGGCCAGGGCACAGATGCGCTCGCACCGCATGGGGTTGCGCTTGTAGGGCATGGCGGAAGAACCGATCTGATTCTTCTCAAAGGGCTCCTCCATCTCCTTGAAGTTGGCCAGCAGACGCAGGTCGGTGGCAAACTTCATGCAGCTCTGGGCAATCCCGGCCAGCGCGTTGAGGATGAATGCATCCACCTTGCGGCTGTAGGTCTGGCCCGAGACAGGGATGACGGCCTCGCGGTCAAAGCCCATCTCCTCAGCGATGGAGGCATCCACGGCGCGGATCTTGTCGGCGTCGCCCTTGAACAGCTCCATAAAGGAAGCCTGGGTGCCGGTGGTGCCCTTGACGCCGCGCAGCTGCAGGGTAGCCAGCCGGTGGTCGATCTCGTTGAGGTCCATCACCAGCTCGTTGGCCCACAGGGTGGCGCGCTTGCCCACGGTGGTGGGCTGGGCGGGCTGGCAGTGGGTGTAGGCCATGCAGGGCATGTCCTTGTACTCCTTGGCAAAGTGGGCCAGCTTGGCCAGCACGCCAATGAGCTTTTTGCGGATGAGCTCCAGGCCCTGCCGCATCACGATGATGTCGGTGTTGTCGCCCACATAGCAGCTGGTAGCACCCAGATGGATGATGCCGGCGGCCTTGGGGCACTGCTGGCCGTAGGCATAGACGTGGCTCATCACGTCGTGGCGGACCAGTTTCTCCCGGGCAATGGCGACGTCATAGTTGATATCGTCCACATGGGCTTCCAGCTCGGCCACCATTTCGGGGGTGATATTGGTCAGGCCCTGCTTCATCTCGGCCCGGGCCAGCGCCACCCACAGGCGGCGCCAGGTGCGGAACTTGTTGTCATCCGAGAAGATGTACTGCATCTCATCGGAGGAGTAGCGGGTGGAAAAAGGGCTGATATAACGGTCATGCTGAGACATTGGTTTTCCTCCTGAAAGTAACTCTCCCAGTCGCCTTCCGGCGACAGCCCCCTCAAAGAGGGGGCCTTTCAGCCTCCCTCTCCGAGGGAGGTGGCATCGCGCCAGCGATGACGGAAGGAGTTTTTTCTCTATTCTACCATCAAACCTTGAAATAGTCTACGCCGCCCTCAAAGATCGGCTGGTACTTGTCGCCAGTCACGTTCTTGTACAGGAACTCGCCGCTGCGCTCCGAGTGGCCCATCTTGCCAAAGACGCGGCCGTCCGGGCTGGTGATTCCCTCGATGGCCAGCACCGAGCCGTTGGGGTTGTAGCGCTGGTCCATGGTGGGCTGGCCCTCCAGATCAACGTACTGGGTGGCGACCTGGCCGTTGGCGATCAGCTTATCCAGCACCTGCTGGGGAGCCACAAAGCGGCCCTCGCCGTGGCTGATGGCCACGGTATACTCGTCGCCCACGGCGCACTTGCTCAGCCAGGGGCTGCCCGTGGAAGCAATCCGGGTGCGCACCAGCATACTCTGGTGGCGGCCAATGGTGTTGAACGTCAGGGTCGGGTCATACTGGCTGATCTCGCGGATATCGCCGTAGGGCACCAGACCCAGCTTGATCAGGGCCTGGAAGCCGTTGCAGATGCCCAGCATCAGGCCGTCCCGCTTCTGGAGCAGGCTGCGCACGGCCTCGGTGACGGCGGGGCTGCGGAAGAACGATGCAATGAACTTGGCGCTGCCGTCCGGCTCGTCGCCGCCGGAGAAGCCGCCGGGCAGCATGACGATCTGGCTGTTGTCAATGGCCTTGACCAGAGCCTCGCAGCTGGCGGTGACGTCCGCCGGGGTCAGGTTGCGGATGACGAGGATCTCCGGGTCCGCACCGGCCCGGGCAAAGGCCTTGGCGGTGTCGTACTCGCAGTTGGTGCCCGGGAAGACCGGGATGATCACTTTCGGTTTTGCCACGCCGATCTTGGGGGCGGCGGGAGCAGCCAGCTGGCCGTCGATCTTCTCCACATTGGCGCCTGCCTTACGGTAGGGGTACACGGGCTCCAGCTTGGACTCCCAGATCTCCTGCAGCTGGGCCATATCCAGCTTCTCGCCGCAGCACTCGAACATGTAATCTTTGGTGGTCTCGCCCAGCAGCTCACCGGCCGGAGAGTCGGAGACCATTTCCAGCACGATGGAGCCGTACATGGGCTCAAACATCTCACCGGTGGATTTATCGGCCATCATCTTGAAGCCGATGCGGTTGCCCAGGCCCATCTTGAACAGAGCCTCGGCCAGGCCGCCAAAGCCCACGGAGCAGGCAGCGGCCACCATGCCTTCTTCCATCATCTGCTCCACCATCTTGTAGTTGGCTTTCAGGGAAGAGAAGTTGGGGCAGCCCGTCTCAGGGTCGAGGATGGGGCGCACCAGCACGACGGTGCTCTCCGGCTTCTTGAACTCGGTGGAGACCACACGGCCTGCCTTGCCGATGGCGGTAGCAAACGACACCAGCGTGGGAGGCACATCCAGTTCCTCAAAGGAGCCGGACATGCTATCTTTACCGCCGATGGAGCCAATGCCCAGGCCCATCTGGGCATCCAGCGCGCCCAGCAGGGCAGCCAGCGGCTTGCCCCAGCGCTCAGGCTTATTGCCCAGACGCTCGAAGTATTCCTGGAACGTCAGATAGGCGTCCTCGAAGCGGAAGCCGGAGGCCACCAGCTTGGTAACGCTCTCCACCACGGCCATACGGGCACCAACATACTGGTTGGCGCTCGTCAGGTAGGGGTTGTAGCCCCAGGCCATGCCGGAGCAGGTCGTCGTCTCGCCGTCCACCGGCAGCTTTGCCACCATGGCGTTCTGCGGGGTGAGCTGATAGGCACCGCCAAAGGGCATCAGGACGGTAGCGGCTCCAATGGTGGAGTCGAACCGCTCAGACAGGCCCTTTTTGCTGCACACGTTCAAATCGCCCACCATGTGCTTCATCTTCTGGCCAAAGGTGATGCCAGACCACTGGGGCTGCCAGACGGTGCCCTTTTCGATATGGACATTCTGGTGCTTCTCGGCGCCATTGGAGTTGAGGAACTCGCGGCTGATGTTGACGATGGACACACCGTTCCAGACCATGTTCAGGCGTTTTTCCTCGGTGACCTTTGCCACGGGGGTCGCCTCAAGGTTTTCCTCGTTGGCCAGGGCAATGAACTTGTCCACGTCCTCCGGGGCCAGGGCCACGGCCATGCGCTCCTGGCTCTCGCTGATGGCCAGCTCGGTACCGTCCAGACCGTCGTATTTCTTGGTGACCTTGTTCAGGTCGATGTACAGGCCATCGGCCAGCTCGCCGATGGCGACAGACACGCCGCCGGCGCCAAAGTCATTGCAGCGCTTGATCATCTTGCAGGCGTCTTCCCGGCGGAACAGGCGCTGCAGCTTGCGCTCGATGGGAGCGTTACCTTTCTGCACCTCAGCACCGCAGTGGTCCAGGCTTTCGAGGTTGTGGGCCTTGGAGGAACCGGTGGCACCGCCGATGCCGTCGCGGCCGGTGCGGCCGCCCAGCAGAACGATGACATCCCCGGGGGCGGGGCACTCGCGGCGGACATGGGAAGCGGGGGTAGCACCCACGACCGCGCCGATCTCCATCCGCTTTGCCACATAGCCGGGGTGATAGATCTCATCCACCTGACCGGTCGCCAGACCGATCTGGTTGCCGTAAGAGGAATAACCGGCGGCGGCGGTGGTCACCAGCTTGCGCTGGGGCAGTTTGCCGGGCAGCGTCTGGCTGACGGGTACCAGCGGGTCGCCCGCGCCGGTGACGCGCATGGCCTGATAGACGTAGCTGCGGCCGGACAGCGGATCGCGGATGGCACCGCCGATGCAGGTGGCAGCACCGCCGAACGGCTCGATCTCCGTCGGGTGGTTGTGAGTCTCGTTCTTGAAGAGGAACAGCCAGTCCTCCTCCTTGCCGTTGACATCGCACTTGATCTTGACGGTGCAGGCGTTGATCTCGTCGGACTCGTCCAGATTCTTGAGGATGCCCTGCTTTTTCAGCTCCTTGGCACCAATGGTGGCCAGGTCCATCATGCAGCGGGGCTTGTTCTCCCGGCCCAGATCCGCGCGCATGGCCATGTAGCGGTCAAAGGCTTCCTGCACCACGGCGTCGTCGATCTGCACATCGTCCAGAATGGTACCGAACGTGGTGTGGCGGCAGTGGTCGGACCAGTAGGTGTCGATCATCTTGATCTCGGTGATGGTGGGGTCCCGCTTCTCGGAGCGGAAATATTCCTGGCAGAACTTGATGTCGCCCAGATCCATGGCGAGGCCCTGCTTGTTGATGAACTCTTTCAGGCCCTCTTCCTCCAGCTGGTTGAAGCCCTCCAGCACGGCCACGGCGGTGGGGACGGGGTACTCCATCTTGAGGGTGGCCTTTTCCTCCAGCGAAGCCTCGCGGGCCTCCACCGGGTTGATGACATATTTCTTGATCTCAGCCAGCTGCTCGTCGGTCAGAGCGCCCTGCAGCAGGTAGACCTTGGCGGAGCGGACCAGCGGGCGCTCGCCCTGGCTGATGAGCTGGATGCACTCGGCGGCAGAATCGGCGCGCTGGTCGAACTGGCCGGGCAGGTACTCCACCGCAAAGGACACGCCGCCATCCTGAGGCAGGGTGTCGTAGGTGTTGTCCACCGGCGGCTCGCTGAACACGGTGGTGGCGCACTGGTGGAACAGAGCTTCATCAATGCCCTCCACGTCGTAGCGGTTGAGCAACCGCACCCCGCTCAGGGACTGGATGCCCAGCAGCGAGACCAGCTCATTTTTCAGGCCCTCGGCTTCCACATCAAAGCCGGGCTTTTTCTCGACATAAATACGATAGACCATTGGGTAAAATCCCCCTTTATTTTTAGCGTCTTAGCCCTCTCAGGCCGCCTATCGGCGTCCAGCTCTCCCAAAGGGCGAGCCCTTGGCAAAGAGGTATCGTTTTGTAGGAACGCATGGCGTTTTTTATAAACTTTACGGCCTGCCAAAGCCTCTCACTTCGGGAGAGGTGGCATCGCACGGCGATGACGGAGAGGTTGTACAGAGCAGCTGTTATTCTTTCTCCGCAATTGCTTTCAGGGCCCGGAAGCCGATGTCCGTCCGCTTGTGCAGCTTCTCGAACGAGATCTTCTCGGCGGCGGCGTAGGCCTGGGTGATGGCAGCGGTCAGGCGGTCAGCCGTGGCCGTCACGCCCAGCACACGGCCGCCGTTGGTCACCAGCGTGCCGTCCTCTTGGATGGCCGTGCCGGAGTGGTAGACCGTGATGTTCTCCTCCCCTGCCAGCTGGCCGTCCGTCAGGCCGGAGATCGGCTTGCCTTTCTCGTAGCTGACAGGGTAGCCGCCGGAGGCCAGAATGACACAGGCAGCGGCACCGTCCGAGAACTGGACTTCCGTGTCCGCCAGCGTGCCGTTGGTGCAGGCCAGCATGATCTGGAGCAGGTCGCTCTGGAGCAGGGGCAGCACCACCTGGGTCTCAGGGTCGCCAAAGCGGCAGTTGTACTCAATGACCTTGGGGCCGTCCGGGGTGAGCATGAGGCCGAAGTAGAGGCAGCCCTTAAAGGGGCAGCCCTCGGCGTTCATGGCATGGATGGTGGGCAGGAAAATTTTCTCCATGCACTCGGCGGCGATCGCCGGGGTGTAATAGGGGTTGGGCGCCACCGTGCCCATGCCGCCGGTGTTCAGGCCGGTGTCGTGGTCATTGGCACGCTTGTGGTCCATGCTGGACACCATGGGCTTGACCACCTTGCCGTCCGTGAAGCTCAGCACGCTGACCTCCGGGCCGGTGAGGAATTCTTCCACCACCACATGGTTGCCGGAAGCGCCGAACTTTTTGTCCAGCATGATCTCTTTCACGCCGTCGGCGGCCTGCTGCTCGTTCTCGCAGATCAGCACGCCCTTGCCCAGCGCCAGGCCGTCGGCCTTGATGACCACCGGGTATTTGCCCTCGGCCTTGATGTACTCCATGACCTTGGCCGGGTCATCGAATGTCTCATATTTGGCGGTGGGGATGCCGTATTTCTTCATCAGGTCCTTGGAGAAGACCTTGGAAGCCTCAATGCGGGCAGCAGCCTTGTCCGGGCCAAAGGCCGGGATGCCGACCTTTGCCAGCGCGTCCACCATGCCCAGCGCCAGGGGGTCATCCTGCGCCACCACGACATAATCAAATTTTTCTTCGGCCGCAAAGGCCACCATGGCCTCCACATCCGTGGCCTTGATGTTCTTGCACCGGGCGTCATAGCTGATGCCGCCGTTGCCCGGCGCGCACCATACCTCGCCGCAGTCCGGGCTCTTTTTCAGCGCCTTGATGATGGCGTGCTCACGCCCGCCGCCGCCGACTACTAAGATTTTCTTTTTCATATCTGTACCTTCTTTATGAAAGCATTGTCTGTACATCGCTTTTGGGCGGCGGAAGTTTCTCCGAAGACCGTCCGCTGGGGTGGGACCCTGCTGCCGCAGGCAGTAGGGCGGGCGATGGAATGGCCCAACCCGTGTCTGAGGAGAAAGCTTCCGTTGCTCTTTGCTCAGTGATGGAACAGCCGGATGCCGCAGAACGCCATGGCGATGCCGTACTTGTTGCAGGTGTCAATGACCTGCTGGTCGCGGATGGAACCGCCGGGCTGGACGATGGCCGTCACGCCGGAGCGGCGGGCACGCTCGATGTTGTCGCCAAAGGGGAAGAACGCGTCAGAGCCCAGGCAGACGCCCGTTACATGGCTCAGGTACTCTTTCTTCTCTTCGGCGGTCAAAGGCGCGGGCTGCTCGGTAAAGGTCTCGGCCCAGACATCGTCGCCAATGACATCCTCCGGGGTGTCGCCGATGTAAACATCAATGGCGTTGTCCCGGTTGGGCTTTGCCACATCATCGCGGAACGGCAGGTTGAGCACCTTGTCCATGTGGCGCAGCTGCCAGTTGTCGGCTTTCTGGCCGGCCAGACGGGTGCAGTGGATGCGGCTCTGCTGGCCGGCTCCCACGCCGATGGTCTGGCCGCCGTAGGTGTAGCAGACGCTGTTGGACTGGGTGTATTTCAGGGTAATGAGGGCAATGATGAGGTCCCGCTTCTGCTCCTCGGTCACGGTCTTGTTCTCGGTGACCCAGTTGGTGAGCATAGTGTCGGCGTTGATGGCCAGCTCGTTGCGGCCCTGCTCAAAGGTGATGCCATACACCTGCTTGTGCTCCACGGGGTTGGGCTTGTAGTCCGGGTCGATGGCGACCACGTTGTAGTTGCCCTTTTTCTTGTTGGCAAGGATCTTCAGGGCTTCCGGCTCGTAGCCCGGGGCAATGATGCCGTCGGAGACTTCGTGCTGGATGAGCTTTGCGGTGGGGACATCACAGACCTCGGAGAGGGCGATCCAGTCGCCGAACGAAGACATGCGATCGGCACCGCGGGCGCGGGCATAGGCGCAGGCCAGCGGGGAGAGCTCAAAATCCGGGGCAATGTGGTACATCTTCCGCTCCACCTCGGTCAGGGGCAGGCCCAGGGCCGCGCCCGCCGGGGAAACATGCTTGAACGAGGCCGCCGCGGGCAGGCCGCAGGCGGTTTTCAGCTCCTTGACCAGCTGGATGGAGTTGAGGGCATCCAGAAAATTGATGTAGCCGGGCTTGCCGTTCAACACGGTCACGGGCAGGTCGGAGCCATCTTCCATATAAATGCGGCTGGGCTTCTGGTTGGGGTTGCAGCCGTACTTCAGTGCAAGTTCATTCATTGGTGCATCCTCCTTAAAATCTCCGGTGCGTTTATTCTTCCTCAGCGTCGAGCTTCTTGAGCAGTTCCAGCTCCTCGGGCAGCAGCTCCGGCTCCTCGGGGTCGTCCAGGTCGCTGCAGACGGCGTCGTATTTGTTGAAGATCATGTCGCCGCTCTCGCCGGTCTCCAGGTCGATCACCCGGGCAAACAGGCTCACTTTGTTGTCGGCGTTCAGGCTGCTCCACAGGCCCTGGGCAAAATCGCCGATGGTGCGGGGGCAGGCAAAGCGGAGGGGCTCGCCCTCAAAGCTGGGGATGGGGCTGCCGTTATGCTTGTAGGTGCTGATGAAGTGGCCTTCACCGGCCACGGGCTGGGGATAATCGAAGAAATAGCGCTGGACGCTCTCGCCATTGCCGTCGGCGGATTTGAGAATGCTCATCTGATAGCTGCCGTCCTCGTACACCACGGCGGAAATGCGGGGGGTGTAGTTGGGGCCGTCCGGCTCAAAGGTGCGGGTGCGCAGACTGTCGGCAAAGCTCTTGCCGCGGCTCATGCCATCGTAGATGGTATCCGTCTGGTCGCCGTTGGTCACAATATGGGTCTTGCCCAGGGTGAGCACGGGGTTGTAGATGATGAGGCTGGGGTCTTCCAGCTTTGCCGGGTCGGCCGCGATGGTGCAGATGCCGCCCCGCTCGGGCACGGGGTCAAACACGCGGTTGCGGCTGTTCTCGCTGCGGCCCATGATAAAATAGCCAATGAACATCTGGCGGCCATCCGGGGCCTTTGCCACTGCAATGCCGCGGCCGGGGTACTCGTTGGAAGCCAGATATTCGTTCAGGTCGATCTTTTCCATTATTTTATCTCTCCATTACAAATCATGGCCACTGCCTTGGGCAGCAGCTTCCACTCGGCCTGCTCCATCACCCGCTTCTGCAGCACCTCGGGGGTATCGCCGGGCAGGATGTCCACGGCCTTTTGCAGCAGGATGGGCCCGCCGTCGCACTCCTCGTTGACAAAGTGGACGGTGGCACCCGTCACCTTGCAGCCCCGGGCCAGCGCGGCCTCGTGGGGGCGCAGGCCGTACATGCCGGGCCCGCAGAACGACGGGATGAGGGCGGGGTGGACGTTCAGGATGCGGCGCGGATAGGCCGCGATGACGCTGGGGCCCAGCACGGACAGAAAGCCCGCCAGCACCACCAGGTCGATGTCGTGCTCCTTGAGCACGGCCAGCAGGGCGGCGTCAAAGTCTTCGCTGGCGGCATAATCCTTGCGGCGGACAACAACGCCCTCCACGCCAGCCTTGGCGGCCCGCTCCAGCGCATAGACACCGGGCTTGGAGGCCACCACCAGTTTGATCTTGCCGTTGGGGTTCTCGCCCCGGGCTTCGCTGTCCAGCAGGGCCTGCAGGTTGGTGCCGCCGCCGGAGACGAGCACTGCAATGTTCAGCACAGCTCCACACCCTCGCCTTCTGCAATGACGCCCAGGCGGTAAGCCTCAGGCTCGCCGTTCGCGTGGAGGATGTCCAGTGCCTTGTCTGCCTGCTCGGCCGGGACAGTGAGCACCATGCCCACACCCATGTTAAAGGTGTTGAACATATCGTGCTCGGAGATGCCGCCCTCTTTCTGCATCAGGTGGAAGAGGGCCGGGGTGCGGACATCCTCTTTCTTGATGCGGGCGCAGCAGCCTTTCTTCAGGCTGCGGGGGATGTTTTCATAGAAGCCGCCGCCGGTGATGTGGGAGATGCCCTTGACATCCACCTCTTCCAGCACTTTCAGCACGGGCTTGACGTAAATTTTGGTGGGGGCCAGCAGGGCCTCGCCCAGGGTCTTGCCGCCCAGCTCCGCGGGAGCGGTCTTCAGAATATCGGGGTTGCCGTCGATGTCAAAGATCTTGCGCACCAGCGAGAAGCCGTTGGAGTGGACGCCCGTGGAGGGCAGCGCCAGAATGACATCACCGGGCTTCATGGTGTCGTTGTTCAGGATCTTTTCTTTGTCCACAACGCCCACGGTGAAACCGGCCAGATCGTACTCCTCCTCCGGCATCATGCCCGGGTGCTCGGCGGTCTCGCCGCCCACCAGAGAGCAATCGGCCTGCACGCAGCCATCGGCCACGCCCTTGACGATCTCAGCGATCTTTTCCGGGATGTTGCGGCCGCAGGCGATGTAATCCAGGAAGACCAGCGGCTTTGCACCAGCGCAGATGACATCGTTGACGCACATGGCCACGCAGTCGATGCCGATGGTGTCGTGCTTGTCCAGGATCATGGCGATCTTCAGCTTGGTGCCCACGCCGTCGGTGCCGGAGATCAGCACCGGGTGCTTGTAGCCCGTGCAGTCCAGCTCAAACAGGCCGCCAAAACCGCCCAGACCACCGATGCAGTGCTCGTTCATGGTGCGGGCAACGTACTGTTTCATCAGCTCCACCGAGCGGTAACCAGCGGTGATATCCACACCTGCTGCTGCATAGCTTTCCGAATAGCTCTTTTCCATCTTGTTACTCTCCTAACTTTTTCTCGTCCTTGGGACGGTCGTTGAGATGACGCTCGTGAATATCGGTCGAAAGCACTTCCTTCGGCTGGACGGCGTATTCCCCCGTGAAGCAGGCCGTGCAGAAACCACAGTGGGCATTGGGAGCCAGCTTGACCACATGCTCCGTGGAAAGGTAGCCCAGCGTGTCCGCCCCGATGATCTCATTGATCTGGTCCACGGTGCGGCCCGTGGCCACCAGAAGCTTCTGGTCCGGGATATCCGTGCCGAAATAGCAGGGATACTTGAACGGCGGAGCCGAGACCCGGAAATGGACCTCCTTGGCACCCGCGTCCCGCAGCAGCTTGATGATGCGGGCGGAGGTGGTGCCGCGGACGATGGAGTCATCCACCAGCACCACCCGCTTGCCCTTGACGGTGCTGGTCACCGCGTTGAGCTTGATGCGGACGCTGTTCTCGCGCTGTTTCTGGCTGCCCTGGATAAAGGTGCGGCCAATGTATTTATTTTTGATGAAGCCGATGCCGTAGGGGATGCCGCTCTCCTCGGAGTAGCCGAGGGCGGCGTCCAGGCCGGAGTCCGGCACGCCGATGACCACATCGGCCTCCACGGGGTGCTCCTGCGCCAGGAAGCGGCCCGCCTGCTTGCGTGCCTCGTGGACGGACTGGCCTTCAATGATGCTGTCCGGGCGGGAGAAGTAGATGTACTCAAACACGCACATCTGGCTGTCCGGGCGGCCCACATGGTCCCGAATGCTCCGCAGCTCGCCGGTCTTGGCATCGGCCACCACGATCTCACCGGGTTCCACATCCCGCAGGAGAGTGGCTCCAGCGGCGTCCAGGGCGCAGCTCTCGCTGGCGAAGACATAGCCGCCGCCCGGCAGGGTACCGATGCACAGGGGCCGGTAGCCGCGGGGGTCACGCACCGCGATGAGCTTGGTGGCGGACATGATGACGAGGCTGTAAGCACCCTCCAGCACATCCATCGTCTTGCTGATGGCAGTCTCAATGCTGCCCATCCGCAAGCGGTTGCGGGTAACGAGGTAGCAGATCACTTCGGTATCAGAGGAGCCATGGAAGATGGCCCCCTCATTTTCCAGCTGGCGGCGGAGCTCCAATGCATTGGTCAGGTTGCCGTTGTGGCACAGGGCCATGGTGCCCCGGCCATGCCGGACGATCATGGGCTGAGCATTGGCCCGCACCCGGCTGCCGGAAGTGGCATACCGGACATGGCCGGTAGCCATGTGGGCGGTAGGCTTTGCCAGAGAGGCCAGCACCGCCGGGGTGAACACCTCGTTGACAAGGCCGAGATCCCGGTGGCCCTCAATGACGCCATCGTCGTTGACGGCGATGCCGCAGCTCTCCTGGCCGCGGTGCTGCAGCGCGTACAGGGCGGAGTAAGCGGCAGCGGCCACGTCCTCCGTCCCGGCGCGGTCATAGATGCCAAAAACGCCGCACTCTTCGTGAAGCGGATATGCAAAATCAGACATTACAGTTCCTCGATCTCTTTCTGCAGTTTTTCCTCTTTGGCGGCGATCTGTTCCGCCATGGCCGCGCGCTCGGCAGCCAGCTTGGCGGCCAGAGCATCGTCGCTCAGGGCCAGGATCTCAGCGGCCAGCCAGGCGGCGTTCTTGGCACCGTTCAGGGCCACGGTCGCCACAGGGATGCCGCTGGGCATCTGCACGGTGGCCAGCAGGGCGTCCAGGCCGTCCATGGCACCGCCTTTCATCGGGATGCCGATGACGGGCAGGGTGGTGTTGGCGGCAAAGGCACCGGCCAGATGGGCTGCCATGCCGGCAGCGCAGAGGATGACGCCAAAACCATTCTCTTTTGCGCCCTTGGCAAAGGCAGCCGCCTCTGCCGGGGTGCGGTGTGCCGACAGGATGTGTGCCTCAAACGGGATGTCCAGCGCCTTGAGCTGGGCACAGGCCCCCTTGACCACCGGCCAATCGCTGTCCGAACCCATAATGACTGCAACTTTCCGAACCATCGAAATCCAACCTCTCTTTCTCTTTTCCGATCCACGGCAAACAAAAAAGGCTGTGGTACACCTGCACCACGGCCTTTTATTTCTGCATTTGTTCCAGAGCGGTGCACCCCAAGCGGGTGTTCTGGCATGAAGTTACACCGAGGCCCTGATGACCCTCACCGCACTGGCGGCCGATGGTTTTCAGCAGCATGTTTCGCATTCCGCTCGTCCTCCGCAACTTCATTGTCCCGCGCCCTGTCGCGGCGTGCTCCAGCTCCGGTTTTTGGGGCTGGCGTTCGCCTTACACATACAGTTTACGGCAAAAAAACAGCTTTGCAAAGAGCGTTTCGGCAATTTCTCCCTTGTGTTCTCCTGCTGCCAAAAAACTTTCAAAAGTTTTGTGCAGTTTCGCCATTCTTTTTCTTTTTAAGTACGACTTATTGGAACGATAAATATTGTTAAATCTTTAGAAAATGATGTGTGCCGTTGTGGCGCGGGCTGCCTTGATGAGGTCGGCCGGGGCGCAGCACACCTGGGTACCGATCCGCCCGCCGGAAACATAGACTTTCGGCTGGGCCAGCACGCTCTCATCAAACACGGTGGTGTACTGCTTTTTCATGCCCACCGGGCTGCAGCCGCCCCGGACATAGCCGGTCACCTTGTTGATATCGGCCACATGGATCATGGCCACGCTCTTTTCGCCCACGCTGCGGGCGGCGGCTTTCAGGTCCAGCTCCGCTGCCACCGGAATGACGAAGACGAAATAATTTCTGCTGGCCCCCTGGGTCACCAGTGTTTTATACACGCAGGCGGGGTCTTCCCCCATGCTGGCGGCTACCGTCACGCCGTCCACCGCCACGCCCTCCTCGTGGGCGTATTCATGGGCGGTATAGGGCACCTTGGCCCGCTCCAGAATGCGCATGGCATTGGTCTTTGCTTCTTTTCCCATAGCTCTATCACTCCTATCGTGCTCCCATTCTACCACGTTTGCGGAAAAATTTCAAAAAAAGCCTTGACTTCACAAAACTGAAGTGGTATGCTATGCCCATGCTCAAGATACTTCACGAAACTGAAGTTCACGATACTGATTTGCAGCAAGGGAGCCGTTCTCCCTGCCGCTTTGGGAAACTGGTAAGGAGAAAGCGCTATGATCATTGTATTAAAACAGAATGCCCCCGACGTACAGGTGCATGAGTTCTGCCGCGAGCTGGAGGGCATGGGCCTGCAGATCAACGACTCCAAGGGCAGCGACACCCATATCCTCGGCCTCATCGGCGATACCAAGGCCATTGCAGAGAGCTGGGTACTGGCCAACCCCGTGGTGGAGGCCTGCCGCCGCGTGTCCGAGCCCTACAAAAAAGCCAACCGCAAGTTCCACCCGGACGACAGTATCATTGATGTGAACGGCGTCAAGATCGGCGGCGGAAACTTTGCCGTCATCGCAGGCCCCTGCAGCATTGAGAGCGAGGAGCAGATCACCTACTGCGCCCAGCGGGTCAAGGCCGCCGGTGCTTCCCTGCTGCGGGGCGGCGCGTTCAAGCCCCGCACCTCTCCCTACTCGTTCCAGGGAATGCGGAGCGAGGGCCTGGATCTGCTCAAGCTGGCCCGCCGGGCCACGGGCGCTCCCATCGTGACCGAGATCATGAACACCGAGCACCTGCCCCTGTTCGAGAATGTGGACCTCATCCAGGTGGGTGCCCGCAACATGCAGAATTTTGAGCTGCTCAAGGCCGTGGGCCGCCAAAAAAAGCCCGTGCTGCTCAAGCGGGGCCTGGCCAACACGCTGGAAGAGTTCGTGATGAGCGCCGAGTACATCATGGCCGAGGGCAACGAGAACGTCATCCTCTGCGAGCGCGGCATCCGTACTTTTGAGACCAGTATGCGGAACACCCTGGACCTGGCCGGTGTGGTGATGCTGCACAAGATGACCCACCTGCCCGTGGTGGTGGACCCCAGCCACGCCTGCGGCCACGCCTGGATGGTGCCGGAGCTGGCAAAGGCTGCTGTAGCGGCCGGTGCCGACGGCCTGATGATCGAGGTGCACAACAACCCCGCCAAGGCCAAGTGCGATGGTGCCCAGAGCCTGACCCCCGACCAGTTTGATGAGCTGATGCAGTTCATCCGCAAGGAAGTGGAGTTCTTCGGCAAAAAGCTGAACTGATCCGAAGCAGCATCTTACCGCCTGGCTCCGCCAGCACAGCTACGCTGCCCTCATTCGCTGTTTCCCAGCCATTCCTCGCACCTTAAAATTTTATCTTGATTTTACAGACAGAATCCGGTATAATAACTTTGTTATCTTACCGTGCCGGTGTGTCGGAATGGCAGACGAGGGGGACTCAAAATCCCTTGTGCGAATAACACGTGTGGGTTCGACCCCCACCACCGGCATAAAAAACAGCTTCAAGTTTCGGCTTGGAGCTGTTTTTTTATTTTGCCGGGGTGCGGGGCCAAACAGAGCCGGTGATTCACACCAGCTCAACAAACGCTTTCATCTGAGGGGTCAGCCATTTATCCCGGTGGTAAAACAACTGGCGGTGCATGGATATCTGGCACTCGGGGACGTTGAGGCGGGCCAGGCGGTGGGCCGCCAGCTCATTGCGGACGATGTATTCCGGCAGGAACGAGAGGCCCATCCCCCGCTCCACCATCTCGGCCAGCATGGCGGCGCTGCCCAGCTCAATGTAGGGCTTCAGAGCCAGGTGATGGGCGTCCATGCACTGATCCAGAGCGTCGCGGTAGCTCATCCCCCGCTCGGTGAGCAGAAATTCCTGCTTTGCAAGCTCCTCCAGCGTGACCACCTCCTGCCGGGCCAGCGGATGGTTTGGCGGAGCCACCATGCAGATGGGCTCCAGCTCGTTGAACGCCAGCACAAGATTGGGCTGCAGAATGGGCTGATCGAGGGTGTAAGCCAGATCGACCTCGTTGGAACTCAGCCACTGGAGCATCTCGTCGGCTGTGGCGGTGCGGAGCACCAGCTCCACCTCCGGGCAGCGGGCGTGGTAGTGGAGCAGCAGGTCGGGCAGAAAGGTACTGCACACCGAGTCCGCCAGTGCGATGCGGAGGGTGCCCCGCACCTCCCGGGAGGGCTGCAAGGCCGCTTTGGCCTGCTGGGCCGTCGCCAGCAGGGTGCGGGCGTAGTCCTGAAACGTGAGCCCCGCGTCAGTCAGGCGGACGATCTTGCCCACCCGGTCAAACAGCGGGGTGCCCAGCTCGGCCTCCAGCTGGGCGATCTGAGAGGAGACAGCCGACTGGGAGTAGCCCAGCTCCCGCGCGGCGCGGGAAAAGCTGTGCAGCTCCGCAATGTGCAAAAAGGTGTTGATGGTTCGCAGCTCCATGAGCAGTTCCTCCGGTCAGCGGCGGGTGATATCCGTCACGGTCAGGGTCTCGCCGTCCACGGTGAAATGCACTTCCAGCCCGGCAAACTCCATGCCGTACACCCGGGCAGGGTCATGCTGGTAGGAGGGGCGGGGGTCATGGGCCAGCACGCCCCGCAGGCCCTCCTGCTCTGCCTCCGGGACCCGTGCCCAGAGGGCGGGGTCACACTCCACATTCAGGTGGTGCATCCGGGTCTGGGCCGTAAAGCCCGCCGAGGCATCCGGGTGGCAGTCGGCGTACGGGATATAGGGCTTGATGTCGTAGATGGGGGTGCCGTCCATGAGGTCGGCGCCCCGCACGATGAGGACCGGGCCCACCTCGGGCCGGATCTCGATTTTTTCCAGCTGGACGCTGGACAGGCCCAGCGGATTGGGCCGGAACGGCGAGCGGGTGGCAAACACGCCCATCCGGGTGTTGCCGCCCAGGCGGGGCGGGCGGACCGTGGGCGACCAGGTATCCCGCACGGCCCCGGAGAACTGCCACACCAGCCAGATGTGGCTGAAATCTTCCAGCCCGCGCACGGCGTCCGGATTGCGGTACTCCGGGGTAAAAATGATCTCGCCCCGCAGGCTGTCCACCAGCCCGCTCTGGCGCGGGATGCCAAACTTGGTGGGGAACGCCGTGTGGATGTGGGCGATGACGTTCAGGGTCATCGCTTCTGTGGAAGCTTTTTCCATGATAATATCCTCCTGCCGTAGGCCCCAGGGCACTGCTGTGCCGGAGCCCATCGGGCGAATTTTTGAAACAAAACCGACCTGCCAAGGGCTCCCCTGGCAGGGGAGCTGGCATCGCGGAGCGATGACGGAGAGGTTTATAAGCCTCTGCAGAAGCCGACCGCCCGGCCCTCGATCTGGATCTCCTCCAGCTGGGAGCCTGCATAGATCATGGGCGGACAGACGGCGGCGTTATCGGCCAGGAGCATGACCGTGCTGCCTTGGCGGTGAAAATGTTTCAGGGTGGCTTCGTCCCCGATGCGGACCGCGGCGATCTCTCCCTGCTCCACCTCCGGCTGGCGGCGGATGCAGACGATGTCCCCATCGCAGATGGTGGGAGCCATGCTGCTGCCGTGGCAGGTCAGGGCAAAATCCGCGTGCCACGCGGCGGGGACCCCGATATAGCTCTCGATGTTCTGCTCCGCCGTGATGGGCGTGCCGCAGGCAATGGAGCCCACCAGCGGCACCCGCGCCATTTCCGGCAGGGGCTCAAACCCCGGAGGCGGGGCGGCGGCGGTCTCAATGCCCAGCAGCCAGGCCGGCGTGGTGTCCAGCGCGGCGGCCAGCTCTTCCAGCTTGGACTGGGGCAGGTCGTTGACCCCTTTTTCCAATTTGGTGATGGAGGATTTGGAGCGGTATCCCATCCGGTCGGCCAGCTCCTCCTGTGACAGGCCGAGAGCGGCCCGGCGCTCCCGGACGCGGCGTGCCAGTTCTGACATAAAAACTCCTCGCTTTCCCTTGCGTGTGCAGAAAAACTGCTCTCTGAAGATAGAATAGCAGAACATTTCCTAAAAATCAACCGTTTTTGCTCTATTTTTCCAAAAGAGTTGACATTGAATCAACTTCTCGCTATAATACAACCAAAGATTGTGCATCGCATCCAGAATTCGAAACTAAAAGGAGGCATTTTTTATGACAGATACCATGCTGCTCCTCTCCTGCATGAAGTGCAAACGCATCACACTGGGCTATGCAGCCGAGGTGCTGGGCATCAGCAGCTCCACCCTGCGTTATAAGATCAACAACGACCGGGATTTCAAAGTCAGTGAGGTGGACAAGCTCTGCCATCTGCTGGGGCTCAACCGGGACCAGCGCGACCTGTACTTTTTCCGGCATGTCAGCTGAGAGGAGGCATTTTCATGACACAGCAGCAGCGCCGCGCTACCCGCAATGCCCTGGCCCGCTACGGCCAGCGGGGATACCGCCAGACGTTCGAGGGCCGCGGCTGGAGCCTGGCCATTGATCAGGCACTGAGGTATTATGACCAGACCGACCCCATCCGTGCCCGGCTGCTCCGGATGCGCTACTTTGAGCATCGGAGCATCGAGGATGTCATGGAGCAGCTCAACCTGAGTTACAGCACTTACCAGAAAGCTCACAGCGACCTGTTGAGCACCATTGCGGTCTACGCCGCCCACAATGGGCAGCTGTAGCACAAAACCCCCGGACAGCCAATGGCTGCCGGGGGCTTTTTGATGCATCAGGTATTCTGGTTGGATTTCGGCTGCTCGCAGCCGTCGTGGTGGTGGCAGGAGGCACAGTTGCCGCCGCAGCCCTCCCCTTTCCAGCCGCCCTGCTTGGAGATCCAGACCACGACCAGCCCAAACAGGATGGCCAGGACCAGAATGGTGATAATTCCGCGAATCGTCATAAAAAAGACCTCTCTCTGGCGTGAAGTTGCGCTCGAGGATAGTATACACTATTTTGCCGTTTTGAGCAACTGTTCTCACAGCACTCCAAAACAAACCAGCCCCAGCACCGCCGCGATGCCGATGACCTTGGGGATGGCCATTTTCTTTTTGCGGAGGAGCCAGAAGCAGAGCAGGCCAATGCCAAGGCCCGCCCAGCTGATGCCCTCTGCAAAGTAGGTACTCCCGCTCAGGGTAACGAGGACTGCAAAGATCATGCCCACGCAGATGGGCTTGACCGCCCGCATGATATAAAGCATGACCTTGCTCTCCCGGAATTTCTGGAAGAAGAGGGCCGCCACAAGGGTCAGCGTCAGGGTGGGGGTCAGCACACCAATGACGGCTGCCGTACCGCCCAGCACTCCGGCGGTCTGGGTACCGGCAAAGGTGGCGCAGTTGACGCCCAGGGAGCCGGGGGTCATCTCCGCAATGGCCACGATATTGGCCACATCGTCGGCTGTCATCCAGTTGTGAGAGAGCATTTCTTCCATGATCAGGGGGATCATCGAGGTGCCGCCAAAGCTGGTAAAACCAATTTTGGCAAAGGCGAAGAAGAGCTGGAACAACGTTTTAATCATGCTCTTTCACCCCCATCCAGACAAGGCCCAGCACGGCACCGCCGATCACCAGCACCAGATTACTGATGGACGTAAACAGGCAGATGCAGAGAGCAGCGAGGCAGAGCCCGATCGCAATTTTATCCTTGAGGGCCTCTTTGCTCAGGGAGATGGCCGCACCGCCGATGATGGGCACCACGGCACACTGGACCCCCTTGAGGGCCGCAAAGACCCAGTAATTGTTCTTGATGAGGTCATAAATGGCGGTAACAACGGTCATCACGACGACAGCCGGCACGCACAGCCCCACCGCTGAGAGGATGCCGCCCAGCGGCCCGGCTAACTGGTAGCCGAACAGCAGCACGATGTTGGCCACCATGATCCCCGGCAGGCTCTTGCCCACGGCGATGAGCTCCAGCAGGTCGCTCTGCTCCACCCAGTGGCGCTTGTCCACAAACTCCTGCTCCATCTGGGCAATGATGCTCCACCCGCTGCCAAAAGTAAAGGCACCGAGTTTGATGAACTCCCAGAACAGGAACAGGGCCATTTTGATGCCCGTTGGGCGGGAAACGGTTTCGGTCAGTGGAGAGGGTTTGGTCTGCATCTGCTGCTCCTTTTGCATCCGGGGTGGTAAAAATTCTTTACCTATTATATAACACGTTTTCAGAGCCTTGACAAATGGCTATTTTTCATAGAAACACATTCCTTTTCATAGAAACACATTCCATCGTTTCCTGAAACGGCATTACGCGGCGTGCTCCATCCAGTTGGCGCGCCAGGTGTACAGGACCATCAGAACAGCACCCAGCCCCCAGGAAACCGGATAGAGGACGAACACACCCTCAATGCTGTGGAAGAACGGCAGAATAAACTGGATCCAGGCCACTCGGAACAGGCAGAGGGAGAGCAGCAACACCACCATGGGCGGCACGCTCTTGCCCGTGCCGCGCACGGCACCTGCCAGGCTGTGCAGGATGGCCAGCAGGAAATAGAACGGGCAGAAATACTTCATGGCCGCCACGCCAAACTTCACCACGGTATCGTCCCGGGTGAACAGGTGCAGGATGGGGTAACGGAACACCAGCAGCAGGGCACCCGTAAAGAGAGTATAGCCCACGCTCATGGCCAGCGTGACCCACAGGCTCCGCTTGACACGGTCCAGCTTGCCCGCGCCAAAGTTCTGGCCCACAAAGGTAGTGGCCGCCATGCTGAAGCTCATGACCGGCAGGATGTTGAAGCCGTCGATCTTCATGTACGCGGCAAAGCCTGCCATGGCGACAGCGCCGTAGCCGTTGACACTGGACTGCACCAGAACGTTGGAGAACGAGATGACCATGTTCTGGATGCCCGTGGGCAGGCCCACCCGGATGATGCGGGCGGACATTTTGGCATCGGGGCGGATCTTGCGCGGCGTGACCCGGTAGTCATCCTCCACCCGCATCAGGAAGCGGAGGGAGAGGATGCAGGACACCAGCTGGCTGATATCGGTGGCGATGGCCGCGCCCTCCACACCCATCCGCAGCCCGGCAATGAGAACGAGGTCGAGGATGATGTTGGTGATGGAGGCACAGCCCAGGTAGATGAGGGAACGCTGGGAGTTGCCCGCCGCGTTGAGGATGCCAGCCGCCATGTTATAAATGACGCTGAACAGCACGCCGCCAAAGTAGATCCGCATATAGGTCACGGCGTCTTCCAGCACCTCAGCCGGGGTGTTCATCCAGACCAGCAAGCTGCGGCAGACCAGGATGCCGCCCACCGTCAGCACAACGCCCAGGATGGCTGCAATGGCCAGCGAGGTGTGCACGGCAATCTGGGCATCCTCCCGATCCTTGGCCCCCAGGTACTGGGCCACCACGACGCCGGCACCCACGGCCACGCCCTGGCTGAAGCCGATGAGCAGGAAGATGGGCGAGCCGCTGGAGCCAACGGCTGCCAGAGCGTTGCTGCCCAGGAAATTGCCCACGATGATGGAATCGGCCGTATTGTACAGCTGCTGGAGCAGGTTGCCCAAAATCAGCGGCACAGCAAACAACAGCAGGTTTTTAAAGATACCGCCCTCGGTCATCAGCCGTGTCTTTTTGCGCGGCGCAGTGGTAGTTTGTGGCATGATGTTCTCCTTACCTTAAAAGATAGACAGTATTTTTAACAATAACGCTTGCAGGAGAAATTGTCAAGAGGCAGCGGCCGCAGTACGCAAAATAAAAAAAGGGCCGGGAGCTTTCCCGGCCCAAACAAAAAACCTGCCGGATGGTGCGGTTGCAAGCCACCATCCGGCAGGATCCTTACTTCTTCGGAGTCATAAGCCTCTTATCCTCGGTTTCCTCATTTTTCGGTCTGTACCGTACGTTTCATTGGAATGATCTCCTTTGGAAACGATGAAGAACTTGGAATTTTCAGGGGACACATTACTTAGTACATTGGATTGACCCTTTTCTCAACTGTTGGAGTGCGGAACACGAATCATGGAGATGAATTTCATATTACCACATTCTTTCGAGTTAGATTTTCCAAGGGGTTCCACTACTTAGTACATTGGAGGTTCTCCTTTTCGGTTATTCAAATACAGGTCTCCGTAAAGTTTTCATAAGGATCACTCTCCGGCGGATCTATTTGAATTGCCATGGGATTTTATACTCGACAGACTGTTCTGTTGTTCGCATTATTTGATGCTCAAGACCGGCTCTCGTTTTTGTGTTTTTATACGGGGGAAACATCCCGTTTGTGGTGAGCCTCTGTTTTGCTTCTCAGCGATCCCCGACAGTCTGTCCACACTGTGCGGGTTCCATATCAACCATCGGTCTTCGCTCCTTTCTGCTTCAAGTCAGCGGGGTTAGCTCTCGTTTGAGCTTCTGCTGTACTTCTCTGGTTTCTGGCTTTATTATACCCAAAGGTCAGCAGTTTGTCTATTCGCAGAGTGCACAATAATATCCACATTATTTTTCCATATTCAACAGATAAATTAGATAGATTTTACAACATATTCAAATCAATCCAGTTCATCTTTGTCCGGCAGAGCTTTTTCCGTCGAGTTTCTCCCCCCTTACAGCTTTCCACAAAACTTATTGTCTTCAAGGGGATCGTTTTCGGCAAAATAGGAGAACCCTTTCTCCGCCTCTTACACGACGCCTGAAATTGTGCTATGATAAGCGGCAATGAATGGTAGTCGCGCAAAGACAGACGAAGGTTCCGCCCTCGTCTGTCTTTTTTTGTTTGTGCGGCGATGGTTCGCCTGAATTTTCCCCCATCAACCAAAAAGGAGTTACAAACTATGCCGAAAACCCTGCTGGAAAAAGTCGTCTTCACCATTGTCATGGCCACCATTATGGTCTATGGCATGATCGTTTACAATGTTGCCCTGAACACGGGCGGCGTGACCAACGCCACCTTTCTCATGGCTCTGCATGAAATGCCCATCATGGTCCCGGTTGCCTGCATCCTGGAGTTCTTTGTCGTGGAGAAACTGGCCACTGCGCTGGCCTTTACCTTTATGCGCCCCACAGACCGGCCTCAGTTCATCACCTATGCCATCTCCCTGATGATCGTCGCCATCATGTGCCCGGTCATGAGCCTGGTGGCAACCGTCCTGTTTAAAGAGCCCAGCTTTGGCATGTGGGTGCACACCTGGGGCTGCAATATGCCCATGGCCCTGTGCTGGCAGATGCTCTACTGCGGCCCGCTCTCCCGGTTCATCTTCCGGCTGGTGTTCCGCCGCGGCAAGGCTGAGAACCCCGCCGCCTGAGCTTTTCACTCTATTAGATAGGTATCGCGGCCATACAGGGTGGACATCTCTGAAGAAAAATCAAGCCGCTTGCGCGCCGGATAAGTCATATAAATTTTATATATCAGATATACCAGCGATATATACTGTATGGATTTTTTCGACAATTTGCCTGGTCATCTCCCTTAAACAGTTAAAATTTAGTTAAGATTTTGTGCACTTATCACATGTTACAAGCTGCTTTCTTGTGCAAATCAGCAACAAATATTCATCCATTCTGGTACGGAATATAACAAAAAGTAGAAACTTTGCAAGAGGGCTTATCAATCCGCGCCTTTCGTGCTATGATACCAGACGAAAAAAGCAGGCAAAGAGAATACAGCAAAGGAGGGCGTGCAGCGGAGTTTCCGGCCACCTCCTTTCTTTTTCTCGTAGAACAGTGCTTTTCTCAATTTCAAAATGTTACGGAAAGGAGATCGAGTGAAAACGGTATTGGATTCAATCTCTCAACCTCTGACCTCGACCCGGCGGAAGGAGGCAGCACGATGAACGCATTGACGGCAGCTCTGAAAGAAGAGCTGAACGTGGAAATGATCTCCATCGGCGGCCTGCAGATCCCGGAGTCGGTGGTAGTCAGCTGGGGCATCATGGCGTTCCTCGTCATCTGCTCCATTCTCCTCACCCGGAACCTCCGGGTAGACCACATCACCAAGCGGCAGGCCATCCTGGAGACCGTCGTGACGTTCATCAACGACTTCTTCGTGGGCTTGCTGGGTGAAAAAGGCAAGCGGTATGTGCCCTACCTCATCTCGGTAGCGCTCTACATCGCCTGCTCCAACCTCATTGGCGTGTTTGGCATCAAGCCCCCCACAAAGGACCTGAATGTCACCGCCGCCCTGGCCTTAATGAGCATCTGCCTCATCGAGTATGCCGGGATCCACGCGCGCGGCGGGGTCGGCTTCCTCAAGAGCCTGGCGGCTCCTACCGCCATCATGACCCCCATGAACATTCTGGAGATCGCCATTCGGCCCACCAGCCTGTGTATGCGACTGTTCGGCAACGTGCTGGGCGCGTTCGTCATCATGGAGCTCATCAAGCAGGTGGTGCCTGTCTTTGTGCCGGCTGTGTTCAGCCTGTACTTTGACCTGTTCGACGGCCTGATCCAGACCTATGTGTTCGTCTTCCTGACTTCCCTGTTTATGAAAGAGAATATCGGAGACGAAGAATGATTTCACCCGAGAGCGCAGGGCCCACGCCCTGCCGGAAAATCGGGCCCGTTTCCTCCAGCAGGAACTGAACCATCCTGCCAAGGCCCCCCCTGTTAGGAAAGACTCCCCCGGCCGGGGGAGGTGGCACGAAAGTGCCGAAAGGGGGCGGCTGGACGCGAAGCGGACTGAGAGGTTTTACGCATTTACAAAGGAGATATTTATTATGAACGGATTGGTAGCTCTGGGCGCTGGCATTGCAGCGCTGACTGGTATTGGCGGCGGCATTGGCATCGGCATTGCAACCGGTAAGGCAACGGAGGCCATCTCCCGCCAGCCGGAGGCCTCTAATAAAATTCAGACCAACCTGCTGCTGGGCGCCGCTCTGGCAGAAGGTACTGCAATTTTCGGCTTCGTCGTTGCTCTGATCATCATCCTGTTCCTGGGTTGATCACGGAGGCATGACGAATGCTGACACTGAATCTGAACCTTTTGTATACAGTCGTCAACGTTCTGGTGCTGTTTTTGCTGCTCCGCAAGTTCCTGTACAAGCCTGTCATGAACATCATTGCGCAGCGCCAGAAGCAGGTAGACGACGCTCTGGCTGCCGCTGAGACCTCCAAAAAAGAGGCTGCGACAGCTCTGAACACCGCGCAGGACAAGCTGCGCAATGTGGACGCGGAGGCGGCTGCCCGCCGCACGGCCTATGAAGAGCAGGCCGAAAAAGAGAAGCAGCAGCTCCTGGCGGATGCCCAGAAGCAGGCCGACGCCATTGTGGCCGAGGGCAAGCGGAACGCCGAGGCCGAGCGCCAGCACAAGCTGCGTGAGGCCGACGCCCAGACCACGGCTCTGGCCCGTGAGATGTGCGAGAAGCTGCTGGCCCGCAACCTGACCCAGCAGGACGACGCGCGGCTGCTGGACGATCTGTTACAGAAAGCAGGTGTGGACGATGGCAACTGAGTTCAGCCGCGAGTTCTTCTCCGCCAACCGGATCGTCAAGGCCGACCTGCGGGCTGCCCGCCAGCCCCGCGAGGACGACATCACCCGCATCAAAGCCGAGGTCAAAAAGCTCTATGACGCCACCGAGGTGCTGCTGAATATCACCGTGGACGAGAGCCTGCTCTCCGGCTATGTCCTGCAGATCGGCGACCGGGTGTTCGACAACTCCGGCCGCCACGCCCTCGACCAGATGATGGAGGGCAAGCCCTCGCTGGCTACCCTCAAGACCCGTGTTGAGGACTACAAGCCCGCTGCCACCAGTGCAGAGGGCGGCGTGGTCATCGCCTCCGCCGACGGCATCGTCCAGGTGGATGGCATGGACCGCGCGGTCTACGGCGAGATCGTCACCTTTGAGAACGGCGCCAAGGGCATGGTGGAGAGCGTGGACCCCGGCAAGCTGGGCGTCATGCTCTTCGACGGTGCGGAGAGCGTCGGCGTGGGCACCCTCGTCACCCGCAGCGGCAAGCGCGCGGGCATCCCGGTGGGCGACGCGTTCCTGGGCCGTGTCATCGACCCGCTGGGCGAGCCCATTGACGGCAAGGGCCCCATTGAATCCGTGGGTTACAACCCCATTGAGAAGCAGGCCCCCGGCATTCTGGAACGCCAGAGCGTGGATACCCCGCTCCACACCGGCATCCTGGCCATCGACTCCATGTTCCCCATCGGCCGCGGTCAGCGTGAGCTGATCATCGGCGACCGCCAGACCGGCAAGACTTCCATTGCCACCGATGCCATCCTGAACCAGAAAGACACCGGCGTGCTCTGCATTTACGTCGCCATCGGCCAGAAAGCTTCTTCCATTGCCCGCGTGGCAGGGGATCTGAAGAAGCACGGTGCCATGGATTACACCACCATCGTGGCGGCCACCGCTTCCGACAGCGCCCCGCTGCAGTACATTGCCCCCTATGCCGGCACGGCTCTGGCCGAGTATTTTATGGCACAGGGCAAGAGCGTCCTCATCGTTTACGATGACCTTTCCAAGCACGCGGTGGCCTACCGTGCCATCTCCCTGCTGCTGCGGCGCTCCCCCGGCCGTGAGGCTTACCCCGGCGATGTCTTCTATCTGCACTCCCGTCTGCTGGAGCGCTCCTGCCGGATGCGGGATGACCTGGGCGGCGGTTCCATCACCGCCCTGCCCATCGTCGAGACCCAGGCAGGCGATGTCTCCGCTTACATCCCCACCAACGTCATCTCCATCACCGATGGCCAGATCTTCCTCGAGAGCGCCCTGTTCAACGCAGGCAACCGCCCGGCTGTCAATGTCGGCCTGTCCGTCTCCCGTGTGGGCGGCGCGGCACAGACCAAGGCCATGAAGAAAGCCAACGCCAACCTCCGCATCGAGCTGGCCCAGTACAAGGATATGGAGTCTTTCGCCCAGTTCAGCTCTGATCTGGACGCCGAGACCCGCCGCCAGCTGGAGCACGGCAAGGCCCTGATGGAAATGCTCAAGCAGCCGCTGTACCAGCCCAAGTCCGACGCCGAGCAGGTCGTCACCCTGACGCTGGCTTCCCACGGAATGCTGGATTCTCTCCCCACCACCGAACAGCGCGCCAAGACCACCGCTTTTGTGCGGCAGTTCCGCGCCGACGTCTCGGGCACCATGGACGCCATCACCGCCACGGGCAAGATCACCCCGGAGCAGGTAGATGCCATCCTGAACGCCTGGAACGCATTCGTGGGAGGCGACAGCCATGCCGTCCACTAAGCTGCTGAAAGAGCGCATCGAGAGCATCCAGGACACCATGAAGATCACCAACGCGATGTATCTCATCTCGTCCTCCAAGCTCCGCAAGGCGCGCAAGAATTACCAGAACGTGCTGCCCTACTTCACCCGGATGCGGGACACCATCTCCCGTGTGGTTCCCCACCTGCCGGAGGAGCCGGTGCACCCGTTCTTCCATGTCCGCGATGTTCCTGCTCCCAAGCGCGCTTATGTTGTGCTGACGGCAGATAAAGGCATGGCGGGCGCATTCAATCAGAACACGCTCAAATTCCTCAAGGCGCAGGCAGGCGATGACCCCAACGCCAAGTTCTACGTCATCGGCCAGGTCGGTTATCGTGCCCTGCTGCACAAAGACCCCCGCCTTGTGGAAGAGTTCCAGTACAGTGCCACCGCCCCCTCTCTGCAGCGGGCCCGTGACATCACCGTGGATGCCATCGACGATTTCAAGGCAGGCAATCTGGATGAGATCTACCTGATCTACACCAAGATCCAGAATGCCCTGACCAGTGAGCCCGTCATGGTGCGGCTGCTGCCGCTGGATCGAGACCATCTTCAGCCCGCCCCCAAGGGTCTGGGCGACCCCAAAGGCGATGTGGAGATGTTTCCTGACGCCTGGACGGTGTTCGAGCAGACGGCCCCCATCTACATGCACGGCATGATCTTTGGTGCCATGACTGAGAGCTTCTGCGCCGAGCAGAGCGCCCGCATGACCGCCATGGATTCCGCCACCAAGAGCGCCACCGAGATGATCCACGACCTGCAATTGGAGTACAACCGCACCCGGCAGGGCTCCATCACCCAGGAGATCACCGAGATCATCGGCGGCGCGGCAGCGGTACAGAGTTCAGAATAACCTCTCCGTCATCGCTAAACGCGATGCCACCTCCCCTAGCAGGGGAGCTGTCGAGCGAATGCGAGACTGAGAAGTTTCACACAATGATTACAAGAGGCAAAACGTATGATACAGGGAACTATTATCCGCGTAGCGGGCCCTGTGGTGGACGTGCAGTTCACCGCGGGCAAGCTGCCTGCCCTGCAGGAAGCGCTCACCGTGTCCGCTGAGGGCACCGAGCGCACCATGGAAGTAGCGCAGCATGTCAATGAGACTACCGTGCGCTGCATCATGCTTTCTGCCAGCGAGGGTCTAGGCAAGGGCATGACCGTGAACGCAACGGGCCACGGCCTGACCGCCCCCGTGGGCGAGGCCACGCTGGGCCGCATGTTCGACCCCCTGGGCCGCCCCATCGACGGCAAGGGCCCGGTGGACGATGTGCCGCACTGGCCCATCCACCGCAAGGCCCCCAGCTTTGCTGAGCAGAAACCTGCAACTGAGATCCTGGAAACGGGCATCAAGGTCATCGACCTGCTGGCCCCCTATGCCAAGGGCGGCAAGATCGGCCTGTTTGGCGGTGCCGGTGTCGGCAAGACCGTCCTGATCCAGGAGCTGATCCACAACGTGGCCACCGAGCACGGCGGCTACTCCATCTTTACCGGTGTCGGCGAGCGCTCCCGTGAGGGCTGTGACCTCTGGGGCGAGATGAACGCCTCCGGTGTTCTGAACAAGACCGCGCTGGTCTTTGGTCAGATGAACGAGCCCCCAGGAGCCCGTATGCGCGTGGCCGAGACCGGCCTGACCATGGCGGAGTACTTCCGTGAAGAGACCCATAAAGACGTGCTGCTCTTCATTGATAACATCTTCCGTTTCGTGCAGGCAGGCTCCGAGGTCTCCGCTCTGATGGGCCGTATGCCCTCCGCCGTTGGCTACCAGCCTACGCTGGCCAATGAGCTGGGTGCCCTGCAGGAGCGCATCACCTCCACCCGCGACGGCTCCATCACCTCGGTGCAGGCCGTCTACGTCCCCGCCGATGACCTGACTGACCCGGCTCCCGCCACCACGTTCGCACATCTGGACGCCACCACCGTCCTGAGCCGTAAGATCGTGGAGCAGGGCATCTACCCCGCCGTGGATCCGCTGGCTTCCACCTCCCGTATTCTGGAAGCCGATATCGTGGGCGAGGAGCATTACCGCGTGGCCCGCAAGGTGCAGGCCACCCTGCAGCGCTATCAGGAGCTGCAGGACATCATCGCCATCCTGGGCATGGACGAGCTGGGCGAGGAAGACAAGCTCACCGTCACCCGTGCCCGCAAGCTGCAAAAGTTCCTCTCCCAGCCGTTCTCGGTGGCTGAGAACTTCACCGGCCTGCCCGGCAAGTATGTCCCGCTGGCCGAGACCGTCAAGGGCTTTGCCGCCATCGTGGACGGCGAGTGCGACGACATCCCTGAGTGGGCATTCTTCAACGTGGGCACCCTCGACGATGCCAAGAAGAAGTATGCCGACAAGCTGGCTGAGGAAAAGGGCGGTGCCGTCTGATGGACAAGTTCATCCTGAACATCACGGCCTCCAGCGGCGAGTTCTATCAGGGCGACTGCGAGAGCCTGACCCTGCCCACCAGTGATGGCGTGTACGGCGTGCAGGCCGGGCACAACCCGGTGCTGGTGGCCCTCCACATGGGGCTGATGCACTTCACCGTCAACGGCGAGGAGCATGAGGTGCTGGTGGGCGACGGCATTGCCGAAGTGACCCCCACGTTCGTGCTGCTCCTGGTGGACAGCGCCGAGCGCCCCGAGGACATCGACCGCAACCGTGCCGAGGCGGCCCGTATCCGCGCCGCCGAGCGCCTGCAGCATAAGCAGAGCATGCACGAGTATTATCAGACCAAGATCGCCCTTGACCGCGCCATGCAGCGTTTGCAGACCGCGGCCAAATACAAACGCTGACGCTCCTTTCCTGTTTTATCCGGCGGCGTTTCCACATTTTTCAGACAAGAGGGCCTGCCCTTGCCGCACCTGCGGCGGGGCGGGCTCTTTTTTTTGCGTCCCTCTCTTGACAGCGGTGCGGCAAAGTGATATGATTTTGATATCAATAAGAAACACTTCCGACCCCATAAGGAGGGAACTGTTATGGAAGAGAAAATTTTGAACGCCCGCAAAACGGCATGGCGGCACTGCTGCTCACCCTGCTGGGCTATGTGGCATCCATTGCCCTGTTCGTTTCCAGCCTCCTGCTGCTGGAGGACGACCGGCTGCTTCTGGGCATCCCGCTGCTGATTTTGTCCATTGCCTATTGGATCGCAGGCATTTTTCTGTTCTGCGGTCTCAAGGTGCTAAAGCCGCAGGAAGCGCTGGTGCTCACCCTGTTTGGCGATTACATCGGCACCCTGCGGGAGCCGGGCTTCTACTGGGTGAACCCGTTCTGCACCGCTGTCAATCCGGCAGCTGACACCAAGCTGAGCCAGAGCGGCGATGTGGACGGCGCTGCCAAGACCATTTCTTCCGCCCAGAGCACCAGTAAAAAGATTTCCCTCAAGCAGATGACCCTGAACAACTCCCGCCAGAAGATCAACGACTGTCTGGGCAACCCGGTGGAGATCGGCATTGCAGTCATCTGGCGGGTGACGGACACCGCCAAGGCCGTCTTTAACGTGGACAACTACAAGGAATACCTCTCCCTGCAGTGCGACAGCGCCCTGCGGAATGTCGTCCGGCTTTACCCCTATGACGTAGCCCCCAATGTGGACACTACCGGTGACGGCGTGGCCGACGAGGGCAGCCTGCGGGGCTCCTCGGAGGTGGTGGCGGCCCGCATCCGGGACGAGATCCAGAAAAACGTGGCCGAGGCAGGCATCGAAGTGGTGGAGGCCCGGATCACCTATCTGGCCTATGCGCCGGAGATCGCCGCAGTGATGCTCCAGCGCCAGCAGGCCAGCGCCATCATCGACGCCCGCAAGATGATCGTGGACGGCGCCGTGGGCATGGTGGAGATGGCACTGGACCGGCTGAGCGAAAACAAAGTGGTGGAGTTGGATGACGAACGTAAAGCGGCCATGGTCTCCAACCTGCTGGTGGTGCTCTGCGGCAACCGGGACGCACAGCCCATCGTGAACAGCGGCAGCCTGTACTGATGGCAGAGCCCAAAAAGCAGATCCCCCTGCGCCTGAACGCAAAGCTCTACGAGGCCCTTGCCGCATGGGCTGAGGACGATTTCCGCTCGGTGAACGGGCAGATCGAGTATCTCCTCACCGAGTGTGTGCGTCAGCGCAAAAAGAACGGCCGGTACGTCTCCGATCAGATCGACCTGCCGCCGGAGCTGGATATTGAATGACCCTGCTCCCCTCCGGGGGCAGGCCTTGCAAAAGCGCCGATGGTATATCGGCAGGGAGGATGACTATGACAGTAGGTATGGTACCCGGGGCAAGCATCGCAGGCATGGTGTTTTCCCTTGTCGTCTCTTTCGCACTTCCCATAGGCCTCTTTGTTTACGCAAAGAAGAAGCTGGGTGCAAAGGCTGCACCGTTCTTGATCGGGTGCGGCGTTTTCTTCGTGATGGTGCTGATGCTGGAAGCTGCCATCCATCGCATCGTGTTCCAGCTGGCCGGAGAAGCGCTGACCGGAAGCGTGATCCTATACGCAGTCTATGGCGGCCTGATGGCAGCTCTTTTTGAAGAGACCGGTCGTTACATCGCCATGAGGTTTCTGGTGAAGCCGATGGATTTTCCGAATGCCTTTATGTATGGTGCCGGACACGGCGGCATGGAGGCAATGCTTCTGTGCGGCGTGGCATCTATCAGCAACATCGCAGGTGCCGTGATGATAAATTCCGGCACCATGTCTGCACAGCTGGCGACTCTTGACGCAGAGAAGGCGGCAGACACGGCAGCGGCTCTTTCGGCGCTGTGGACGACATCGAGCTTGACGTTTTTTGCAGGCGGCGTAGAGCGGATCATTGCGGTGGTGCTCCATCTGAGCCTGTCGATTCTGGTGTTCCAGTCCATCCGCAAAAAGGCCCCCATGGAGCTGGTGCGGGCCTACCTGTTCCACTTTGTCATCGATTCGCTGTCCGTTCTGCTCAGTGCAGTGGCATCTGTCTGGGTGGTGGAGCTTGTCACCGCACTCGTGACCGGCGGGGCTGTCCTAATGGCAAGGTATGCCTGCATGGAAGAGGGAACGCGCGGAAATATTCTTGATATGTAGTATACAAAAGTCCCCTCTTCGTCATTGGAGCAAGAACCATGACGAAGAGGGGACTTTCGCTTTCTGTTACTTTTTCTCGTGGCTGCTCCACCCGCTGGAGGTGATCACCTGTCCATCGGTGGTGCACCAGAGGGCTTCCACGCCGTCGAGGCTTTCCACGATCTTCTGGCCCTCTTCCAGCGGCATACAGAACAGGCCGGTGGTCAGGCAGTCGGCCACGCCGGAGTCCGGGGCCAGCACGCTGACGCCGTTGAAGTAAGCGGCGGGCCAGAGGGTGGCCGGGTCGATCAGATGGTGGTAGCGCACGCCGTCCACGACGTAATACCGCTGGTAGTCGCCGCTGGTCACAAGCGCCATATCGCTCATGTTCACCGCCGCCACATAGGAGGAATCGGAGGTATAAAACTCCGAGGCGTCCCACGGGTTCTCCACGCCGCCGGACCACTGGCTGCCGTCCGGCTTGACGCCGATGGCCCGCAGGTTGCCCCCCACGCTGATGAGGGCGCTGGTCAGGCCCCGGGCCTCAGCGGCCTGGGCCACCATTTCCACGGCGTAGCCCTTGCCCACGCTGCCCACATCCAGCGACATTTCCGGGTCCGCCAGATAAACGGTTTTGGCTTCTTCATCCATGACAAGGTTGTTGATGTCGCAGTGCCGGGCGGCGGCGTCCAGCTCTTCCTGGCTGGGCAGCTTGTTGTCCGCGTCCGTCTCGGTCTGCCCGGCGGCCTCCCGGTAATCGTGCCAGATGCGGAGCACGCTGCCCATGGCAATGTTCAGCTTGCCGTCAGTGGTATTGTACATCTGCCGGGCCAGCTCCAGCATCCCCAGGATTTTATCGTCCACCTGCACCGGGGCAGTGCCCGCGTTGTCGTTGATGGTCTTGATATTGGTCACGCCGTCGTAGTCGTTGTAGATATCATAGAGCTGGTGATACTCCAGCAGGTCGGCGTGGAGGGCGTCCATCTGCCGGGTAAACTCTTCCTCGCTGTCGCAGTAGGCAATGACCTGGGTCACCGTGTCAAAGGCATCATAAAAGATGGTGGAGTAGCGCTGAGGCCCCTCCTGCGCCGCTGTGCCATCCGAAGAGCCTGCCGGGTTCTTTCCCGTGCAGCCTGCCAGAAGCCCTGCACAGAGCACCGCAGCCATCGCTCCGGCGGCAAAGCGCTTCCATTGTTTCAGTTTCTCGCGGATGCTCATGCCTGCTCCTTTGCCGCCGCGGTAAAGGCAGTGTGCTCTTCCTGCAGGTGGGCCAACAGGTCGCCGAAGACCCAGTTTTTATTGCTGGGCGTCACGATGGCCTTGAGCGGGATATTCACCTTGGCCTGCTTCATCAGGTCCAGCAGGGTGTCCACATCTTTTTCCTTGAAGTTTGCCAGCACCAGCGCGGGCGGGTACGCACCCGGCTCCAGCACCAGCGTGCGGGCCGTTTTCGTCTCCACCTCGCCCAGCAGCTGGGCCACGGTCCTGCCCGCGTCGGCAGGCGAGACGAGCAGCAGTTTCATTCCAAAGGCCGGTGCCATCCCCTCCAGAATCCCCCGGTCTGCCGCCGAGAGATTCCACCCCAGCGCCAGCGGCACCCCGGCGTTCTGGTTGCGTGCAATGTGTGCTTTCATATCCTACCTCTTTCACGGCAGGGAATTTCCCCTGCACGAATTTTTCCGATAACAGAGTATACCACATTTTTGCGCAAAAGGAAACGAGGGAGTGTCTCGTATCCCATCCAAGAAAAGGATTCCCCTTTTCTTTTGTTCTCTCTTGTTTCTGCTTCGCAAAAAAGCTACAATAGATTCAGAAACATTCATCACCGTACAGATTGGAGAACAGCGATTATGGAATTTGTATTGAAGCTGTTTGATGATATCCTGCTCTCTTTTACAGCGCATCGGACGTTAAACGGCACAGAGGTCCATATCACCTCTTTTGATCCATCCAAAAGAGCCAGGCTTCCTCTTGGCATGGAAGCCACCGATCCATCTTTAGAGCGTTGGCTCCGGCATCGCACCATTCCTGCCAATCGGGCTTATGTTCAAAATTTTCTCTCCAAAAACGGTCTGAGCGAGAATGATTTCATCGGAATTTTGTCAGTCTGTAAAGGTCTTTCTCTGATCGACTGCTATTGGGTCACGACCCCCGATGATAAAAAAACTTTTCAACAGGTCAACCTGTTTGACAATCGTTTCAGCCAGGTTTTATCGCAAATTGCTTTTACCGGCTATGGCAGTTTCCCGCTTTCAAAGTTTCGTTCTTCTCCTGAGTTTACAACAAACGGGATGCTTCCAAAAGCCTGGCGCAGGGTGAAAGGTGAAATTTACCTTTATAAGGGCGGTACAAGCGGTTTTGCCAATACCGGGAAAGAGCCTTTTTCCGAATTCTATTCCGCTCAGGTTGCAGCCGCCATGGGGCTCGACCATATCTATTACAGTCTTTCCCTGTGGAAAGGTCAGCTTTGCTCCACCTGTAAACTCTTTACCAGCAAAGAGATTTCTTTTATCCCCGCTTCCACTTTAATGGATACTTCCCGTATTACAGAGATCATCGCCTGGTATGACCGCCATGGCTGGAAAGAAAGCCTTTCTGACATGCTGGTATTTGATGCCGTGATCCGCAATACAGACAGACATCTTGGAAATTTCGGTTTTCTGGTAGAGAGTCACACGAACAAACTTCTTCAGCCTGCCCCCATCTTTGACAATGGCTTATCTTTGTATTGCTATGCATTGGATTCCGACCTTGCCAACATTCCCCAGCAGGAAAAGACATTATCTCCTGCGCTTTATGCTGATTTTGATGAAGTTGCCCGCCATGTCATGGAAGCAAAGCAACGAGAGGCTCTTCGGCATCTGCTGAATTTCCACTTTAAAAAGCATCCCCGATATAACCTGAGTTCTCAGCGCCTGCATCTTCTGGAAGCAGCGATCCAATCCAAAGCCCGCGCTTTATTGGATTGCTGAGTTTTTATCGCATCAAGCAATCTCCTCATTCTTTCTTTTCATCGATTCGGTCTGCATAACCCAAACAATCCATTCAAAAGGAGAAACACTATGGAACCCATTCTTTCTGCCCCTTGCACCCCGGCACAGCGTCAGCGGGATGTGCTGCTGGGGGCCCTTGTGGGGCTTGCCCGCTCCACGGTCAACGAGCCCAAGACCGAAGACACCGACCACGTCCTTGCCGCCGGGCTGCGGCAGGCGGCGAACGCCGACGCTACCGAGGAAGCATTGGCCCGGATGACCCGGATCGTGGAGGCCGAAAAGCACCGCGTGGCTCCCAACTGCGCCACCTGCACGATGCGCTGCGGCAACACCGACAATTACGATTTGGCCCGGTTGTGGACGGCCCCGGAAAACATCCGCGCCCTCAAGCTGCGGATGCTGCGTTGTGTGTTCCAGCTGGCGCAGGGCCGCCCGGATGCCGCCGCCCAGGAAGTGATCGACCAGGACCTGTTTGTGCTGGCCGAGGACTGGGACGAAACCCTGCTCCTGCCCGTGGTCCAGCGGGCGGAGGCACTCTGCGGCCGATAAACTTTCCTGTAACCGCCCCGGTGTTTTGCTGCCGCGATCCGCCGGGGCGGTACTGTTTTTTCGCCCGTTTCAGCCCTTATTTTCAGCCGTAAGGGCGTAATTTCTGCAAAAATGAGTTTGCCGGGCCGTTTCTTTGCGAAATTGGACCGGATTTTTGAAAAAACGCTTTACAAATGACGCACAAAATTTTATTATATAAGCAAGTGTTTCCAAAAAAGATTGGAACATCGCACCTAAGTTTTCCGGAGTCATCCAAACCGTTCCCACGAACATGCATTTTTACGAAAGAAGGTAGAAGATATGTCCGAGAAAAAGACTGCTGTCCCTGCAGCACCGGCTGCTGAAGTGCCCGCCTCGGAACCGAAGACCCGCAAAGCTTCCGGCACCCCTGCGCGCCGCGGCCGTCCTCCCCTTACTCCTGAGGTCTATGTGGAGTACGGCGGAAACCAGTACAACATCACCGATGTGGTCGAGCGCGCCAAGGCCGATTACCGCACCACCCACAAAGTGGGCGTCCAGTCCTGCAAGGTTTACGTCAAACCCGAAGAGGGCGCTGCTTACTACGTCATCAACAAAGTTTCCGGCAAACTGGAGCTGTAATTTTCCCCGCGATGACTCCTCTCATACTCCCCCAGCCCCAAGAAAACAGGAAACAAAAAAGACTGCCGCAGAAAGGTCATTCCCTCTGCCGCAGTCTTTTTTGTTATTTCCGGGTGTTACAGGCCGTACAGCTCACTGAATTTCCGGGTCAGGTAGTCGGTGTAGTAGTGCGGGTCAAAGGTGCCGCAGGCGTTCCTGACCACATCCGCCGGGACATACAACCCGCCGTACTGGTGCACTTTCTCGTGCAGCCAGGCTGTGATGGGGGCCAGCTCGCCCTTTGCGATGCTGCCCGCCACATCCACGTCCTGCTCCATGTTGTGGAGCATCTGGGCACCGTAGGCGTTGCCCAGCGCGTAGGAGGGAAAGTAGCCGAACGCGCCGCTGGACCAGTGGCTGTCCTGCAGGCAGCCGTCCCGGTCGTTGGGGACGTCGATGCCGAGATATTCTTTGTAGAGCTTCGCCCATTCCGCCGGGACATCCTTGGCTTCCAGCGTGCCGCCGATGAGCTGCTTTTCGATCTCATACCGCACCATGACGTGCAGGCAGTAGGTCAGCTCGTCGGACTCGGTGCGGACGAGGCTGGGCTGGGCCTTGTTGACCGCCCGGTAGAACTGCTCGGCGCTCACGCCGCCCAGCTGCTCCGGGAAGAATTGCTGCACCGTGGGGTAGATGGCCTCGATGAAGCCCCGGGAGCGGCCCACCAGATTTTCATAGAAGCGGGACTGGCTCTCGTGCACGCCCATGGAGACGCCGCCTGCCAGGCAGGTATACTGCAAGTCGTCCCGGATGCCCAGCTCATACAGGGCATGGCCGCCCTCGTGCAGGACAGAGTACATGGAGGACGCCACATTGCGGGTGTCGTAGTTCGTGGTAATGCGGACGTCCTTGTTGTTGAATTCCAGCGTGAACGGATGCTCCGTCTCGCCCAGGCCGCAGTGGCCCCGGTCCAGCCCCATGACCTGCATCAAATAATCCGCAAAGGCTTTCTGCTTGTCCACCGGATAATAGTTGTGCAGGAAGCTGTCGTCGATCTGGGGCTTCCGGGCAATCTTCTGCAGCAGCGGCACAATGGTCTGGCGCAGAGTGGCAAAAAATTCGTCCAGCATTTTGGTATCCACGCCCCGCTCGTACTCGTTCAGGAGGGCATCATAGGGGGCTCTGGTGCTGTCGTAATAGGCGGCAAATTTGCGGTTATACTCTACCAGCTCCTGCAGCAGGGGGCAGAACATTGCAAAGTCATCTTTTTCTTTTGCCTTGTGCCAGACATCTCCCGCTTTGTTCACCAGCTCACTGTAGGCGATATACTCTTCGGCAGGGATGCGGGTCAGCTGGTCACAGCGGCGGCGCAGCTCCTCCACCTCGCGGCGGTGGAGAAGATCCAGCTCGTCCTTTTGGCGGTCCAGCTCATCCAGCAGGGCTCGGGTCTCGGGGCAGATCATGAGCTGCTGCTCCTCGCCTGCCAGCACACCCAGCGCCACACCCCGGCCCTCTGAGGTGTTTTTCGGGGCCACGGTGTCGGCATCCAGGTTCATGGCCGAACAGGCGTAGTGGATGGCGTAGAGCTTTTTCTGCAGCTGTTCCAGCTGCTGCAACGCATGTTGTTTTTCCATGGGATTCCTACCTCAATTCTCGGTCGTAAAGGCCGGATTTTTCCAAAAGAATTTTCGCTGGGCGGTCGGGTCCGGATCGGGGATCTCAAACAGGTACCGCTCTGTGGCGTTGATGACCGTCGTCCGGCCATGGGTGCAGACGCGGGGGAGTTTGGCGTCGTAGTTCAGGTGCACATGCCCGTGCACGAACCACTTGGGCTGGTAATCTTCCAGCAGGCCGTTGAACGTCTCAAACCCCACGTGGGCCTTGTCGCCGCCGTCGTTCAGGCCTTTGGCCGGGGCGTGGGTCAGCAGCAGGTCGATGCCGCCCGCCCGGTGGGCCTTGAACCAGAGTTTCCGGGCACGGCGTCGCATCTCTTTTTCGGTGTACTGGTAGGTGTCCTCCCGGTTATACCGGATGCAACCGCCCAGCCCCATGATGCGGAGCCCTTTCCAGATATAAACTTCATCGTCCACGCAGATGCAGCCGCCGGGCTCATCGCCCTTATAGCTGCCATCGTGGTTGCCGTGAACATACAAAATGGGGGCTGCGGTAAAGTTGGTCAGATACTCCAAATATTTCTTGGGCAGATCCCCGCAGGAGAGGATGATGTCCACGCCTGCCAGCTTCTCCCGGGTGCAGTAATCCCACAACGCTTTGGATGGGACATCGGAAATTGCAAGTATTTTCACGTTTCGCACTGCTCCATTCCGTTCTTCTGTTTTTTACCGCGGCTCGTCCTTGTAACGGTCCAGCCCGTTGACTCCCAGCAGGAACCGGCTCTTGACATCCAGCGCTTCGTACCGGGGCATCTCGCCCTCCACGCACTCGTCCAGCCAGTCCATCTTCATCAGCTCCTGAGGAGTGTAAATGCCGGTGGCAGCGCCCTGCTTGCGGTGGCCCTGGGCGTACTCCTCGCTGGGGAACACCTGCACATCGTCCTTTGCGATCTGCTTTTCCACCAGCCGCAGCAGCTGCATGGTGCCGCTGTTCTGCCCGGCGCTGTAGCTGATCTGCTCCGCGCCGCTCCTCATGCCCCACCAGTAGTTGATGGCGCGGCCGTTGGCGCTGTTCCAGGTGCCGTCGAACACCGAGCGGACGATCTCGATGAAGAACGTGTCCCATCGCCATTCCGGCAGGCCGATGGGCTGCAAAATGCCGTCCGGCAGACGGCGGCAGAGGCCGTAGTCCCGGTGGGTGCCCTCCGGCTCCCGGTCATCCCGGGCATAGAAGACTTCAATGTCTTTCCGGTCCGAGAAATCCAGCGGATGGGCCGGGTCCGGCAGGCAGGCCCAGCGGAGGACCACTCTGCCCTCTGGCCGGACGCTCCTGAGCCCCTGCACAAAGGCATTGATGGCCGCCGGCACGCCGTAGACCGGGTTTGCCGCCACATAGCCCACATGGTCGGAGCGGGAGGTGATGCCCGCCAGCATTCCCAGCAGATACGTTACCTCATAGGTGCGGGGGTAATAGGTGCGCACCAGCGGGTGAGGCGCGTTGAGGGAACAGTTCAAAAACCGGGTGCTGGGGTGCTGCGCCGCCACTTTCAGGCAGGCGGGGTGCATCCGGGCGCTGGTGGTAAACACGATGTCGGCATTGTCATGGGCCACATCTTCCAGCACCTGCTCCGCATCCACCTCCGGGTTGACGTTTTCCCGGCAGCTGACACGCACCCGGCCCGGGAACGCCTTGAGCAGCGCGTCCCGGCCCTTATCCTGACCCCGCACCCAGGCACTGGTCTGGGCGTTGTGCTCGTGCAGGAGCACCACCCGCAGCTCACTGGGCCGCGGGCTGAAAATATTCAGCTTGCTGAGCAGCGGTTCCGCGCCCTGCTTGGTGGCGGGCTCCAGCTGCAGCTCCACCGCCTGCGGCCGGGTCAGGATCTTGATCTCATCCCAGAGCTTGGAGAGGTTTTCCCGCACCTGGGCAGGGGTGGATTCAATGGCGTCGGAGTAGCGGTAAACCGCCAGGTACACCAGCAGCGCATCGCCGGGCGTCAGCCCAAGGGCCGAGCCGCCCAGTGCATAGAACTGCTGGCTGAACATGGTGTAAAGGGAAGCGAAATTCAGCCGGTCGTCGTCTGTCCAGCTCTCGCCCGTAGCCTTGCAGACCAGCGTCTGCAATTTGGCATAGCCGCCCAGCCGGGAGAAATGGACATAGTTGATCTTGGAGAGCTTGTAAAAATCCAGGAACTCATAGTAGATCTTATTTTCCAGCGTCTCGTTCCGCTCCGGCACCAGCCGGGTCACGGTGCCGGGGATCTTGACAGCCTCATAGTACTTGAGCACCGAGACCCGCTTGTTGCCCTCTTCCACATAGAATTTGTTCAGGTATTCGTAAGCCGTAACGGGATACCGGATGCCTTCTTCCAGATGGGCGTCGCAGAGGTTGGACCACTTGCGGGCAAACTCGCTGTCGGCTTCCAGGATCGGCATGAAATTGGGGGCAAAGGCCGTGTGGCGGCCCGCCGTTTTGGTGCCCACAATGCTCTCGGCCGGGATGTCCACCAGCCCCAGCGGCTCCTGTGCCACAATGTTGACACCTCTTAAAATATCGTCCAGTACCGCCAGGTAGGGCGACTGACCGCGTGCCTGCGCGGCACGGGTAGCGCGCTGACCCGCGCGCAGGGCGTTTCTGTAATCTTCCAGCATCGGCAGGACTCCTTTTCAAAAACGAGTTCCAATCATTTCTTCTGAGAAACGGGGCACTGCAGTCTGCCCGCACTGCCCCGGGTACAGTATACCATGAAATTCCGCTTTGTGGAACTTTTCTCCGGCAAAGGTGTTGAATTCTTGCAAAATTTCAGGTACGATAGGAGAAACGATCGAAGTAAAGAGGTACCAGTATATGAATACACAGCAGCTGCCCAGACTGGAAGCAGGCGAATATCCCGGCGGGGTCTGGTATTACGAGCCCCATACTTACCAGCCCTACCGTTTTGTGCTGGGCCGGGTGGGCCGCCACCCGCTGGTCTGCATCGGCATCAACCCCAGCACCGCCCAGCCCGGCGCGCTGGACCCCACCCTGAAAAGCGTGGAGCGGCTGGCCGCCGCCAACGGGTTCGACAGCTGGATCATGTTCAACGTTTACCCCCAGCGTGCCACCGACCCCAACGATATGGACAAGACCCCGGACCGCGCCCTCTGTGACGAAAATCTGCTCTGGCTGCGGGCGGTACTGGCTGAGACGGAACCCACCATGTGGGCCGCCTGGGGCACCCTGATCGAAAAGCGGGATTATCTGCCCGGCCTGATGCGGGAGATGGTGGCCCTGACCCGGGAGCGGGATATTCCGTGGGTCACGTTCGGCAAGCGGAGCAAAAAGGGCCACCCGCACCACCCGCTCTACCTGCGCAAGGATTCCACACCCGAGCCTTTTGATGTGGAAAACTATCTGGATACCTGTTTCTGATTTCTTTTTCGGGAGGGATGTTCCATGACCCCGGAACAATACCGTAAAATACGCGATGGGCTGGATGCCCGGCCCACCCTGCGCCAGCTGGTCCTCTTCTGCAACCATTGGCTTCCGGCCGTGCCGTTCGTCTGCTACCCGGTGCTGCTGGTCATCTTGAATGTGCAGTGGTTCGCCCTGCTGCAGGTGGGCTCTGCCGCCGCCCTTGATTTTATGCAGCAGATCGCCCGGGCCATTCTCGTGCCGGGCATCACGTTCTGGTTCGGTACGGCCCTGCGGGCCCGGCTGGACCGCCCCCGCCCCTATGAGCAGCCCGGCTTTGTGCCGCTGGTGGCCAAGGAGACCAAAGGCCACTCGTTCCCCTCCCGCCACGCGCTGAGTGCCGCCGTGCTGGCCATGACCTGGCTCCGCTTTTTCCCGGCAGTGGGCGTCGCGATGGTCATCATCACCCTGCTCATCTGTGCACTGCGGGTACTGGTAGGGGTGCACTCGGTGCCGGACGTTCTCTTTGGCGCTGCCCTGGGCTTCGGGCTGGGGGCCGTGGGCATGTGGCTGTTGTAAGTTCCCGGCCCTGCGAAACGCGGAAAAAGAAAAAACGGGAATTTTCAAATTTGTTCTTGACAGGGTCCCCCGAGTATGGTATTATACTTCTCGCAGCGTGTGCCGACACACACTGCCGCCATACAGGAACCCAATGGGATAACAACGTGCGCCCGTAGCTCAGGTGGATAGAGCAACTGCCTTCTAAGCAGTGGGCCGGGGGTTCGAGTCCCTTCGGGCGCATTGATATGGTGCCCATAGCGTAGTCGGTTAACGCGCCAGATTGTGGATCTGGAGACCGTGGGTTCGAGTCCCACTGGGCACCCCACCAAAAAATCCGCTGTTGCTTTTGCAACGGCGGATTTTTTCTTTCAGTCCAGTGGGACTCGAACAGGGCGGCGGCTACAAGCCGTAACTAACAGCCCAGTGCAACGACGACGACCACTGCCTGCGGCAGAAACAGGGAGGAGTTGTTGGGGCCGCGTTCTGATTTTTCAAAGCCTCGCCAAGAGGCTGTGGAAAAATCAGCAAACGCAACCCGTCGCTGTTGGTTAGCCCGCGGGTCCTAGACCAGTAGGAATGTCTACCGTGGCAGCACCAGGTGCCCAGTGGGACTCGAGATAAAATGCATCTAAAATCTGCGGCAGCGCCGCAAATCGAAAAATCCCCAAAATCGGAATAGCGTCTGTGCGCAGGCACACCGCCCGATTCTGGGGATTTTTCTACTTCATTGGGGTTATTAGGGGCGGGCAGCCCCTGATTCGTGCCCGCGCCTCGAAAAAGCGGTGCTTTTCTGGTACTCTTTTGGCACGCAAAAGAGTACAAACATTTAGCTGTTCATCTGCTTCATGATACTCTTGATTTCTTCACTCGAGTACCCCTCTTTCAGCAGCTCGTTCCGGATCGCACTGTCGCTCCGCCCCTGGCTGCGCAGGCGCGCCGCGCTGTAAGGCACCAGCGTCCCGCTGGAAACACCGCTCTTCCCGGCCGTCAGCCCGCTGCCGGAAAGACCGCTCTCCGCCTTGGCGCTGGCATTCGTACTAGCCTGCCGGGCACTCTGGGCCGCTTTCGACTGCTTGAGCGCCCACTCGCCCTTGGCAATGTCCAGCTTCTCCGAGGCAAGATCGTTGCGGAACTGCTGCTGGCGCAGCGTGTCCTGATACTCCCGTTCGGCCAGCTCGTTTTTATATTGCTGCTGGGTCAGGCTGTCCTGCCGCTGCAGCTCCTTCATCTGCTGCTCCCAGGCGGTATCGGCCCGGCTGTCCGCATAGGCCCGCTCACTGGCCGCCCGGTTATAGCGGCTGTTGGCCAGATTGCCCGCCAGCGTGCCCAGGCCCGTGGTGCCCGTGATGGCCAGCTGGACCACATCGCCCAGGAAGCCAAGCACTTTCATGGTGCGGTTGAATTTTTCCTGCTTCCGGCTGGCGGCCTGCTGCTCCTGCGCCGCATAGTAGCCATACAGGGTGTCCAGCCGGTTCAGGTAATCCTGATACTGCCCGTAGTCCTGCGCATAGGCCGCGTTGTAGGCGTCGCCTTTCTGCTGCAATTGGGTGTAATAATCGGCCAGCTCATTGTTGTAGAGGTTCTGGTCGTTCTGTTCCCGGGCACCCAGCTGGTCCAGCTTGGTCACCAGCTCCTCGCCGCCGCCCGTGTAGGTATCCAGCGCCAGCCGATATAATGTAGGGATGGCCTCACTCAGGGCCCCGATCTGCTGCTGGTAGGCCTGCTGTGCCACGCTGGCCGCATAGCTGGAGCCATAGCCGCCCGTCAGGGCTGCCGCCTGCGCGGCGGCATCGGCGCTGGCGTTGGCTGCGTTCTGGGTGTACAGCTGGGCGTACTGGCGGTAGAGCGGGTCCTGTGCGTAACTGTACTGGAAACTGTCCCGCCCCAGCAGGGCATCCATCAGCTCGTTCATCTTGTCCTGATAAGCGCTCTGGTACTGCCCCGGGCGGTTCTGCTGCCACTGCTTCAGGTCATTGGCCGCGTCCGTCACGTTCTGGGAGGGCCGGTACTCCGCCCCGGCCAGGGCGTTCTGCACGTCGGAGCGGCTGTTCAGGTCTGCCGTGCTGTAACCGCTCTGCGGGGCGGCCGCCTGCCGCGCCGCCTCGGCCGTTTTTTGCGCCTGTGCAAGCTGCTCTTCTTTCTTTTTGCTCATCTGTTCTGATCCTTTCTTAGGGGAGCTTCTGCAGCCGGGCGCGCAGCTCTTCGGAGAGATTCTCCGTATCCAGGTTGCTCAGCACATACTGCAATTGCTCCTGCATCTGGTACAGGTAATTCCGCAGGGCCCGGGCGTCGTCCGGGTCCATGTTCTCGCTCAATCTGGGCAGGCCGATCTTTCCCAGCCCCGTGATGCTTGCCATCGTTCAGCCCTCCTTTCCGGCGGCAAAGATGCCGCCCTGTGCTTTTGCCATCGTCTTTGCCAGGCCGCGCAGGGTGATTTGCCCCGCCCCTTCCAGACGCAGCCGGAGCGTGCCGCACCGCCGGGGCACAAAGGGCAGGTCGATGCTCTGCCGCTTTGCCTCCACGGTCTTTTCCGCCAGTTTCTCCCAGGGGCCGCCGTCGTAGCTGACGCTCACTTCCAGTCGGCTGGGCACTTCGGCGTCCAACCGCAGGGTCAGCCGGGAGAGATACTGCTCCTCCGGCGCGTCCATCCCGATGTCCCCGGTGGTCAGCGCAAAGGGGATGCTCTCCTCCACGCCGTCCGTGTTCTGTCCGTCCGGCTCCCGGCTGGGGTCGGCGGCCCAGAGGGCCTGCCCGTCCCACAGATAGAGCTGCCCGCCCGTACCGGCCATCTCCTCCGCGCGGAGGTCTTCCTCCTGCCACAGCCCCCGCTCCGTGTCATACACCAGCAGCCGGGCCGTGTTTTCTTCCCCGCTGCCGCGGGAGAGACAGAGGTAATACCGCCCGTCCAGCGCTCCGCCCAGCGCCCGCTGCACGTTGGAGAGCCGGGCGGCATCCAGCGCCGTGGACACCTTGGTGGGCAGGCTGCCATCCCACGCCATCACCCCGTCTGCCGAGAGATAATAGAGCGTCTCGTTCAGCACGCAGAGGCTGCGGCCCGCATTCCGGGCCACGCCCCGGCAGCGCAGAGAGCTGAGCTGAAAATCCGAGGGCTTGGAGCCATAGAGCTTGTGGAGGGCATTTTCCTTGAAGAACAGTGCGTACCCCATGCAGGTGGCCGCCCCGGTAAAGGGGCCGTCGCTGCCCACGGTCACGGCATAGCTGTCCGCCGCAATGCCACGGTAGGAGAACCAGTTGGTCGGGTCGCCCAGCTTGCAGGCGTAGATGACGTTTTCTTTGCTGGAGCAGCCCCACACCCGGTTGTCGCACTCGGTCACAAAATCAAGGTCGGGGATTTTCCGTTCCACCTGCACCGGGCCCTCCACGGTGTACACGGCCACCTCGCTGCCATCAATGCTGGTCCACTTGGCGGTGGTGCCGTTCTGGGCAAATTTCCCGTAGAAATGCGCCCCGCCGGGCGTTGCTTTCACCCGCAGCCAGCCTTCCTGCACCTCGTAGACGATGCGATCCCCGTCCAGTTCCTCAAACTGGCCGCCCTGCTTTGCGGCGGTGCCCTGCACCGTCACGGTATCCCAGGCCCGGAACCCTTTCCCGATGCCCTCCGCCGTGACGCGGCAGTAGTCCAGCGGGATGGCCGACCAGTTGCCGGACACCGCGCTGTAAATTTCCAGCGTGCTGTCGCTGCTCCACGGGCGGCGGATGTCCTCCACTTTCAGGAACAGTGCTCCGTCTGCCGGGTGTTCCGGCTCGGTCCGGCCATATTCCTCCGCTTCGTAGGTCCTGCCCTCGGCGTCGCAGGGGGCAAACTCCACCTGTTCCCCGCTCCACGCGGCCCCCAGCGGCTGGAGGGTCCGCTCTGCCGTGTCAAAGGCTGCTTTGTCCGGGAAGATCAGAATTTTTGTCCCGATGCCCACCAGCGTTTTTTTGCTGTCTGCCACGGCGTTTTCCAGCGTCACCGCCGCAGCACCCGCTTCGTCGGGCGTGTAGATCAGATCTTTTCCGCAGACGGTCAGCAGCCCGTTGAGGTGATACATCCCGTTCAGGTTTTCCACCTCTCGCAGCTTCCTACGGGGCGTCCGGGTGCTCAGGGCCGGGAAATTCCGGGCCGAAAAATTGATGCCCGCGCTGTACTCCGCCTCCGAGCAGGCGTAGGTCTCGTTCAGCCCGCCAAAGGCCCGCAGGAGGGTACGGCTGTTCTGGATGCCGCTTCGGTTTGCCAATGTCACAGGTACTGTCCCTCCTTTCACCAGCGCCACCGCGCCCCGGCCCGGGGCGGGTACCGCTGCCTCAGCCAGACGGCCAGCTCTGCGGCCAGCGCGTTATATTGGGACTGCTCCCCGGCATAGCGGGCCGTCTCGCCCAGAGCGGCGTCGATCCTGGCACAGAGGTAGTGCGGGTAGAGGGCATCAAAAGGGGCCGGGGCCAGCAGTTCAGCGTCCTCCGCCAATTGATCGTTCCATGCCCGGTCCGCGCCCACGGCATCGTAACTGCCTGCCGGGCAGTTTTTAAAAAATTTCTCCCGCAGCATCCCGTCCAGCTCCACCAGCCAGCGTTGCCGGGTGCGGGCGGTGATCCGGCACCCCGGGCGGAGCTCCTCGGTCCGGGCCAGTGCTTCTCCAATGGTCATGGTTCCCTCCTCAAGTGTCACTCATCTCCGCCGCCGCAATGCGGGCGGCGGTGCGCTCGTCCTGCTGCTGGCTGTGCTCCAGCACCTCGGCCACCTCCGGCGGCACCTCCACTTCCACGCCCCGGCGGATCTTATAGTTCACGCCGTTGACGCTCACAAACAGGTCTCCCTTGTAACGGCTGTTGTCCTTGAACAGCCGGATCCGAACATTTTCCATCTTCCATCCTTTCTGCCCTCTGTCACAGGGCCCGCACTTTTGTGCATTTTCAAAACTTTCGCGGTCTGGTGCCGTGGCCCGGCCTGCCAAGGGCTCCCCTGCTAGGAAAGACTCCCCCGGCCGGGGGAGGTGGCACGCAAGTGCCGAAAGGGGAACGGCTGTCTGCGCAGCAGACTGAGAGGTCCTGCCGGGCCAGCACTCTTTAGTTCGCCGTCACCATGCCGGAGTAGCTGGACACGCTCTCAATGCGCACCATGTACTGCTCCACCAGACGCTCCGCCGCGCGCATTCCTTTCCAGCCCACGGAGGCGCGCTGGTTCAGCGGGTCGTCGCCGTAGCCCAGCTGCTTGACGATGTGCTCCAGGCCGCCGCCCTCCAGCTCGGTCACGCCGTAGGCGTGGGCACCCAGCACCAGCGTGCCAAAGACCGCCAGACCCGTGGGGCAGGTCTCATCCCGCCAGATCTTGGCCTCGCTGGTCTCCACGAAGCGGATGTTGCCCAGCTTGCCGATCTCGCCGCGGTACATGGTGTCCGGGTCGGCGTACTTGTGCACCTCCACAAACTCCTTGCTGGTCTTCAGGTCGTAGGCCGCATAGGGGTGGATGATGGCAATGTAGCTGTCACCGATGGGGTCCGCGTTCATGGCCCCCAGCTGCGCCGCGGCCCGGAAGAAGATCTTCGGGGTCAGGGTGCAGGTCTTGTCCAGCGCCTTGCGGCTGTTCACGGCCGTCTCGGTGCCGTCCTCCGCCACCTTGGGCACATAGAGGACATTGGTGCCGCCTGCCAGCACGTCGCGGGTGATGCTGTCCATGGTGCGGCCCGCCTGGCTGGCCAGCACGCGGGTGGCCTGCACCACATTGTTGTCAATGGCCGTCATCTGGAGCACATCGGTCAGCGGGGTCCAGCCGCCATACTGGTGCAGGTCGCTGGTGATCGTGGTCACGTTCAGGGTCTGGCCATTGGGGGTCACGCCCTCCGTCAGAGGCGTGGAGGCCTTGGGCAGGCTGTCGTACTTGCGGAATTCAATGGTCTTACCGCCGTTCTGGGGCACGGGGTAGTAGTCCGCAAACTGGTCATGCACAAGGCGGGGCTCTGCCTGGTCGATGAGGCGCTTCTCGTAAAAGGTCTTCATCTCCTTGGTCATGGTGGCCGTGGTGTTGTTCAGGCTGGCCGATGCATCCGCGAACCGCTGGAGATCGATCTTCATTTCGTAGTTTTTCATGTTGTTTGTCCTTTCTGTATCGCCAAAATGATTTTTACAAGAGGAAATTCCCTCTTACATTGATTCTTGGCTCCCCTGATCGGGGAGCTCCGCAAGGCGCTGGCGAAGCCAGACCGCAGCGGTGAGAGGTCAAAACTTGATTTGCACCCCGTGCAGCGCCTGCCGCTCCAGCGCTTCCCGCTGGGCCCGGGTCATGCTGGCCACGTCCGCTCTGGTCACCGCCGCGCTGCCGGGGCGGGTGCCGTTTTCCGCCGGGCGGGAGGCCCGCTGCCGGATCCGCTCCACCACCCCCTGCTCCACGGTCCGGGCCGTCTGGCGCAGGGCATCGCTGTAATGGGCAAGACGGTAGGCATCCCCCAGCCGCATCCCGGGCAGCTGCATCAGGCGGCGCATCTCCAGGTCCCGCAGCTCTGCTTTCAGGGAGAAGCCCGGCACGTCCCGGCGCAGCAGGGCTTCCTCCGCCGCCCACTGGGCGTGCAGCTGCTCCACAAAATCACGGCCCGGTGCGGGCAGACGGGGCGGCAGTCGTGTTTTCGGCACTTCCGGTGCTGTGGGCTCTGCCGCCGGTTCCAGCTGCTCTGTTTCCCCGGCTTCTTCTGCCACTGCTTCCCGCAACGGCTGCGCCGGGGCCTCTGCCTCCGCTGCTTTCATCGTGCCCGACGCAATGGCCTGCTGCTGTTGGGCGCGGCTCAGCGCCGGAGCAGAAGCAGACGGTGGGGCGGCACCGCCCTCCCCCTCCGCAAACAGCTGCAGGTCCACCATGCACTGCTCCCCGCGGCCGCTCAGGTCCGCAAAGCGCACGTTGTCCGGGTAGCGCTCTGCCAGCAGGGCAAAACCTGCCTTGGCAAATTCAAACGCTCCCTCCACCCAGGGCTTCCGCGGGGCAGCCGCTGTCACGGCCAGGCGCGGGCCCTCCGGCTCGTCCCAGGCATCGCTTTTGGCACTTTCCTCCCCGGCCAGCAGATAGACCAGCGTCTGCATCAGGGTGCTTGCCCCGGCGCACACGATGTCCTGCCCGGCCGGGGCATAGCCCGCATGGCCCGCCGCTTCCAGCCGGAGGGTCGGGCCGCTGGGGCCGTCCAGTTCGGTATAGGTCACTTTGATCATGAAACCGCTCCTTTCATCGCTCTTGCCGCTGCCGCCGTGCTCAGGTTTTCTCCCGGGCCGCTCAGAGACCCTTGTTTCAACTGCACCAGCTGGCTCTGCAGCTGCTCCAGCCGCTGGGCCAGCGTGCCGTTCTGGCGCACCCGCTGGCGGACTTTTTCAATGCCCTCAAAATCCATCATTTCCAGCGCCGCCAATGCCGCGTCCGCGTTCCGCGGGGCAAAGAACCCCAGCTGGTAGCACTCTTTTGCCGTCTCATTCTGGGCGAGGCGGCTGAACGTTGATTTCTTCTCCGCGCTGACCACGATGTCAAAAATGGGCTCCCGGCTGCCCAGCTCCACACCGCCCACACCGGGCAGGGCCTGTGCCCGGAGCGCCGCGCCGGAAAAGTGCACGAACTCGCTCCGGCCCGTCTCCCCGATGATCCGGAATATCCGCTCCTCATCGTAGAACTGCCGCATCAGGTCAATGATGAGGTAGCATTCTTTGGCAAAGGCCCGGTAAGCGCTCTTGAGCATATCACGGGAGAGCTTGCTGCCCGCCTCCTGCAGCGCCGCAATGGCCGAAGCAGCCGTCACGCCGCCCGCGGTGCCGCCCTGGGTCATGTCCCGGTTGCCGCTGATCTCTTTCAGCTCCTCAATGCGGCTGTTGCGGTAGCTCAGGCTGTTGCCCTGCAGGCCGGTGGTCTGTAAGGGCCGGAAACTGTCGTCTCCCAGCCGCCCCACCACATGCACGATGTCCCGGGAGAAGTCCGCCAGCTCTTCCTCGTTCACCCCCGCCGCGTCGCTCAGCACATACCGCTGTTTGGAGGAGAGCAGAACGTTCTCGTCCATGGCGTGGTTCATCCGGTCAATGGCGGTCTGGCACTCTTTCATCACGTCGATGTACCCAAAACCCGCCGGGCTGTCCTCCTCCACAAACAGCGGGTCAAACACAAACGGATACTGGCCGTGGTCGTAAAAACCGCGTCCGGCGTATTCCGGGTCGTTCTCGCTGGCGTAGAGCACCACCCCGTTGCAGAACTTGCAGTAGTGGAGCACCCGGCGGCCCTCCGCGTTCCGCTTTTTGTAGTACCAGTCCACCACCACGCTCTTGCCGTTGGTGTCCAGCCCGCCGTCGTGGAGGTAGTGGGGCACCTCCAGCGCGCTGGTGCTGTGGCCCTCCAACTGGGGCCAACGCTCGGTCAGCTGGTCCGTATCTTCCAGGCTCAGGGAGAAAAAGTTGGGTGACGCCTGGATATCGTCCACGCCCGGCTCCCAGTAGAGCATCAGCAGGTTCATGGGCCGCACCGTGATCTCACCCACACCGCCCCGCTGTTCCGGGTCCCAGAACACCCCCTTGACGCCGGTGCCCTGCTTGAGCTTGCGCCACCAGGTGTCGCTGTACACCTGCTCATAGTCCGCCTGTTCCAGTACCACAGGCAGCACGCTGGAAAGCACCCGCGCGGTCTGTTCATCGTCCGGGGCCCGGGGCAGCACATTGGGGGCCGGGTAGTTGTCCATGGCGTCGGCATGCTTGTTGGCAATGGAGTTGAACAACCACCCGCTGGACGGCTGAGGCTTGCCCTCCATCATGGGGTTCTGGTAATTTTTCCAGTGCCCCATCCGGAACCACAGCTCGTTGTCCACCAGCCGTTGGTCCAGCGCCGCCTTGCCGACCTTGTACTTCTGCAGGATCTGCTCTGCCCGCGCCACCTCCTCCGCCCCGATGGGCGGCTTGTCGGTCCATAGTTCTGTCATTTGTACCTCCGTTTCTAAAATTGTTTTTCTTTGTTACCATCCTTGCCCTCTCCGTCATTGCTTCGCAATGCCACCTCTCCCAGAGTGAGAGGCTTTGGCAGTTCGTAAAGTTCCCTCAAAACGCTATGCGTCTATATAAAGCGAAACCTCTTTGCCAAGGGCTCTCCCTTTGGGAGAGCTGGACGCCGTCAGGCGGCCTGAGAGGGCTAGCCCGCTGCCCTTTATACCCTATAAACCCTCGCCCTTTTGTGCAGCTCCAGCGGGTCATCCCGGAGGGGCGGCACCGTCTTCTGCCGGGGCGGCGCGATGGGATGTTCCATCAGCACATAGCGGCACTCGTCGTAAATGTGGTCTTCCTGCCGGGTGTCGATGTCCTCCACATTGCTCTCGTCGTACACCAGGTTCGGGATGGTCCGGATGAAATGCCGACAGGTGCTGAACACCTGAAACATCGGCCTGCCCTCCCCGTCAAAGGCCAGCCGGTAGTGGAACTGCATCTTGCCCGCCAGCCGGGTGTGGTCGCCGGGCCGCCAGTGCAGGAAATTGGGTGCCCGCTCCATCATCGCCGCGATGCTCTCGCCCCGGCTCTCGTCAAAGATGGCAGGGTCCGCGATGCCCTGAATGACCCGCCCCCGGAGCAGCGGGTCGTTCTGCTCCACTTCCCGGATTTGTCTTGCCTGCTCCACCGGGTCGATGCGCAGGCCCTCGTTGGGGCGTCCGGTGCAGCCGTACAGTTCCTTGACGCGGTAGAGCCGCCCCTCTTCGTCCGCCGCGTACCATCCCACCGAGAACGGCTTGGAGAAACCGAAATCGTAACCCCGGTAAATTTTCCAGTGCTTCGGGATGGCAAACGGCGCAATGACATGGGTCCAGCGCTGGTCGTCGTAGTGGGCCGGGTCGTTCCGCCACTCGGTGAACACCTGCCCCTGAAAGCTGTCCCAGCTGCCGTAGAGCAGGGCCTGCTTTTCCGCTTCCGGCAGGCTGGCCAGAGCCGCCAGATACCCCGGGTCGTTTTCCAGCAGGGCCGGGTTATCGAACACGCTGGACGGGATGAACACCCGCGCCCGTTTCAGTTTTTTCTCCGTGCCGTCCGGCATCCGCACCGGGTATTCTTCCACGATGGGCGTACCGGGCGGGGCCGGTGTGATGAACCGGGCCTTGACCCAGCCGTGCCCCACCCCGCCGGGGTTGGTGGTGGCCCGGAGATACACCCGGGTGCCCGGGCCGGTAGGGCGGTTGCGGCTCATCAGGTAGCTGTACTCTTCCCATTCAAAGTGGGTGAGCTCATCAAAGCCGATAAAATCAAAGGCCTTGCCCTGATAGTTCGTCCGGTCTTTGGTGTACTGCAGGGAGCCAAAATAAATCTTCGCCCCGCTGGGGAACACCCACACATGGCTGGTGGCGTTGTACTGCGCCCCGGGGAATGCCCGGCGGTAGTACAGCTGGCTTTTGTCCACAAGGTCGGTCAATTGCGGGTAAGTCTTGCGGAGGATGAGGGCCCGGTAGTGTGGGATGTGCACCTGCCGCAGTGCCTCGATCACCAACGCGTCACTCTTGCCGCCGCCTGCCGCCCCGCCGTAGAGGGCTTCCGGCTCCGGCCGCCGCATAAATTCCAGCTGCCTCGGCTGGGGCCGCCAGACCACGGCGGCTCTCTTGGGTTCACTCATGCTTCCTCCACCGACGGCAGCAGCACCACGCCGCAGACCGTGCCCTCAGCCTCTACGCCCTGCTCGTTCAGCGCCCTCGCCACCGCGGCCAGGTCTTTTAAAACAGCGGTGGCTTCTTTCAGTCCCTTGAAGCTGCCGGGGTCTGCCGGGCCGTCTTTGTCCGCTGCCTTTCTGGCCGTTTTCTGCCGGGCGTTCAGCTCCCGGACTTCCTGCGCCAGCAAGGTACTCAGGGTGTCGGTGGCCCGCTGTAAGCTTTCCATGCTCTTACTGGCGGGCTGTTTTGTCTGCCCCATCCTGGATTCTTCACTTCCTTTCCTGTTTGGCTTGGCAACAGGATACCATAGCGTTCCGCCCCCCAACAGTGCACATTTTTCAGATACTTTTTGCTTATTTTTGATCAGATTATCCAAATTGTATAGCAAGAGTGTATAAAAAACTCCCTGCCTGTGTTCTTTTCCACAAGCAGGGAGTTTTCATGCTGTAATTCTTTTACAAAAGCCGCTTAAAAATCGCGCATTCTTTCCGAGGTGCTCTTACAGCGTCTCCACCCGGTCAAAAAGGCCCTTGGCGGCTTCCACAGCGTCCTTGCTGCCAAACGCCACCCGGATGCTCTTTGCCATCTGCCGGGGCAGAGCGGCGGCCTGGGCTTTCAGGGTGTCGGCGTCCACGGCGCAGAGGGCGGCACGGTCGGCCGCTGCCATCCCGTCCGTGATGCCGCAGAAATACCGGCGGTCCAGCTCCTTGGCCTGGGCGTAAGGCTTGCGGGGCGTGTCGAGCTTTGCCACCGTGCCCACGATGAACTCGTTCATGTCCTTTTCGGTGTAGTCCCGTGCGGCCAGGTCTGCCGGGCCCTTGGCAAAGGTGTCATAGCTCTCGGTCAGGTGCGGGTCACGGTAGGTGTAAAGGTACTCCACACCATCCTGGGTCAGCATCCCGGTGCCGTACGCGCCGCCCACCTCGCGGATCTGGTGCCACAGATACTCGTAGCTCATCACCCGGGCCAGCACCTTGCGGGCAGCGCACCGCTCCATGGGCCAGACCAACAGGTCGTAGTTCACGCCGCCGTCAATGATAAACGCCTCGTTCACCGGGGCCGTCAGCTCCTCGGTGTAGGCACAGGCCGTGCCCCGCTCCGCCTCTGCAAAGGCACTGCCCGGCAGCAGCTTCCGCAGGGTGTCCAGCCCGGCCTCACTGCCATGGAAGCTCACGGTCAGTTGGGCGTGGTGCAGGAGCTTCTCCCGCAGGGCCTCAAATTTGGCCCCCACAGCGGCCCAGTCGGCCTTTTCCAGCAGCTCGCACAGGAAATGATACGCCGTCACGCCGCTCACCCGCTCGGTCAGGGCGTTCTCCACGGTAAAGTGTGCCCCGGCGCGGACGGCCGCATAGCTATTGCCCTGCTGGATGAACTGCTGTTCCATGTTCAGCTTCTGCTGGCTCAGCACCCGGGCATAAGCGGCCTCGGCGCCTGGCCCGGTCAGCCGGGTCTCGTACAGCCACTCGCCGCCCAGCTCCACGGCCTTTTCCAGGCTCCGCTCCAGCAGGCTCATGCTCAGGGTCAGCTTGGTGTGGCAGGGGCTGCCCGCCTGCCGTCCGGTCCAGATGCTCAGGGCCACGCTGCTGTTGCCCAGCCAGGTGCCGCGCAGGGTGTTCAGCTCCCGGGCCGTGTGGCGCGGGGTGTCCAGCTCGTCCAGCACGTCGGTCAGCAGATCGAGATACTGCATTTCTTCCGGTGTCAGGCTGCCCAGGTCGTAGTAGAAATTCAGGTAGGTGCTGCCCGCCGAGGGGTAGTGCAGCAGGGTAGCTCCGGCCAGCTGCTCTTCCCCGCCCGCGGCGCTCTTTTCCCCGCTGCCAAGATCGGCCACGGTCAGCGGGTGCTCCAGCACCAGCTTGCCGTCCACACGGGCAGCCTGTGCCTCTTCCTCTTTCTTGGGCAGGGTCGGCACCTGGGTCACCTGCACCGGCTCTGCCGCAAACAGGTCTTTCAGCAAAGCATCGAACCAGCCCTCGGCCAGTTTCTCCCGCAGGGAGGCAAACAGGCTGTTGGTGTGCAGCAGCATGGCCGGGTCGCCGGTGTGCAGCCAGCCCGTGGCCGCGTTGATGGCGTCCAGCACGCCGTCCGGGATGCTGCCCGGCCGCTCCAGCGAAGCAAACTCCGCCGCGTTCAGAGAGGCCAGCAGCAGGTCTTCCGGGATGCCCTCAGCCAGGATGTCGTCCACGGCTTTCCGCACGCCCGCGGCAAACCGGGCCGCCGTATCCTCGGTGGCACCGCGCAGCACCAGCTCCAGCGTGGGCTGTAACGTGCTGTCGTCAAACCCGATGTCGATGTCCGCGCCCAGCTTCTCGTTCAGCAGGGCCGCTTTCAGCGGGGCCTGATTGGAGCCAAGCAGCGCGTCCAGCAGGATCTCCACGCCCAGCTGCCGCTCCCGGTCTGCAAAGGCTCCGGTATACCAGGCCAGAGCGCACTGCACCTCGTCGGCCTCCGGCTTTTCGGTGTAGTAGGGGATCTTCACCTGCACGCCCGGCTGCTCGTCCTGCATCGTCAGGCGGGGGCGGCTGGTGCCCTTGGGCATCCTGCTCAGGTAGGCCTCGTCCAGGAATGCCAGCGCCTCCCCCATGTTCAGGTTTCCGTACAGGGTGATGCAGCAGTTGTCCGCGCTGTAGTGGCGGCGGTACACCCGCTTGTACTTCTCATAGGTCAGTGCCGGGATGGAAGCCGGGTCGCCGCCCGAGACAAAGCCGTAGGCCGTGTCCGGGAACATGGCCCGCTCCAGCGCGTTCTGCAGCTGGGCGTCCGGGGAAGCCAGAGCGCCCTGCATCTCGTTGTAGACCACGCCGCTCACGGTGCCGTCCTCGCCCCGGTGCCAGCCCTCCTGCTCAAACACGGCCTTGTCCACCATGGCCAGCGGGCAGAACACCGCGTTGAGGTACACGTCCATCAGGTTCTTGAAATCCGTCTCGTTGGGCGTCGCAAAGGGGTAAACGGTCTTGTCCGGGAACGTCATCGCATTGAGGAACGATGCCATGCTGCTCTTGAGCAGCTGCAAAAACGGCGATTTGACCGGGTACTTCTCACTGCCCGCCAGCACCGAGTGTTCCAGGATATGGAACACTCCCGTGTCATCGGACGGGAATGTCCCGAACCCGATGCCAAAACCCTTGTTATGATCGTCATTCTCCACCAGCAGTACCGACGCCCCGCTGACATCATGGGTCAGCACCGTCAGGGTGCCGTGCTGCTCCGGGCAGTCTTCCTGCTTTACCAGAGTGTAACCGGGATATTGCTTCATCGCTGTTTCTCCTTTGGTTTTTATTTTTTTTGCCTTTATTGTATCATTCTTCCGGGTAAAACACAACAAACCAAAAACGGCAGCCTCCCGCTCCCGGGAAGCTGCCGCTCTGTCTTTTAATTTACGCTGTCGGTAATGATCCCCGCTTTGCACGACACTCTGAACAGCACAAAGCCCACCACGAACAGCACGATGAGGGAACCGACGCCCACATTGGCGCTGCCGGTCAGCTGGCTGCCCACGCTGACGATCATGGTGCCCAGGAACGAGGCCCCCTTGCCGCAGATGTCAAACAGGCCGAAGTATTCGCCGGATTTTTCCGGCGGGGTGATTTTGGCAAAGTGGGAGCGGCTGAGGGCCTGCACGCCGCCCTGGAACATGCCCACGATGACGGCCAGCACCCAGAACTGCCACTGCCGGGTCAGGAAGAACGCAAACACCGCAATGCCCGCGTAGGCCGCGATGCAGACCGGGATGAGGGCCGTGGACGGGTACTTCGAGGACAGCCGCCCGAAGATGAGCGCTGACGGGAACGCCACGATCTGGGTCAGCAGCAGGGCCAGCAGAAGACCCGTGGTATCCAGCCCCAGTGCCGTGCCATAGGCCGTGGCCATATCAATGATGGTATACACGCCGTCGATGTAGCAGAAGAACGCCAGCAGGAACCAGAACACCTGTTTATCTTCCGGCAGGTGGCGGATGGTGTGCCCGATGCGGGCAAAGCTCTGGCGGATGGCGTGCCGCTCCACCTCCACATAGTGCAGCTGTTTGTATTGTTTCAGCAGCGGCAGCGTGGTCAGCAGCCACCAGAACGCCGTGATCAGCAGCGCCAGATCCAGTGCTTTCATCTGGCTGATGCCCAGCTTGTCCGCCCCCAGCACAAGGCCCAAACAGACCACGAACGGCACACAGCTGCCAATGTAGCCCCACGCATAGCCTTTGGAGGAGACTTCGTCCATCCGTTCCGGGCTCGTCACATCGCTCAGCATGGAATCGTAATAGACAAGGCTGCCCGAGAAGCCCACCTTGGCAATGACAAAGATGACGAGGAACGGCAGCCAGGCGGACATCTTGCCCATGGCAATGCAGCCCACGATGCCCACCCAGACGCAGAGTATAAAAATGGGCTTTTTGAAGCCTTTCGTGTCCGCCAGAGTGCCCAGGATCGGGCTGAGGATCGCTGTGATGATGGTCACCACCGAGGTGGCGTAGCCCCAGTAGGCCAGATACTCCACCGACGACAGCCCGCCCGCGGCGGCCAGCGCGTTGAAGAAAATCGGGATGAGGGTGGCCACCATCAGCACAAAGGCCGAGTTGCCCACGTCGTACAGGATCCACGCGCGTTCCAGTTTGGTCAGCCGGAACCGCTGCTTGCTTTCTTTTTCCATGTTACTCCTCTCAGTTTTCCCCAAAGGTGTGCTGGTATGCTTGATCCAGCGGTGCCCCGGTCTGCAGTGTGTCGCGGTATTCTAAAATCAGCCGCTCGGCCAGCGGCAGGGCTTTCTGGTACAGCGCATCCAGCTGCTCACAGCTCTCCGCGCAGGCGGGGTTGGGCTGCGGGTTTGCCACCAGCCCGTGCAGGCCCTCGTACCTGCCCACGGCTTTCATGCCTGTCAGCACCACCCAGCGCTTGGCCGGGCTGGAGGCCAGCAGCAGCTTGTGCACGGCCACCATCCCTTTCATGGCGTCGTAAGCCTGCAAAATGGTGATGCCTTGATAGAACGGCGCGATCACTTTTGCCCGCTCCATACTGGGGTGAATGTGGCTGGCTGTCAAAAAATGCAGCGGGTCTTTGCCATCCCGGCGGAGGAGCATGTTGTCAAACTCCGTTTCAATTTCGCAGTGGCTCACGCCGCTGTCCCGGACATCCTGCTCCACGCGGGGGTGGCAGGTGGAGTCCAGCGCAAAATGGCAGAGGAAGCCCAGCGCGTAGGCCAGCGCGGCGTCTCTATTTTTCGCTTTGTTCACCACGCCCCGGGCCCGCTCGAAGAAAACCGCTCCCGGCTGCTCGTGCATGGCGTTTCCCAACGCGCTCACCGGGGTAGATTTTGCCGCGTGGTAGTAGAACAGCAGGTCCGGCCCGTGCAGGCCGATGTCATACAGCTCCCGGTGAGGAGCAATTTTTTCCTGCAATTCCGCGGGCAGGCGTTCCAGAACATCCGCGCCAAAGCGTCGGTGTGCATAGGTGGATGGCATAACAAAGGCCTCCTTTATTTTACAGCTTACAGCTGCGGCAGCTCGTTTTTCAGGCCGCGGTCCATCAGGGCGCGGACGGCCTCGGCAGCGCTCATGCCGTGGTTGACGATGGCGTCCACCGTCTGCACGATGGGCATTTCCACCTGATATTTTTCGGCCAGCTCCAGCGCGGCGGGCAGGGCGTTCATGCCCTCCACCACCATGCCGACCTCTTTCACGGCCTCCGCCGGGCTCTTGCCCTTGCCAATAAGGATGCCCGCCCGGTTGTTCCGGCTGTGCATACTGGTGGCAGTAACGATGAGGTCTCCGATGCCGGCCAGGCCCGCAAAGGTGTGGACATTGCAGCCCATGGCCACGCCCAGCCGGGCGATCTCCGCAATGCCGCGGGTGATGAGGGCGGCGCGGGCGTTGTCGCCGTAGCCCAGGCCCGTGGAGATGCCCACGCCCAGCGCGATGACGTTCTTCATGGCACCGCTCAGCTCCACGCCCTTGATATCCGGGTTGGTGTAAACGCGCATACAGGTGTTGTTGAACACCTCCTGCACATACCGGGCGGCCTCCTCGTCCGGGCTGGCCGAGACGATGGTGGTGGGCAGGTCAACTGCCACTTCCTCCGCGTGGGTGGGGCCGGAAAGCGCCACCAGACGCACGCCCTTGGGGCCGCCCTCTTTGCCCAGCTCGTCGGCCAGGATCTCCGTCATGGTCATCAGGGTGTCGGGCTCCACGCCCTTGGCCACATCCACGATGATCTGCCCGTCGGCCACATAGGGCCGGGCCTTGGCCGCCGTGCCCCGTACGAAGACGGACGGCACGGCAAACATCAAAATATCCTTGTCCGTGCACACTTCCTCCATGCTCTTGGTAAATTTCAGCTCCTGCGGGATCTTCATCCCCGGCAGGTTGGGGTGGACGCGGGTGGTGGAGAGGTTGTCGATCTCCTGCCCCAGCGCCGACCACACCAGCACATCGTTTCCGCTCACGCACAGCATCCGTGCCAGAGCCATGCCCCAGGTGCCTGCACCCAGGATGCCAATTTTCCGTTTTGCCATGTTCTTGTCCTCCGTGTCCGCGCGCCGGGCAGAGCGCCCGTTCGCGCGGCAGTTTCTATGCAAAAAAATAGTTCCGATATTTTAGTGTTCTACACCCAAGCCCATTTTACACGAAAGGCTGTATCCCGTCAACTCTCTGGCAGGCTGCACAAAGTCCGGTGGTGTTTTTCAGCGGTTTTGTCTATCGTATGCGATTTCATAACTACCAATTGCATCCATCGGAAATTCATGTTATAGTATTTTGGTAGGTTTTGTAGGTTTTTTCAAAAACCCCTTGACTTCAACGCAGGTTTATTCTGTATACTCTGCTTCATCGTCACATTTTCTTTAAAAAAAGAGGATTTCAAAAAGCTTATGTTTGAGTCATTCCTTGCCAACCGCACCGTCGGCGTGCTGTGGGAGGCCCTGCCCCGTATCTTATCAGCGGGCCTCACCATGACCATCCCCCTCACGCTGATCTCGTTCTCCCTCGCCATGGTCATTGCCGTGGCGGTGGCTCTGGTCCAGTATGCCCATGTGCCGGTGCTGAGTCAGATCGCCCGGTTTTACATCTGGGTGGTACGCGGTACCCCGCTGCTGGTGCAGCTGTTCATCATCTTTTACGGCCTGCCCAGCGTGGGCATCATGCTGGACGCGTTCCCGGCTGCCGTCATTGCCTTTGCGTTCAATGAGGGTGCTTACTGCGCCGAGACCATGCGCGGCGCGCTGGAAAGCGTGCCCCAGGGTCAGCTGGAGGCCGGTTTCTGCGTGGGCATGACCTGGGCCCAGATCATGCGCCGCATCGTGCTGCCGCAGGCCCTGCGCACCGCCGTGCCCGCCCTCTCCAACTCCCTCATCGGCATGATCAAGGACACCTCGCTGGCGTCCAACATCACGGTGGCGGAGCTGTTCATGGCAGGCCAGCGGGTGGCCGCCCGCACCTATATCTTCCTGCCCATCTACTGCGAGGTCGCCGTGGTCTACCTGCTGTTCTGCACCGTTATCACCAAGCTGCAGAGCCTGCTGGAGCGCCATCTGAACGCCCGCGGCTTCCAGTGAGAAAGGAGTGGAGCGTATGGCCATGTTAGAAGTGCGGGATCTCCGCAAATCGTTTTATACTTACGCAAAACCCGGCCTGCAGGCCGGCATCTTCCACAAGCCCGGGGCCCGCAAGGTCGTCAGCCAGCTGGATGTCCTCAAGGGCGTGGACCTCACCGTCAACAAGGGCGATGTCGTCGCCATCCTGGGCCCCAGCGGCTCGGGCAAGACCACGTTCCTGCGCTGCCTCAACTTTTTGGAAACAACCGACAGCGGCACCCTGATCTTTGACGGCGAGCAGTTTGACCTGGGTAAGATCACCAAGGCCGACATTGCCCGCCTGCGCAAAAAGACGGCGTTCGTCTTCCAGAATTACAACCTCTTCCGGAACAAGACCGCCCTGCAGAACGTCACCGAGGGCCTTGTCATCGCCCGTAAGATGCCCAAAGCCCAGGCCGACGCCATCGGGATGAAGATGCTGGAAAAAGTCGGCCTGGCCGACCGAGCCGATTCCTACCCCCGCCAGCTCTCCGGCGGCCAGCAGCAGCGGGTGGCCATTGCCCGGGCTCTTGCCACCGACCCGGAAATTCTTTATTTTGATGAGCCCACCTCTGCCTTGGACCCGGAGCTGACCGGTGAGGTGCTGGCCGTTATGCGGCAGCTGGCCGAAGAGGGCATGACCATGCTGGTAGTCACCCATGAGATGGGCTTTGCCCGCGGCGTCTCCTCCAAGACGGTCTTCATGGAAAACGGCGTGGTGGTGGAGGCCGCTCCCTCGCAGGAGTTCTTCGCCCACCCCAAAGAAGAACGCACCAGAGAATTTTTACGCAAAATTGAACAGACCAACTGAAAGGAATCCAACCATGAAAAGAAGAACCTTTATCTCCCTGATGAGCGTGATGGCAGCGGCAGGCGTGCTGAGCCTGAGCGGCTGCTCTTCCTCCCATAACACCGCGGCTTCCACCGCTGGCACTGCCGCCTCCAGCGCTGCCTCCGCGGGCGGCGACCTGCTCTCCACCATCCAGAACCGCGGCACCCTCATCGTGGCGCTGGAAGGCGCATGGCAGCCCTGGAGCTTCCACGACGTGGACGACACGCTGGTGGGCTACGACGTGGAAGTCTCCCGCGCCATTGCCGAGAAGCTGGGCGTGGAGCCGGAATATGTGGAGAGCGATTGGGACAGCCTGTTTGCCGGCATGGACGCTGGCCGTTATGACATGGTCTGCAACGGCGTGGAGGTCACCGAGGAACGCTCCAAGACCTACGATTTCACCACGCCTTACGGCTACATCCACACCGCGCTCGCCGTCAAGAAAGACAACGACAGCATTACCAGCTTTGAGGACCTGGACGGCAAGACCACGGCCAACAGCCTGGCCTCCACCTACATGGAGCTGGCCGAGAGCTACGGCGCTACCGTGCAGGGCATCGACACGCTGGAAGAGACCATCCAGCTGCTGACGGCAGGCCGCATCGACGCTACCCTGAACGCCGACGTCTCGTTCTACGATTACCTCAATGTCCATCCGGACGCGGACTTCAAGCTGGTGGCATTCACGGAGGAAGCTTCCCACGTTGCCATCCCTCTGCGCAAAGGCGACGAGACCGCCACCCTGCTGGAGGCCATCAACAGCGCCATTGAGGAGCTGCGTGCCGATGGCACTCTCTCCGAGCTGGGTGAGAAATACTTCGGCCAGGATATTTCTTCCGAGAACTGATTTTTTGATTTTGACAGCACAAAAGGCAGCCGCGTTTGCGGCTGCCTTTTTTCGCGCGTTAAATCGTCTCGCGGTACACTTCCAGATAAACGCTCTGGCGGGACTCGTACAGTTTGCGCCGAAACTCGGTGCAGAAATCCGGGTCGTCGAACAGCTCCACCACCGCCGGGGCGTAGCGGCTGCCCTTTTGGGCCCGCAGCTCCTCGATCAGCTTTTCCAGCGGCTTTGCCGCTGTGTAGCACCGCCCGATGTTGTCGGTGGCCGCGTCCAGAGAGTCGGCCACGGTCAGGGCGTCCACAATGGGCTTCATGTTCTTCGGGCAGGGCGGCTGATCTTTCGGGTAGCCTCCCTGGCCGTCATAATACGTATGATGGTAGAGTGCCGCCAGCGCCAGGTCGTCTTTGTGGCCGATCTTACACAGCAGCTCATAGCCAAACGCCGCGTGCCACTGCACGCAGACAAATTCCTCCTCCAGCAGGCGGCGGGAGTTGTTGCCCACATACATGGTCACCATGCTCTTGCCAATGTCGTGGTACACGCCGCATTCATAGGCCATCACACAGAGTTCCTCCGCGTGCTGCCGCACCGCTTCCACGGTATCGTACCCCATGGTGCCCACCATGGCCTCTGGCTTCTTCCACAGCAGCCGCCGGACAAAAAAGCGGGTCAGGTTGGCCACCATCAAAGAGTGGACATAGGTCGGCTTGTGGGCCGCCAGCATGTACACCAGCATGTTTTTGCGGTAGGGCCGCTCCGCGCCTGCCTGCATCTCCACCAGTTCCCTCACCGCGTTGCTGGCCACACGGGGATACTGGTTCACAGGCAGATCGTTCAGGTAGCTCACGCTCTTGCTGAACATTTTTTCCAGCCGGCAGGCGTACTGGGGCTTTTCCTCCGGCGGAAGCGCGGCCTCATAATAAAACAGGGAGGAGAGGCTGGTCAGATTGTTGTTGATGCCCGTAGGCGAGTAGTCTTTCGGGTCCGCCTTTTCAATGGCCTCCAACAGCACGTCCACCACCTCGCGGGCCGGGCAGCGCCCGGCGTGGTAACGGGCCATCGCGTAAAAATAGCCCAGCCGCCAGTTCTGCAGCCGCTCGTCGTCCGTCTGGTTCTTCGCCTGCTCCCGGTGGATGTACTCCGCCGATTCCAGCACCTTTTCCGCGATCTCCGGGTCCTTAAAATCCCGCAGGTAAGCCAGCAGGGTCATCCGATCCGCGTGCATGGCATACTCAAATTTATCCCAGGGGATGGAGGGGTCCAGCTTGCGGTAATAGGGCGAGCGGATGACCCTCATGGCCTTGTCGAACACTTCCATGTAAGCTTCGCAGTCGGCATGGCTGTGGCGGGACATGGCCATCCGGCTGTTGCCCAGGCACCGGATGATATAGCTCTTGGTCTCCAGGTCAAATCCCTCGTACCGGGCCATGTAGGAGGCTCCCTCCTGGAAGTATCCCCGCACCTGTTTGCCCAGGGGATTGATGCTGGAATCATCGCTCCGGACATTCATGTAATGCATGGTCACGCCGGCCCAGTACAGCTCCCGGATGATGGCCCGGTCGTCCTGTTTCAGGCGGGCGTAATCCAGCAGCAGGGCGTGGATCTTATAGGCAATGCCGCAGTCCTCGCTGTTGGCGTAGTTAAACAGCTTGCCCGCGAACTCGGAAAGGCCCGCGGCTTCCTCCTCCGTCAGGTTTTCCGCCCGGCGGGAAAAGATCACTTCGTCCAGGATGGCATTGCTCTGCTGCATCAGCGTGTAGGACTCCGCCGCGTTCTGCTTGATCTCTTCCAGCAGGTCGGCGGCTTTCATTCCGGCGTGGACTTCCGGGCGCACGAGGGCACGGACCCGGCGCAGGTTTTCAATGTACCGCGTATACCGTTCGTCCATTCCCGGAAGCCCCCTTTCTGTGGTTCTGAAATCATTTGCCTGCGCTGTTTTTTAATTTTGACAAATTTTCACAATATCGTGTTTTATTATACCCGGAATCAAAAATGTTGTCAATTCCCCCCATCTAATATATTTTCACCCGGAACAATGGCCCGCAATTTTGCCAGATTTTCACGTTTCTTTTTGTCTGGATCGCTGTTTTTCTCCCACATACAAAAAGAGAGCCGCTTCCGCCCGTGCAGCGGCTGCAGCTCTCTTTGCAAAATATCCTTTTGTTGCCGTGGGTCAGTTGCGGTAGCAGCGGTCCTGGGTCACAAGCCAGTCCTCGCAGCGGCTCTGGGCCTCCTCCACACTGCGGCTCACACAGTGGAAAAACGCCCCCTGCAGCGAGCGGTAGGAGTAGCTTACTTTGGGCACGCCGTTTGCATCCTTGATCTTCTCACAGCGTTCCTGTCCGGGCATCAGATAACATTGTTCCATGTTGCACTCTCCTCACAGTATTTCGCGGCCTGCCGCAAACAGACTTATTCTATCACGTTTGGGCTGCGGAGGCTATGCGCTCTTTTACCAAAAAGAACGCGGGATTTTGTGGGAGAATGCGTATTGACATTTTTTATGTTTTGTTACGCGGTTTTCCGTTTCTTCCGATACCACCAGAAACCGCAGTAGACGGCAAAGACCGGGATGGCCGCCAGCGTCACGGCTCGGCTCAGGGAGTAGCCATCGGCCTGGTAGACAAAATCAACGCGGTTGGTCCCTGCCGGACAGAGCACCGCCATCAGGCCCTCGTCCACTTCCACGATGTCGGCCTGCTCCCCATTGACATAGGCCGTAAAGCCATCGTCATAGGGCACCGAGAAGAAGACAAGGTTTTCCCGGGTCAGGTCGATCTCGGCATGGAAGCCGGAATTCGTCATTGTAAACACCCGGCTGGCCGTGGCTCGGCGGGCATCACAGTCCTCCACATAGGTGTCATAGTAGAGGTCGTTCAGCCGTTCCTCGGGCAGGGGTTGCAGGTACTCGCTGTAGGTTTCGGCATCCTCGTCTTTCAGCACCAGCGCCCGCATCAGCAGGTTGGAGCGGGTGGTCTTGATGGTGTTCTCGTACTGGCTCTCGGTCAGGTAGTAATCGTAGGTGAACCCCATGGGGACGTAGTTCTCGTTCTCATACAGCAGGTAGCCGTCCCGGGTGTCGTAGTAGCTCCAACCCTCGTCGGCCTCCGCAAGGAAATCCTCCTGATGTTTCTGCGTGGTCAGCAGATATTTCACGCTCAGCAGCCCCCGCAGCGCGTAGTTGGAGAGCTCCGGCTCGCTCCGCACGTCCCGCTTGACGCCCAGTGCCGGGTAAAAGCTCAGGATGCTGGGGGCTGCCGTGCTGCCAAAATATTGCAGGCAGCTCTTGTCCAGCCAGAGGCCCAGGTTGTCGTGGGTCTTGTAGGTGTCAACGCGCCAGTCACCTGCGGGGAGGTCTTCTTTCAGCTTGAGGGCGTTGGTGTACTCCTCCACCAGGTCGCTGTCGGTGTTCCACTGGCCGAACTTGCCAATGCCGATGTGCACCACGCTGAACGCGCAGGCAAAGGCCAGCGTGGCCGCCAGCAGCCGCCGGGCAAACACTTTCTGCCCCCGCCAGCGCCCGCAGAGAAAGCGGTACACCAGCAGCCCGCCCAGACCAAAGGCGAACACCGCCGCAAACTGGCCGGGGTTCTGCAGCACGCCAAAGCTCCAGCTCCCGCTCTCCGTGTCCTGCACCGGCACCACGGCAAAGGCCAGGGTGGCCACCATCAGCCAGCCAATGCCCCGGGCTGGGGCATCCAGGTCGGTGTCCGGCGCTTCCAGCGCGCAGGCCGTCATGGCGCAGAGGATGAGCACCGGCATATAGTACCAGCGGGCATAGTAGCTGGAGTTGAGGGCATAGAACGCGCTGTTGAGGATGGGCACCAGCGCAAACACGGCGCAGGTGGCCACGATCCGCTTTTTGCTGTCCCCTTTCCGGGCCCGCCAGTAGGCCATGGCACCGGCCAGGCTGCACAGGGGCAGGTAGGCGGACATGCTGGTCCACTTGATGACGCCCTCGGACCAGATGGAGGTCATATAGGGCGAATCCGGCGGCAGGACCCAGCTGACCAGAATGGCCAGATACTGCTGGACCTTGGAATAGGTCAAAAAGCCCCAGCCGGAGGAGAGGTCGATGGTGCGGGGGTTCTGCAGCACCGAGAGCACCGCCGGCCAGAGCAGGATAAAGCCCAGCGCCACGCCCAGCAGGCTTTCAAACGCCAGACGCGCAAAGAGCTTCGGCGTCAGCTTCACATCCCCGGCGCTGACTTTGCAGACAAAGTAGATGACCAGGAAGAGCACCTGCCCCACAAAGAAGAAATAGTTGTTGAGCAGGTTGAGCGCCACCCAGAACGCAAAGGGCCCGTGGCGGTGCTCATACATTGCCTCGTCCAGCGCGGCCAGCATCCAGGGGAAGAGGGCCACCACGTCAATGAAGTGGTTGAAGAAGATGTTGTAGACCGAAAAGCCGGAAAACGTATACAGGCAGGCACCCAGCACCGCAAAATTTGCGTTCTGCACATAGCGGCGCAGGTAGCGGTACGCGCCGCCGCCCGCCACGGCAAACTTGAGCACCAGCAGCGGCACCATCAGGTAGGGCAGCCACTGCTGCGGGAAGATCAGCGAGAACCAGAAAAACGGCGAGCCGTACAGGTAGAACGAATAGGCGTTCATGGCACCGCTGCCCAGGTCGGTGGCCCAGGAGAACGTATTGGACGCCGCCCCGGCCAGCGGGCTGTCCGGGTAGCCCAGCCCCTTGACAAAGCCGTTCATATACCGGTAAAAGCTGATCTGCTGGCTGTTGAAATCGCCGGCATAGTGGAAAAAGCCGCCGTCCAGAATGTAGAACGGCAGGAAGAACAGCGCCGCCGTCAGGGCGCACAGCCCCACTGTCAGCCAGAAGCGGTCACGCTGACGCCCCGGCAGGCGGAGACGGCGAGAAGTGAGAGAATCCATGGTAAGGGCCTTCTTTCTTTACGGGAACGGGATCTCCCGGTTATCATCTGCATCCGCAGCTCTCCGCTGCTGGTCGAACACGGCCTCGATGAGGGTGTCGATGTCTTCCAGATGGCTCAGCTCACAGCAGTACCGCCGCAGGGCCGAAGCACCTTTCAGGCCTTTCATATAGTGCATGGTCTGGGCCCGGGCCTGGGGCATGGCGACAAATTCACCTTTCTGCTCCACCATCTCTTCCACCTGGCGGCGGAGGGCGTTCATCCGGGCCTGTAAATTCGGCTCTTTAGGGGCGGGCAGCCCCTCGATGGCCGCGTTCACCCGCTCAAACAGCCAGGGGTCGCCCAGCGCCGCCCGGGCGATCATCACGCCGTCGCAGCCGGTCTCCCGCATCATGGTCAGGGCGTCTTCCGCCGTGTGGATGTCGCCGTTGCCCAGCACCGGGATGTGGACGGCCTCTTTCACTTTCCGGACAATGCTCCGATCGATGCCAGGGGTATACATCTGCTCCCGGGTCCGGGCATGGACAGCCACCAGCACCGCCCCCGCCTGCTCGCAGGCTTTGGCGCACTCCACGGCCGTGATGTGGTCGGCATCCCAGCCCTTGCGCATCTTGACCGTGACGGGGCGGGAGGTGTTTTGCACCACCTGCTCCACGATCCTGCCGCAGACGTCCGGGTCCAGCATCAGTTTGCTGCCCGCGCCGCCGGACACGATCTTGGGGGCCGGACAGCCCATGTTGATGTCCAGGAAATCGAATTGGTACTGCTCAATGGCCGCCGCGGCCTGCCCCATGATCTCGGGCACCTCGCCAAAGATCTGCACGCCGTAGGGGGCCCCGTTGGGCTCCGCCTTGAGCAGGCTGACCGTTTTGTGGTCACCGTACACCAGCGCCCGGCTGGACACCATCTCGCTGACGGTAAAGCCCGCGCCGTGCTCTGCCATCAGGCGGCGGCAGGGGGCATCCGTGAAGCCCGCCATGGGGCCGAACACTGCCTTGTGGGGCAGCGTGATATTGCCAAGTTTCAAAGGTTCCATTGTCTTCCTCGTATTTCAAATTGATTTGCTGCAGGTTGCGCTGCATCCTATTGTATCATATTTTTTTGCCTTATGGTATACTTGCTGCAGGAGGAGCGGCGGGCCGTGCCAAAATTCCCGCCGCAAAAGAGAGCTATGGAATATCACAACTGGAAAAACGCCCCGGTCCGCACCTCGCTGCTGGGCTATGGGTGTATGCGCTTTCCCACCACACCGGAGGGCAGGATCGACGAGCCCCGGGCCGAAGCCCTGCTCAACGCCGCCCGGGACGCAGGCGTCAACTACTTTGACACCGCCTACCCCTACCACGGCGGTGAGAGCGAGCCCTTTGTAGGCCGGGTCATTGCCAAATGGCCCCGGGAAAGTTTTTACCTGGCCACCAAACTGCCCCTGTGGCAGTGCAAGAGCCTGGACGAGGCCAAGCGCGTTTTTGCCGACCAGCAAAAGCGGCTGGGCGTGGACTATTTTGATTTTTACCTGATGCACTCCCTGCACAAGGCCCGCTACGACGAGGCCAAGGCCCTGGGCATCGTGGACTGGCTCTGGGAGCAGAAAGCCGCCGGCACCATCCGCAGCCTGGGCTTCTCCTGCCACGATCATTCGGCAGGCTTTGAGCACATCCTGCGGGATCAGCCCTGGGATTTCTGCCAGCTGCAATACAACTATCTGGACACGGATGACCGCGCCGAGGAGATCTCCGGTGACCGCGGCTACCAGCTGACCGAGGAACTGGGCGTTCCCCTCATCATCATGGAGCCCATCAAGGGCGGCACCCTGGCCACCCTGCCCCCGGACGCCGAGGCCCCCCTCAAGGCCCTGCGCCCGGAGGCCAGCGCCGCTTCCTGGGCACTGCGCTGGGTGGGCAGCCACCAGAATGTCCATGTCATCCTTTCCGGTATGAGCGCGGAAGACCAGCTGGAAGATAATCTCAAAACGTTTGAGCATTTCGAGCCGCTTTCCCCCGAAGAGACGCAGGCCGTGGAAAAGACCGCTGCCATCCTGCACAGCCGGATCAAGATCGGCTGCACCGGTTGCCGCTACTGTATGCCCTGCCCCATGGGCGTGGACATCCCGGACAACTTCAGCATCTGGAACAAACTTTCCATGTTCGGCCAGAAAGACGCCATCAAAAAGCAGTGGGCGGCCCACTTCCCGGACGCCGAAAAAGCCAGCCACTGCGCGCGCTGCGGCAAGTGTGAGGGCGTCTGCCCCCAGAAACTGCCCATCCGCGCCTCGCTGGCCCAGCTGCAGCAAGAGCTGGACGCGCTCTGATTTTGCCCCAGATTTTTGCCTCATACGAAAAGGACGCCTGACTTATGCCGTCAGGCGTCCTTTTTTGCTTGCTTCCAGTTACCACAGCCGGATGACCTTGATCACGCCCTCGGCTTTGTCACGGGCGATCTCCAGGTGCTTCTGCAAAGCATCGGCGGCGGTGTTCCAGTCGCCCTTGGTAGCGGCATCCAGAATTTCCAGATGCTCTTCACAGGTCTGTTCCCGGTTGATCATGCTCACCTTGCCGGTCATGATGCGGAAACGGGTGTTCAGGCCGGTGATGCGGTCGTAGGCCGAGCGCAGATACTTGTTGGGCAGAGTGCTCATCAGCAGCTCGTGGAAATCATCGTCCGCTTTGCAGAAATCATCAATGCGGTCCGGGTTATGCATCAACTCGGTAAACGCGGCCAGCTCCTCCTGCGGGATCTCGCTGCCATAAGTACGCAGGGCATAGGGCTCCACCAGCAGACGCATCTCAAACATGCTGTGCACGTCTTCTTCGGTGATCCCGGACACCATCAGGCCCTTTTTGGGCAAGATGGTGATGAGGCCCTCCTGCTCCAGCCGGCCCAGCGCGTCCCGCATGGGGGTGCGGCTGATGTTGCCCATCTCGGCGCAGAGCTTCTGCTCGTTGAGAAACTCGTTGGGACGGTACTCGCAGTTCAGGATTTTGGTTTTCAGGTACTGGTACGCCTGAAGTTTCAAGCTCAGCTTTGCCTGGGATTCCATCTCTTTCATCTTCTTCTCCTATATCTCCGGGGATCTTTCAAGCAAAAATACCCCGCCCACCCACAACGTTCCAACCGGAAGCAGCGCTCTGGGTACGGCAGGTTGTATCCCTGAAACAATCCAACGAATCTGTTCTTCTTATTATCACACAAGGTATCATTTATTACAAGACTTTTCGCAAAACTTTGGTGCGTTTTCCGTTTTGACCAGATATATTGTCTCTGTTTTGAGTATTTTGACAAACATTTTTGTGCTTGTCACCAGTTTCGCGCTCTTGTTTTGCATCCATGTGTAAATTGTGGTACACTACCCGGTAGAAAGAAGGTTTTTGCATGGCACGAAGCGACGGCTACAACACCAAAACACGCCAGCTCATCCTGGATTATCTCATCAATAACCGCCAGCACGCAGTCAGCGCGTCCAACATTCTGGCCCACCTGGAAGAGCAGGGCGCGGCCCCCAACCCCACCACGGTCTACCGCTATCTGGATAAACTGGCCGGGGAGCAGCGGGTGATGAAATACGTGGCGGACAAGGGCGAAAAAGCCGTGTTCCAGTATGTGGACGAGGGCCGCCACTGCCGGGAGCACCTGCACCTGAAGTGCGTGCGGTGCGGCCGCATCTACCACCTGGACTGCCATTTCATGGATGAAGTGCGGGGCCACCTGATGGCGGAGCACGGCTTTACCCTGCAGTGCGAGGGCAGCGTTTTGTACGGTTTGTGCCGCGGCTGCGCCGCAAAGGAAGCCGAAACCGTTCACCCTGCACAAACTGAAAAAAATTGTGAATCCCCGATTGACACGGCAGAAAAGCCGTGATACAATTCGGTCAAGAAAAAGCGTTGACCGGGAAAAGTAAGGTCCACGCGGCCCTCTTCCAGAGAGCGCGGGCAGGTGCAAGCCGCGCAGAGAGCCGGACCTGAACGAACCCCCGTGAGCTTCCCCCTGAACCCGCCTCGGGCGCGTAGTAGGGGCAGACGTGCGCCGCTCGTTATCGCGGCAGTGCTTTCAACGGGGAGAGCGCACAAAAGTGACTGGCGCCCCTGTGCGCCGGTAATTTAGGTGGCACCACGGATACGGCAGCATTCGTCCTAGCAAATGGGATGATTGCTGCCGTATTTTTTGTTTGGTTTGATTTGTTTCAGAGGGGTAAGAAGTATGTGTTGTGTTATGGGTTACACGGGGCACGACCTGAGTGCCGCCAAATTCAAAGAATACCTGCTGCGCACCGTGACGCGCGGCCCGGACGATCAGCGCGTGGTGGAAGGGCCTTTCGGCCTGATGGGCTTTGGCCGCCTTGCCATCATGGGCCTGACGCCGGAGGGAATGCAGCCGTTCTACCGCGGGGCCGACTGCGTGGTCTGCAACGGCGAGCTGTACGGCTTCCGGTTCGAGAAAGAGATCCTGAAGCGCCGGGGCTACAAATTCGCCTCCGACTGTGACTGCGAGATCCTGCTGCCGCTCTATTATGAGTATGGCCTCGACATGTTCCGCCACATGGACTCCGAGTTTGCTCTGATTCTGTACGATTCCCGCAAGGATCGTCTGATCGCGGCCCGCGACCCCATCGGCATCCGGCCGCTGTTCTACGGCTACTCCAAGTCCAGCCACCAGATCGCGTTCGCCTCCGAGATGCAGAACCTCATTGGCTGGTGCGACGACATCCGCCCGTTCCCCATTGGCAGCTACTACTGCGATGGCCGCTTTGTCCGGTATGAGGACATCGCCGATGTGCCGGCCCCCATGGAGGACGACATGCCCACCATCCTGAAAAACATCCGTGAAAAGCTCATTGCGGGTGTGGAGAAGCGGCTGGACGCCGATGCCCCGGTGGGCTTCCTGCTCTCCGGCGGCCTCGATTCCTCGCTGGTCTGCTCCATTGCGGCCAAAAAGCTGGGCAAGCCCATCCGGACGTTTGCCATCGGCATGGACACCGACGCCATCGACCTGAAATATGCCCGCCAGACCGCAGAGTATCTGGGCAGCGAGCACCATGAGATCATCATTAACCGGGACATGGTCATCAACAGCCTGGAAGAAGTCATCCGGCTGCTGGGCACCTGGGATATCACCACCATCCGCGCCAGCATGGGCATGTACCTGCTGTGCAAGGCCATCCACGAGCAGACCGACGTCCGCGTGCTGCTGACGGGTGAAATTTCCGATGAACTGTTCGGCTACAAATACACCGATTACGCCCCCACCGCCGACGCGTTCCAGCAGGAGAGTCAGAAGCGCATCCGGGAGCTGTACATGTATGACGTCCTCCGCGCCGACCGCTGCATCTCCGCCAACAGCATCGAGGCCCGTGTGCCGTTCGGCGACCTAGACTTCGTCCGCTACGTCATGGCCATTGACCCCGAAAAGAAGCTGAACAGCTACGGCAAGGGCAAATACCTGCTCCGCAAGGCCTTTGAGGGCGACTGGCTGCCCCCGGAGATCCTGTGGCGCGAAAAGGCCGCGTTCTCCGACGCCGTGGGCCACAGCATGGTGGACGATATCAAAGAGTATGCCGAGGGCCTGTACACCGATGAGGAGTTCCAGCTCCGCCGGGCCAACTACTCCGCCCACTGTATGCCGTTCACGAAGGAGAGCCTGCTCTACCGCGAGATCTTCGAGAAATACTACTACGACCAGAGCCGTACCATCGTGGGCTTCTGGATGCCCAACAAGGCATGGCCCAACTGCAACGTCAACGACCCCTCTGCCCGCGTGCTGGCAAACTACGGCGCTTCGGGCGTATAATTAAGGAAACGAACGGGAAGCAAAAAATCCGCCTGGCAATGCCGGGCGGATTTTTTTGTTTCTTCTCAAAATCACAGCTCGATCTTCTGGGCTGCTTTGGCGATCTCGGCCAGCAGAGCCACGAGCTTGGCCTCGTCCATCCGGCCGCTGTTGTTGGTAAAGGCGTAGAAGCACCCCTGCACGCAGAACGAGAGGACGATGCCGCGGCGGGGGTCCGCCGTGAACGTGGGGTCCAGCTCCGCCACCCGCTTGCGCAGGCCCTGCTCGATGCTGTTGGCAAACACGCCCTGGCGGCTGCCCGAGAAGAGGATGTTGACAGCGCGCTGGTTCTGCACAAAGGCGCGGAACAGCCCCTGGGTCAGTTCCTCGGTGTGGTCCAGCGGGCGGTTCGGCCCAAAGTCGGTCACACAGGCAAGGATGTTGCCGATGACTTTGGTCTCCAGCCCGCTGGAGAGGGCGTAGATGTCCTCATAGTGGGCATAGAATGTGGATTTGTTGATGCAGGCCAGTGCGCATAGATCCTTGATCTTGATTTTTTCCAGCGGATTTTTGGCCCGCAGCTCCATAAATGCCTTTTCAATGGCACGGTCCGTTCTGGCAACGCGGATATCCAAAATAAACCACCTCTTTCCACGTTTGGTTGATTATCCAACCCTTTTCGTCTTTCGTCGATGGACAAGGGGTTGGTCTTTTTTTAGAATAAAATCGGGGTTACTCTTTCTGGTACAGCAGCCCCTTTTCAGCCAGAGCAGCCTTGACGCGGCGGAAGCTGGCTTCGTCCGGGCAGTGGAGGGTGTGCAGGTGCACGCCGCCGGTCATCCGGCTCAGCAGGCACTCCGGCGTATCCGCCGCCTGCCGGAGGAACAGGTCCACATCATAGCGGCTGGCAAGGTTCAGGTTGCCGCGCAGCTCGCCGTACAGCGGGTTCTCCACGGCCACATCCACCACCACGCCGCCCTGGTCCACCACGGTGTACAGCTCGGCGCGCATCTCCTCGGCCGTGCGGTGGACACAGGCCAGGATGCCCGTGTAGCCTTTGGCCGCCGGGTGGAGCTGGTAGCCCCGGGGCGTGGCGTCGATCTGGGCCCCGGCCGCCCGCAGCAGGGCCACGTCCCCCACCACGATCTGGCGGGAGACCCCCAGTTCCCCGGCCAGCAGGCTGGCGCTCATGGGCTCGCTGGCACCCGTCAGCCGTGTCAGTATCCTTTCCCTGCGCTGTGCAGCGTTCATCCCACTCTCCCCTTTCACTTCTCTCTTATCATAGCAGAAGCCGTGCCCCGGCGCAAGCTCAGTGTTTCAGCCGCAGCAGGGTCGCGTAGTTGGAGGGCGCCTGGACTTTCATCCGGCCCCAGCCCACCTCGGCCAGCAGCTTCTGCCCGCCCACGGTGTCTTCCATCAGGTCCTCGTAACCGGAGGCCTCCACGGGCAGCTGGAATTCCATCTGCACCGGGGTGTCACCGTTGTTCATCACGGCCACGATGGCCTCGCCGTCTTTCACCCGGGCGTAGGCATAGCCCTGGGTGGTCAGGCTGAGCTCTTTGAATTCCCCGCTGCTCAGTTCCGGGTATTCCGCATGGAGTTTGCCCAGCTTTGCATAGACACTGGTGACGAAATTCGTCTTCTCGGCGTCCTTGTAGTCGTCCAGATTCAGGCAGGGGCGGAGCGGCCAGTCGCTTCCCCACTCTTTTTTGCCCTCAATGCCAAATTCCGAGCCATAATAGATGGACGGAATGCCCCAGAGCGTATATACTAGAATGGCAATGTGACGGATATGCTCTTTGTTGCGCAGCTTGTTGGGCAGGCGCTCCACATCGTGGTTATCCGAGAAGAGATAGAGCTTGGTATCATGGCACAGGCCCTGCAAGCGGCGCATGGTGTGGGCGATCTCAAAATAGTTGTGGTCGTTGTGGCCGCTCCACAGCCCCTTGTGCAGCTCGTAGTTGGTCACGGAGTGGAGCATCTCGGGGTTGGCCCAGCGGCTGTAATCGCCGTGGATGACCTCGCCCATCAGCCAGAACTCGGGCTTGACCTCGTTGGCCAGGCGGCGCAGGCCTTTCATGAAGTCAAAGTCCAGCACATCGGCCGCGTCCAGCCGGATGCCGTCGATGTCAAATTCATCCACCCAGAAGCGGATGGTGTCAAAGTGGTAATTCTGCACCTCGGGGTTGCGCTGGTTCAGCTTGACCAGCAGGTTGAAGCCGCCCCAGTTGCCGTAGGAAAAACCATCGTTGTACTCGTTGTTGCCCCAGAAATTCACATCACAGAACCAGTCTTTATACCGGGCGTTCTCCCGGTTGGCTTTCAGGTCCTGGAACGCGAAGAAATCCCGGCCCACATGGTTGAACACACCGTCCACGATGACTTTCTGGCCCCGGGCGTGGCAGCCGGCCACAAATTCCTTAAATTCCTCGTTGGTGCCAAGGCGGCGGTCCACCCGGCGGTAATCAATGGTATCGTAGCCATGGGAACCGCTCTCAAACAGCGGGCCGATATAAATGGCCGTGCAGCCGATCCGTGCCGCGTGTTCTGCCCAGGCGTTCAGCTTTTCAAAAGCGCCGGGGGTGGGCTGGCCGTCGTTTTCGTGGGCACAGCCGCAGAGCCCCAGAGGGTAAATGTGATAAAATACCGCGTTGTCATACCAAGCCATTGTCAATCAACCGCTCCTCTTATTCGTAAATCATGCTGCATACAGCAGCTTCAGTATAGCACAAAATGCTTCGTTTTCAAAATATCAAATGTAAGGAGTCTTTTGCATGATGTATTCCTCCCTCCCCCAGAGCTTTTTTGTTGGCGAATGCTTTGACGCTTACCGCATCCTCGGCGCGCACCCGGCCCAAGGCCCCCATGGGGAAGAGGGCTGGCGGTTCACCGTCTGGGCCCCCGGTGCCACCGCCGTGGAGATCTGCGGCGGCTTTGATGGCTGGGGCCCCGGCGTGCCCATGGAAAAAGCCAACACCGGCCTGTGGAGCGGCTTCATTGCGGGCCTTGCCGAGGGCGACCTCTACAAATACCGGGTCCACGGGGCGGACGGCAGCGTCGTGCTCCACTCCGACCCCTACGCCTTTTCCACCGAGCTGCGCCCCGGCACCGCCAGCCGCCTGGCAAGGCTGGACTTCCGCTTTGACGACAGTGCCTGGATGGAGCGGCGGGACAAATGCCGCAACCTGCCCCTGAATATCTACGAGCTCCACGCGGGCAGCTGGAAACAGAAACCCAACGCCACAAAGCCCGATGGCTCTGACGGCTGGTACGATTACGAGGAGCTGGCCCGGGAGCTGATCCCCTGGCTGCTGGACCACCACTTCACCCATGTGGAGCTGCTGCCCCTGGCCGAGCATCCCTTTGACGGCAGCTGGGGCTACCAGACCACCGGGTATTTCTCCGTCACCAGCCGGTACGGCAGCCCGGCCCAGTTTGCCTCGTTCGTCAACGCCTGCCACCGGATGGGCATTGGCGTCATTATGGATTTTGTTCCCGTCCACTTTGCGGCCAACGCTGACGCTCTGGCCCGCTTCGACGGCACCTATCTCTACGAGTACGACAGCGACGTGGGCCACAGCGAGTGGGGCACCTGCAATTTCAACTACTACCGGGGCGAGATCCGCAGCTTTTTGAACAGCGCCGCCGCCCTCTGGATGGATGTCTACCACTGCGACGGCATCCGGATGGACGCCATCTCCCGGGCCATCTACTGGCAGGGTGACCCCAACCGGGGCGTGAACGAGGGAGCCCTCAACTTCCTGCGGGGGCTCAACCACGGCCTGAACGAGCGCTGGCCCACCGGCATCTACACCGCCGAGGACTCCACCAACTTCCTCAAAGTGACCGCCCCCACCCGGTACGACGGCATCGGCTTTGATTACAAGTGGGACATGGGCTGGATGCACGACACGCTGGATTACTTTGCCACCCCGTTCGGGGAGCGGCCGGACGCCTACCACAAGCTGACGTTCAGTATGCAGTATTTCTACAATGAGCTGTATCTGCTGGCCCTCAGCCACGACGAAGTCGTCCACGGCAAGAAGACCATCATTGATAAGCTCTGGGGCACCTACGAGGAAAAATGCGCCCAGTTGCGCACCCTGTATTTCTATATGTACACCCATCCGGGCAAAAAGCTCAACTTTATGGGCAACGAGATGGCACATTTCCGGGAGTGGGACGAAAAGCGCCCGCTGGACTGGGACCTGCTCAAGTACCCGTTCCACGACAGCTTCCAGAAATTCTTCGCCGCCGTCTCCCGCCTGTATGCCACCGAGCCCGCCCTCTACGACGGGGAGTACAACCCGGACTGCTTTGAGTGGGTGGCCTGTGAGAGCCGCGCCGAGGGCGTGTACGCCTGGCTGCGCAAGGGAGCCGGACAGAACCTGCTCTGTGTGATGAACACCCAGAACACCGCCCACAAAAAGTTCCCGCTCTACCTCAAGTTTCCCTGTGGGGCCGAAGAACTGCTGAACACCGAGGCCTCCGTCTGGGGCGGCGCGGACAAGTCCCGCACGAAAACATTCCACACCACCGACGGCGGCGTCTACGGCCGGGACTACACGCTGACCATCGACCTGCCCGCCATGGGCAGCCGCCTGTTCCGCCTGAGCCCGGAAGCCCTCCACCCGGAGGCCGCCCAGGCCAGCGCGGCATTGGCCCTGAACCAGAAGCGGAAAGCCGCCCGAGCCGCAAAAGCCCCCGCAAGCAAATCCAAAAAGTAATATTGCATTTAAAATATCCCGTCTGCTGAAAATGCAGCGGGATATTTTGCGTCCTGGCCCGTGGGCGCTCTTGTCAGCCCCCGCCCCGGTTTGTTATACTGTAGGATGAAAAAGTTTAAATTTCATCTTTCATGGCTTCCCTGATCGGAAAGACGCCCTCCGGTCGGAGGGAGATGTCGCAGATACGACAAAGGGAGGCTGCTCCGCGACATGCTCGCAAAGCGAGATGGAGCGGTGAGAGGTTTTCAATAAGGAGAGTATTACACCATGGAAAAGAAAAAGTACAATTTCCCTGAAGTCAAGCTGGGCCAGTACAAGGGTCTGGCCATCACCCGCCATGTCCGGCCGGTGACGGAGAAGACGCTGGACATTGAGATGGTGCACCAGACCCGGATGCACGCCACCTACCGCCCCACCCAGGAGCCCGCCAAGCGCGGCTGCCGCGCCCTGCTGGATTTTGCGGGCTACATGGACGGCAAGGAGATTCCCGACAGCCGGATGGAAAAAGTGATGGTGGTGCTGGGTGACGGCAAGCTGATGCCCGCCGCCGAGCAGGCCATCTACGGCCACCGCGCCGGGGAGACGTTCCGCTTCGATTTTACTTACCCCGCTGAGTTCCGGGTGCCGGAGCTCTCCGGCAAGACCGCCCAGTTTGAGATCAACCTCCGCTCGGTGGCCGAGAAGCACACCCCGGAGCTGACGGAGGAGTTTGCAAAGTCCATCGGTTATGACTCTCTCGCCGCCATGCGGGAGTCTATCCGGGCCCAGAAGCAGAAGATCCATGAAGAGGGTGCCGACCGCGCCGCCGGCCAGCGCCTGCTGGAAATGGCCGGGGCCAACATCGAGGTCCACATTGCGCCCGAAACGCTGGACCGCACTGCTGACAACGAGATGAAGCTGCTGGGCGAGCGGCTCTCCCGCAGCGGCCTGACCGTGGAACAGCACTGCAAGAACAGCCACACCACCCCGGAGGCCCTGCGCCAGCGCTACCGTGACGAGGCCGAGAGCCGGGTCCGGGTGATGCTGGCTGCCCGCGCCATTGCCGAGGCCGAGCAGATCGTCGTCCACCCGGAGGAGGTCAACGCCGAGTACCGCCGTCTGGCCGCCCTGCAGGAGACCCCCGAGGCCGAGATCCGCAAGGTGCTGACCGAGGACGCCGTGGCCGCCGCCCTGGCCGCCAAAAAAGTACAGCGTTTTCTGTTGGATCACGCCGAAGTCACCTCTGTGACCGACAGCGCCGAAAAGGAGTGAGCCGCGCATGAGCATCTTTACCCGGTACGCCATGGATGCGCTGATGAAGACCTCGCATCCGGAGATCAACCGCCGTCAGTGCTGGAACCTGCACCCCCACCGCACGCCCTGCACCACCTGTAAGGACATCTGCCCCTACGGCGACCAGATCTTCACCCGCCCAAACCTTGTCAAAGACTGGGATCCCTGCACCGACTGCGGGCTCTGTGTTTCGGCCTGCCGCAGCGGCTGCATCGCCCCCTCACCGGAGCAGGTGCAGCGGGACACTACCCCGGCAGACAACGATAACGATACCATCTGGATCGGGTGCGAGAAGAGCACCCGCAAAAATACTATCACCCGGCTCTGCGTCTCGGCTCTCTCCTGGGAGGCGCTGGCCTACCTGGCCCTGAGCAAGAAGATCGTGCTGGATCTGACCCCCTGCGGCGAGTGCGAGAACGACCTGTGCGCCGAGCAGCTGCGCAAGGAGCTCACCCGGCTGGTGGAATTCTTTGGCCCTACCGTGTTCGAGGCCCGATTCACCCTGGCCTATGAGCTGGAGGACGCTCCCTATCACGTCAAGGAGCTGTCCCGCCGGGAGATGATGGAACAGCTGACCGAGGGCTCCAAATCCGGTACCAAAAAGCTGCTGCAAAAGCTGCCCGGCCTGCGGGACGAGGAGGACGCCGGCATGGATTTCCGCCTGCTGCTCCACCAGCGCACCAAACAGCTCAAGGCCGCCATGGAAACACCCCTACGCTACGGCTACTACCTGCCCAATGTGACAGACAAGTGCTTTGGCTGCGGCAAGTGCGAAAAATCCTGCCGGGCCAACGCCCTCAAGGTGGAAGACCTGCCCGACGGCCAGACCCGCATCGTGGTCACCCCCTGGAAATGCGGGGAGTGCGGCATCTGCGTGGCGTCCTGCTCCAACCACGGCATCGACGGGATGAAGCTCCGCCAGCTGACCACGCTGGGCCCCGTGAGCATTTACAAGTGCACCAAGACCCTCTGCGCCGACTGCGGCAAGCCCATTGCACCGGACTCCGTGGATGGCATCTGCTCGGTCTGCCGGATCAAGCGCCGCACCAAAAAGCGGCAGGAGGAGGCCGCCGCCCGCGCCAAGGAGCGCGCGGCAGAGCGGGAGGCCAAGCGCGCTGCCGAGGAAGCAGCCAAAACCGCCGCGGAGGAGTCCGCCAAGGCAGCGGCTCAGGAGCTGGCCGCTGAAAATGCCGCCGCTTCCGCCGAAACCGCGGTTCCTGCTGCCCCGGCAGCGGCCCCGGAGGCCGCCGCCCCCACCGCCAGTATCTGATCGCTGGCATGAAAAACGGGCCGCAATGCGGCAAAAACCAATTGACGCCGGAGCCAATCAATGCTATACTTTGGTTAACCACCTGTGTGGCCGGAGGACTGTTACAAAGGAGTAACGGATGTATTTCCGTTGCTCTTTTTTCATAGGCTGCCCGCGGGGCAGTTGGCGGCACCTCCCCCGCTGCTGGGAAACAGCGGGCAAAACAACACGAACGCAAAATGCAAAACCGAAGAAAAGAGGGAATCATCATGACTCATTCGATCACCCGTCGTCAGTTCCTCAAGGCCAGCGGTCTGGCAGCCGTTGGCACCTGTGCAGCTGGTCTGCTGAGCAGCTGCGGCGGCAGTTCTTCCGCTGGCAGCTCCGCGGCTTCCGGTACGGCTTCTGCAGGCGGCAGCAGCTATACCATCCTGTACGACAGCCAGCCTTCCACTCTGAACTACCTGACCACCTCTTCCGACCTGGAGATGCAGGTGGGCGCCAACTGCGTGGACACCCTGGTGGAGTACGACAACAAGGGTGTGATGAAAGAGGGCCTGGCCACCAGCTGGGACTGGGATGTGGACACCCTGACCTGGACGTTCCACCTGCGTGACGAGAACTGGGTGGACTGCAACGGCGAAGTCGTTGCTCCCGTGACCGCGCAGGACTTTGTGGACGCCCTGAAGTACGTCCTGACCCCGGACTACGCTTCCTCCAGCGTGGACCTCGTCACCTCCTACATTGCAGGCGCTGACGATTACTACAACTACTACGTCTACCTGGCCAACGCCAACGGCGGCATCGTGGACGATGACGGCACCACCTACACCGTGGATGCTTCCGGCGTGGTCACCGTGGCAGGCCCGGACGGCACCACCACCTACGCTCCCGTTGATTTTGAGGACGTGGGCGTCCACGCTGTGGATGAGCACACCCTGACCTACACCCTGGCCTACGATTTCCCTGGCTTCCTGAGCCTGCTGTGCTACCTGCCCTATGAGCCCGCTTACGGCCCCCTGCTGGAAGAGGTCGGTGACCAGTTCGCCACCAGTGCAGAGACCACCTACAGCTGCGGCGCTTTCTACCTGGCCGAGTACGAGTCTCTGGAGACCTGGATCATGAAGAAGAATCCGGAGAACTACGACGCTGACAACGTCTTCATCGAGACGATCAGCCGCATCTACAACGCCGAGGCCAACGTCAACGGCCCCGAGATGATCAAGCGCGGCGAGATCGACGAGGCTACCATCGGCTCCGACATCCTGGACAGCTGGCTGGCCGACGATACCACCAAGGACATGGTCTCCATGGATCGTCCCAACACCAACTACACCTACTTCTACATGTTCAACTTCTGCCCGCTGCCCCACAATTTCTCCAACGCCACCGTGGACGGCCTGGATGCAGAGTACGAACCCGAGAACTGGGCCAAGGCGATCAACAGCACCAACTTCCGCAAAGCATTCCTGTACGGCATCAACAACGCCGTCACGCTGGCTGTCAAGGCTCCCGAGGGCTACGAGAACTATAAGCTGAACACCGTTACCCCGCCCAGCTTCTGCGCCAACAGCGAGGGCGTGGATTACCTGCAGTGCGGCGACCTGGCCAACATCACCGAGTTCTTTGACGAGGCCAAGGCCAAGGAGTACCGCGATGCCGCCGTGGAGGAGCTGACCGCGGCCGGTGCGACGTTCCCCATCAAGGTGCAGCTGCCCTACAACCCCTCCTCTGTGGACTGGGACAAGCAGTGCCAGGTGCTCAAGCAGCAGCTGGAGAGCGTGCTGAACGACGGCTTCAACTTCATCGACATCATCATCACCGCCGGCCCGTCCGACGGCTTCCTGTCCACCGTCCGCCGCAACGGCAAGTTCTGCTTCCTGCTGTGCAACTGGGGTGCCGACTACTCTGACCCCCAGACCGAGTCCGACCCGTTCTATCAGGCCGAGGGCGACCGCGGCAGCCGCTACGCATTCCTGCGCACCGGCGTGGAGGATGGCTACATTACCGGCGAGACTGCTGATGCCGTGCTGAACTACATGAACGCCATTGAGGAGGCCACCGCCATCACCGAGGACATCGACGCCCGCTATGACGCCTTTGCCAACGCCGAGGCTTCCCTCATCAACAACGCTCTGGTCGTTCCCATGGGCATGAGCGTGCCCAATTATCTGGCTACCCGCCTGAACTACTGGGAGGGCCAGTACGCTTCCACCGGCTTCTCCAACAAGCGCCTCAAGGGCATCCATGTGCTGGATCACTACGTTTCCATGGCCGAGTACGAGGCCAACCGCGACGCCCGCTGAATTTTACATGAAGCAAATTTCATTTTGAACTGACCATCTTGTAATATTTTCAAAAGCCCTGTATGGTTTTGGCCGTACAGGGTCTTTTTTATCGCCCTTTCTGATTAATTTTTCAACAAAAATGGGCAAATCACTTTCCAAAAGTAGTTTTTTGTTGTATTCTATTCCTATCCGTTATTACAAAACAAAGAGAGAGGGGTGCGCGCAGATATGCTCAAATATCTGGCGAAACGTGTCGGGCGCTCGATTTTGACACTGTTCATCATCGTCACGCTCGTGTTCTGTCTTCTGCGGCTGATGCCGGTGGAAGGCTATTTTGCGAACTATGAAAAAATGACCGAGGTACAGATCCAGGCCGGCCTGCAGTCCATGGGCCTGCTGGACCCGCTCCCGGTGCAGATCGTCCGTTTCTGGAAAGATGCCCTGCATGGCGACCTGGGCGTGAGCCATATTTATAAGGTCAACGCTTCCGTCACCGGCATCCTGGCCAAGAAGCTGCCCATCTCGGTGCAGATGGGTGTATACGCCATGCTGCTGAGCCTTGTCATCGGCATCCCCATGGGCATGTTCATGGGGCGTTTTAAATCCCGCTGGCCGGATAAGATCGGCACCGCCATCATCGTGCTCATCCAGGCAGTGCCCAGCGCCGTGTACTACCTGTACATCCAGATGTATGGCACCACGGCACTGGGCGTGGGCCTGCTGTTTGACGCCTCCAACTGGAAATACTGGGTGCTGCCGGTCTGTTCCATGAGCCTGGGCAACATTGCGTTCTACGCCATGTGGCTCCGCCGCTACATGGTGGACGAGAGCAACAAGGACTACGTCCGCTTGGCACGCGCCAAGGGCGTGAGCGAGAATAAGATCGCGCTGAAGCATATCTTCCGCAACGCCATGGTCCCGCTGGTGCAGTACATTCCCTCCGCGTTCCTGAACACCGTCGTCGGCTCCATCTACATCGAGAGCCTGTACAGCATTCCCGGCATGGGCGGCCTGCTGGTCACCTGTGTGCAGCGCCATGACAACACCCTGGTGCAGGGCATCGTGCTGCTGTACGCCTGCGTGGGCATCGTCGGCCTGATCCTGGGCGACCTGCTCATGGTGCTCATTGATCCCCGCATCAGCCTTGGCAAGAAAGAAGGTGGCCGATAATGCTGTTCCGCATCAAAGACGAAAAAGCAAAGAAGCTGGAAGCCCAGCTGAACAAACTGCAGAAAGACGGTCCCGCTGCCTGGGCCAAGCTGCCGGAAGACGAGCTGTTCACCCCCGCCGGGTTCCGTTCCGAGCAGGCCGAAGCCACGGGCTACTCCAACTACAGCTACTGGGGCAGCACGTTCCGCGCGTTCTTTAAGAACAAGCTGGCCGTGGTCCTGCTGGTGGCCCTCATCGCCGTGGTGGCGTTTGCCTTCTTCCAGCCCCACCTGCCCGGCCAGGTAGACCCCAACCTCTGCGAGGTGGATCCTGCCACCGGCGTGCAGTACCGCAACATTGCCCCCGGTGAGATGGGCTTTATCTGGGGCTCCAACGCCATCGGCCAGGATCTGTGGGCCCGCATCTGGGCCGGTGCCCGCACCAGTCTGATCATCGCGTTCTTCGTGGCCCTCATCGAGGCCGTGGTGGGCATCACCGCCGGTGTGCTGTGGGGCTATGTCCGCCAGCTGGATTTCTTCTTTACCGAGCTGTACAACATCTGCGATAACGTTCCCTCCACCATCATCCTGATCCTGATCTCCTATGTGGCTTCCCCCAGCATCAAAACGCTGATCCTGGGCATGTCCATCACGGGCTGGATCGAGATGGCGCGCTTTATCCGCAACCAGATCCTCATCATCCGCGACCGGGATTACAATGTGGCCTCCCGCTGCATCGGCACCCCCACCAGCCGGATCGTGCTGCGCAACCTTCTGCCCTATCTGGTCAGCGTCATCATGCTGCGGATGGCTTTGACCATCCCCGCCGCCATTGGCAGTGAGGTGTTCATCACCTACATCGGCCTGGGCCTCTCGGTGGAGACGCCCTCGCTGGGCAACCTCATCAACGATGGCCGCAAGGTGATGATGCAGGTAGGCCTGCGCTACCAGCTGCTCTACCCCACCATCATCCTCAGCTTCGTCACCATCGCGTTCTATCTGATCGGCAACGCCTTCTCGGACGCTGCCGACCCGAAGAACCACCTGCAATAAAAAGGAGGGACAGACGATGCAGAAAAATCAGCTGATCCTCTCGGTCAAAGATCTCAACATCAAATTCAACCTCCGTGGAAAAGTCCTCCATGCCATCCGCGGCATCGACCTGGACGTCTACCACGGCGAAGTCCTCGCCATCGTGGGCGAGTCCGGCTCCGGCAAGAGCGTGTTCACCAAATCGTTCATGGGCCTGCTGGACGCCAACGGCTCCATTTCCAGCGGCACCATTGATTACTACGGTGCCGACGACGGCAAGCCCATCCGCCTCTCCGAGCTGACCAAAGAAAAAGACTGGCTCAAGGTGCGCGGCCATGAGATCGCCATGATCATGCAGGACCCCATGACCAGCCTCAACCCCCTGAAGACCATCGGCGACCAGATCCTGGAGGCCGTGGAGCTGCATCAGGGCCTCAAGGGCAAGGCCGCCAAAGAGAAGACGTTGGAATACCTGCGGGATGTGGGCATCACCGACGCCGAGAAGCGTTTTGACCAGTACCCGCATGAGTTCTCCGGCGGTATGCGCCAGCGCGTGGTCATTGCCATCGCGGTAGCCTGCAACCCGCAGATCCTGATCTGCGACGAGCCCACCACGGCACTGGACGTGACCATTCAGGCACAGATCCTCGAGCTGCTGAAAGAGATGCGGGTAAAGTACAACCTGACCATCATCCTCATCACCCACGACCTGGGCGTTGTGGCCAATATCGCGGACCGGGTGGCCGTCATGTATGCCGGCGACATCGTGGAGATCGGCACCTCGGACGAAATTTACTACGACCCCCGCCACCCCTACACCTGGGCCCTGCTGTCCAGTATGCCCCAGATGGGCATTAAGGGCGAAGACTTGTTCAACATTCAGGGCACGCCCCCCAACCTGTTTACCGAAATTCACGGCGACGCTTTCGCGCCCCGCAACCCGCAGGCGCTCAAGATCGACTTCGTCAAGCGTCCGCCGTATTTCAATGTCAGCCTCACCCACAAGGCCAAGACCTGGCTGCTGGACCCCCGGGCCCCCAAGATCGACCCGCCGGCGGCTGTGCAGATGCTGAAAGAGGAGGGCATGTGATATGGCAGAAGAACAAAAGCGCGAAGTTCTGGTGGAGGTCAAGAACCTTGAGGTGACTTATGGCTCCGGCCGCAAGGCTTACAAGGCCGTGAGCAACGCCAACTTCACCATTTATAAAGGCGAGACCTTTGGCCTGGTGGGCGAGTCCGGTTCCGGCAAGACGACCATTGGCCGCGCCATCATGCGCATCCTGCCCACCTCGGGCGGCGAGATCCTCTACAAGGGCCAGAAGATCAACGGCAAGATCTCCCACGCGCTGGACAAACAGATCATCAAGGAGATTCAGATGATCTTCCAGGATCCCCAGTCCTCCCTGAACGAGCGCGCAAAGGTCAGCTACATCGTGGGCGAGGGCCTGATGAACGTCCGGCCCGACCTCTCCGCTGCCGAGCGGGAAGCCAAAGTGCGCCAGGCTCTGCTGGACGTGGGCCTGCTGCCGGAGTTTGCCTCCCGTTTCCCCCATGAGTTCTCGGGCGGCCAGCGCCAGCGCATCGGCATTGCCCGCGCCCTCATCGTGGAGCCGGAGTTCATCATTGCCGATGAGCCCATCTCCGCGCTGGACATGTCCATCCGCGCTCAGGTGCTCAACCTGCTGCGCCATATCCAGAAAGAGCGGAACATCACCTACCTCTTCATCGCTCACGACCTGTCCGTGATGCGGTATATCTCGGACCGCATCGCCGTCATCCACAAGGGCGACATCGTGGAGCTGGCCGATGCTGAGGAGCTGGTGACCCACGCCATCCACCCCTACACCCGCAGCCTGCTCTCAGCCATCCCCATGCCCAGCCCCCGCCGGGAGCGGAACAAGCATCTGCTGGTGTACGACCCCTCCATGCACGATTACAGCAAGGAAGCACCTCAGTGGCGGGAGCTGCGCCCCAACCACTTTGTGCTCTGCAGCGAAGCCGAAGCCAAGCAGTGGCTGAGTGAAATGTAAACGTCCCGCGCTTTCTTTGCTACATTTCACACGCTCTGTTTATTGACTTTTCCGGGCTGCTCAACTACAATAGTCAGGATGGATTCCAAGCCGGTTCCACCACCCCGTGTGAGGGTGAGAAAACGTAAAAGGAAATGGATTATTCAATGACTACACCGGAAAATGTTCTCTACGCGTCTACGGCGCGTCCCTGGCTGAAATATTACGCACAGAAGTATATTGACCAGACCCTGCCCACCTGCTCGGCATTTGATTACGTCTGCCAGCAGAACAAGAACCGCCTGGGCGAGGCGGCCCTGAATTATTACGGCCGCAAGTTCACCTATGCGGACTTCATCGTCAATGTGAAAAAGACGGCAGCCGCGCTCCGCGGTGTCGGCGTCAAAAAGGGCGATATCATCACCGTGGTCAGCGTGATGACCCCGGAGGTCATCTACGCGTTCTACGCTGCCGACCTCATTGGTGCCACCCTGAACCTGGTGGATCCCCGCTACAGCGTCGAGGGCATCCGCGATTACATTGAGGAAGTGGACTCCCACCTGCTCATCTGCCTGAACGTGGTGTACGAGCGTTGCCGTCAGGCCGCCAAGCGCACTCATGTGGAGCGTGTGATCGTCCTCTCCCCGGCCGACTCCCTGCCGTTCCCGCTCAGCGTCGGCTACAAGATGACCAACCCCGATAAGAACAAGTACAAATCCAACGTTCTGCACTGGAAGCAGTTCCTGGAGGGCGGCGAGGGCCAGAGCACCGCCGCGGAGCCCTACGACCCCGGCCACGCCTGCGTGGTGGTCCACACCGGCGGCACCACGGGCTCGCCCAAGGGCGTCATGCTGACAGACAACAGCTTCAACGCCATTGCACAGCAGTTCTCTGCCTATGACACCCTGTTCCAGAAAGGGCAGAAGCTGATGAACATTATGCCCCCGTTCATCGCCTACGGCTATGCCTGCGGCGTGCACCTGCCGCTGGTGCTGGGCCTGACGGTGGTCATCATCCCCAACCTGGACCCTGCCAAGCTGGGCAGCCTGGTGCTCAAGTACAAGCCCGAGATCATGTTCGGTGTGCCCGCCCACTACCAGCAGCTGGCCGCCGACCCGAAAGTTCAGAAAAAAGACCTCTCGTTCATTCACAACTACGCGGCTGGCGGCGACGCCATTTCGCTGGGCGCGGAGAAGACGGTCAACGAATTCCTGGCCTCCCACAACGTGGAGTACCCCATGGCCAAGGGCTATGGCATGACGGAAGTTGCCTCGGCCGCCACTGTGGCCGCTGGTAAGAACAACAAGCCCGGCAGTGTGGGCATTCCCATGGTCAACACCCTCGTCTCGGCGTTTGAGCCAGGCACGGACAAAGAGCTGCCCATTGGTCAGCGCGGCGAGCTGTGCATCAGCGGCCCCGCCACCATGAAAGGCTACTACAACAAACCCGACGAAACGGCCATGATCCTGCACAAGCACCCGGATGGCCGCGTCTGGGTCCACACCGGCGATCTCGGCTATATCGACGAGGACGGCTTCGTCTACCTGGATTCCCGCATCAAGCGGCTCATCATCCGGCACGACGGCTTCAAAGTCTTCCCCTCCATGATCGAAAACGTGGTCAGCCAGCACCCCGCCGTGCACCAGTGCTCCGTTGTGGGCTGTGCCGATAAGGACCATGTGCAGGGCCGCCTGCCATTCGTGTACATCGTGCTCACCCCCGCCGCTGCTGGTGTCAAGAAAAAACAGCTGATCCAAGAGCTGCGCCAGATGTGCGAGGAGGAGCTGCCCGAATACGTCCAGCCTGTGGCCTACAAGTTTGTGCCGGAGCTCCCCATGACCCCGGTGGGCAAGGTAGACTATCGCAAGCTGGAAGAGGAGATCACTCCCCGCGATTACTGAGATTTTTGATGGGAAAGAAGGAACCACACCATGAAAAAGAAATTTGTCAGCCTGCTGCTGGCAGCCGCTCTGGTGTTCTCGCTGGGCGTCCCCGCCTTTGCTGATGAGGGTGCCGAGGCATTGCCCACGGAACCCGAGGCCGCTGTGGCCGAAGCAGAGCCGGAAACGGCCCCTGAGGATGAGACCAACGAAGTGGTCGTTACCCTTGGCGATACCGTGACGGCTACCACCACCGAACAGGCTCCCGCCGCCGACACCAAAACGACTGCCCCCGCGGCGGACAGCACGAAAGAAACTGCTGCCGACACGGAGAGCACGGAGCAGAAGCAGATCACCTACGTTGCCCTGGGCGACAGCATCGTGGCAGGCGTGGGCCTGGCCGATGTCCAGTACAGCGCCAACGGCACTTCCACTTACGGCGTGGACATGCGCCCCAATTTCAAGGGCTACTCCCCAGACTGCTATGTCGGTAAGGTAGCTTCCAAGCTGGGCCTGGACCGCGACCACGCCATTGATCTGGGCCTGCCTGCCCTGACGGCCCCCGACCTGGTGGACATGATCCGGGACGGCAAGATGCCCCAGATGAACATGGAGTCCGGCTGCTACTACGTCTACCCGGAGTTCCAGGATTACATCCGCAAGGCAGACGTCATCTCCATCCAGATCGGCTCCAATGACGCGTTCGTGCCCTGTGTGGCCGGCCTGTGGAACGCCACCAACCACAAGAGCGACGCTCTGGCTTCCACCATCCTCTCCGGCAACCTGCGCTCCTCCGGCTCTGCCGTTTCCACCATCCTCAAGGGCATCAAGGACATGGAGCTGACCAAGGAGGAAAAGAACGCCTCCTGGAAGCTCATCACCTCCGATATGGCCAAGATCTGCGACCGCATCTATCCGCAGACCACCTCCGCCCTCATCTCCGTCGTGCAAGAGATCCGCAAGCTGAACCCGGACGTGCAGATCCTGCTGATGGGCTACACCGACCCGGTGCCGTTTATCCCCTGCTGGCACAACTACTTCCGCAAGCTCAACAAGTTTGAGAAGCAGCTGGCCGAGACCTATGACCTGACTTATGTGGCCATCCCCAAGGCAAAGACCGACCTGGATGTCCACCCCACCATCAAGGGCCACGAGTACATCGCCAACAAGATCGTCAACGCCATCGACGTGAAAGCTGAATAATTTCTGTACTGCCCATCCTGCAAAGAACGCCCGCTTCCAACTGGAAGCAGGCGTTCTTTTTTGCGTGTGATTCGTTTTTAAGCGGCCAGCGCTTTTTTCAGGTTGGCAAGGACGGTATCGCTGTCCTCACAGCAGACAAGGACCACCTCGCCGGAGGGAAGAGTCTCCACTTTCGCGTTCTTGGCGATCTGATACTGGTCCTCGAGATAATGCTCCATGGACTGCTGCTCGCTCTCCACATAGGCATTCAGGGCGTCTACCACGTCCTGCGTTCTGCCCTCGGCAGGCTTGACGATGGCAAGGCCATAGCTCTGCACCATCATTGTGGAAAGGGAGGCGGCAAAATCCTCCGCCATGCCATCCTCCAAGTTGAGCATGGGCATCATCATGTTGGCGATCTCCTCATTGAGCTGGTCGGCCTCATAGTCCTTGCTGTAGCCGTACTGAGCGGTGTATTTCCCGTCCGCGCCTTTGGTGAAAATCATATAATACTCGTTGTCCTCGGCGCTACGGGCATCGTGGAGGATCTGGGTGTAGTCTTTGGGGGTACTTGCAGCGGAGGAAGCGGGCTTGCCTGTGCTGCCGGATGTGCCGCAGCCCACCAGAGCCAGCAGGGCAGCGCCTGCCAGCAGCGCTGCAAAGATGCGTTTCAGTTTCATAGTGGATATTCCTTTCGTTCGTGAGGCGTCGTTTGGAAGAGTGCAGCCATAGTATTCCACTTTTTTGTGCTGCTATCCAGAATACGAGCCACCGCGGGCGAAAATTGCGCCGCTGCCTGTAACACTTTTATGAACAGACGTTTTTCAGTTTCTTTACAGCATCAGGGCTTCCAGATCGCCGTGGTTGACGGGGGTGGAAAGGATGATCTGGGTGCTGGTGGTACCCAGCTTCTGGAACTGGAGGATCAGATGCTCCAGCTGGGGCATACTGCCGCAGCTGACCTTGATGAGGAATGTATAATCGCCCGTGACGTGGTAGCACTGCAGCACTTCCTTGCTGTTCTGGATCAGGTGCAGGAACGCCTCGTGCTTGGAGGGGGCCACCGAAAGGCTGATGAGGGCATCCACATACACGCGGTCTGCCGGGCGGTTGAGTGTGACGGTATAGCCGCCGATGATGCCATCGGTCTCCAGCTTGTGGATGCGGCTGGAAACGGCAGGGCTGGTCAGAGCTACCTGCTCCGCGATCTCCTTGACAGGCATCCGGGCGTTTTTGGCCAACAGAGCCAGAATTTTACGGTCCAAATCATCCATGGGACAATGTCTCCTTTGATATTCTGTTGAAATCCACAAAAATTTTCGAAAGTAAAGTTTTATTGTTGTAAAAACTTATAAACCTAGCAAAAGTTGGATTTCATTTCGCTTGCGTTAATTATATAAAGTTTTGCCTCAAAAGTAAAGTGCAAATTTAAGCATTTCAAGAAATTTCTATTTGACAAAAAAGAAAGAGCTGGTATAATACATATCGCAGGGTACGGGTGCGGGGCTTCCGCGTCCACAGGCTGTGCAAAACGCCTGAAATAGCTTCCCTGCCTGAAATTGCGATTCACCACTTTATATACTTTCCCACCCCTCTATACACAAAAACCCGCTGCCAGGCGGGTTTTTGTGTTTGTATGGAGTCGTCCTCTCAACAAAAGCGGCCCCCGCCGTGTCTGGTCTGCCAGTGCACAGCGGGGGTCTTTTGCTTATGATGAAGTTTGGAGAATGGCTTTGTACATTATGCCTCGTCGCGGGTCTTCTTGAGCAGGCTGAGGATCACAGCGCCTGCCACGCTGCCCACGGCCAGCGCCACGCAGTAGAGCAGAGTATGATCGACCACGGGGAAGACGAAGATGCCGCCGTGAGGTGCCCGCAGGGCGCAGCCAAAGGTCATGGAGAGGGCACCGGACAGGGCCGCGCCAATGACACAGCTGGGCAGCACGCGGAGCGGGTCGGCCGCCGCGTAGGGGATGGCGCCCTCGGTGACAAAGCAGAGGCCCATGACATAGTTGACGATGCCGTTGCGGCGCTCATCCGGGGTCCACTTTTTAGGACAGAACGTGGTGGAGAGGGCGATGGCGATGGGAGGCACCATGCCGCCCACCATGACAGCGGCCATGACCTCGTAGTTGCCGGAGGCCAGCGCCGCGGTGCCAAAGACGTAAGCTGCCTTGTTGAACGGGCCGCCCATATCAATGCTCATCATACCGGCCACGACAGCACCCAGCAGGACCTTGGAAGTGCCGCCCATGGCGTTGAGCCAATCGGTCATGGCGGTGTTGATCATGCCCATGATGGGGTTGATGCCGCACATGATCGCGCCCATCACGAGGATGCCGCCCAGCGGATAGATCAGCATGGGCCGGATGCCGTTGAGGCTGGCGGGGAGCTTTTCGGTGATCTTTTTGAGGAACTGGACCACATAGCCTGCCACGAAACCAGCCAGCAGAGCCGCCAGGAAGCCGCCGGAGATGCCGGTGGTCTCGCCATTGGCAAGGTCTGCAAAGTTGGTGCCGTTCATGGCCAGGACGCCGCCTGCAAAGCCGACGGCCAGACCCGGACGATCCGCAATGGACATGGCGATGAAACCGGCCAGGATGGGCAGCATGTAGCCGAATGCCGCGCTGCCCACCGTCTTGAAGAACGCCGCCACAGGGGTGTTCATCCCGAAGTTGGAGGGATCAATGGTGTAGTCGTCCAGCAGGAATGCCAGGGCGATCATGATGCCGCCGCCCACCACGAACGGCAGCATGTGGGAGACACCGTTCATCAGGTGTTTGTAGAGGCTGCGGCCCAGGCTCTCGCCTGCGGTGTCCTCCTCCTCGGCCGCCTGCGCGCCGCCCTTGGCGTGGAAGACCGGCACCTCACCGTGGGCCACTTTCTTGATGAGTTCTTCGGGTTTGTGGATGCCGTCGTCCACCCGGGTGAACAGGACGGGCTTGCCGTCAAAGCGGGCCGTTTCCACGTTCTTGTCCGCTGCCACGATGATGCCGTCGCACGCCTCGATCTCTTTCCGGGTCAGGGCGTTCTTGGTGCCGTCGGAGCCGTTGGTCTCCACTTTCACGGGCAGACCCAGCTTGTCACCGGCCTTGACGAGGGCTTCGGCGGCCATGTAAGTATGGGCGATGCCGTTGGGGCAGGCGGTGACGGCCAGCACCCGGTAGCCGTTCTGGGGGATCTGCTGCTGGGTGAAGCTCTCATCCCCGAATTGAGCCTCTTCCTGTGCGTCGATGGCGTCCAGGAACTCCGCCGGGGTCTTGGCGGCGCGGAGTTTCTCCACGAAGTCCTCGTTCATCAGCATCTGCATCATGCGGGCCAGCATATCCACATGCAGGCCGCCGTCCTCCGGGGCGGCAATGGCAAACAGCAGGTCGGTGGTACCGTCGTCCTCGGCATTGTACTGCACCGGGGCGCTCAGGCGGAGAGCCGCCAGGCTGGGGCGGGTGACGCAGGCCGTTTTGGCGTGGGGCACGGTGATGCCGTTGTCCACATAGGTGGAGCCCTCCGCCTCGCGGGCGTAGAGGGCCTTTTTGTAGGCCTCTTTGTCGGTAATGTTGCCGTGGGTGGCCTGCAGCTCCACCAGACGGTCGATGATGGCGGCCTGATCCGGCGCGGCCACGTCCAGCGCGATGGACTTTGCGGTAAACAATTCCGTGATACGCATGGGGTGTTCTCCTCTCCTCGTTAAATCGTCAGCAATAACTTCTCGATCTCTTCTTTCTTCGCCAGCCCCAGGCTGAACGCCGTGGCGCTGCCGCAGGCGGTGCCCAGGCGGAGGGCGGTGGTGTAATCACCGCTCTGCAGGTAGCCTGCCACAAAGCCTGCCACCATGCTGTCACCCGCGCCGACGCTGTTGACCACTTTGCCTTTCGGGCAGCCGATGCGGTGGGTCTGGCCCTGCTCATCCAGCAGCAGAGCGCCATCCCCTGCCATGCTCACCAGCACGTTGCGGGCGCCTTTTTCCTGCAGGGTCCTGGCTGCTGCCACGATTTCATCCTCCGTGTTCAGAACACGGCCCACGATCTCGCCCAGCTCATGGTTGTTGGGCTTGATGAGGAAGGGGTGGAAAGGCAGCACATTGATCAGCAAGTCCCGGGTGGCGTCCACCACGGCCCGCACGCCGCGGCCTTCCAGCCGGGCCAGCAGCCGCTCGTAGGTGGTCTGTGCCAGGCTGGCCGGGATGCTGCCCGCCAGAATCAGGATGTCTCCGTTCTGCAGGGCGTCCAGCTTGGCTTCCAGCGCCTGCATGGCGCTCTCCGGGATGTTGGGGCCCGCGCCGTTCAACTCGGTCTCCTGCCCTGCCTTGATCTTGACGTTGATGCGGGTCATCCCCTGGGCCAGGTGGATGAAATCGGTCTGGATACCCTGGGCGGCCAGGCCGCGCTCCAGCCAGGCACCCGTCTCCCCGGCCACAAAGCCCAGGGCGACGCTTTTGCAGCCCAGCTCGGCCAGCACACCGGATACGTTGATGCCCTTGCCGCCCAGCACGCAGTCTTCGCCGCGGGCGCGGTTTACCTCGCCCACTTCCAGCGGGGAGTCCAGCCGCACCACATAATCAATGGCCGGGTTGAATGTTACCGTGTAGATCATTCTTCCGTCTCCTTTACCAGCGTGTATTGTTTGTATTTGGGGTTGGGGCAGCGGTTCGTCAGGATCGCCCCGCCGTGCAGCTCGGTGACGACCGCCGGGTAGACGCGGGCAAACTTGGAGTCATCCACGAGGAACCAGGCTTCCCGCGCCCGCCGGACGGCCGCAGCCTTGACAGCCGCTTCCTCGGGGTCCGGCGTGGTGAAGCCTGCGTCCAGCGCCACGCCGTTGGCTCCCATAAAGGCCTTGGTGAAGTTGTACTGCTGCAGGCTCTGCAGCGCTGCCGCCCCGATGATGGCCTCTGTCTGGGGGCGGAGCAGCCCGCCGGGCAGACACACCCGGCAGCCTTTCTGGGCCAGCAGACGGGCGTGGGCCACGCCGTTGGTCACATAAGCGGCATCCAGTGCCGGGCCGCTGATGGCCCGGGCCAGCGCCAGCGTGGTGGAACCTGCGTCCAGATAGACGAAATCCTCTGCCGTGATGAGGGCCGCCGCCGCATTGGCGATGGCCTGCTTTTCGGCCACAGCCAGGCTCTCCTTGGCGGCCATGGTGGGCTCATCGGCCCGGAACTGGCTGTCCGGCAGGGTGGCCCCGCCGTGGACTTTATTGACTTTGCCCAGACGGTCCAGCTCGTTCAGATCCCTGCGGATGGTGGACTCGCTGGCATTCAGGGCCTCGCACAGCTCCTGCACGGTGGCGGTGCGTTTTTCCGCCATCAGCGCCAGGATCTGGGCAAACCGTTCTTCTGCCAACATCGGGCATTCCTCCTGTTTGATTGGTTTTGAAGCTTTTCGCGTGTTTTTGGTGTCTGTAATTTTATTATAGCAATCTTTCCGTCAAAATCAATCACTTTCGGTCAGTTTTTTTGCACAAATTATTTCCTCAAAATTCAGGCATCCTGCACAAATGCTGGGATACAACGAACAAAAAGCAGCCAACTGACCGGGCATCCGCGCCCAGTCGTTGGCTGCTTTTGACGTTTTTTGATTGGTTTAACGGAATCAGCGCTTAGGCGTCGGAGCGGGCAAAGGAGTTCTTCATGCCGCTGCTCAGCTCAAACAGCACCTTATCCAGCGTATCGGCGGCACGGGCCTTGAGGGCCTTGGCAATGGCCTCGTTGGCCTCCACCCGGAGAGCGGCGCGCTGGCCGGCATCCGGCTCTGCAAGGAGCTTTGCGTCGTACTGGTGGATGAGGGCCCGGCTGGCCGAAAGGACACCCAGCTCATACCGCTCGGCGTGGATGAGGCTCTTGGAATAAGAGGCATCCGTCATGGCGGCGATCATCCGGCTGACCCAGTAGAAACTGTCGGTGGACACCTCTTTGGTGGTGCAGGACAGGTACTCCGGCGTGGTGGTCACATTGGCGTAGAACGGCACCATGGTGTTGAACGCGTTGGAGGCATAAGCCACCCACTCAATGGCGCTCTGCTCCGCTGGGACGTCCGGACGGATCTGGATGAGAGCCATAAAGTCGTTGCGGTTGATGCCGATGGAGCGGTACATGCCGCGCTGGCTCTTGTCGCCGTAGCTGGCGTAGGGGTCATAGGGCGTGCCCTGGTAGTGGGAGGACAGCACATATTTGACATCCTCCGGGGTCAGCTTCTTCTCGGGCACCATGCACCAGGGCAGGTCATCGGAGCGCGGGGTGTAGTCGGCGTCCGGGCCGTCCCAGACCCAGGTGTTGGGATTGAGGGTGCGGAGCATGTACCAGGCACGGGGCGTGTTGTAAACGTGGTCGGCGTCGTCGTGGCTGCCAAAAGCGTCCCGCGGGTTCAGGCTCCCGTCCAGCGACAGGTCGAGATGATTGGCCGCGAGGAACTCCCGCAGGTCCGCCGAGCACATGTAGTCTTTTTTGTCACCATAGGCATCGTCCAGGTCAAAACTGTCGATGCCCAGCTGGTTGGGCATGACCACGTAGGAATCATCCGGCACGCGGCGGGCCATCCAGTGGTGGCCGCCGATGGTCTCCAGCCACCAGATCTCGTGGACATCCTGGAACGCGATGCCGTTCATCTCATAGGTGCCGTAGGTCTCCAGCAGGCGGCCCAGCCGCTCCACGCCCTCCCGGGCCGAGTGGATATAGGGCAGCACCAGATAGACGATATCCTCCTCGCCGATGCCGCCGGGCACCTCCGGGGTATCGCCCATGGCAGGCTGGTACACCACCAGCGGGTCCGCCCCCAGCACGCGGGGGTTGGAGGTGATGGTCTCGGTAGCGGTCATGCCCACATTGGCGGCATTGACACCGGCCGCGGCCCAGATGCCCTTGCCCTCCACAGCGTTTGGCATGGCCGTCATCCGCATGGGATCGCCCGGCAGGGGGATCTCCACATGGGACAGCACGGATTTGTAAACAGCCGGGTGCTCCTCCGGCTGCACGACCACAAATTTTTTGGCCGTGAAATGCCCCGAACCGGAATCGTCGTTGCGGGCGATCATGGTGGAGCCGTCATAGGATGCGTTTTTACCAACAAGGATCGTTGTACAAGCCATAAGTTTTTCCCTCCGAAGTTTCAAATTTCGGTTTGCTGGGACTATTGTAGCCTCTTTTGCCCAAAAAGGCAAGAGCGACAAAAAGCCCGTCGGCGCTGCATACGCCGACGGGCTTTTCCGAAAGAAAAAGAATGGGGGTTTTGGATTCAGTTTTGCGGGTGGAAATGATCGTAGATGGTCCGGGCCAGCCGCGGGCCCACGCCGGGGGTATTTTCCAGCTGGTCAATTGCGGCCTCCCGCACGGCGCTTACGCTCTTGAACCGGGCCATCAGGGCCTTGGCCGTTTTCGGGCCGACGCCCGGCACCTCGGTCAGGGTGGAGGCGTAGCTTTTTTGGTGCATCTGCTGCTTGCGGTAGGCGTTGGCAAAGCGGTGCGTCTCATCCTGAATGGCCGTGATAAACGTGAACGTGCCCCGGTTCATGTTGATGGCGATTTCCCGGCCCTCGCTGTCCACGATGGCACGGGTGCGGTGGTGGTCGTCCTTGACCATGCCGTAGAGGGGGACGTCGGCCAGGGCCGTGCCTGCCAGCGCCTCCCTGGCGGCGCTCACCTGGCCCCGGCCGCCGTCCATCAGGAGCAGGTCCGGCTTCTGGCCGAAATAGTTATTGCTGGGCTCCCCGGCCTTGGCCAGAGCGGCGTATTTTTCGTACTCCGCCGCCCGCCGGGAGACGGTCTCCGCCAGCGAGGCGTAGTCGTCGGTGCCCAGCACGGTTTTCATCTTGAACTTACGGTAACCCGCTTTATAGGGCTTGCCGTCCTTGAACGTGACCATACCGCAGACACTGGTGCCATCGCCCCAGTTGGAAATATCGTAGCTCTCAATGGCGCGGGGCGGCTTTGCAAGGCCCAGCACCTGGGCCAGCTCGTCCAGCAGCTTTTCTTCCCGGGCATAGCGGCCGCTCTCCCGGGCCAGACGCTCCACTGCATTGGTGTGGGCCATCTCGACAAGACGGGCCTTATCGCCCCGCTGGGGGACGTAGAGCTGCACCTCGCTCCCCCGCTTCTCGTTCAGAGCCTGCTGCAGGGCGTCGGCATCCGGCGGCAGTTCGTCCACCGCGATGACCTTGGGGATCTGCTCGTCGTCCAGATAGTACCGGGGCAGAAACTCCTCCCGCGCGGCGGCGATATCCGCCGTATCGTGGAAAAGGAACTCCCGCTTATCCGTCAGCCGTCCCTCTCGGAAGCGGAGCACCGCCGCGCAGACGCTGCCGGGGGTGCCCGCCAGTGCCACCACGTCCATCTCCACATCCGGGTCCACGACCACTTTCTGGCCCGCCGTCACTTTGGTGATGGCGTTGATCTGGTCGCGAATCAGGGCCGCTGTCTCAAATTCCAGCCGGTCGGAGGCTTCCATCATCCGCTCGTTGAGGGTTTTCAGGATGTCTTTTTTGCCGTACCGGATCAGGTGGACCGCGCTCCGGACCGCCTGATTGTAATTTTCACAGCTGATCTTGCCGCTGCACACGGCCATGCATTTGCCGATATGGGCGTTCAGGCAGGGGCGGCCCCTGCCGATCTCCTGCGGGAAGCGCTTGTTGCACCGGGGCAGCAGAAAGGCGTCCATAGCCGTTTCTGCCATCTGCCGGGCCGCAAAGCTGGAAGTATAGGGGCCCAAATACTCCGCGCCGTCGTCCTCTTTCTGGAGCACGAACGAGAGCCGGGGCCACTCCTCTTTGGTGATCTTGATATAGCTGTAACCCTTATCGTCCTTGAGCAGGATGTTGTATTTGGGGGTGTGGGCCTTGATCTGGCTGGCTTCCAGCACCAGCGCCTCAAACTCACTCTGGCAGACGATAACGTCGAACGCATAGGCGTGGGCGATCATCTGGCTGACTTTGTTGTCGTGGGGCACACCCTCCCGGAAATACTGGCTGACCCGGATGCGGAGCCGCTTGGCCTTGCCGATATAGATGATGGTATCGGTTTTATCCCGGATAATATAAACACCGGGTAAAAGCGGCAGCATACAGGCCTTTTTGTAAAGTTCCGCCTTGGTCATTCCGCATCGCTCTCCCGATTTTTGCGGGCCTGGCGGATGTTGTCCAGAGAGCGGAAAATGCCAAACCAGGCGGGCACAGTGTACCACCAGCCGGGTTTCTTATCTTCATCGGCTGCAAACCAGAGGGCAAACTGGACAATGAGCACAGTGACGGACATGCCCAGCGTAAAATACCACGGACGACCGGAATCACAGAACGCCACAAATTTCCGCATGGTTTCTTCACTCGTTTTTTTCATGGGGAATGTCCTCCTTTTTCAGATCTTTCATTTCCGGGTTCTCTCCCGATCGCAAAAAAGCGGCAGGAAAATCTCCCGCCGCTTCAAAAATCAAAGGCTCGAATTACTCTGCAAAGCCAGACTCTACCAGCTTGATGAGGCCATCCACCGCGGCCTGCTCGTCAGCGCCATCGGCAATGATGCGGATGGTAGTACCGCCAACGATGCCCAGAGACAGGACGCCCAGCAGGCTCTTAGCGTTCACGCGGCGCTCCTCTTTCTCGACCCAGATGGAAGACTTGAACTCGTTTGCTTTCTGGATGAAGAAAGTAGCGGGACGTGCATGCAGACCAACCTGATTTTCAACGGTAACTTCTTTGACGTACATAGTAAAACGCTCCTATCTATTATCGTTCTCGGGAATGCAATTTTCTTTCGTGCCTGTTGCGTTGTACTCATTTTAGCGCAAGACGAAACCGTTGTACAGCCCCCCGGCGCATTTTTGGCGGTTTTCCCAATGAAGTCCGGGGCATTTTTCACCTTTTATACAAAGACAACAAAATTATTCCCCCAACGTTGGCGGGGTAATACAAAAGTTTTCAACAATTTTAGCACTTGGGGCCTTTTTTTGCTTCCTGTGACAAAGTTTTCAGCCCTCGTACCGCATGGTGACCATGGCGCACTTGTGCACAACGCCGGGCAGGGCAGCCGGGTCAAATTCCTCTTCCACTTCCCCGGTCAGCCGCCAGCCCATGCGGGTATACAGCGCTTTGGCGCGGGCATTGGTGTCCAGCACACTGAGCACCGGGTGCGGGTGTTCCTCCAGCTTTTTACGGGCAAAATCCAGCATCTTGACGCCAAGGCCCCTGCCGCGGGAAGCTTCCGTCACATATAAATGCTCGATCCGGCCCTCTTTATGACTGACGCTGACCATTCCGTCCGGCACATCCTTGGTGCAGTGGAGATAATGGGCATAGCCGTCTTTCTTTTCCTGCTGCAGCCGGGCGAGAAATTCTTCTTCCGTGAGGCGGGCACAAAACTCCGGCGTCCAGTTCTGGGCGCAGACGGCGCGGCGGCCCTCCAGCATCAGGCGGGCGGCGGCAGCCATCTGCTCCTCGGTTTTCACAAGGCGCATGTTCTCGCCCCGCTTCCATTTGGGCAGCTCGGTGATGGGGTGGGTGGCACACCACTCTTCATAGAGCTCCGGGCGGCGCAGGCGGGTGCGGGCGCGGCTCTGCTCCCCGCGCCAGGCGTCGATCTTCTGATGGTCACCGCCCAGCAGCACCTGGGGCACGGCGCGGCCCTCCCAGACTTCCGGGCGGGTATACTGCGGGTACTCCAGCAGGCCGTCCCAGTAGCTTTCCTCTTCATAGCCTTTCTGCTCCGCCAGCACGCCGGGTTTGAGGCGGAGGACGCTGTCAGCCACCACCAGGCTGGCAAGCTCACCGCCTGTGAGGATATAATCGCCGATGGAGAGTTCCTCATCCGCAAAGGCGTCGATGACACGCTCATCAATGCCCTCGTAATGGCCGCAGACCAGGGTAAGGTTATCATACTGGGCCAGCCGCCGGGCATGCTCCTCGGTGTATCGCTGGCCGCCTGCCGTCAAGAACACGATATGCGGGGCGGGGCGTCCCTGTTCCGCCACCTCTTTCTGGACGGCCCGCAGGCAGTCCGCGATGGGCTGGGCGTACAGCACCATGCCGCACCCGCCGCCATAGGGATAATCGTCGGTCTGCTTCTGCTTGTTGAGGGTATAATCCCGGATCTGGTGGCAGTGGGTCTCAATATAGCCCCGCTTGGCGGCACGGCCGATGATGCTGGCATCCAGCACCTGCTGGCACATCTCCGGGAAGAGGGTCACGATATCCACACGCATCCCCATGGCTCACTCCGCCTCCTCTTCACTGCGCTCACTGTCAAAATCATCGTCCAGCAGGCCCGGGATGGGGGTGACAAGGATGTACCCCTCCGGCGGGTTGCGCTCTTTCAGGAACGCGTCCACCCCGGGGAACATATATTCCTTGCCGCTGGGGCTCTTGACGGTGTAAATATCCTGGGCGCCGGGGTGGTCCACGCTGGTGACGACGCCATACACCTTGCCGGTATCGGCGTCCCGCACCTCGCACCCGATGAGATCGGCCACATACCAGCGGCCCGCCGGGAGGGTGGCGTCATTCCGATCAAAGTAGAACACCTGGCCCCGCAGTGCCCGGGCAGCGTCCATATCGTCCACGCCCTCCAGCTGGAGCAGAGCCATCTGGCCCTGAGCGCGGATGGACTTGATCTGATAGCACTTGCCGCCGTTGCGGGAGGGGTAGAGCCTGCCCACCTTTTTGAGGAACGCGACGCCATCGCACCAGAGTTCCAGTTTCATTTCGCCGCGCACCCCATGGGTCGTTACAACTTTTCCGGCTTCGAGATATTGCTGCATAGTTTACTCCTATTTATTCGTATCCTTGCCCTCTCCGTCATTGCTCCGCAATGCCACCTCTCCCAAAGTGAGAGGCCTTGGCAGTCCACGCAAAGTTCATCTTTTTGCCAAGGGCTCCCCCTTTGGGAAAGATTTCCCCCGGTCGGGGGAAAATGGCAAAGCCAAAAAGGGGAACAGCTGGATGCCGTCAGGCAGCCTGAGAGGGCTAGCCATCTAAAACAAAAAGGCCCCTTGCCTTGCGGCAAAGGGCCCGTAGGGTGCTCAGTCGATCTCAACAAGGACCTTTTCATCGACCCGCACAGCAGCCGCGCGCATCACCACACGAATGGCTTTTGCGATCCGGCCCTGCTTGCCGATGACACGGCCCATATCTCCCTCTGCCACGCTCAGGTGGTAGACGATGGTGCCGTCCTCGCGGGGCTCGTCCACCGTAACTTTAACGGCGTCCTTGTCCTCCACGAGACCGCGGGCAACTGCCAGCAACAGCTCCTGCATGAGTCAGCCCTCCTACTTACAGAATGTTGGACTTCTTCAGCAGGACGCGGACGGTATCGGTGGGCTGTGCGCCGTTAGCGATCCACTGCTTTGCCTTCTCAGCGTCGATCTTCACCTCAGAGGGCTCCTTGTTCGGATCATAAGTGCCGATCTCCTCGATGAAACGGCCGTCGCGGGGGAAGCGGCTGTCAGCAACAACAACGCGATAGAAAGGAGCCTTCTTGGCGCCAACGCGGCGCAGACGAATCTTAACTGCCATGGTAATATCCTCCAATAAATGTTTTTGTGTTTTAATTTATCTGTACAAACCCGGCTTGGGTCTTATACCAACAGGAAAGAAAAACCTCTCCGTCACGGCTTTCGCCGTGCCACCTCCCCTGGCAGGGGAGGCCTATGCGGAAATTTTATTTTAAGCCCTTGAACGCGTTCGGGTTGCCCATCAGGCCGCCCAGGCGGCGGGCAAAACCCTTGGGGCTCTTTTTGAACTGCTTCATCATCTTCTGCATCATCTCAAACTGCTTGAGCAGCTTGTTGACGTCCGAGACCTGGGTGCCGCTGCCCGCGGCAATGCGGCGCTTGCGCTTGGGGTTGATGATGGAAGGGTCTTCGCGCTCGGCCTTGGTCATGGAATAGATCATGGCCTCAATGCGGTCAAACGCTTTCTCGTCGATCTGGCTGGCGTCGATGCCGGACATGCCGGGCATCATGCTCAGCATGGCACCCGCACCGCCCATCTTGCGGATCTGCGCAAACTGGGCCAGCATATCGTTCATATCGAACTTGTTTTCCAGCATCCGCTTGGCCGTCTCTTCGGCGGCCTTTTCATCGGCGGCATCCTGTGCCCGCTCAATGAGGCTGAGCACATCGCCCATGCCAAGGATGCGGCTTGCCATGCGGGAGGGGTGAAAGACTTCGAGGTCATCCAGCTTCTCGCCGACGCCCTGGAACTTGATGGGCTTCCCGGTGACCGCCAGCACGGAAAGTGCCGCGCCGCCGCGGGTATCGCCATCGGTCTTGGTGAGGATGATCCCATCCACGCCGACGGTCTCATTGAACGTCTTGGCGACATTGACGGCGTCCTGACCGGCCATGGCGTCCACCACCAGCAGGGTCTCGTCCACGGGGACAGCCTCTTTGATCTGGACCAGCTCCTGCATCAGGACTTCGTCGATCTGCAGACGGCCGGCGGTATCCAGAATGAGGATGTCGTTGCCGTAGTCCTTGGCGTGAGCCAGGGCTTTCTTGGCGATCTCCGGGGGCTTGGCACCCGGCAGGGTGAAGACGGGGGCACCCGCCTGCTTGCCCACCACCTGCAGCTGATCGATCGCGGCGGGGCGGTAGATATCACAGGCCACCAGCATGGGGCGGCGGCCCTGCTTGATGAAGTATTTTGCCAGCTTTGCGGCATGGGTGGTTTTACCGTTGCCCTGCAGGCCGCAGAGCATGAGGATGGTCTGGCCCTTATTTTTGATGATGAGCTTGGGGGCCTCCTCGCCGCCCATCAGGGCAACGAGCTCCTCGTTGACGATCTTGACCACCTGCTGGGCGGGGGTCAGGCTCTCCATGACCTCCTGGCCCATGGCGCGCTCCGAGACCTTGGCGCAGAAGTCTTTGGCAACCTTGTAGTTGACATCGGCTTCCAGCAGGGCCATCCGGACCTCGCGCATGGCTGCCTTGATATCGGCCTCGGTCAGTTTGCCGTGGCCGCGCAGCTTTTTGAACACACCGGCAAGGCGGTCCGTCAAAGATTCAAATGCCATTGTTCGGTGCTCCTCTCAAAGTTTTGTTCCCGTTCAGCTCTCGTTTACTTCGTCAATGGAGCGGATGAGGCCCAGCATCTTGTTCAGGGTCTCCACATACTCCGTGGTGGTGAGCTTTGCATAAGGGCCCGTGCACTCAAACCGTGCATCAATGACCAGCTGTTCCAGCTGTTCCAGGGTCTCCTGCACCCGGCGGTACCGGGCCGCGAAGCCGACTTTTGCTTCCAGCTCCTTGAGAGTGGTCTCGCCATGCTTGATGGCGTCCCGCGCCCCCTGCCGGGTGATGCCGAAGTTTTCTCCGATCTCGCTGAGGGAGAGGTCATCATTGTAATACTGGCGCAGCATCTCGCGCTGTTTGGGCGTGAGCACCTCGCCGTAAAAATCAAGCAGATAGCCCATTTCAAAATCCTTTGCCACCGCTCTGACCTCCGATGTTTGTAAAGGTTTTTTGCTTTACATACGGAGTATACCAGAACCAGCAAAGCCTGTCAAGGGGGTTATGGGGCAGTTCGCCAAATTTTTCGGCAAAAATTCGCCGTTTTTGCCAAAACGCGGCTTGACGCCCCACCCGCTTTGCGTTACGATTAAATTGTATGTCGCCCACTGCGGAAAGGAGTGCTCCCCATGCCCATCTACCAGAATCTCTACCAGACCCTGCTGCCCTGCCCCATTGTGGAACTGCGGGGCTATCTGGCCGCCTGCGGGCTGCGGGGGCGGCTGTATGCCTATCTGGACTACAACGGCCCCACCGGCACGGCACGGGACAACCTGGCCGAGGGGATGCTGGCTCTGGCGGACGAGCGCGGGGCCCTCAAGCCCGGCCAGCCTGTCATCGAGGCTTCTTCCGGAGCCTTTGCGCTGGCATTGACACTGGCCGGGCAGACAGCGGGCCACCCTGTGGTGCTGACCATGCCGGAGGACGCCCCGGCCCTGCGGCAGGAGCAGCTGCTGCGGCTGGGAGCCAAAATCCTCCATGTCCCAGCCCGGGGCGGGCTTTCTGCCGCCCGGGCACTGGCCAGGCAGACCGCCGTCGAAAAAGGCTGGTACGATATGAACTGGCTGTCCAACGACGACAACCCGACGTTCCACCGCCGGGTGACAGGCCCTGCCATCGTCAAGTCCATTGCGCGGGAGGGTGCCAGCATCGTGGACACCGTCACCATCGGGGTGGGCAGTGCAGGCACCATCACGGGCGTGGGCGAGACCATCAAGGCCTGGACCAACGATGTGCGGATCGTGGCCGTGGAGCCTTATGAATCCCAGGCCCTCAGCGGCGGGCTGACGGGCAATCACGGCATCCCGGAGATCGGCTTTGGGCTGGTGCCCGAGAACTACAATGCCTACGTGGTGGACAACGTGGCCGCCGTGACCACAGCCGATGCCGCCCGGGCGGCCCAGCGGGTCCTCCGCACCGACGCCATCCCGGCTTCCATCAGTGCAGGGGCCGCCCTGCACGCCGCCGCCCAGCTCCTCGCCAACGGCACCAGCCGCTCGGCGCTGGCAGTGTTCAGCGGACGGCAGAGTTTATGATAAAGGAAAAAGAGGAAAACACCCCATGACAAAAGACATGACGACCGGCGCGATCACCCCGCTGCTGGTCAAATTCACCATTCCCCTCGTGCTGGGCAATTTGTTCCAGCTGACATACAACGCCGCCGACAGCATCATCGTGGGCAAATTTGTGGGCGAGGAAGCCCTGGCCGCCGTTGGCACCTCCAACCCGCTGATGACGCTGGCCATCCTCTTCATCAACGGCATGTGCCTGGGTGCGGGCATTCTGGTCAGCACCGCGTTTGGCGCGGGCGACCACAAGCTGGTGGAGCGGCAGGTCTCCACGGCCGCCATTGCGGGCACGGCGTTCTCCGTGGCATTCTCCCTGCTCTGCGTCCTGCTGGCCACGCCCCTGCTCCGGCTATTGCAGGTGCCGGCAGACATCCTGCCCATGGCCGTGCGGTATCTCCGCATTGTATTTTCCGGTCTGATCTTTACATTCTTTTATAATTTTCTGGCCGCCGTCATGCGGGCACTGGGCGACAGCAAGAGCGCCCTGTATTTCCTGATGGTCAGCTCGGTGCTGAACATCGGCGGTGACCTGTTCTTTGTCAAAGTGCTGTCCTGGGGCTCGGAGGGCTGCGCCCTCTCCACGGTGCTGAGCGAGGCAATGTGCTGCCTGCTCTGCGCTATTTATATTAAATACAAAGTGCCCATCCTCTGCCTGGGGCGGCGGTGGCTGGTGTTTGACGGCAAGCTGCTCAAGAAGATCGTCAGCTACGGCTGGGCCAGCGCCATGCAGCAGGCCACTGTGCAGATGGGCAAGATCGCGGTGCAGGGCATCGTGAACACCATGGGCGTCAACACCATGGCCGCCTTTGCCGCCGCCAGCCGCATTGACGACTTCGCCTACACCCCGCAGCAGAACATTGCCCACGCCATGACCACCCTCATGGCCCAGAACCGGGGTGCCGGCAAAAAGGACCGGGTGAAAGAGGGTTTCCGCTGCGGCATCCGCATTGAGCTGGTGTATGCGGCCGGGCTCACGGTGGTCTGTTTCTTCGGGGCCGAG